>JADMIO011826986.1_pt1 | contig 63758 bp, 53 predicted proteins | sample 8958161 | NCBI WGS metagenome assembly JADMIO01 (sample SAMN16585339, study PRJNA669376) | soil metagenome | isolation source: Crop rotation soil | place: USA: Cullars Rotation, Alabama | collected 2011
CATTACCTGTTGCATCCAGTTCTACCGTGATATCCTGACATACTGCATTTGGTGCTATATGATCCTCTACTGTTACTGTTGCATAACAGGAAGATGTGTTTGTATAATTATCTGTTACCGTTAAGGTGACCTGATTGGCTCCTATATTCGAACAATTAAATGAACTCTCGCTAATACTTAATGTTGGAATACCACAATTATCTGAACTGCCGTTATTGACAGAAGAGGCTGTTATTACTGCATTACCGCTATTATCTAATTGAATCGTGGTATTTTGACAAACCGCATCCGGATTAATATCATCTATTATACTTACCTGTGAAGTACAGGTACTGCTGTTGCCCGAAGCATCTGTGCCAGTTAAGGTTACTGTAATCGGTGCTCCGATATCTGCACACGTAAATGTGTTTGGGGATACCACTAAACTTGCAAAGCCACAGTTATCAAAACTTCCATTATTCAAATTAGATGCATTAATGGTCACGGGTGCTGCTTTTCCTATGGAAACAGTCACATTCGGTAAACATTTGGCAAGCGGGGAAACATTTGGTATATCTACATCTCTTACAGATACCGTTGCTGTACAGGTTCCTGTATTATTATTGACATCGGTTACTGTTAAGGTTACCGTTTTAGGTACTCCGATGTCATTACAACTAAAGCCGGAAGGCGTTACTGAATACGAAGCAATCGTACAATTATCTGTACTACCATTATTTACCTGTTCGCCGATGATAGTAGTTCCGCCGCCTAAGTCCGGACTTAAATCAATCATAATATTTTTACAGATAGCATTCGGTTTCACCAAATCCTGTACCGTCACCTGTTTCTGACAAGTTGCAGTATTTCCATTATTGTCTGTAACTGTTAATGTAACTAAGTTATTTCCAACATTTGAACAGTTATATGATGTTTTACTTAACACCTCTGTTGAAATAGTGCAATTATCACTTGAACTGATTTTTATATCACTCAAGGACAATGTAGCACTTCCTGATGCATCAAGAGATAAAACTGCATTTTGACAGCTTAATGTTGGTGCTATGTTATCATTAACTGTTACATTAAATGAACAGGTAGCTGTTCCACAAGTATTAACAGCGGTGGCAGTAACTACAGTAGTTCCGACTGGAAAAAGAGTTCCCGGATTTTTAGAATAGGTAACAGAAGGAGCCGGAGTGCCGGTAGCTGCAGCTGAAAATGAAACAACTGCTCCACATTGACCGGAAGAACTATTTACTGAAATATCCGACGGACAAGTCAGAACGGGAGTAGAATTAACAATACCAGTGGCTGTATTTGAATTTACTGAAATTGAATTCCCCGAAATTGCACGTACCTGATAATAATAAGTTGTATTTGGTAATAAACCTGTAATTAGTTGACTAGTAGCGGGGGCAGATACTGACAAATTAAGTACCGAATTTCCGGTTATATAAATATGTGAGATTCTGCTGGTACCTCCACCTGCAACAGATGCTAAGTTAAGATTGGTGTTGCTGGTCATTATCCATCTCAAATAAACTGAACTTTGATTTTCGCATACTGCAGGTAAGGAAAGATTCGTTAAAGATGTAAACGTACTATTACTTGTTATAGTTATAGTTCCTCCGCTTACGTCTGTCCATACCCCGGCAGCACCTATTTTATATTGAACCTTAAAATCTTTTGGCCCGGTGTTGGATGATAACTGATCACTGGAAAGTTTTAAATTATACATTCCGGTAGTATTCAAGTCTGCTACCTGCCAGTATTTTACGCCAGATCCATTATCCCAGCCTGAGGCAAGTGCCGCAAGTGATGCCCCTGACCCAACAGATGAAATGGCTGAAGTACCTCCTGCTGTTGATAATGTTTTAGCATTTGCGCCTGTGTTATTGGCATTACCTGCATCAGATTGCAAATTAAATGTGCTAAAACTCCATCCTGCAACATTTGTATTCGTCGTGTTAAATGTATTTGATGTGCTTACATCTAAACTGTAATTTGTTGCACCCGCAATTGATGACCAACTGGCTGTAAAATTATTATCGCATCCGGTTACGTTATTAGCAACAGGTGCTTCAATCGGACATGTAACTGAAACCGTTATAGGACCAGGTGTTTTGGTACTGCTGTATAGTCCGCATAAAATATAATAAGTTGTATTTGCTGACGCTGTAAAAGTAACAGTCGACAAGGTACCACAACCATCATCATCAAAACCCATACAAGAGCTGAATGCACTACAATTACCTTGATATATTCTCAAATAAGTATCTGTTGATGGAAGCGTATTACATGAAGAAACAGTAAGTGATCCTGAAACTGTCGGTGTAACTTTAAACCATATTCCTTTTACAAGACCGTTTGTACTTGTTGTACATCCCGCTGTTGGATTTGGCAATGCGTCATCAGTGGCATATGTATTATCTACTGTTGCAGATCCGCCACAACTAATTTCAACTGCACCGGTGCAAATATCGTTTGCAGGTGGAGGCGGAACTGTTGTAAAACTCCATGTATTACATCCGGAAGCTGTTCCTCCAGCATTTTTTGGAACAATCTTCCAGAAATATGTTGTTGAACCAGACAAAGGACCGGTTGTAAAAGTTGTTCCTGATTGATTTACAGAGTTAGGTGTTGATGGTAAAGGATTTCCAAAATACACATCATATCCTGTTGCATTACCGGGATTTGACCATGATAAAGTTGTTCCTGTCAATGCTATACCTGTAGATCCATTGGCCGGAGATGTGGGGCTTGAAATACAAGGAGGTGTCGAAGGAGTACATTGTACTCTTCTGGCTCTATCTACCGCCTCTGTTCCACAAGCAGTATTGAAATGGGTATAGAAACGCACTGTTCCTGTTAGAGTTGCTGTCCAGTTAACTGAACTATTACCTGAAGCTAAAACAGCTGTAGCACCACTATTACTAATTGTAATAAAATCAGCATTATTACTACTCGAAAAAGTATAAGTTGTTCCTGAAATTACATTTACATTTGAATACTCTCCCGCATAACAATCTGTTGCTATGCTTTCAGGACTTCCTGAACAAGCAGGAGTAAAACTTGCAGTAGGATATGGACTGGTATAAGCTGTATTTAAACAAGCAGTTGAAAAACTGGTTGTAGAAGAAACACAGCCAACTGCACTACCTGCCGAATTTTTTGGCACAACATACCAATAATAAGTATTACCTGCAGTTAATCCTGTTACATTTACGGTAGTACCCGTAAAATTTCCAAGATTTGACACAGGCGGGTTAAATGAATTAAAAAATAAATCGTAACTGGCTGCTCCGCTTGCTGCATTCCATGAAATATTGACATATCCTAAATTTGTTGTAGTGTTATATGTTATAGCACTTAGCGCACCATTTGCGGGCGTTAGATTAGTTGTACAATTTGGAGGAGATACTGTTGTAAAACTCCATACAGAACATGTACCCGCACTGCCTGCTGAATTTCTTGGAACGATACTCCAGTAATAAGTTGTAGAGCTAGTTAATGCACCTGTCGGATATGTTGTTCCTGACTGATTACCGGAAACCAGATTTGTTGGTGGGTTAGTGGTTCCAAAATATACATCGTATCCTGTTGCATTTGCAGGAGATGGGGATGGCCATGATAAAGTAGTTCCGGAAATAGCTATTCCTGTTGCACCATTGGATGGAGCAGTAGGACTTCCGATACATGACGGTATAGTTGGTCCTGTTATAGTCACCGTATAATCTTCTACTTCTCCATAGGTAGCACCCGCACATGGATCTACTACCGCCAGAGACGTACTGTAGATTTCACGTACTCGCATACTATGCTGTCCTAATGCAGCACCGGATGGCACAGCCACTGATATGGTTTGTGTTCCAGATGATGCTATTAAAGTACTGTTTACTGACCTTTCTGAGGTTTCATAAGTACCATTGTCATTATAATCTATCCATATCCCAACATTTCCGCTTCCACCGCTTCCAATTGATACAGAGGCATTATAAGCAGTTCCCTGTGAAAGAGAAGTCGTAAATGAGCTTGAAGGATATTTAATATAGTTATTGGTATTTCCATTACAGCCCGACGAAGTATTCGACAAAGTGTTAATAGAAAAATTATTTATAAAATCGGAGGATGAACAGGCATTCGTGTACGCAGGAATGCAATAAACCAGTCCTGTGGTAAAACTCCATACAGAACAGGTGCCTGTTGCGGCTCCACCTGCATTTCTTGGAACGATCTTCCAATAATATGTTGTATTACCTGACAGTGATGAAGGTACATAAGAAGTTGTAGCCTGATTCGTTCCGTTTACAATATTGGTTGGCGGATTATTAGTACCGAAATAAACATCATAAGAGGTTGCTGTTCCCGGATTTGACCAGGTAAGTGTGTTTCCAACAAACCCGCTTGTTCCATCAGCAGGTGATGATGGACTGGAAATACAAGAAGGCGGCGTTGGTAGTGCTGCAATTGTCACTGTATAATCTTCTACTTCTCCATAGGCAGCACCCGCACATGGATCTATTACTGCCAGACTCGTACTGTAGATTTCACGTACACGCATACTATGCTGGCCAAGGGCAGCACCCGACGGCACGGCAACCGATATAGTTTGTGATCCTGATGATGCTATTAAAGTACTGTTTACTGACCTTTCTGTGGTTTCATAAGTACCATTGTCATTATAATCTATCCATATTCCAACATTGCCGCTTCCACCGCTTCCAATTGATACAGAAGCATTATAAGCAGTTCCCTGAAAAAGAGAGGTCGTAAATGAACTTGAAGGATATTTAATGTAGTTATTGGTGTTTCCATTACAGCCCGATGAACTGTTCGACAAAGTGTTAATAGAAAAATTATTTATAAAATCGGAGGATGAACAGGCATTCGTGTACGCAGGAATGCAATAAACCAGTCCGGTAGTAAAACTCCATACAGAACAGGTGCCCGTTGCGGCTCCCGCTGAATTGCGTGGAACAATTTTCCAATAATATGTTGTATTACTTGACAGTGATGAAGGGACATAAGAAGTTGTTGCCTGATTCGTTCCGTTAACAATATTGGTTGGTGGATTATTAGTACCGAAATAAACATCATAAGAAGTTGCTGTTCCGGGATTTGACCAGGTAAGTGTGTTTCCTGTAAACCCGCTTGTTGCGTCAGCAGGTGATGTAGGACTGGAAATGCAAGATGGTGGCGTAGGTGGTGACCACGTAAAAGTTAAACCGGATGCAGGAAGTATAGCATTTGTTGATGTTACAGAAGATGAATTACTTCCACCAGCACTTGTAGCCGACCAACTTGTTGTCGATGACCGGTTATTGAAATCTGCATTTGTTGCGCCTCTTAAACCTACCTGACAAGTTAAAGAAGTACTGGCTGCTGTGCAAGCACCGTACATAATTTCTACTTTATTAGAAGTTTCATATAAGCGGATTTGAAAATTTAAATTATCTGCTAATGCACCTAAGCTATATCTTCTTGCTCCTGACCATTGTATTACAAAAATCCTGTTTGGAGTAGAATTTAAAGTGGTTGTCTGTATAGTTGTACCCGTCCCGCTTGTAGAACCTGAACTATTTATCAAGTCTCTTCCGAAAGCACTGACTGCCCCTGCATATGCTGTAGCTGCGGAAATTGGTGAATATCCTGTATTACTCGAGAGAGTAGAACCAAAAGTTAAGTAACCATTTGTATTCACACTGCAGGAATTATAGGCAATTCCGTTAAATGTAAAAGAGAAAGGGATCGCTGCAGTATATAAATTATCATCCCATCCAACTGCACTCAACGCAGTACCGGAAACAGCTGAATACGAATTACTGCTTTGCGCAAAAGAATAAGACGCTACCTGTGCTCTTACAAAAGAAAAACTGCTTAAAACAAAAAGCAGTGTTATCAAAATTTTGCTTTGACTAATCAATTTTCTTATGTTTCTTTTAACTCCGGATTTGCTGTCATTAGCTTGGTTACCATTTAAGATAAAAGCATGTGACAGGCTTTCATGCATTGCATAGAATCTTCCCATAAAACTTAATTTATTTTTTGAATTTGAAATTTTGAAAAGGAGAAATGGAAATAAATACGGCTTTATCAGCCAAGAAATCAGTGCACCAATAAATGATGTATATTGTTTTAAACATAAGTTCCCCTAACACAATATTAACAAAATTTTACATAATTCCCATATTCTTACCATAATAAAATTAAAAATTATGTAATATTTTATATAACGCATTGGTTATGTTATATTTAAATTTTATGCTTATTACTTTTATAGAAAGTTAATAAAAACAAATTATTACTATTATGAAATTCAGAAACCTGAATATGAAATTCAGAAACCTGGGTTATGTGGTTTTATAATTCTTATATTTTACCACGCACTCAATAATTTTACCGCTTACTTACCGATTCACACTTACTTCATTTGATTAGGTAATCTTTGGATTATTAAATAACTCAAAAATGAAAACAAATGAAAAATCTATTCAAAACATTATGCGTATTAGCAATGGTAGTTGTTATCGCATGTAAAAAACAAGACATTCCGGCACCTATCATAACAGGCACTAACGGAACAAATGACACCACAACTATTATAGTGAATAATAGCACTGATACCATCAAAATACAAGACAGTCTGAAAGTTTTTTATTCCGACTGGTTTACACCAGAAACATGGATTCCTACACAAACATCCGGAAACGGGAATCCTACATCCGGAAACGGCACCTCAACAGGCACGCAAAATCAATCATTTTTCTTTAATGTGCATGCTCCCCTTATTACGCAAACAATTCTTGATAAAGGCGCTGTGCTGGCGTATTGCAGATTAGCATCTGACGGAGCTAATACAAGACCCTTACCTGCAAACAATACTATATCAGGCGTATTGAATATCTGGAATTATGTATTGAGTTTAGGCAATATCCAGTTCACACGTTATTCCATGAATCCCGTTTCATCAGGTGGCATTGGTCATTCTAATTATTTCCGTTATGTTGTTATTCCTTCAAATACCCATCTGCGTTTACAAAAACCGTTAAAGGAAATGAGTTATGAAGAAGTTTGTGAAATGTTCAGTATTCCAAAATAAATCTTATAGTTTAATCAAAGAAAGCTACCGTAATGGTAGCTTTTATTTTGATCAAGCTATTTTGAAAGAAAAATAGTAGTCCCTGCGATACTACAGAGATTACGAATACGACATTAATTTACAACGGATTACATTAATAACAAAATAACTTACGTTGGATTTTACGTTGGATTTTACAAGTTCTATGTTAAATACTAAAACAAGCAAATAAGTTTGAAATTTCATCTATTAATTTTTATTAATATGTCTACGAATACGCAAGCACAAAAAGCATGACAATAAAATGGGCTGCGACACCACAGATGCAGTACAAGGTTGGTTTTAGCATGGCATACTGCATAAGCATACATTATTTGAATAGGAAGAATAATGGGTTGGATTTATAAGCTATGTGATTACTGTAACATAATTCAACTTTTGCTAATGGTGGCATGGTATTTGAATATGATAGGTAAATAAATGTTTTCATTCATTAAATTTTTTCATTTACACCTGTAACCTCAACAATAAAAGCTTAAATAATACTAATAAAATGAAATCAAAAACAAAATTCGCCACCTTTTTTCTGTTTGCATTACTTGCATTAACGCTAAGCAGCTGCAAAAAATGTAAAAACGAGCAACCAGCAGCCCGAATTATCAATAATGGAACAAAAAATGCAAGTGTCCAGATTCAAACTTCTAATGGTAATACCGTAAATATTAATAATGTTGATCCTGGTACTTCATCTCCATACAGTAACTATGCTGCGGGGCAGGTTAAATTTACTCTTAAAATCAATAATGTTGATTACGAAAAAACCGTTGCATTGAGTAATTGTTTTTACTACGATATTGCTATTGACAGCAATAACAACATAACAACGATTGCAATTGACAGGAAATAGCAGACATCATAAATAAACACTTAAATCATAGGTGTGAAACGAGTACAGATGACGAGGGTAGTGAAAAAGCAATGAACCATAATAGGTAGGTACAAAAGGCATGACAATAAAAATGGTCTGCGACACCCGTAGATGCTTTAAGGATTAGGGCATAAGCCTACATAAGAAGGGCTGAAAATAATTTAAGTTTATTATTCCTTTGAAGGGCATTTATTTGTGCCATACGTGCAAAAAACACAACAATCTCCATCTTTAGGATGCAACTGTGTCTTGCATTTTTCACAAGTGTAAGTAATTACACAAACATCTGTTGGCATTTTTTCCATTTTCTTGTGTCCACATTCCGGGCATGTTATCTCTGAGTACAAAGATTTTTCACCACCCTTACTACTATCTTTATTGCTGCTGTTGTTACAGGCAATAAATAGTATTACAACTGATATAATTAGGATTATCCTCATAATTAACTTTGTAAATCTACTAATTAAACTTCATTCGCTGTATTCTTATAGCATTCAATATAGCTAATAGTGCTACACCCACATCGGCAAAAACGGCTTCCCACATAGTAGCTAAGCCACCTGCTCCGAGTATTAATACAACAGCTTTTACCGTAAATGCCAACCCAATATTTTGCCAAACAATTCGTTTAGTTTGTTTACCTATATTAATCGCCATTGCGATTTTAGAAGGTTCATCATTTTGAATTACTACATCTGCCGTTTCAATAGTTGCATCACTACCTAAACCACCCATTGCAATACCTACATTACTTAATGCTACTACAGGGGCGTCATTAACCCCATCACCAACAAATGCAACTGTTTCGTTCCTGTCTATAATTTCTTTGACTTTATTTACTTTGTCTTCAGGCAGCAAATCACCAAAAGCATTATCGATTCCTAATTTATCTGCGATGAATTTTACAACAGAAGTTTTATCGCCACTTAGCATAGTGGTTTTTACTTTCATGGTGTGCAACTTATTTACAGCATCTTGTGCATCTTCTTTTATTTCATCGGCAATGGTTAAGTAACCTGCAAATTTTTTATCATAAGCAATCGCAATTACAGTATAAACAAGTTCATCGGTATTTACATCATACGAAATATTAAATTTATCCATCAACTTGAAATTGCCTACCAATAATTCTTTGCCATTGATGTTTGTTTTTAAGCCATGTCCTGAAATTTCTTCAACATTAGTTAATGGGATGGAAGTATTTGTATTTCCAACATATTTTTGAATAGCAGTAGCTACCGGATGTGTACTCTGACTTTCTAAAGCATTTACCATATTTAAAATCTCATCCTTATTAAAATCGGGTTTGATATTTACTTCCTGTACTTTAAAGACACCTTTGGTTAAGGTTCCTGTTTTGTCCATTACTATGTTTTGGATATTGGCAATAATGTCTAAGAAATTACTTCCTTTAAATAAAATACCATTTCGGGATGCTGCACCGATACCCCCAAAATAACCTAAGGGAATACTAATAACTAAAGCACAGGGGCAAGAGATTACTAAGAATATTAAAGCTCTGTATAGCCAGTCTTTAAATACATAATTGCTTACAAACAACATGGGTAATACACAAATGGCAATAGCTAAGAACACAACAATTGGTGTGTATATTTTGGCAAACTTTCTAATAAATAATTCAGTAGGTGCCTTTTGTGAGGTAGCATTTTGCACCAATTCTAATATCTTCGATAGCTTGCTATCCTTATATGCAGTAGTAACCTTAATTTGAGAAACGGTATTCAGGTTTATCATACCTGCTAACACAGTTTCACCTTTTTGTTTGGTGTCAGGCTTACTTTCACCTGTTAAGGCTGCTGTATTAAATGATACTGATTCTGATATTAATTCGCCATCTAATCCTAATTTTTCTCCTGCTTTTAATTGTATTATATCATCAATATTTACCGCTTCTGCTTTTACTGTTTTAGCTTCGTTGTTTAGTAAAACAGTTACCATATCAGGTCGTTGATCCAATAATGTTTTGATATTTGCTTTTGCTCTTTTAACTGCCAATGTCTGAAACACTTCACCAACAGAATAAAATAACATTACCGTTACACCTTCAGGAAATTGACTTATAGAAAATGCACCGATTGTAGCAATACACATTAATAAAAATTCTGAAAATATTTCACCTTTGGCAATACTTTCAAATGCTTCTTTAAGTACAGGTAAACCAACCGGCAAATATGCTGTAACATACCAAACAATTCTTATCCAACCTGTAAACCATGTTTGCGGAAAATAATTATCGAATGCAATAGCAATCAATAACAATACTACAGAAATAATTGCAGGTAAAAACATTCTAAATGTGCTTTGATTACCCGCATGGTTTTGTTCTACTTCAGAATGATCATTTATATTTTCATCCGTTTCGCAACAACTATCATTCTTTTGTTTATGCTTTAACGATTTATCTACAAGATGATTTATTTTTTCTTCCTGTGTACAACATAATTGTTTGCCATCTTTATCGTAAATGTGTTTATGTATCATTCGTTTGTCATTATTGTTTACAACATCCGTCTAATTGTTCAACATATTCAACGGTTGCCTTTTGGTCGTCGGCATCGTACCCTGATTTATTAATCTGGTCTTTAATGCTTTTAACATTTACTTGTGCCGGATTGAAAGACACTTTGATTCTGGAGTTTATTACATCTAATGTTGCTGCTTTAACCCCTTTCAATTTCTTTATAGTTTTCTCAATACGTGATTGGCATGATTCGCATTTACTGCAATGGTCGCAATAGATTTTTGTTTTAATTGTTACTACTGTATTTGGCGTTTGAGCTAATATAGTTGTCGAAAATGTAAGCATAATGAATGCCATTAATATAGTTTGTCTCTTACTCATTGTAATTAATTTTAATTGGAGTTCATTAATTATTGATTTCATTTTAGATTATTTTATTGATTAAATAGTGTATTGTTTTGATTTCTAAATTATTCTTCTTCGCCACTGCCTTTAGTTAATTCTGACAGCAAATAATACGCACCTTTTATTACTACTTTGTCAGTTTGTGCAACTTCATCTATTGGTATTACTTCTATATATCCCATGTCGGCAGCACCAATATTTACCCGAATTTCTTTGAAGGTATTTTTTTCTGTTTGAATAAAGATATAGTGTTCATCACCATTATTAACTATTGCATCCGCAGGTAAAGCCATTGCTTTTGTATTATCTATTTTAACCCTTGCCTCTACATACATTCCCGGTAGTAATGTTTCGGTAGTTTCATTTATTTTGGCATGTACCAATACGGCTTGTTCATTTGGTTCAAACGCTTTATTGATGGAAAAAATAGTTGCGGGATGCGAATGTGTAATATCGTTAGCATCACTAAATAAAATTTGCTGTCCTTCTTTTATCTTATGCAAATCTTTTTCAAACACTTTTAAATCCAGATGCAAATAACGATTATCCACTATTTCGAATAATACTGCATTTGCCTCCGCATATTTGCCAATACTTAAATTGATATGTTGTATGTAACCACTTATTGGTGCCGTAATAGCAATATTTGAAGCAACGTTGTTTGCTGATAAATTACCTGCATTAATACCTAATTGTGCTAATTTAGATTTTAATGTTTGTTTCTTTGCCTGTGCAATTTCTAATTCACGTTGTGCTTGCTGATATGTTTTACCTGCATTAATATCTTCATCTCTTAAAGACTTTTGGCGCTGATATTCTTTTTCTAAATAAGTAAGATTTGCACTGTTTTCTAAGTAATCTTGCTGTAATTGTATTACTTCGGTATTGGCAATAATTGCTAATGTTTTACCTGCGTTTACAAATTCTCCTTCTTGCACAGAAATGCTTTTTACAACACCACCATTTAATATACTTACTTCTGCCTGGTGCTGTGGTGGTAAGGATAGTTTGCCATTAATTTTTAATGTAGTAGTTAAATTCTTGTATTCAAAACTTCCTAACTGTAAACCAATAGCTTTTACCTGCGCATCTGTAAGATGTAATTCAGTAGTTACTTTCTCTTCCGTATTAGTTTCCTCTATTTTCTTTGTTTCAGTAGTATTGTTTTTACAGGAAGAGAATGTAAAAAACAAGCTGAGTATAATTAAAATCTTATAATTCATTTCTGTGATTTTATTTGTTTAATAGATATTGAATAGCAATCACAACTTGGTTGTAATTATTGATTGTGGTTAAATAATTTTCTTTAATTTTAATAGCATCCTTAACGTTTTGGATATATTCTATATACCCAATATCACCTTCTTTATAACTCTTTTGAGCAGTGTTTATAATACTTTCAGCAGTTGGTAAGCCCTCTGTTTGATAATAATTTAATTGCTGTAGATATTGCTGCTGCAGTTCATATTGTTGTTGATAGATAGCAACTAATTCCAGTTGTGATTTTTCTATTTCTTTTTTTGCAATAGCCGTTTCTATCTTAGCGGACTGCATCCGGGCTTTCACACCAGTTTTAAACAAGGGAATGTTAATACCAACGCTTCCGTAAAAGAATGGTTGTTGTTTATCTAAACTTTGTGCATTAACACCTAAATTGAAAGATGGCTGCTTTCCGGCTTTCTCTGCATTAACAGTTAATTCTTTTACTATTACTTGCTGCTGCAGATATTGTAGCACAGGATGATTTTTTATCAAGACGGAATCGCTTAAATTAACTGGTGACAATGATGTGTAAGTTGCAGGTGCCTGATAAATACTATTGCTTTGAATCCATTTTTGTAATTCTGAATAATAAACAAGCATTTGTGTGCTCGCTTGTTGTAGTTGCAGTTTTAAATCTTGTCTTTGTAAAGAGGCGTTTATCTTTTCTAACTTATTGCTTTCACCCACTTTAAATTTCTTGTCGGCATATTTTTCATAATCAGCATAAATACTATCTGTTTGTAATAATAGTTTGTAATACTGGTTACTATATATCCAATTGTAATAAGCGTTTGATACATTTCGTATTAATTCTGTTTTGGTAAGAGCTTCAAAAGATTTAGCCAAAGAAACATTTTGATTTAATAACTTTTTATCGGCTTTGTACGCATTGGGAAATTTAAAACTCTGCGCAATACCAACATTATAATCAAATACTTTGCTATTTATCTGACCAATACTACTATTGATATTAAATGGTTCTAAAATAGTAGCGGTTTTAATAAGTGCTTGTTGTTGCTGTGTTTGTAAGCCGGCTTGCTGAATGGTTGGATAATTTTTGACAGCCAAATCTATTGCATCATTTATTTCTAATGTATTTGTTTGTGCATTTGTTGTATTGTAAAAACCGCTTATTAAAAACAAACATAAAACAGTTGTGATAAGTGGTTTCGGTTTGTCAGAATTTTTTGATGTCATAATTAAGAAATATAAAACAGGTAAGACAAATAAAGTAAGTAATGTAGATGTAAGTAAGCCACCAATAACAACCGTTGCTAATGGCTTTTGAACTTCTGCACCTGCACTTGTGCTTAATGCCATTGGTAAAAATCCTAAGGATGCTACAGCAGCAGTAGCTAAAATTGGACGGAGTCTTGCACTGCTGCCTTTATAAATGCGTTGCAGTAAATCATCTTCACCTTCCAATTTTAAACGGTTGTAATAACTAATCAGTACAATTCCATTTAAAACTGCTACACCAAATAACGCAATAAAGCCAACGCCAGCAGAGATACTAAAATTCATACCTCTCATCCATAATGCCAATATACCTCCAATAGATGCTAATGGTATTGCAGAAAAAATAATTGCAGCTTCTTTAATTGAATTGAAAGTCAGGAACAGTAAAAAGAAAATTAAAAAAAGTGCAACAGGGACTGCGATTTGCAATCTTCCTTTTGCTTCCTGTAAGTTTTGAAACTGGCCACCATACGTAATGTAATACCCCTCTGGTAGTTTTAATTTTGCATCCAGTTTTTGCTGAATATCATGCACTACACTTTCTACATCTCTACCGCGGACATTTGCTTCTATTACAATTCTTCGTTCTGCGTCTTCTCTGCTTATCTGAGCCGGAGCTGACTGAAATGATATTGCGGCTATTTCATTTAATGGAATCTGATTTCCTAAAGGCGTAGGAATTAACAATGATTTCAATATATCAATATCTGTATTCTCATTTTTAGGAATCCGCACCACCAAATCAAATTTTCTTTCACCCTCATATACCACACCTGTGGTACCACCGGCATAAGCTGTATTTATTATCCTGTTTACATCTGCAATGCTCAAGCCATATTGGGCAATCCTGTTTCTATTGTATTTTACTACTAATTGCGGCATTCCTGTAACCTGTTCCACTTTTAAATCTGTAAGACCTTCAATTTCTTTTATAAGAGGAACTACCTTATTTGCTTCTGTATAGAGTTTATCTAAGTTGTCACCAAATATTTTAATGGCTATGTCTGATTTAACTCCTGCAATCAACTCATTAAAACGCATTTGTATGGGTTGTTCAAAAGATAAGTTACAACCAGGAATGACTTTTAGTTTTTCATTCATTTTTTCTGCTAATTCTTCCATTGTTTTTGCATTCTTCCATTGTCTTTTATCTTTCAGCACTACAATAACATCTCCATTGTTTACCGGCATTGGATCTGTTGGTACCTCAGATGAACCAATCTTACTTACCACTTCTTTTACTTCGGAAAAATTTGTTTTTAAGATTTTTTCAATCAATGAGAATGTTTCAATTGATTGAGACAGGGATGAACCTTGCCGGATGGTGGCTTCAATTGCAAAATCACCTTCGTCTAATTCAGGTATAAACTCACCCCCTAAAGAACTAAATAAAAATAAAGAAGCAATGAATAATGCAACAGAAACACCCACTACTACAAATTTCTTTCTTAATGCAATTGATAACAGAGGATGATACCAAGAGTTTAATTTATCGATAAACTTGTCTGTAAGATTAGGTTTGTCGTTTATTTTTTTACTTAAAAAAATACTGCTCATCCAGGGGACATAAGTAAGTGACAACAACAAGGCACCAACGATAGCAAAGCTGACTGTTTGTGCCATCGGCATAAACATTTTGCCTTCCACACCACTTAGAACAAAAAGCGGAACATAGACAATAAGGATAATAATTTGCCCAAATATTGCACTATTCATAATTTTTGATGAACTGCTGATTACTTCCTTATTCATCTGCTGTTGAGAAAGTGTGTTGCTTTTATAATGTTTCGAAAAGATATGTAAGGTTGCTTCGACTATAATCACCGCACCATCCACTATCAAACCAAAATCCAAAGCACCCATACTCATCAGGTTTGCGCTTAATCCGAACAGATTCATCATTATAATAGCAAATAACATTGCGAGAGGAATTACAGAGGCGACAATTAAACCTGCTCTTATGCTGCCTAAAAAGAGCACTAATACCAAAATAACTATTAAAGCTCCTTCTAACAAGTTTGTACTAACCGTATGTATTGTCCTGTCGATTAATTCTGACCTGTCCAAAAAGACTTCAATTTTTAAACCTTCAGGTATATTTTTCTGTATCGTATTTATTTTTTCTTTTACTCTTTTTATTACCTGTACGGAGTTTTCGCCTTTCTGCATTAAAACAATTCCACCAACTGTTTCACCATTTCCATTGCGTGTCATGGTCCCATAACGAGGTGCTGAACCAAACTGCACATCTGCAATATCTTTTATGAGAATAGGTACGCCAGTGTTGTTTTTGACGACTATATTATTAATATCTTCCACATTTTGTATAATGCCTTCGCCTCTTATAAAATAAACGTTTGGACCTTTTTCAATATAACTACCACCTGTGTTTGAGTTGTTGTTTTGCAATGCATTAAATACATCTAAGAGCGTAAGGTTATTAGCGGCTAATCTTTCAGGCTTTACAGCTACTTCATATTGTTTAAGTTTTCCTCCATAACTGCTTACTTCCACCACACCGGGCGTGCCTAATAACTGGCGTTTTACAATCCAATCCTGAATAGTGCGCAAATCCATTGGTGTGTATTTATCTTCATATCCTTTTTGGGGAACGATGACATATTGATATATTTCACCCAAACCTGTAGTGGGCGGCATCAGTTCGGGAGAGCCGTATTCTTTAGGAATTTCCTCAGCACTTATTTTTATTTTTTCAGCTACCAATTGTCTGGTAATGTTTAAAGGCATATTGTCTTTAAATACAATAGTTATAATGGAAAGCCCGCTACGGCTAATACTCCTTAATTCAACCAAGCCTTGAAGGGATTTCAGTTCAGTTTCGACAGGAATGGTAATAAATTGTTCTACTTCCTGAGTGGCTAAGTTTGGTGCATTGGTTATTACCTGTACCTGATTATTGGTTACATCGGGTAAGGCATCAATACTTAATTGCGTAAATGAATAAATACCAAATGCTACAAATACGCTCAATAACACACCTGTTACCAGTTTATTTTGAACTGAAAAATTTATGATTTTATGTATCACATTAATTAGTTAAGAATTAAGAAATTTTAATGAAGAGAGATAGAAATAATACATTTCTATCATTAGCTAAGTAATAGCAAATTAAACTACTTTTGGCGGCTGCCAGATAGAATGAAAATCATTAGATAAACAGGAGGAATTAACCACCATGAATTTCATTGACTGAAATATTTCTTTAGGGATTTCAAACAGAGCTAATGGATGGTAAAATGCAGATGCCGGACAACATGTGCAGCTGCAAAATGGTGTACACAAATCAGTAGTGTGTTCATGACTTGTAGTATTTGAAATTTTCTGTACGGATTTTACCATATTTTCACCAGCATCGGCACATGGCACACATGAAAGCACCAAAATGTATATACTGAATATGATTGTAAAAAATCTCATATTGTAAAGATATAAAAAAGTAATGGACACAAGACTAATTATCGTAAAATAAGAACAGATTTTACTTCAAATCAGCTGTTTTTAATCTAAGCGCATTCAGAATTACAGATATGGAACTAAAACTCATAGCAAGTGCTGCTACCATTGGTGATAACAGTATGCCAAAAAACGGATACAATACTCCTGCAGCTACAGGAATACCCAGTACATTGTATATGAATGCAAAAAACAAATTTTGTTTGATATTTTTCATTACAGAATGACTTAAATCCCTGGCTTTTACAATTCCTTGTAAATCTCCTTTTACCAAGGTTATTTTAGCACTTTCTATTGCGACATCTGTACCTGTTCCCATTGCGATACCAATATCGGCTTGGGCGAGTGCCGGTGCATCGTTTATACCATCGCCTGCCATTGCCACGATTTTACCTTCTGATTGCAGTTTTTTTATTTCATTGAGTTTATCTTGTGGCAAACAGCCTGCTTTATATGAGCTTAACTGCAAAGTATCTGCAACAGCTTTGGCGGTGTTTATATTATCGCCTGTCATCATCACCACTTCAATGCCTTTATTCATCAATTCTTTTATCGCTGCTACACTTGATTTTTTTACGGCATCCGTAATCGTTACATATCCAGCTGTAAGACCGTCTAACGCAATGTAAGAAACAGTCTTGCCTAACTTCTGCTCAGCGATAATCATATCTTCAATTTCACCTGAAATAGATGCGTTCACCTGTTCCATCAACTTTTTATTACCTAATGCCACTTTTTTATTATCGATTGTACCGACAACACCTTTACCTGCCACTGCTTCAAAATTAACGACATCGATTAGTGTTATATTTTTTGCTTTTGCATAATTTACAACAGCCATTGCTAAGGGGTGTTCGCTATATTGGTTAAGCGATGCAATATTTTGCAATACACTATTTTCATCAGCATTTATCACTACCACCTTTTCAACAGATGGCTTGCCTTCGGTAATCGTTCCTGTTTTGTCTATAATCAACACGTTGACTTTATTCATTTTTTCTAATGCTTCTGCATTCTTTATAAGCACTCCACTTTGCGCACCTTTACCCACACCTACCATCACCGACATCGGCGTAGCTAAACCTAATGCACAAGGACATGCTATTATCAGTACCGCAATTGCATTTATGAATCCATAAACCATTGCAGGTTCAGGGCCAAATTTTGCCCACCCTAAAAAGGTAAGTATTGAAACAATTATCACAACCGGAACAAAATATTTAGCTATACTATCTGCTAATTTCTGAATAGGTGCTTTAGAACGACTGGCAGTATTTACCATCTGGACTATTTGAGACAGTAATGTTTCTGAACCTACTTTCTCTGCAATCATCGTAAATGATTTATTGCCATTTATAGTTCCTGATTTTACTTCATCCCCTGTTTTTTTATCTACAGGAATAGGTTCACCTGTAATCATTGATTCATCAATACTGCTTTCTCCCTGCGTTATTTTTCCATCAACAGGAATTTTATCGCCGGGTTTAACTCTTAATATATCCCCGATTTTAATATCATGGACTGAAATTATCTTATCACTTCCATCTATTACCAATGTAGCTTCTGTTGGTGCTAATTTTAAAAGCTCTTTTATAGCTCCACTTGTCTGACTGTGTGCCCGTGCTTCCATTAACTGGCCCATCAGGACTAAAGATAAAATTACCGTGGTCGCTTCAAAATATAAGAGCACCGTTCCATATTCTGTTTTAAATTCTTTAGGGAAAATATGAGGGAAAAACATTCCAACAATACTAAAAAGGAATGCCACACCTGTACCAATCCCTATTAAAGTAAACATGTTTAAATTCCAAGTGATAATAGATTTCCAGGCTCTCACAAAAAACATAGAACATGCATAAAAAACTACAGGAAGTGTTAAGATGAATTGCACCCAGTTCCAATATTTAATATCCATTAATTTAACTAAGGGATTTCCAGGGATCATCTCTGTCATTGCTATTGCAAATACAGGAATAGTGAAAGCGGCTGCTACTATCATTTTTTTCTTCAAGTCCTGATAGACTTTGTTTTCTTCGTTATCATCAGGAGCCAAGGGAACTAAATTCATTCCGCAGATTGGACAGCTTCCGGGTTCATTCCTGATAATTTCGGGATGCATTGGACAAGTATATTGCACTGCGTTCTTCTGTACAGTTACTTCTTTTACCAAATGCATACCACATACCGGGCAATTGCCGGGTTTGTCATATCTTTTTTCTCCTTCACACAGCATTGGACAATACCATAATCCTTTATCTTCCGACTTTATTTTATCATCGGAGGGATTTTTTGTGCAATGGTTGCAAGTTTTTTCATGTGTCTTAGTATGCTCCATTTTTTCATTTTTTAATAGTATCTAAAAAATTCTTTCAGTATTCCATGAACAATTGCAATTGGTAACAATACAATGCCAGCGATTAGCATTTTTAATTCATAAAACAATGAACTGTCTTTATATGGTTTTCCTTTAAGTCTGGATAGAAATGCACTATACGGGATTCCAAAATTGTTTCCCACAGTCATGATTTGTATAGCTGCTAATATAATTCTTGCTTTTTTGTCTCCGTATTCGCTTATAATCATATCATAAGTATCTTTTTCCGGATGCTCTCTCGAATCGGCATAATGTTGAGCGAAAAGTATTGCCTTGGCTTCTTCCGGTTTTATAAACTTGCCATCGCCACTCAAAAAGCTGTTAATTTCTTCGTTATTCATTCCTTGTTTTAAAAGCATATAACTATGTACATAGGAACAAACGGAACATCCGTTTACTTCTGTTACAGCTAATTGCAATCTCTCAATAAAATCTTTGTCTACTAATTTGCTTCTTTTATTTTCAATCATTTTTGCAATTGCTCCCGGGATTAATACAAGAGCGCGGTACATTTCACAAAAAGTAAACTTTCGTTTATATGCTGTTCCTGAATTTATTTTCTCCGGTAATTTCATTTTTATATTCTCAATTCAAATTTAGGATATTTTATCAGGTAATCCTGAATTAGTAAGTTATTGTAAATCCTACTCCCCAGTTTTTCCATTTATTGTTGCTGAAATCGCTATCGTAATGTGTGGATACAGAAAAGTATTTGGTAATGATATACCGTACTCCTACATTATATTCCAAATCGGAATTAAACATCAAGCTCATCCGAAGCCTTTTTGTAAGAGGAATATCTTCGCGCATTAATTGAAACCTTGGACGACCGAAATTATCTACGCGTAATTCTGCAACGATTAATAGTGGTAACACATAACGAATACCAATAACTCCCACGTAAGGGTGCATTGGTAATATTTTTCTGTGCATGGTTTCACCTATCATATCCATTCCTTCATTTCCATCAAAGGTTAAATCAAATCCTGCATAAATGGATAAAAATTGTTTGTGGTCAAGATAACGTGCATAAGAACCGCTCACACGCCAATACCTATTTTCATTATATCCAAGTCCTAACTGCCAGTTTACCTGTAACATGTTTTTTCTATTTGGCAGCATAAATTCACCTGTGATGCCATTGCTTTCAAAACTGTTTTTGAACATCGGATGCCACATCTTATCGTCTTTCTTTAATTTACGATATGCTGAAACAGGTTTTGGTAATTCAGGATTGGGCGGTGAATTTTCATAACTGAATACTCTGCCCATTCCACTCATCATGTGATATAAGAAATGACAATGAAAAAACCAATCACCGCTTTCAGAAGCAGCAAATTCAAAGGTATCTACTTCCATAGGCATAATATCCAATACATTTTTCAAAGGTGCATATTCTCCCTGACCATTCAACAGACGAAAATCATGACCATGTAAATGCATCGGGTGTCGCATCATGGTGTTGTTGAACATTATTACTCTTACATTTTCTCCTTTTTTAATCAATATCTTATCTGATTCTGAAACTGTTTTATTATTGATTGACCATACAAACCTGTTCATGTTACCAGTTAATGTAAAATGTAATTCTTTAAAAGAAGCGTCAGGTAGTGTAGTTTTTTCGGGAGCACGCAACATACTGTAATTTAGTGTCACCAAATCACCGTTATCTGACATTTCCATATCTGCCATATCATCCGATTTTTTAGTTTTTTCTTCTGTTGCTTCCATTTCCTTCTGTTGCTTCTTTGTCATTTCTTCACCAGTGATTTCAGGATACATTACGCTGTTCATATCCATCATCTGATTACTCATTCTCATTTTCATGGTAGTGGTATCTAAATTTCCATTCATCTTCATCATTTCGTTCATCATCTTCATGCCAGCAAAATATTTCAGTTTCGGTAATGGTGCTGCCAATCTTTTCATACCACTTCCTAACCAAAGTGAAGCATTGCCAATCCTGTCTTCAGATGTTGCTGAAAATTCATAACTCAAATTATCCGGTATAGTTACTATGACATCGTAGGTTTCTGCCACTCCAATCATTAAACGGTCTACCTCCACAGGCTCCACATCATTGCCATCATTGCCGACTACTGTTATTTTTCCACCTGCATACGTAAGCCAGAAATAGGAAGCTGCCCCTGCATTTACTATCCGCAATTTTACTTTGTCGCCTGCTTTAAAAGAGGTTGCATCGAAATCTTTTTTACCATTGATTAAAAACTTATCGTAATAGACATCACTTACATCCATCGCCATCATGCGCTTCCATTCATTGGTGATTTTTGTTTTGAATTGATGATGTTTAATAGCATCAAGATAATCCTGAGTAGAGCCTTTTTTGATTGCAAACCAATCTGTAGCTGCATGTAGTGAACGCTGTACTTCATACGGCTTCATGTTTGTCCAATCACTTAATACGACAGGCAGTGTTGGGATAGGCTCTTCATTGCGTTTTAACAATATCAATGCTCCATACATGCCAATTTGTTCCTGTAGTTTGGAATGTGAATGATACCAATATGTACCGTTTTGTATGATTGGAAACTTATACAAATGCGTGGTGTTTGGTTTGATTGGCATTTGGGTTAAATAGGGTACTCCATCAAATTGATTTGGTAAAAAAATACCGTGCCAGTGTAACGAAGTATTTTCCTTGAGCATATTGTGGACATAAATTTCTGCCGTATCGCCTTCCGTAAAAATAAGTGTAGGAGCCGGGATGCTTCCATTAATTGAAATTGCATGTTTTTTCTTGCCTGCATAATTTACTATGGTATCACGAATAAACAAATCATACCGAACTACTTTTGGTGTATAAGACAAACCTGGCTTTTCAATTATATGTCCTGCTTTGTTTACAGGTTGTTGTTCCACTTGTTTATTCTCCGGCACTTGTTCCTTTGTAATATCCTCTTTTGTTACAGGTTTTGCAACAGGTGGTTTATCGCCTGCTTCTTTTTGCACCACTAACTTCATACCGCATTTAGGGCATTTGCCAGGTTTACTTTTCTGAATTTCAGGATGCATTACGCAAGTATAGATTGTTCCTGCAGACTCTTTCTCTTTTAAAGGTTTAGCGGTTGGAGTGGTTGTATTCTTAGATTTCTGCACCACTAATTTCATACCGCACTTCGGACAATTGCCGGGTTTAGACATCTGGATTTCAGGATGCATTACACAGGTGTATATGACGGACGTTTTTTTTGCAGGCTGTGCGTTTTCCATCGGCATATTCATCTGTGCGATTGCTGTAGAAAATAATGCTATAAAAATGATTAAAAAGCTGTTTTTCATACTCTATATTTAATTTATTCTATTACTGCCACAGAATCTTTTGTTGCAGTTGCCCATTGAATGATTACTTTCTTTTGCTGCTCTGTTAACGTTGCATCCTTGTGTATCCATAAATAAGAAATTAAGGGCATAGTACCATCTTTTAAACTGTTTGAAATTGCCCTTAATTTACTTTGCTGCTTTCGATTGGAATAATTGCCAAATTCATTAAAATTCAATTCCTTCTTGCCCTTTTTAATATGCCGGGCCATATACCAAGCCGCAGGCTGAATCTGTGCATACCAGGGATAATGTGTATTGTTACTATGACAATCATAACAACTGTTTCTCAGCAATCCTGATACGGTAACAGGCATGTGATACAGTTTTGCTATATCTGTATCAGGCATTATCCGTTGTTCATTTTTTACCGGGCGAAAGAATTGAATAATAACGCCAACCATCAACAAGACAAACAGTATTATTTTAGTAAGCCTCATCTTATTTTAATTCTTCCTTTACTTTGCCACATGACTGCATTGCTTTACCCATATAAGGATTACTGATTTCCTTTTCAGCACTTAACCAATTTCCGCCTTTACCATCATTATACATCGGACAATTATCATAGTACAATGTTTTTCCTGCACCAAACGTTTTTACCAACTGGTATATATCCTTGCTAAGCATTTCGAAATGTTCTCTCTGGTGTTTAATATTACCTGCATTTTTTCCAATGTGTTCTGCATGTTCTCTTGCATCTTCTTCAATATCTGCATATATCTTACTTTGTTCTGTTGATAATTTTGATTTATCAAAATTTGTAAATGCTTTTACCATTTCATTTCCTGCATCTGCGGCGGCTTTATCATCGTCTTTTGTAAATGCATCTTTCATTTTTAAATACCCTGTAAGAATATCCGATATTAGTGTTGAGCCTTCTACCGCAGTTTCATTGCCTGATTGCTCCACATTTGTACTTGTTACTACTTCTTCTGTGTTGTTTTCCTTTTTTTGGTTACATGCTGCAAACAGCATTATTGCCATTGTTATACTTATTAATTTTTTCATGTTGATTGATTTTACGAATATGAATTTATTTTTTTACCACTAATTCCATCCCACATTTAGGACATTTTCCCGGCTTGTCTTGCTGCACTTCGGGGTGCATAGTACAGGTATAAATAACATTTTTTCCTGCTGTTTCCGTGCCAGCCTGTTTATTCATATCCACTGCACTATCTTTTACAGTTGGATTATCATCGGGCGTTACAGTTACGTTTTCTGTTGAAGTTGTTGTTTCCGTTTTCTTTTCTGCATTGTTACACGATGCGAAAGTGATTGCTACAATAGCTGTGATAATTACATTTTTCATACTTATTGATTTAATTGTTTAAATAATTTATTTACAACATTCTTTACCAAAGAGTTTATTCCAAACCTTTGCTATCCATTTAAGAACTTTTTTTATTTTTTCTTTATTATTATTTTCCATAACGGTACTTTAAAAAAAATAAATCAGGGCTACTTTTATGGTAACCCTGATATTTTATGCTGCACATGCTTCAGCGCAAGACCTACATGCTTCTGCACATGTTTTACAATGTTCCATGTGACTGTGTTTTTCACATTCATCGGCACATTTGTTACATACTTCCGCACATTCTTTAAGCAGGTGTTTTCCATGTTCAGAACCTCTTGAAAGAAGTGCTACTGTAAGACTGCAAATCTGTGCGCAATCCATATCTAACTTTATGCATTTAGATAGCATTTTAACATCCTCTTCGTCCAAACATGCTGTTGAACAATGATTACATTCTGCAATGCATTTATTTAATGCATCGAGCAGAGATTGATTTTGTTTGTGACTCATTTATTGATTTTTACTTGTTATTTGAAAATTTTATTAACGTGAACCTTTACGAACTACCGTAGTAGGATCATATACACTCACTTTTTTTGCCACCAATCCCATATTGCATTTAGGACATTTACCTTCTGTCTTAAACATCTCTCCGGGATGCATAGGGCACATATAACTACTTTCATCCTGGTGTTTATTGGATAAGGTTGCATATACATATTCATTATGTACTGTATTCTTAAGATGAAAGACTGCTTTCAACTTTTTAAAATCACCGGGGTCTCCATTTATTACAAATGCATTTTCTCCGAAAGCAGACAGTGTAATTTTCTTACCTGTTCCCTGCAATGCATCCGATTTTATTGTTGCCGTGATGTCTTTATTTGAAAATGGATTTGATTGTTCATCTGTGAGGAACAAGTAATACTTACCATCCATTTTCATCAGCTTTACCTGAACTGAAGCTAATTTTGTATCCGTGCTTTTTGCAAAGCCTATGGCGAAAATCATTACTAAAATAACTGCCATTAATTTTTTAATTGTGTTCATCGTATTTAATTTTAATTGTTATCAATTATTTTTTAGGTTTAATCGTTTCTGTCGTGCTTCCGCATGTTGGCATTGATTTGCCGTAATATGGATTTTTGATGTTAGACTGCTCACTTATCCAATAGGCACCTTTTGCATTATTGAACATGGGGCAAAACTGCTGATAGACAGTTTTATTGTTTAATTTAAATGCCTTAACAACCGTTGAAACATTTTTAGATAAGGACTGAAAACTACTGCGTTGCTTTGCTATATCTTTTGTTTGTTTTATGCTTGCGGCATCTGCCTTTATCTTTTCGACTACTTTCATCCATTCCATGTGCTGCGGCATAGGCATTTTATCCATAGGAAGTGTTCCTGTTAATTCCAAGAATTTTGCAGCACCTTGAGATGCTTTATCCGCATTATCGGAAGTTAAGGCGTTCTTTATTATTAAGTAAGATGCTAACCATTCATTGTATTTTGTTTGCAAATCATCATCAGCATTCTTATTATCCATTGGTTTATTATTATCCGACATAGCAGGCATATCCATTTTTGCTTTTGTACTTGTATCATTTACAGTATTATCGGGTTTGCCGTTTGAAGCACTCATATCCATACCAGACATATTACCCTGCCCAGAAGGCATTGTTGCGGCAGCAGGCAGAAACTCCCGTTTGTATTTACAGCAAGAAGGTAATTTATTATAGGCTTCATCGGGTGCAATGAATGTTTCATTATCATGTCCGGCATAAGCGATACGTTTTAATATCTCAGTAGAGGATGTTTTAACTGAATCGTACGTTATTGAAGCTATTAAGGTTTTATCGCTCCAGTTTGCTTTTACCTGTTTTTTGACATTTGCTGCTTTCTCAATCCTGGCTTTGCACATTTCGCACACCCCTGAAACTTTGACTGTAATTATTTTGGCGTTGTTTATTTTAGCTTGTGCTAAAGCGGAAGACAGCATACAGACAAGTATGACTGATATTAATTTTAGAAATTTCATAAATAAAATTATCGTTGTTTAAAAATCTAACGGCGCTAATTACCGATTGAATCGATACAATAGCATTCAGTACAGATAATAAACTAACAACGATAGGTTTGGAGCCCAGCTAATGTGGGACGCAAGAGGTCTTTTATTTGCAGAATATCGGGCGGTGGGATACCTGAATGGTTTTTAGCTGAGGCGTAAAGAATAGAAGAAGTAAAACCATTAAATATAAAAAGTGAACTTACAATTTTATAACTTTTTACCTCAAATTCCTTCGCTGTAAATCCGTCAAATTTTAATTTCTGGAAGATTTGTTTATGCTCACAACAAGGTTTGGAAGATTTTAAATTCTTCATTCCACAACATGAGGATTCCTTATTTTCTGCGCCTGAATAGGACTTATAAAAGAAGAAGGATAATGAGTGCGTACCGGCAGTATTACAAATATTGTGTGATAAGGCTACGCCATTGGTAGAAATAAACACTAAGAGCGCTAATAATAATGCTGATATGTTCGTTTTGAACTTCATTTGATAGATAACAGCAAAATTAGCTTAATGTTTGATATTTTCCATTTTTAACAGTTTATATATTGTTAAAATTACACTCTAAAGCTTCATTCGCTGTATTCTAAAGCTAAAGGATGATAGAATGCAGATGCCGGACAACAGGCACAACTGCAAAAAGGTGTACACAAATCAACAGCATATTTCGTGATTTGTAGTAGTTGAAATTTTCTGTACGGATTTCACCATATTTTCACCTGTATCGGCACATGGAATGCAAAAAAGTATTAAAATGTACATGCTGAATATGATTGTAAAAAATTTCACTCTTACAAAAGATATAAAATAAATTATGCTTTCTTTATAGAAAGTTATAATGAATAATTATCTAATATTATCGATATTTTTTAAAATTATTTCTTGCGAGTTTTATCAATTTCAAAACTCATAAGTTCAGCCATAGTTCTATTTAATGCAGATGCAAGTACATGAATAGTACTTATTGTTGGGTTCGTTTCACCACGCTCAATTCTACCTACTTGGCTTATAGGTATATCAGCATCATTCGCCAATTGTTCTTGAGATATTCCTAACGACAAACGAATCTCACGCAACCGTATTCCAAATGCTTTAATTACTTTCTCGTTTTTAACATTATTCACCCAACAAAAATTGGTCTGAATTGTGAAAATTAACAACGCATATATGCGTTATATGGTATTTGCCTATTATATTTATTGTAATAAAATTAAATCATGGAAAAATTACTGTTAGAATTATGGCAAAACAGAAATACTAAGATTACATTATACATCTTGCTTACCTTAATATATTTCTGTTTTAATGTTGGAGCAATTACACTTCTATTTCTACTACCATTAGTTATAAAATATCTAATAGATAAACCATCTAACGTTAGCTTTGCTTCCATATTTAAGATAAAAGACCTTGTTTATCTATTTTTTTGTATGGCTGTAGTTACCGCTTTGGTTGGACAATTAGAATCAATAATTGAAAATAAATTGTTAGATAGAAAAAGCGAATTAGAAAAAGACATAACCAGTAAATACTTTACAAATGGCAATTTACAAATTAAGTTTATTGCCTCTGAAATAGATGAAGTAAGGAAGGAGTTTGAAACAAACGAGTATCTTAACCTACAAATAAAAAATGCTGAAGTAACAAGTTGTATTTCTAATGTTACAAATTTTGGAATAGTATATGGTTATCAAAACTCAAGTGCGGATTTTAGCCTTAAAAAGAAATCAGGGAATTTTATATTAGATAAACATAATAATCTGGACAGTTTTTATTATTTTAAATTAGTATTCTCGTCCAATAAGCAAAAAGTTATTGATGAAAATGCAGGAACATTTACTGCGCATACATTATTTATAATTTTGTTACCTACAAATATCTCTATAAATAAAATTGAACCAAGTGATAATTTTTGGGAAAATGTATATAAACTCTACAAGTATAAGGACACTTACAAAGGTTTTAGCTTTGCTAACGATAATGTATTTAAATCAGTTATTGGTTTAAACAGATTTTTTTCTAAATCGTTCTATACAAATGATAATTGGAAATTAGCTTTAGAAACAATTTATTACTTTGATATGCTTGTTACACCTTTAAATAGTAGTAGTGATAACGAAGTTTCTACTGAACCAATCAGGGTAGATAATTATGAGCAAATTGTAACAGAAGAACAAAACGAGTATAATCAATCTCAGATAGTAGTAGATACACAATCCAATTAATAAATTAATTTGGAAAATTCTTTCGCATGATTTTTATATCTGCTTGACTTTCATAAGGGACAATAAATACAGTTATGTCAGCTTGACTATCATATTTTACCAATTCTCCTGGGTAAATAAGCTGATAATTTTTTTGCTGACTTTCATAATTTACAAAATAGACAAAGTACATCGCTTTCATTTTATATTTTTCAATAAATACTTTTGCTTTGTTCATTAATTGTGATTCTGTAATTAAATATTATAAAAGTGAAAAATTAGTGTTAGGTTTTTAAATTTGTTTGCTTTTTTATTTTCGTAATAGTGTTTAAATGTAAACCAGTCAGTTTAGATATTTCAACAGCTTTATAGCCCTTCTTCAAATATTCAATTGCTTTTTTATTTTTTGTTTTACTTAAAAAAGATAATGTATCTTCTTTACTTCCACTTTTTCTGCCTTTATACACTCCTTTCATCTTGGCTATACGTATACCTTCCTGTTGTCTTTCTTTAATTTGCGTTCTTTCCATTTCTCCGACAATGCCTAAAATCGAAATCATCATTTTGGAAATAGCATTTTCTTTACCATTATGGTCTAACGTTGTTAGCCCTTGGGATAGGAAATGTATACCAATTTTCCTCTCGTTAAAATAATGGATAGTATTTATTACATCTCGTAAATCACGTCCTAAACGGTCTATTTGCCACACTGAAAGAGATTTTACGACCTTTTCGTCAACCAATCTTTTAATTTCACGACCGCCCTCCCTTTCAAAAAATGGGACAGCTCCACTACATTTATCCTCAATAACTAAATTATAGTCGTTCTCACTTACTTTTTGCCTATCCGTTTTCTGTTCTATTGTTGAAACTCGGCAGTATAAAATATTCATAATTCACATTTTTAGGTTAATACTATTTATACCCTTAATTTAAGAAGAAAAGGTCACTTTCTCAAGTATAATATTAGTTTTTATTGAATTTATAATTCACACTTTGTAGTGTACCCTAAAAATGTATGTTAGTATATACACTTCAATATTCCATGTTGTAAACCTCGTGGGATTAAAACAGAGGTTATGACCCTTTAAATCTGGATTAATATAATTTTATTTTTTTATCGTTTTTAAAACCAAGTCTACATTCTCAGTTGTTGCGTCAAGTTTTCTTTCAAACAACTCCATTACTATTCGATCAATTATTCGTTCTTCTATGTCTTTAAATTGGTCAATAAGTTCGTCAGGTACTTCCGGTATTTTTGAAATGTCATATGGAAAGGTACAATGTTTCTCTAAGATGTTAAAATTTACACTGTCAATCGGGATTGTATCATAATAATTACATAGTTCAGGTTCAAAAGCATCATCGGTAACTTTCAAAGTGAATTCACTATTTTGCCCTTGGCTTAATTCATATAATACCTCATACGCTTCGCCGTCCAATATCATCTGTTGTTCATCCTTTTTACTTTGCACTAAAAATGTACGACTAATTCGTTTTGTTAATTTGTCGTTAATGTAATACTTGTCCATATAATATTTTTATTGATTTATAATTTTAATTTTTGTAATCTTTTAAGTATTTATCTAAATGATAAAATCCTACAATTTATCCGTTAATTAATTTGTTCCATTCATCCGTAATTTGTAACAAAATTTTGTTGTGATATCCTTTTCCATATTTTGCGATTAATTGCTTTAAAACGCTTCTATGATAGTGTAGTTTCCGGATACTTTCTTTGTGAAGTTCTATCCAGTATTGTGAATTGCTACCACATTCGATTAACTTTTTTTGTAACATTGTTAATTTATCACTACGAGTATCGAGAGGTTCAAATAATATTATCTTGTTCCATGCGTTGAGTAATATTTTTAATAATGGATTCATTTTCTCTTTATTAGTTAAATCATGCAGATACTTTATATTGTAATTATTATTTAATTTTTGCATAAATATAAATTTCACTTCGAATCGCATTAAATTATATGGCAAGTCAAATTGCAACGATTTATCGTAGCATTTTATCCAATAATGTGATAATTGACATTCGTATCCCAATCGTCGTTTTTTTCTATCGATAGTATATTGCCTGCTTTTAACATTTGCAGGTATTATAAAGTATCTATCCAAAAAAGAATGTGGAATAAACTCAGTTGGAATATTTACGCCAAATTCAATTGATGTTAATCTTGCTTTTTTACTATCTACTTTCAATTCTGAACACAAACTTTTTATTTCATTTGTATTAGCACTAAAATAAAAGGGCAAATAATTTTCACCATTGTAAGCAGAGTTATGTATACTTCCATTACATCTTAAATAAAATTTAGATTGCCTATTCTCTTTTATAACTTCTTTTACACTAATGTTGTAATCTTTAAATTTTCCTTTATGTCTAACAATTCGATATTTACATTCATGCTTAGCATTAGCTGCCGAACTATATATTTTCTCATCGTACATAATTTCTCCTGATTCAGTATCTACGGGAGTAAACAATTTAAATTGCAATTGCTTCCTCCATTCCATCCAATTACAGAGCTCGATACAAAATGTCAATCCATCAATCATTGCTTGTGTTTTTTTTTCTGTTAAAAATTATAATTAAAATTCTGCAGCAACAAGATATCCTCATCATATATTCCAGAACAATACATCGGGTAAATTGTACTTCTCATCCCACCCTTAACATCACTAAAAATCATAATTTCAATCTCACTACTATTTGAATTAATCTTAAATAAATAGCCGTCCGTCCAAAATTCCGAATTCATCAAACTCTCCATAGGCGATAAAATTTCAGCATAAGCATAATAATATTCATACGACTCATCGTTGTCAATAAAAAATGCTTGAAGTTTGATGCTATCAATAGTAAAATACATGGTTGAGTCATCTAGATCATCATCAAATTCAGTTCTATAGAGATTCATACAACTTTCAATTTGAAAATCACTTCCAAAATTTACAGTATCACTACAATTGTATTCATACACTTTAGTTGATTTATCAACTTGGATACGCGAAAAAATAAATCTGCTATATCCTATTAATAACGGACGTCTCATATTGTGTTCATTTATATATTAATCTATTGATATCCTGTAAAGACTGCAAAACTCTTTCTCTACTATAGAGTACTCTTCTTCCAATTTTTTTCGGAATTAATTTTCCTTCTTTTTTCCAATTGTCTAAACATCTCAAAGAAATATTTAGTAATTTGGCAGTTTCGATACGCGTTAAAAACTCAGGCAACGTATCAGCCTTTTGACTTTCAAAGTAGTCTTTTAATGTATGGCTTAGAAGACCCTTTATATGATCAGCAAACTCAGTAAATTCAAATGATATTAAAATTATTTTTTCCATTATTTACAATGCAAATCTACATATCGAGGCAAATTTGTTTTACCGTAGATTTATACGAAAAAATAACGACTTCAATTAAACTTCAAATTCTACACAATAGAATTTTTTGGAGATGGATTTTCAGTTATGGATAGAAACGTATATAAATGTGGTCTGAAATTATTTGATTTGCCTTTTCTTTCAACGTTAAAATCACTTCCATCGTTTTTGGGGTCTACAGATTTACCAAATAATGGTAAAAATATTCTTGCTAATGCTATATAAGCTCTAGCCTTCGGAAGAATAAGCCACTTATTAATATATAATAGATAACACAAATTTTTTACATCTTCTTTCGTATTAATTTCATTTTTAATGCGATTATACATGGACACCATAGTTTTTAAATCCGTATTATTCCAAATCATAGATAATGGCTTTAGTTTTGGGTCTAAATTAAACGAATCTATTTCTTCATCGTCATTGTTATCTAGTGGAGGGGAAGGAATACTATTTTGGATTTGTAAATCAATATCTGATAATAATTTAACTCGGATTAAAAAATTATATCTATCTCTATATTCTTTTAAGATATTTTTAATTCTTGCAATATTTTGTTTTATCGAGTATGTATTTTCTGTAGTTTCTATTTTGGCAATCTGATTACAGTATTCAATTACCTCTTTATCAAGTTTTACATTATCAAATACATCAGGAATGTTATTTATAAATAATTTTAAATCTTTAACGTAATTAATTTTACTACTTGTACGAAATAGATCAGTTCTTAACTGCATTAAAATCATTTCATAATATCCTTCATCCATATCATATGAACTACAAATTATGGATTTTTCGGAACCAAGTAACTGTATGTATTTATCAGAAAATACAGGAAATAAAAAAATATCTTTCTTTCTTTCATTATAATATAGATGTGGATATTCATTTAGAATTCGAATGTAACGTTTTATTAGTTTTTTAATTTCCATATTCATTTTTATTTAAAATATTTTGATTTATTTAGAAACATAGTTTTAGCTTTTAGTAAGGATTCCGCCTTTATGTAATTTCTGAACACTCGTACATCTTTATGTCCAGTGATTGACATTATATCACTGTCTTTAAATTCGTTTAGATACATGTTAGTTGCCATTGTGCGACGAGCTGTATGCGTACCTATAAATTCATATTTCGGTTTTACAACTTGTTTTGTTTCGTTATTATATGTTTTCGATAGCGTAACATCGTTATTTATTTCAGCCCACTTACCTATTTCTTTTAGATAAACATTCATCTTTTGATTTGATAATGCTTTAGGCAAATTCCAATTGTATTTCTTCATTATATTTACAGCACATTTTTTAAGAGGTATTGAAACATCCTTACCTGTCTTTTTTGTTTTAACATTCAGAATATAATCTGATTTATATTTAACTACATCACTTGACTTTAATTGAGAAAAGTCTGAGTAACGTAAAGCAGTATAGCATGCCAAAATGAATAAATCTCGAACTTGGTCGTAACGAGGTTTGTCCTTTAAATCTAACTTATAAATTTTATCCAATTCATCTTCTGTTAAATATATACTATCAGTTTCTTCACGCATTGCAATAAAGTCTTCATTCCTAAAAATTGTATTTGTATGCAATCCTTTATCATACGCATATTTTAAAAAACTCTTTAAATTTTTTATTTGACAACCTACTGTATTAAATGCTTTACCATCATCATGAAGTTTTTGAACAAATTCGTGATACCATTCTAAATTAATATCGTCAAATTTTAATTCTTTACCCCGTCTACATTTATGCTGAAAGATTTTAATATTTGACAATGTTGTTCCATGTGATTTTATATAACTGTCCGCCATATTTTTACCTTTATGAGCACCCTTACGATTTTTTCGTTTTCCTAATTTCATCTCATTTATAAACAGTTGATACCATTCAAGCAATGTTTTATTTGGTGTGGTAGATTTTTTAGTATTTATCTTTTTATGTAAGAAAGTATCTAAATGTTTTCTTATGTCGGTTATTTCTGGAATTGTGTGAGAAGTAATATGAGTTTGAATATATCCCTTTAAAAATATTTCAATATTATTAAGTGCATTATTAATATCTTTATTTTCTTCTGAAATTTTTTTAATTCCCCCATCCCGCAAATTGTCAGATAAAGCATTTCCAAATAAAGGCCGTTGGGTATATTTATCCGAATACCAGTACTTAGGATGAATTTTTAGACCTGTAGAATAAATAAATCGTTTATTAAGAAAATGATATACCAAATAAATTGGAGTAGGATTATCAGATGAAGGTTTATGTAAGTGATAGCGTATATTTAATTTCAATGCCATATTTGTAACTTATATACAAATTTAACACCTTAAACATACATCTACGAATTTTCTATTAGGGTTTACGTTGGTTTTTACGTTGGTTTTTATCCACCTTGTTGCATTTAATATGCATTTAGGTTCGTTATTTATCATTGTTTATCAATTATTTACATATAATTGCATTTTAATGCTTGCAAGTAAGTGTAGTCTTAGTAGTCCCTGCGAGAATCGAACTTGCATTAACAGTTTAGGAAACTGCGGTTTTATCCATTAAACTAAGGGACCAAGTATGTTGAATATTAATGATAAGTGGTGAATTAACAGCATCTGACACTCATCATTCAATTATCAATTATCATTATTTAATTACATTTCCTGCACTAACACCATCAGCATTCACAAAATATAATTTGCCATTAATATCTTCTGCCATTAAAATCATACCGTTGCTTTCTATTCCTTTTAATTTCCTTGGTGCAAGATTTACTAAAACACTTACTTCCTTTCCAACTATTTCTTCCGGAGAAAAGTGTTCTGCGATTCCCGAAACGATAGTGCGTTCTTCAAAGCCAATGTCTACTGTCAGTTTTAATAATTTATCTGCTTTCGCCACTTTCTCTGCAGCCAGAATCTTTCCTGTACGGATATCCATTTTTGAAAAATCATCGTAGGTGATTTCAGATTTTACAGATTGAGCTGTGTTTGTTATTTCAGCACTAATTGGAGTAACCTGTTGCGGTTTGCTTTTATGTAATTTCTCTATCTGCGCCTGTACTTGTTCATCTTCTATCTTTGGAAATAAAATCGTTGCTGGATTTATTTTGCCGGAAAAAGCATTAAACTGTTTCACAATTTTCATAGATGTTTTAGGCAATAAAGGCTCAAAAATACCGGAAATAATTTTACATATTTCAACTGCAACGCTCATAATTTCTTTTGCACGAACTTCATCTGTTTTTATTAATTTCCATGGTTCATTATCTCCTAAGAATTTATTCCCTACAGAAGAGATTTGTAATGCAAATTGCAATGCTTCTTTAAATCTGAAGTTTGTTAAAGAAGCATCTATTTTTTCTTTAATTGTTTCTATCTCATCAAAAATAGTTTTATCAATGTCATTTTTTGAATCTGGAATTTCTCCATCATAAAATTTAAGAACCAATACAGCTACACGATTCACAAAATTACCAACGTTTGCTGCCAGTTCATTATTAACCCTATTCTGAAAGTCCTGCCATGTAAATTCTGAATCCCTGTTTTCCGGCATGTTCGCAATCAAGGTATAACGTAATTCATCTTCCCTGCCCGGAAAATCCTGTAAATACTCATGCAGCCAGACTGCCCAGTTTCTCGAAGTAGAAATCTTATCGCCTTCCAGATTCATGAATTCATTCGCAGGAACATTCGATGGTAAAATATAATTTTCATGTGCTTTTAATATTGCCGGGAATGTTATACAATGAAATACGATATTGTCTTTCCCGATAAAATGAATCAGCTCCGTTTCCCCATCCTGCCAGTATGACTTCCAGTCATCTGCTTTCTTATCTTTCAATAAGGAAGAAAAATTAGCCGGATACGTAAATTCAGTTTTACCCGATTCAATTTCTTTAAACAATTGTTTCGTTGCAGAAATATACCCGATAGGCGCATCCAGCCAAACATACAACACTTTACCTTCGCTGCCTTCAATTTCAGCCGGCACAGGAATACCCCAATCCAGGTCACGTGTCATGGCACGCGGCCGCAAGCCGTCATTCAGCCAGCTTTTACACTGACCAACCACATGTGCTTTCCAGTTATTTTTATCAGATGTTTCATTAAACCATTTTTTGATTTCATCCTGTTGTGTATCTAATTTCAAAAACCAGTGTTTTGTTTTCTTCAAAACAGGTAATGAATTCGTAAGAGTTGATTTTGGATTTATTAAATCTGTCGGATTCAACGAGCTTCCACATCTTTCACATTGATCGCCGTAAGCATTTTCATTGCCGCATTTGGGGCAGGTTCCGATAATATACCGGTCAGCTAAAAACTGTTTGGCTTCTTCATCAAAATACTGTTCACTTTCAATAATTTCAAATGCATGCTTATCATTCAACACCCTGAAAAAATCCTGTGAGGTTTCATAATGAATGGGCTCAGATGTCCGGTGGTAGATATCGAATGAAATCCCGAAATCTTCAAAACTTTTTCTGATGATGGCGTGATATTTATCTACAATTTCTTTAGGTGTGGTATTTTCTTTTTTTGCTTTAATGGTAATTGCTGCTCCGTGCTCATCACTGCCACAAACAAAGATCACCTCTTTGCCTTTCAATCGTAAATAGCGCGCATAAATATCTGCAGCAATATATGCACCTGCCAGATGACCAATATGCAATGGTCCGTTGGCATAAGGTAATGCTGCAGTAATGGTATATCGTTTCGGTTCTGACATGTTACAAAGGTATAGGTTATAAATTAGAAGTCAAAAATAAGAATAAATGAACTTTTTGCTTTATCGGTATTCCTTTTTACTTTTACCAAATGATACGTCCACCATTTCTTAAAAAAGGCGATACCGTTGGCATTACCTGTCCGGCACGAAAAATTTCACTTGCAGAAATTCAGTTGGCTGTCGACACCTTAAAAAGCTGGGGACTGAATGTAGTGATTGGTGAAACTATTGGCAAAGAAGACAATCAGTACGGCGGTACAGATGCTGAACGAAAAGAGGATTTGCAACGGATGCTGAACGACAGCAATATAAAAGCGATTATTGCTGCACGGGGCGGATATGGAACTGTCCGAATCATGGATAACCTTGATTTCCGTGCATTTATGGATGCTCCAAAATGGGTGGTTGGCTTTTCAGATATTACCTATTTACATACACAATTGAATTGCAGCATAGGTGTTGAAACATTGCATGCTATCATGATGAGTACTTTTCCTGTAAATACACCGGTTGCTATTAAATCCTTGAAAGATGCATTATTTGGCAATTTGCTGGAATATGAATTTCCTCCGCATGCATTAAACAGAAACGGAATGATGCAGGGGGAAATTGTTGGGGGAAATCTTTCAATTTTATATGCAAATCTTGGCACAAAAACCATTTTAGATACAACTAAAAAAATCTTATTCCTGGAAGACCTGGATGAATATTTATATCATATTGACAGAATGATGATGGCGATGAAACGGGCTGGAAAGTTGAATAATTTAGCCGGGCTGGTCGTTGGCGGTTTAAGTGACATGAAAGATAATACCGTTCCCTTTGGTAAAACAGCAGAAGAGATAATTGCGGAACATGTTGCAGCATATGATTATCCTGTTTGTTTTAATTTTCCCTGTGGACACATCGCTGATAATCATGCTATATTCATGGGCAGGAACGCAAAAGTGGAAGTTGCTGAAAATTGCAGGTTTATACAATAAAAAAATTGGCTTAACATTTGTAATGCTTTATCTATGAAATGAGCATGAATATTTTAAATCAAAATCCAAATGTTAATTATGCGAATTTTATCTTCTCAATTAAAAAAATTAAAATGAAAAATATCTTATTCTTTAGTTTGATAATAACTTGTTTGTTTTCTTTTGGAAAATGCAATAAGAAAAAGAAATGCTGTAAGAAAAAAACGACTACAGAAACGTCTGCAGCAAAAGTAAATCCGGATGAAATATGGATGCGGTACGATGAAACCAAATGCTCCAATCCCTGGAGATTTAACTGGTTTGTAAAACCTACTGAAGAGCAGATTTTAGGTGCCGTAAAAGGTGATTTAACAGGCAAAGAAATTAATATTCTTGAATTGACTTCTACTTATGAAGAAGGGCTTATTTCCTGTGATGCCTGTACTTGTCCGAACGGAAGACATTTTTATGCGCGCATCCATAAATCGGAAAGGGAAAAATTAGAAGCATTAAAATTCTATCAAACAGATAAAATTCCTGTAAATCAACAAAATACAAAACAGTAAGCTTAAATATTACATAATTACATCAGATAAAATCAATAAACCAGTCAAATTATGCAACTTATTTTGATGGCGGTTCACAGGATATAGTTTTAATTTTAAATAAAATTAAAGCTTATGAAAAAGTTAATGTTTATACTCGTTTTCTCCTTTGCAACATGCGTAACTTATTATTCATGTGAAAAAGCAAACTCAATCACTCCAAAAGATACTGCAACAACAAGTCAAAACAGAACAAGCAGATTAGCAAATAATCATTGGTTTCGTTATGATGAAAGAGTATGTGGTAATCCTTGGAAATTCGATTGGTTAATCGCACCGACAAACGAACAATTAGCCGGTAATCTAAAAGCTTATTTTGTTGGGATGCAAATAAACGTTTTAGAAGTGCGTGTTTTCCGTAATGACAAAATCATTCCAAGTTGTTCTGATTGCAATTGTTTAACCACAAATGGAATTCATTATTTTGCAAGAGTAATCACTGACAGCGATTCAAAACAACTTGCCGCAATGGGATTTTATGAAGTAGATCCACAAACGGTTCCAGCACAAAATACAGCCAGCGTTGACATTAAATAGGTCACAGGTTAGACTTTATCTTATTGGCAATTTCCTGCATTTTGTCTTTGGAAATTTCTTTGGTATTTCTGAAATCCAAATCATATACAGAATTTATCGGGGATAAATGAATATGTGTATGCGGCACTTCTAACCCAATTACAGTCATTCCGATGCGTTCACATTCTATTGATTTCTTAATGGCGATTGCAATTTTTTTTGCAAAGACAATAAGGCCTTGCAGTTCCGTATCTTCTAAATCAAAAATGTAATCTGCTTCTTTTTTAGTCACTACTAACGTATGTCCTGCATTTAAAGGCCGGATATCCAAAAACGCAAAATAGTTTTCATCTTCCGCAATTTTATAACACGGAATTTCGCCATTGATAATTTTAGTAAAAATTGTCATTGTGTTCAGTTTGCAGTTTGCAGGAAATGTGCAGCCTTAATTACAGGCAAATTGTAAATTACACTGAAATATCCAGCACTTCCAATTCCATATTGCCTGCCGGAATTTGTATAATTACTTTTTCACCTTTGGTTTTGCCTAATAAAGCAGCGCCAATGGGTGACTTTACTGATATCTTCAACTGCTTCAAATCAGCCTCTTTTTCCGATACCAGATGATACGTGAATTCTTTTTTCATTTTCAAATTCAATACTCTCACTTTCGATAAAACAGAAACTTTTGAAATATCAATTTTTGAAGCGTCCAATACACGGGCATTTCCAATATCGCCTTCTAATTTCCGGATGCGTAATTCCAATAAACCCTGAGCTTCTTTTGCTGCGTCATATTCAGCATTTTCAGATAAATCCCCTTTCTCCCGTGCTTCAGCAATTGCTTTTGAAGCATTCGGTCTTTCGATAGCTACCAGGTTATTTAATTCATCTTTCATCTTCGCCAACCCTTCTTCGGTCACATATACTATGTCTGTCATAAACTTAATTTTTCCTTGAAAAAAATAGACACGCCTCGAAAGAGACGTGCCTTGAAATCAAATTTATGCTTTTTTTCGAGAAATAGCAATTTTTAAACAATTTTTAGCTTTTGAGATAAAACCCTATTTTTGCAGGTATGAATGAAGAAAAAACTGATTTTTTAACATTACCTAAGAGATTATGGTGGTTATTATTAGTTGCTTTTATCGTCAGAATCCTGATTTTCATACATTTTCAGCCCTGGAATGATTTAGTGGTGCAACACCAAATCCTGCAATTTGATGCACTGGGGTATCATAATCTGGCACTCTGTATTAAAAATAATTTCACCTTTTGCGGGGATGCTTTTCGCACACCCGGTTATCCTTTTTTTATATCCGTTGTTTATAGCATTTTTGGCAGCCAGCCCTGCACAGCCATTTTTGCACAAATCTTCCTGAATTTAATCTCCATTGTATTTTTATATAAAATCGGAAAAGAATTGTTTTCCGAAAGAGCAGGTTTTATTGCAGCCATTTTATTCTCCATCGATTTGCATCACACTATTTTTATATATTACATCTTAACGGAAACTATTTATACTACTATATTCCTGACAGCCTTATTATTTTATGTCAGGGCGATTAAAACATCCCGGTTAAAATTCTTCATTTTAACGGGAGTCATATATGGCATCAGCACCTTAATCCGTCCTATTTCTCAATATTATATCGGGGGAATTTTCCTGTTCACCTTATTGTGGTATTACAAGGATTGTAAAAATGGGATTAAACTTTCCGTGGTACTGATAGCTGCATATTTTATTGCTGTTGCTCCATGGTGTTACAGGAATTACAGTGAATACAATCATTTTGCTTTATCTAATATCAAGGGTTATAATTTATTGTTTTGGAATGCAAGTTATTACGAATCAAAACGCCTGAAACAACCGATAGATTCTGTAAATGCACATTTCAAAAATGAACTTGAAAAAATGGGCTGGCGTGCAGATGCCAATCCGTTTGAGAAAGAAAAATACGATGGTGCACTCGCCAGTAAAGTTATCAAAGCACATTTTGGTGATTATTTAAGAACGCATTTGATTGGCACTGTGAAAATTCATTTAAGTGTGGGTACGCAAAGCCTGACGGAAGTCTTACATATTCCTGCAAAAAAATTCAGCGAGGAAGAGAAATACAATAACGGCGTAATAGCACTGGCGAAAAAATTCTTTGCAGAAAAAACGGTTTATGAAATTTTGCTGGGATTGTTTGTAGCGGTGTTTCTGGCAATTGTTTATTTCTTCGCGACTATTGGAATCTGGCGGATGGTGAAAGAAAAACAAACCTTACTGATGCTGTTTTTACTAGGTTCTGCCGGCTATTTTGCATTAATCAGCGGCATAATTTCTTATGCAAGATACCGGTTGCCAAGTATGCCGTTTTATATTTTGCTGGCCAGCCTGGGGATTGTATCGTGGTTGGAGAAAAGAAACCGAAAGTATAATTAATCAAGATATCTCACTTCGTTCGAGAGGATATACTCCATCTTATCCATCAAAATTTTTGCGAGTTTATATTTGGATTCGTTTGTCCAGCCGGCAATATGCGGCGTGGCAACAACATTACTAAATGCTATTAACTTTTGATAGATTTCTGTTGAATTAATTTTATTTTTAGTAATCGGTTCGTCTTCAAAAACATCCACACAAAAACCTTTTAGTCTTTTAGCTGACAATGCGTCAATCATATCTAATGTATTGACAATTGCACCACGTGAAGTATTAATAATTACCGGATGTTTGACGCAATTATCTATAAAAGAAGCATTGCAGTAATAATGTGTTTCTTCCGTATAAGGTACGTGAAAACTAATCACATCGCATTGTAATTTTAATTCTTCCAGGGAAACATTTTTTACAAAATCATCCTGTGCTTGTTTGTATTTATCATACACTAAAATGTCCACGTCAAAGCCACGTAGTTTTTTGGCAAATGAACTTCCTGTATGTCCGTAACCGATAATGCCAATCGTTTTACCATCCAATTCTTCCCCGCGGTTTTCTTCCCGTAAAAACAAGCCGTTTTTTAATTCATTATTCGCTTTGTGTATGTTGTTTAATAAACCCAACAGCATCGCCAGGCAATGTTCTCCAACCGCATTTCCATTACCTTCAGGAGAATTTACACAGTCAATATTTTTCTGTTTGCAATATGCAACATCCACATTTTCCATACCGCTGCCTACCCTGCCGATTAGCTTTAACTGAGTCGCTTTGTCAATTATTGTTTTATCCACTTTTGTATACGTAGTGATCACCAATACGGAATAGGCTGGAATAACTTCCGCTAATTCGTGCTGTGTGATTTCAGGTTTTACCTCTACCACATAGCCTAAAGCTTCAAACCTGTTTTGAATATAATTATCAATCTCTGCAGTTATTAAAACTCTTTTATTCATGATTTATAAATACATAGATTTCTAGGTCGTTAATTTATCGTTTTCAATTATTTTTGTCAATTCAATAAAATCCTGTACGCTTAATTGTTCCGCCCGTTTTTTAAAAATATCCTGCTGTAATAACTCTTTTGAAGCAATGCCGCTTAAACCGTTACGCAGCATTTTTCTTCGTTGATTAAATCCCGCTTTCACAATATTCCGGAATAACTTAAAATCAAAATCCAGGTTAATAGTTGATTTTCTGCGCATGGAAATGATGCTGCTCATCACTTTTGGCGGCGGGGAAAAACTCTCCGGCGGAATATCAAATTCCATAGTAACATCATATAATAACTGGGCAAAAACACTGATTACACCATATTCTTTAGAACCTTCCGGCGAGGCAATCCGGTGACCCATCTCTTTCTGGAACATACCGACCATAAACGGAATACTTTCATAATTATCCAAAATCCTGAAGACAATCTGGGAGGAAATATTATACGGGAAATTGCCCACGATAGCGGTAGGCGTATTTAACATTTCAGGCAAATTCAGCTTTAAAAAATCAGCTTCAATTACTTCAATATTGGCTTTTTGGGCCGAATATTTGGTGTTTAAGTGCTCTACACAGCGATTATCTACTTCAATACATGTCACATGTTGAAAATCTTTTAGCAAAAAATCTGTTAAAGCACCCATTCCCGGTCCAATTTCAACGATTTTTTCATCGTTGTGGTACTTCTTTACAAGCTCGGATATCCTGTTCAGCACCATTTTATCATTTAAAAAGTGCTGACCGTACGATTTTAAGGCTGTCACAAAACTCGACATTTGTACATAATTTACTTAAACAAAAAAACTAATTTTGTAATACTATAGATAGAACATAGAAACCTAAAGATAGATATTATGTTACAGATTTCCGCTAAGCCACCTAAAAGGGCGGTTCTGGTTATTTTCAATAAAATTAACCTGCACACCCTACCTTTTTTTGATATTGAAGAAAAAAATGCGATTCAGCAACGTCTAAATGACGGAGTCCAGATAATCCCATTCAGCAAACAGCAAAAAACATATTTTCTGTTTCCATTAGAAATTGATTTGACTGCCAAATCTGATACTATTCACGAAAAATTGCGTGTTCAGGGGCATAATATTTATAAGATATGCAAGGAATATAAAGAACCAGAACTCAGTTTAGAGGTGTTAGGTGATTTTTCAAAAGAACATATTGCCTCGATTCTTTCAGGTATTAATTTATCAGATTATGAATTTTTAAAATACCGGACCAAGCCTAAAGGGTATAATTTAACCGTATATGTTGATCCTTTGTTAGCAGATGAAGGGGTGATAAATGAATTAAATTTATTGGCAGAAAGTGTGCGTATCACAAAAGATTTAGTGAATGAACCGGTTTCATTTTTAACGGCAACTCAATATTCCAAAGAAATTCAAAAGATTGGTGAAGCTGCGGGTTTCAGTGTAACGGTAATGGACCAAAAAGAAATAGAAGCGGAACAAATGGGCGGCGTTATCGCTGTAAACCTGGGAAGCTCTGCACCTGCAACATTTAATATTTTAGAATACAAACCTAAAAAGCATATCAATGAACAACCATTGGTATTGGTTGGAAAAGGGGTTGTTTTTGATACAGGAGGTTTATCCTTAAAACCAACCCGTAACAGTATGGATATGATGAAATCTGACATGGCAGGTTCTGCTGCTGTAGTGGGTGCTATGTATGCCATCGCGAAGGCTAATTTACCATATCATATTATCGGGTTAATTCCCGCGGTTGAAAACCGTCCGGGCTACGAAGCGATTTGCCCAAGTGATGTAATTACCATGTATGATGGTACTACGGTAGAAGTATTGGATACAGATGCAGAAGGCAGGTTGATACTGGCAGATGCATTACATTATGCCAAACGCTTCAAACCGGAATTGGTGCTGGACTTTGCTACCTTAACCGGCGCAGCGATGCGTGCTATTGGAAAAGAAGCGTGTGTGATTATGGGTACCGCAGATAAATCTATCAAAAAGAAAATAAGAAAAGCCGGAAACAGCACCGGCGAAAGAACGGTTGAATTCCCGCTATGGGATGAATATGCCGATTATATGAAAAGCGATATAGCTGATTTAAAGAATTTGGGACCGATGGATGCGGGCGCCATTACAGCAGGAAAATTTCTGGAACACTTTACAGATTACCCCTGGGTGCATTTCGACATCGCCGGTCCCGCTTATATTCCTTCCAATTATAATTACCGCGGAAAGTGGGCAACAGCGTATGGTGTGAGATTATTGTTTAAATTTGTACAAAATCAATGCAAAGATGTCGACATCAAACCAGAAAAGAAAGGTAGGAATAACACTAGGTGATGTAGCAGGAATCGGTCCTGAGATTATCATGAAAACTTTTTCAGAAGACAATCTCTATAAGCAGTTTACGCCTATTCTATATGGCAATCCAAGAGTTTTATCCTATTACAAAAAAATATTCAGCCTCGATAAATTCCAGTATTCTTCTATTAAAGGATACGGAAACCTGAGTCATAATTCTCTGAATATCATTCCGGTTTGGGAAGAAGAATTTGCCATTACCCCGGGAACTCCGACAGAAATTACGGGTAGTTATGCGTTAAAATCATTGCAGGCAGCGTGCGAAGCACTCAAAAGCAAACAAATTGACGTATTGGTAACAGCACCGATAAATAAAAAAGTGATGCATTCCGAGCAGTTTCCTTATGCCGGACATACTGAATATTTAATGAATTATTTTGGGGCCAAAGACAACCTGATGTTTATGGTAGGAGAAGATTTGCGTGTTGGCCTTGTAACTAATCATAGTGCCATAAAAGATATTGCTTCAAAAATTTCTAAAGAAAAAATCATCCGCAAGCTGCAGTTGATGCACGCTTCTTTAATGGAAGACTTCGGGATTGATAAACCACGTATTGCCGTGTTGGGATTGAATCCGCATGCAGGGGACGGCGGAGTTATCGGCAACGAAGAAACAAATATCATTTTACCTGCTGTTCAGGAAGCTAAAAATATGGGTATTACGGTGTTTGGTCCTTATCCGGCAGATGGATTTTTTGCATCCTGCAATTATAAAAAATTTGATGGTGTATTGGCCATGTATCACGATCAGGGATTGATTCCATTCAAATATATTGCTGGAGAAGATGGCACTAATTATACTGCCGGCCTTGATGTAGTTCGTACTTCGCCGGATCATGGGACTGCGGAAGATATTGCAGGAAAAGGCATTGCGGACGAAACGTCATTCCGGAAAGCAATTTATACCGCCATCGATATTTACAACAACAGGGCTAATTATGCTGAGATGCGCGAAAACCCTTTAGTGAAACGCGCAGTGCTTCACGATGAGCGTATTTAAAAATCAGCTGATGAACGTAAAATTTTCGCAGAAAACAATTGCGCTAAGCATCTCTGTTGTATTTTTTATTTCATTAATTAGTATTGCAAAAATATTTCAGGGCACCGGTGATGAAGGTGACAGCGTCATGCATTTTTTATATGCCAAATATGCATTCAAACACCCGCATCATTTTTTTCACCACTGGGCAAAACCCATGTATGTCTTAATCACCTGTATCCCTGCACAGTTTGGTTTTATCGGCATCCAGGTTTTTAATATTTCCATCAGTGCCATTTCCATTTACCTTTCCTTTAACGTTGCTCAAAAATTAAATATAAAATATGCGTGGTTGGCTTCTTTATTTTTAGCTGTCTTTCCGCATCAAATCGTATATTCTTTGTCCGGTTTAACAGAGCCCTTATTTGCCTTCACTTTAATATTGATCATTTTTTTGTGGATGTATGATAAAAAGGTAATTGCTCTCCTCCTCTTGTCTTTTTTACCTTTTATCCGTTCGGAAGGCATGGTCGTGATGCTGGTATTTTTTTTGTACATACTGCTAAAAAAAGAATGGAAGTTAAGCCCGCTATTGCTTATCGGACATATCGCATATTCTGTACTGGGACATTTTTTTTATGACAAACCTTTTATGTGGGTGTTCAGCGAAAACCCTTATGCGGTAGGCGCCAGCAGTTATGGCCGTGGTCCCTGGGATGCATTTATCGTTAATATCAGATACTCCACAGGCATCATACTGTATTATATTTTAGCAGCAGGTATGTTGCTGGGTGCGATGTATACGTTTTTAAAATTTATCCTGAAAAAGAATGTCAATTTTTCACTGGAAGATTTATTCCTGGTGTATGGAATTTTCTTTAGTGTATTCTTCTTTCATTCCTTTGCCTGGTACAAAGGCTGGTTTCATTCCTTTGGATTGATACGGGTGATGGTGGGGGTATTGCCGCTGGTTGCCATCATCTGCGCAAAAGTATCAGATGAAGGATTTGGTTATTTTTCTAAAAACACCTCTTTATCCTATAAAATAATTGGCTTTGCCGTTACACTTGTAATTATTAATTTTTCCATCAAGAAATATGCTGTATCTCCTGAGCGCGATTTGGAACTGCGCGGTGACCAGCAATGCCAGCAAGAAGTGGCAAATTATATCTGGGAGCATCATAAAGACAGTTATACCATGCCGATGTACTACACGGCTCCTTATATAAGTGTAGTACTGAACCGGGATTATTTTAACGATGCCATTCATCCTGATTTCAGGAATGACTTTCATAATAATACCCTACGAAAACCTTGTTATGTATTATGGGATGACTGGTATGCCCCTGTAGAAAGCGATGTAAAACAGGAAGCTATCGGAGCCAATCCTCAATTTAAAATAATAAAGAAATTCTGGCATTGGGATATTGCCGGCGGCAAAGACCGTGTGACGATTCTTTATAAAGTAGAATAATTTTCACTAAAATCTTCTGAAGGTATTTTGCCCCGCACGTTTGACTTTATTGATATGTTCGTAATCCTGCTCATTCTTTAAGAGCGAACCGAAGTATGGTGGTTGTGTAGTTAAATAATCTATTTTCTGCAAATCTTCTTTCGTGTTTTTCCCCAGTTTTAATAAACGAATCCAGTCTATCAATTCAGAAGTAGATGGTTTCTTTTTTACACCATGAATATCCCGTAAGCCGTAAAATACTTTCAGCGCTTCTTCCATCAGCTCTTCTTCCAAAGCAGGGAAATGAACGTTGATGATATCAATCATAGTTGGCCGTTCCGGGAAACGGATATAATGAAAAAAACACCGGCGTAAAAATGCATCCGGCAATTCTTTTTCATTGTTCGAGGTAATAATTACGATTGGTCGTGTTTTAGCCTGAATGGTTTTTTGCAATTCGTAGCAATAGAATTCCATCTTATCCAACTCCAGCAATAAATCATTGGGGAATTCTATATCTGCTTTATCAATTTCATCAATCAACAAAACTGCCTGTTCTTCGCTTTCAAACGCCTGCCACATTTTTCCTTTGATGATGTAATGCGCAATGTCATTCACTTTTGCATCCCCAAACTGCGAATCACGTAAACGGGCCACTGCATCGTATTCGTATAATCCCTGCTGTGCCTGTGTAGTAGATTTTATATGCCAGGTGTAGATGGGTTTCTTCAACGCTTTTGCCACCTCAAACGCCAGCAATGTTTTTCCGGTGCCCGGCTCCCCTTTTATCAATAAGGGTTTTTCCAAAGCAATCGCAGCATTCACCGCGATTTGTAATTCTTCTGTTGCAATATAGTTTTCCGTGCCTTTAAATTCGTTCATATTTTAGTATTGAGTAGTGAGTACTTAGTGTTAAAAATTTATTTAGTGTACTGTTTTTTTGCCTTTTAATGTTTTCATCGCTTTTGCCAAACCATCCAGTGTCATCGGAAACATCCTGTCTTTAAATACTTCTTTAATGATTTTTACAGTGGGTGTTCCGTCCCAGTAATATTCGTTGCTTGGATTCAGCCACACCGTATTTGGAAACTTTGTCACAAACCGGTTTAACCAGGCGATACCTGATTCATCATTATAATGCTCTACACTTCCGCCTAAAGCTGTTAATTCATAAGGCGACATCGTGGCATCACCCACAAATATAACGCGGTAATCCTGGTTGAATTTATGCAGGATATCGAAGGTTGGAATCCTGTCGTTGTAACGCATATTATTATCTTTCCAGATGCTTTCATACACGCAGTTATGAAAATAGAAAAACTCCAGATGTTTTAGTTCTGACTTCGCTGCTGAAAATATCTGCTCACATAATTCCACGTAAGGATCCATGGAGCCTCCTACATCAAAAAACAATAATACTTTTACGCGGTTCTTTTTTGCAGGCTGCATTTCAATATCGAGATACCCTCCGTTCTTGCTTGTTTTTTCTATAGTGGTATGCAAATCCAATTCATCTTCTATTCCTTCTCTTGTCAATATCCTTAACCGTTTCAAGGCGAGTTTAATATTGCGTGTATTTAATTCCACATCGGATGAATAATTCTGAAACTGTCGTTTTTCCCAAACCTTCACCGCACTCCGCCCACCGCCATCGCCGCCAATATTTATGCCTTCAGGATTAAAGCCGCCATTACCGAATGGCGAAGTGCCTCCTGTACCAATCCATTTATTGCCGCCCTGATGTTTTTCTTTTTGTTCTTCCATTAATTGCTGTAATCGTTCCATCAGTTTTTCCAAACCGCCCATCTTTTCAATCATCGCTTTTTCTTCTTCTGAAAACAGACGGTCTATCTCGCGTTGCAGCCAATCTTTTGGTATTTCCTTTTTATCCATTTCTGACAATTCTACTCCGTGGAAATAATTGCCAAACAACAAATCATAACGGTCTAAAAACTGCTCGTGTTTGATTAAAATAGTTTTAGATAAAAAATAAAACTCTTCTACGCTGAATCTTGTAACACGTTTATTCAACGCTTCCAACAGATTTAAATATTCACCGATGCTAACCGGCAAACCCTCTTCTTTTAATAATAAAAAGAAATCTAAAAACATGTTATAAAAGTAGTAAGTACTAAGTAATAAGTTGTTAGATTTTTGTAAATTTATTTTATGAGTACAGAACTAATAGAAAAATACAGCGAGGTGGAAGCTGTGAAAACTAAGTTTCTTAAAAAAACGGCAAATCTAACCCATGAGCAATTAAATAAAATCCCGGTAAATGGCGGCTGGAGTATCGGACAAACCTTATACCATTGTGCTTTTGCTGAAAGCGGCACCATATTAGTCATCAATAAGAATCTGGCAGAAGGCAAAGCACATCAGAAAAGTGATTTAAGCAGCGTGCTGCGAAATATTTCCCTGATTGTATTTTTGAAATTGCCGTTAAAATTTAAAGCACCGAAACAGGTAAGCAAGGTTCCGGATACAATTACTTTGGAAGAAGTAATCACTTACTATGACAAAAATACTGCAGATTTTAAGAAGATACTGGATGTAATGCCAACTGATCTGGAAGATAAATTAATTTTTAATCACCCGCGTGCCGGCTTATTTAATATCGGACAGGCATTGAATTTTGTTCGTGAACATTATATGCATCATGAACGGCAGTTGGATGCATTATTGTAATTAAGAAAACAGGTTGTATCGAACGATACAGTATAATGCGCGGAAAGCGTCCTTCATGCCTATCTTCTTGCCTTCTTCATACGTTCTTCCGTAATAGGAAATTCCTACTTCATAAATCCGTACTTTCGGAATCTTTGACATCTTTGCGGTCACTTCCGGCTCAAAACCAAAACGGTTTTCTTTCAAGTCTATATTTTGTATAATTTCCCGGCGAAACATTTTATAGCATGTTTCCATATCCGTCAGGTTCAGATTAGTAAACATATTGGATGCCATCGTCAGCATTTTATTGCCAATGGTATGCCAGAAGAATAAAATACGGTGCGGCTTGCCGCCTACAAAACGGCTGCCATATACCACATCTGCAAAACCATCTAGTATAGGTTGTACTAAAACATTAAATTCATTCGGGTCGTATTCCATATCGGCATCCTGTACAATCACAAAATCGCCCGTTGCACTTTGAAAGCCGGTACGCAAGGCAGCCCCTTTTCCTTTATTGACCTCATGCTTTTTATAAATAATACTTAACTCAGGATGCTGCTGCTGAAATTCGATTACCTGTTGTTCCGTATTGTCTTTAGAACAATCATTCACCACTATAATTTCTTTTTGAATATCCCTGATAAGTTTTACTTCATTGATTTTATTCAAAATATGCTGAATGGTATTTTCTTCGTTGTATGCGGGAACTATGATGGATAATTTTGCTGACATTCAATTAGTATTGATGCAAAAATAAGTATTTTGTCAGTATAAACCGATAATCAATTTTTATTTCTTCTTAATCCATCTTTCTTCTTTAATCCCTTTTCTTTCCAAATCAAATATCATAGCACCGTATACCAATCCGCCAATTTTTGGCGAGCCGTAAGCTTCTATATGTTTATTGTTATATATATTAGAACCCCCTACCTGCAGCGTAAACCATCTTGGAAATTCATAGTTTACCTGCATATCCATGGTGTGGTAACTTGGTACCGCCCCATCACCAAAAGTACTTTCCCAATTGTATTTACTTACCCATTTAAAATTCACTCCAAAACCCAAACCTTTCCAGATACGTTGGGCACTGATGCCTAAATTGAATTTATGGTTCGGTGTATTGAAGCCGGGAATAATCGGGTCTTGCAGATTTTTTGTATTGATGCCTGAGTAGGTATAATTGAACATACCCACCAATGATTTCCAGATATAATAATTCAAGCCGATGGATGCACCATAGGCATCTACTTTCTGTTTGGCGTTCGTAGGCATCTGGATTAATTTATAAGCACCTGTGAGCATGGCATCAGCACCTGCCTCTGAACCTACTTCAATTTCACTATTAGTAGGCATGTAAAAACGGAGATCACCGATGAAATTAAAATAACGGTTGAAGTAAGCATTTACATCTACATATAATCTTTTTGCAAACACGCCACGATAGCCTACTTCCCATGAATTTACCTGTTCAGGCTTTATAGGATTTAATTTTATTGGTTTTAAAATCGTCGGGTCTACTTCCAGTGTAACATTATAATTGCTCCTGAAATCTTTCACAGATTGAAAATCGTATCCTTCCGCCCCATGTAAATTCCCTAACAGCTGTATCGCGCCTAAGTCCAGTGAAATATACTGGTTCTGCAGGGTTGGTGTCCTGAATGCCTGCTGATAAGAGAATCGGAAAGAATGATTGTTATATGTTCCGATCACTGAAATTCTCGGCGAAAACTGTATCTTAAAATTCTCCGATTTATCTATCCGAGCAGAACCTACGAGTTTCAAATGTTTTTTAAATAAGTCGACGGTAATCTGTGTATAGCCGCCCACTTCCCATGTATTCAGGTTTATAAATTTTGCCTTCAGGTTGGGTGATCCATCATCCAGGGTATCTGCCCTGTTTATCAAGGTATCATAAAAAATAGAACCATATGAACGGGGGATATACATTCGGAACGATGTACCGGCAATCCAGTTTATATCATGTTTAAATGTATGGTTGTATATGGCCTCCACGTGATGCAATGAAGATTTATCCTGGAATTTTGAACCGGTTACTAAATTGGCATCATCGACAATTAAATTATACGCCGAATCAAAAGAATACGTTCCGGGTTGCAGGTAAGCATTGTTATATGCATCCTGTAACGCAAATTCCCTGGAGGTTTGCACATCGGCATCATTCGGGTCATCATGAAAAGAATTAGTGTAATCCGATAACTTTCCGAAATAAGATTTCACAAAATTGGTTACGTATCTCGTAATACCGATTTTTGATAAATTGATAGCACTGAAAACCATGTCATACGAACCTCCTGCATTTTCCTGTGTGGTATAATATTTCAACGTGAATCCTTTGTAATCAAACTGGAATTTATGCTGCTGGAATAAAATATTTTTGATGTTGTACCGGTTTGCTCCCTGATAGACAGCACTGCCACGTCCAAATTTATACTGATATTCTATCTGCATATCTTTTACCGGCCTTGCATACAAACCAACATTTGCTTTGATACTTTCTGTCTGACCGTCTGTCAAATCTTTTTCCCGGTAACCCGGTGCCTGTACATGAATGATGCCGGGAAATGCATTCGGGAAAAAATCAAGATAAGCATTCAAAGCCCTGAACTGACGGGCAATAGCAGTGTCTTCGCTGAATTGCAATTTACGTACAACTGTACTTACATTTACATCCGTACCAATATCACCATACGTATTGGCAATGGTATCGTCCGCTACCCAATCTTTGGCCCTGAAATATTGTGCGCTCACTTTAAATCCGATAATATCCCTTCCATATTTTTTCTTACCAAATGCATTTGCATAACGGATTTGCGCATCTAAGAGTTGGCGGTTCCCGCCTTTTATTTTTACCTGCAGGTTTTTAAAATCGAACGGATTTTTGGTTTGCATACTTACAATTCCCTGAAAGGCATTTGCGCCATATAATGCAGATGATGCACCGGAAATAATCTCCACGCTTTCCAAATCCAAATCGTTTGCACCTACTAAATTACCCACGGGGAAATTCAAACCCGGAGCCTGGTTATCCATACCGTCAATGAATTGCACGATACGAACGGGTGCAGTAGTATTGAATCCACGTGTATTAAATACCTGGAAGCCCATACTGGTGGTAGTGATATCCACTTCCTTTAGATTTCCCAAACTCTGGTAAAAGTTGCCGGATGCTACCGACTGGATTTGTTTTGAATTTAATTTTTGTATAGAAGAGGGCGATGTTTGAATACGTTCACTTAAACGCGATGCAGAAATTACGACATCATTGCTTACCCTGATTTCCTGTGCCTCCATGGCAACTCCAATAGTTTGATTTTCTTCTGTGACATTTATTTCCTGATCGGCAAAACCTAAATAAGTAATTTCCAACATAACCGGCAATTTTACATCTGCCTTGATTTCAAAATTTCCGTTCAAATCTGTAACGGCGCCAAAATTGGTTCCCTTGATCTGCACATTGGCACCAATCAAACCTTCTTTAGTCGCTTTATCTGCAATTTTTCCTTTAATAGAAATTTCCTGTGTATAGGCATTCAGGCTGAAAAATAAGCACAGGAATACTGAAAATAATTTCAATGAATTACTTAGAGAGTTCATCTGGGTAGGTTTTGGTTAGTAATAAACTTAGTTTATAGTAAATGATTTCGTAATCTTTTGTTCTGTATCTTTTGTATCTATTAACTCCAGTAAATACTGACCCTTTGCCAGATCTTTTAAATCAAAAACCTGTTGGTCTGTAATTTCTTTCGTGAAAACCTTTTCACCAATCATATTATAAATGTTCGATAAATATTTTCCGGGTTTACTGATATACAATGAAAATTTACCATCATTTGGATTTGGAAATAATTGTACCTCCCAGTTTGCAGCAATGTTTGGTTTTTTAATTGCTGTAATGATCGCCGTACTTCCAAATACAGGTAATTCTATATGAGTTGGGTATACATCGGAGAAAGCGATACGCTGAACAGAAATTCTCGGTGCATATTCTGTACCATTGTAAATATAGGTTCTGCCATCAGCAGGTTTTCTCCTGAAAAATTCGTTTGGCATAATCGGCACGTTTGCACATGACTGGAAGCGCGGATAGTTACTGCTGGATATCAGCACTTTTATTTTATGTCCTGCTGCAAAAGTGTAGGCTATAGGATAGCCCTGGAAATAGTATTCATATATTTTACCAATGTCGATATTACTGAATGGTGCATCATCATTTTCGGCACCCATAGCAATGGATTTGGCAAATTCCCTTGCACGTGCATTTACAGCGCCTTCCACGACAAAAAATTCCTTTCCGTCAGGATACACATCTAAAATACGGATAAAGAAATCACAATCGGTAGGCCCTGAAACTGTATTTCCGGGATTTGATTTTGCATAGAGTTTATATTTTGGAAATCCAACAATACTTAAAGAATCGGGCAATACATCTGTTTCAAATTTTACTACACCTTCCCTGTTCATGGTAAATCTTGCAAAATTTGAATCTGCCAGGTTCATTTGTCCCTGGCTCTCTCTGTCACCTTGCGGTGTTTGCTCAATCATGTTACCGCCACCCACAGTTATGATCGGATTGTCCGGATCATGCACATATGTTTTATAACCTTCATCACCGGTGGGTGCAACAAAATTTAATTTCCCGTTTTGATGCAGGTACATGTTATAGTTTTGAACCTCTGTCGGCGGGAACACTTCAGAACCCATCCAGTAATTGCCTGCATAGGAAACTGTTCCGTCATCACTGGATGCTCCGGTTACATAATAACGGATGCTGGGAATCGTGGTGTAATCATATTGCGGAATTCCCATGAATTTACCCGATGTTCCAAACCCTTCCAGGATAGGTCCTAAATCCGGTAAATCTAACTTAAAGGGAATCACCAAGCTGCCGTTGAGCCTGATTTCAACCGGTACCTGCATTAAACTTTGTTCGCCTAATATGAAATTCAATAAATCTGCGAATTGTATTTTATAATCCTCTGCCGGAAAACGAACTTCTATCTGCGGCCATTGCGGTAATGGTTTTTGCCATAAAGTAGATTTTGGAATTAATACTTTAGGTTCTGCAACTTTATTATAACCGTTGTAATTTAAATTATACCTGAACCAGCTGATTAATTCTGATTTTGCAATATCTGCAATATTTATATCGCCGCCGCTTCCAATATTTGAAATATCAATCTTGGTAATGTCGGTAACATTTTTAGGATACGTTTTGTCGCCTGTCTTTGTAGATGCTATTGTCTGATGTGCCCATGGACCAATTACAATTTTTTGCAGGTTTTTTTTCTGGGTGATATTATCCTGAATCAATTTTTGTGTTTCTATAGATCCATCTACGAAGATATCCCACCAACCTGATACGTGAAATGTAGGAACCTCTATATTTTTATATCTTGAATACGTTCCGTTTTTATCACTTTCACCATTTATATCCACCGGAGCTTTAGTTGCATCCATATCACTTCTTCCTATTGAATTCGGATAGTATCCTGCCGGACTGTTTTCATATCTTATAGTTACAAAGTGGTCGATTGCCTTGTTGGCTGCATCAAATTTATCAGGTGTATTATAATCTAAGGATGAATGTATATCGTCATTCAAACCTCCGTCAATGCCCCTGTCTTCGTCACGCGTATCTTTAATTTGCCCGCGCAGCCAGCCTGTCACCAAACCATCTCTCAGACATCCGTTTTGATAACCTGTACTTTTATAAAACTCCAAAGGTCCGACAATAGGAAACATAGATTTTAAACCCGGCTGTGAAGGATCTATTTTATGGGCAGCTGCAGCCTGTAACTGATTATAGCCTAATGCAGATGCGCCAAAACTTCCGATAGAACCATTGTATACCAGGTCTGTCGTTTCAAAAATGCCATCCCTGTTAAGATCGTAATTTCTTACCAGCTGATTTTTCACAAACTCAATGGTATTATATCCGTCTTCATGGTTATTCCCATTTCTTGGGTCCGTTGGAGCGGTAATATCTAATATATGTGTATAGTTATGATAAGCCCATTTTTTCCAGCTATCTGAATACAGTGGCAAATAGGCACCCTGGGAGGTGTACCTGCCCCGCATATCCTGCACGGCACCGGCATAACCTAATAATGCCATAGCCGCACCTTCCATCGCACCGTGTTTATTATAAGGTGTTCTTTCGAGGATTAAAGGGAGCTGATATGGATTAGGATTGGGAACGCCGTTTATAGTATCATAAATAAGATACTGCGAACCCTTCTGTAACAACACTGCATAAATGGGTATTCTGATTGGCGGGAAGGGTGCCGGTAATAAATTAAAGGTGAAAGTATCGTTATACACAAAACTATCCTGTAAAATAGGCAGATAAATATCTGTCATTAATTTAGTGCCGTCAGGCATAGTAAACGGGACTTGTGTGCAGGTAGAAAAGTCGGTGATATCATCCAGTGTTCCGTTTATTTTACTGCCGCGAATTTCCATGGCACCGGGAATTGGAAAGTATTTTGTTTGCGCACAAACAGCTAATCCCAAGCTGATAAACAGTAGTAAACATAAATGTTTTTTCATATGAAGATAGTTTTCACACTAAATTTACACTAAATAATTAAAGAATTAACATTCATTAACGATTTTTTTAGGGATTTTACGTGTTGTATAAATTCATCATAAATTATGGAAGCAATAATTCAGCACATTACGATAGAGCAAGGTTTACTTATTATTTTCAATTTAATTATTATTGAAAGTTTGTTGTCGGTAGATAATGCTGCTGTACTGGCTACCATGGTAATGGATTTACCTAAAGAGCAACGAGGCAAGGCACTCAAATATGGTATTTTAGGTGCCTATGTTTTCCGGGGAATTTGTCTGGTGCTGGCCGCCTGGCTGGTAAATATATGGTGGCTGAAACCCATTGGCGGATTCTACCTTGTTTTTTTAGCATTAAAATATTTCTTCCGGAAGCAGCATGATGAAGGAAAAGTGGAAATAGAAAACAGCAGGTTATATAAATATTTCATAGATAAATTTGGTTTATTCTGGTCCACGGTCATTATGGTGGAGATCATGGATATTGTTTTTTCCATTGATAATGTGTTAGCTGCCGCTGCGTATGTAGAGAAAATAGAAAAGCCAACCCAGACTTATTTATTATGGATTGGTGTTTTCATTGGAATTTTAGCAATGCGCTTTGTGGCACAAGGATTTATCAAGCTAATGGAAAAGTTTCCTTTTTTAGAAAAGTGCGCTTATCTCGTTATTTTTATTTTAGGTACAAAATTATTGCTTTCTGCGATTACCCATTTTATACCTGAATCTGCTTTTGCACATGCTTTGGATTCCCATCATGCAGAAACTGTCTTATCATTGATCACCACAGGTGTGTTTTTGATTCCTATCATTACATCCTTACTATTCAACTTCCCGAGGCGGGATACAGGTAAAGGCTCAGAGTTCGAAGATGAAATGAAAAACTATGACGAAATGAAAAAGTAGCTTGCATTTCAGAATTAAGAATTATGTTTATAACTACTATTTCTTCAATCTATCCTTAAATACCTTTTCAAATTTTTCAATCTTTGGTTGAATAACATACTGACAGTATCCTTCTCCGCTGTGCTGGTTGTAATAATCCTGGTGATAATCTTCCGCTTTATAAAACACATCAAATTTAGTCACCTCCGTTACAATCGGATTAGGATATGCTTTTGCTTTGTTTAATTCAGCAATAATTTCCTCAGCCGCTTTCTTCTGTGCATCATTATGATAAAAAACTGCAGAACGGTATTGCGTACCTACATCATTTCCCTGCTGATTTAAAGTAGTGGGGTCGTGCATGGTAAAAAATACTTTAAGAATTTCCGAGAACGGCACTTTTGCAGGCTCGAACGTAATTTGTATTACTTCTGCATGACCGGTAGTGCCGGTACAAACCTCCCTGTATGTTGGATTTTTAACCTGTCCGCCCGAAAAACCGGACTCTACTTTTACAATACCGTCTAAACGTTGGAAAATAGCTTCCATACACCAGTAACAACCGCCGCCAAATGTGGCTATTTCTAAATTTGTGTTCATAGTTTTTTTTTCTTTTTGTGGTGAATTGTTTTTTATTACTTTGGTTTGATTCTGTGCTTGGTTGCAACTGACAAAAGTTACAAGGCTCAATAAGGTAATTAAGAATTTCATGATAGTATTTTCTTATATCTACGTATTAACATCAAATCCCTTACGATGTTTAATGTGAATTATTGTTAAGAAAATCCTATTTGAAAATCTGATACACAATTAAGGAAACTATGTATGCAGTTCCTGTCATATATGCAAACTGAATGGCAGGCCATTTCCAGGTTTTAGTTTCACGGTAAACGGTTGCTAAAGTACTCATACACTGCATCGCAAATAAATAAAACAACACCAGAGACAATGCAACGGCCATCGTGAAAACAGGTTTTCCTTCGTCATTTTTTTCCTGTTGTAATTTTTGTTTGATCGTTAAATTATCTGCATTTTTCCCAATAGAATATAAGGTGGAAATGGTGCCGACAAAAACTTCACGTGCGGCAAACGAAGTAATCAACGCAATGCCGATTTTCCAGTCGAACCCTAATGGTTTTATAACAGGTTCTATCAATCTTCCTGCATGCCCGGCATAGGAGGCTTCCAGTTTTTTAGAGGCAATATTTAAATCGGTAGTCGATTTATCTGCATGCAATAAAGAGGATTCTATAGTAGCGACATTTACTGCTTCCTCCATAGATTTCTTTGGTCCGAAACTTGCTAAAAACCACAATAACAAGGAAACTAGCAAAATAACTTTTCCTGCACCAAAAACAAAGGCGCTTACTTTTTCATACAAGGTATAGAAAACATTTTTCCAGTGCGGTTTCCTGTATTCAGGCAACTCCAGCATTAGAAAAGAAAACTCTTCCGACTTTAAAATCTTTTTAAACACATACGATGCAATTAATGCCGCGGAAATTCCGATTAAATACAAGGCCATAAATACCAAGCCCTGTGAATTGAAAAAACCGATTTTGTAATTCGGAATAATAAAACCAATCAATACGGCAAACACCGGAATTCGTGCGGAGCAACTGATAAAAGGCGTTACCATAATCGTTATCAGTCTTTCTTTCCAGTTGCTGATGGTTCTCGTGCTCATGATGGCAGGAATGGCACATGCACCGCCGGAAATAAGGGATACAATACTTCTCCCGTTCAACCCGAATTTCTGCATAATGTTATCAAACATATAAACAGCACGGGCCATATAGCCGATTTCTTCGAGCAGGGTAATCAGTAAAAACAAAATGGTGATTTGCGGCACAAACACTAATATTCCGCTAATACCCGGAATCAAGCCCTCCGTTAATAACCTTGAAAAAATAGTGGTAGGCAAAACAGATTGCAGGTAAGTGGACAGGTTCGCAAAATGTTCATCTATCCAATCCATCGGAATAGTGGACCACGCAAAGATGGCCTGGAAAATGAAAAGCATTAATCCAAAGAAAATGAGCGGTCCGAAAACCTTATGCGTGACAATGAAATCTATTTTGTCGGTTAATGTTTTTGCATTGGAAAAGGATTTGCTTAATACGTTATTTACAATGGTGGTAAATTTGTTATATCGCTGCATGATTTCATCCAGCTGATTATTCAGCGAATCAAACTTATTTTGTAATACAATTTCCTGCAATTGCCTCTTCTTTTCTTCTTTTAAAAAGTTTATTCTTTTAGCATGATGTGCCAGCAATAATGCATGATACTCGTTTTTCACGGGAAACAACTGACTTACCTTTGCAGCAATATTCTTTTCTTCGTCCAGCAAGTCATAAAAATCAGACGCATGCAATGCTTCCGTACGGCTTTCCAGAAGATGATTTAATTTTGACTTTATGATGTCAATACCTTCCCCTGTTCTGCCATTTATTTTTACAACATCGATTTCCAGTTCGGCACTCAATTTTTTTTCATCACATTGCAGGTTTTGCTGTTCAGCAATATCATTCATATTCAACGCTACCAGTAAAGGAAAACCTAAATCCGAGATTTGTGTAAGCAATAATAAGTGGCGTTCCAGATTGGTGACATCTGCGATATAAATAATGGCATCCGGATGATCCCTGTTGCCGGTATCAATCAATGCATTTACTGCAATACGCTCATCTAAAGAAGTTGGATATAAACTATAGGTTCCGGGTAAGTCAATAATTTCAATTTCACGCTTATCTGCTAATTTTATAAAACCACTTTTGCGTTCTACCGTAACACCCGGAAAGTTCCCTACTTTTTGCCGTAAACCGGTGAGCTGATTAAATAGCGATGATTTTCCTGCGTTAGGATTTCCGAGTAATGCTATTTTTTTAAAACCATCAGACATTCGTTACAATTACATTTTCCGCTTCGTTCTTACGCAATGCTACATAATGATTTTTAGCTTTTATATAATAGGCGCCGCCAAAAGGGGCTTTTCTCATCAGGGAAACAACGGAGCCCGGCAGCAAACCCATTGCCATTAATTTACAGGCTACATAGCCATTGGAAAATTCACCGATAACGGCATCTTCTCCAACTTGCAGCTGTGTTATATTCCTGAAATTGCTCAAGTATTATTTAAATTAAATCTAAATAGCAAAAATACGGCTTATTTTGACTAAAAAGGAATTTTGACACTTTGTTAACGAAGATTACCTAAGATTAGGGATAGGGTTGGTTTTTTAATATTTAAAAAGGATATTTGAGTCCATCCAATTAACCATATATGTTAGAGCAAATTTTAACTGAAGAAATAATAACAAAATTGTCTGAATTTGACAAATTAGGTGGTGTTATTGATTATAAAATATTCAAAAAGATTGGAACAAGTTTAAAAATAGATGCTCATTTAAAGATTGCCCAAGAAACTCTGAGGTTATTAGACCCAATATCTATTTTATCAATAAATGATGGAAAAGAAATCACACCAGAATTTTTTTTTGGTCCTTATTTTAACTTCAAAAAACAGCGCCCTATCTTACGTGAAAAAAAAGGAACTAAAACAGAAGGGTCAAAAGTTATAGCCTATGTACATGATTATTATTATGATGATCCAGAAATTGATAGCAACAGAATTACAATAAAAAATATCAATGAAGAATATATTACACAAGGATACACTGATGCCTTTTTACGACCACCTTATGGTTTTGGCAGAAACGGTATGTCCAATCTTGAAATAGGTAGATTTTTTTTAGATTTCAACAAGCTCTTATTTGACGATATTACTACAATGGATGTTTTTTCTTGGCCAACAGATAGTATTATTTTCGATGATGGAAAAGAATGGTGGGGAAGTTTTTTTTGGACAGTTTATAATCCTAATAAAGATTGGTATATTGGAATTACAGTCTCATCTACAGATTAACACTAAAACTACTTCGGAGCTCTTAAAATCAACAAGAAGGCTATTACACCAAAAATCATATTGGGTATCCATACCGCAATCAAGGGATCCAGATTTCCTTTCGTGGCAAATACGGTAGAAAACTGCTGGATAATAATATAAATTCCGCTCAGCATCATGCCGGCAACAATATATAAGCCCATTCCGTTTCGCACTTTTTTAGTAGTCATGGCAACAGCAATCAGCGTTAGAATAATGGTAGAAAAGGGAATGGCCGTTCTGCGGTATTTTTCCACTTCGTAGATTTTTATATTTTCATTTCCTTTGTGAATCTGGTCAACTATAAACTGTTTCAACTCTTTCGTGGTCATGGTTTCGATGTCATAATTCTGCTTCACATATTCTTTAGTCGTAACAGGTAATATCATAAACGTATCCTGTCCCCTGCCGATAGAATCGTGATTTCCCAGGTTTTTACGGAAGGTCCAGTTTTTTAATTCCCATTTTTTCCTGGTGGTATCCCATTGCATATTTTCTGCCGTAAACTTATATCCCTGCACCTTGTTTTTAATTTCTTCCATGGTGAATTTATAACCGGTGTTTGTATTGATATCATAGGATTGCGTATACACAAAAGTGTCTTTCCCGATTTGAAAATGATAGTTGACGTCTGAAGTCCGCTGGTCTTTCTTTGCAGCATACGTTTCTTCAAACTTAATTTTCACCTTGTTGGATTTGGGAAGCAGGTGATGATTGTAATATCCGAATAACAATGCCAGCAAGGTTGCGGTAAACATATACGGATACAACAAACGGTAAAAACTTACACCGCCATTAAGCATACAAATAACTTCTGTGTTGGAGGTTAGCCGGGAAGTAAAATAAACCACAGAAATAAATACAAAGATCGGCGCCAGCATCAATCCTATCCATGGAATAAAATTCAGGTAGTAATCAAAGATAATGGCATGCAGGGGTGCATGGTTTCCGATAAATTCATCAATTTTTTCTGTAATGTCTATAACAATAGCGATAGCACTCAGCAAAAAAATTGCAAAGAAAAAAGTGATCAGAAATTTCTTGATAATATATCTATCGAGTACAGTCATTAAAGTCTATTGCTTAATTTGGGGATCATCTCATTTTTCCACGCCGTAAATGTACCTTCTTTAATTTTATTTCGTGCTTCTTTGACCAGCCATAAATAAAAAGAAAGATTATGCAAACTTGCAATCTGCGCGGCCAGGTATTCTTCTACTACAAATAAATGCCGTAAATAAGCCTTACTATGTTTCTGACTGGTGGAACAGGGTACATTCATATCTACAGGTGAGAAATCTTCTTTCCATTTTTGGTTTTTGATATTGATGATTCCCTCTGAAGTAAACAACAAACCATGCCGCGCATTTCTGGTCGGCATCACGCAATCAAACATATCAATACCCAATGCAATGGATTCCAAAATATTTACCGGTGTGCCCACCCCCATTAAATAACGCGGTTTGTCTTTTGGTAAAAAACTGCATACCAAATCTGTCATTTCATACATAATTTCTGCAGGCTCACCTACCGCTAGTCCGCCAATCGCATTTGCAGGACGGTTTTGTGCCGCAATAAATTCAGCAGATTCTGTTCGCAGATCTTTATATACAGAACCTTGTACTATCGGAATCAAGGTTTGCTCATAACCATACAATGGATCTGTTGTATCAAAACGCTGAATGCAACGCTGCAGCCAGTCGTGTGTAATTTTCAGAGATTTTTTTGCGTACTTATATTCACAGGGATAGGGTGTGCATTCATCAAATGCCATGATAAAATCCGCACCAATGATACGCTGTGTATCCATTACATTTTCCGGTGTAAATAAATGTCTGGATCCATCGATATGCGATTGAAAGGTCGCACCTTCCGCTGTCAGTTTTCTTCTGTGAGAAAGTGAATACACCTGGTAACCGCCGCTATCTGTCAGTATTGGTTTCTTCCAGGTATTAAAGGCATGTAATCCACCTGCTTTTTGGAGAATATCCAATCCCGGCCTCAAGTATAAATGATAGGTATTGCCTAAAATGATTTGTGCGTTTATTTCATTTTCCAGTTCTGAAAAATGGACTGCTTTTACTGTTCCCTGTGTTCCGACAGGCATAAAAATCGGCGTCTCGATATCTCCGTGTTCAGTGGTAATGAGTCCTGCGCGCGCGTTGGAATGTTCGTCTGTATGTAGTATTTCGTATGTCAAAAACCAAAAATTTTAAAAAGGCAAAAATACGATAAAAACCTCTATTTTTATTGGGTGGATTTTCTTTTATATTTATTTATCGTTTGCTGTTTTTATCAAATTGCCTATCAATTGACATTATTGATGGCCATTCTTAAACACAAAAAAAAACCGCAACCCCAGACAAAGAATACAAAGTCAGTTTCTGTAATCATTTGTGCAAAAAATGAAGCGGAAAATTTACAAAGAAACCTTCCTTTCATTTTAGAACAACACTATCCTGATTTTGAAGTCATTATTGTGGATGATGGCTCGGATATACGGCTAATGATAAACGATGAACGATTAACGATTATTAATCTAACACAGCATGAGAAAGTTGGGTCAGGCAAAAAATATGCGCTGCAAAAAGGCATTGAAGCGGCAAAGAATGAATTGATTTTATTGACAGATGCAGATTGCCGGCCAGTTTCTAAAAACTGGATTTCGAATATGTCGGATGGTGCAAGCCCTGTACATAAAATTGTATTAGGTATTTCGCCTTATATTAGAAAAAGCAGCTTTATAAACAGGTTGACAGAATACGAAACCGCACAAACGGCTCTGCAGTATCTTGGTTTTGCCTTGCTCGGAAACCCGTATATGAGTGTGGGCAGAAATGTATTGTATGATGATGCTTTATTAAAATCAAAAAAGTGGACTGATCAGGAATTATCCATTGCTTCCGGAGATGATGATCTGGCCATTCAAACATTGGCAAGCCACCAAAATACTACTGTCTGCTTATCTCCAGATAGCTATACTTACAGCGAAGCAAAGGATAACTGGAAAGATTGGATGAAACAAAAATTGCGTCATTATGAAAGCGGGAAATTATCTTTCCAGCACATTGGGATCCTAAGCTTAGAATTCCACGTGGACAAGTTGTCGCGG
>JADMIO011019995.1_pt1 | contig 63742 bp, 46 predicted proteins | sample 8958161 | NCBI WGS metagenome assembly JADMIO01 (sample SAMN16585339, study PRJNA669376) | soil metagenome | isolation source: Crop rotation soil | place: USA: Cullars Rotation, Alabama | collected 2011
CGCGACAACTTGTCCACGTGGAATTCTAAGCTTAGGATCCCAATGTGCTGGAAAGGACGAGGAGATCATCGTGACGCTGCTCGACTTCGGCGTCGCGCGCGTCAAGCAGGAGCTCACCACCGAGAGCTTCACGCTGACCTCGACCGGCCTGATGCTCGGCACGCCGCTCTACATGTCGCCGGAGCAGGTGGTCGGCGCCAAGGATCTCGATCACCGCACCGATCTGTGGGCGCTCGGCGTCGTGCTCTACGAGCTGCTCGCCGGCACGACGCCCTACACGGATCACGAGACGCTCGGCGCCCTGCTGGTGTCGATCTGCAGCAAGCCGGCGAAGCCGCTGCGCGACCTCGCACCGAGATCGACGGAGCGCGTCGCGGCGATCTGCGCCAAGGCGCTCGCACTCGATCCCCAGAAGCGCTATCAGAACGCGGACGAGCTGCTCGACGATCTGACGGCCGCGCGTGGCCCGCGACTGTCGCTCTCGACGTCGCTCGTGCCCGCGAAGTCGTCGCAGAAGGAAGCCTTCCTCGCGACCTCGCCGTCGAAGCCCGAGTAGCTAGAAGCTGAGCTCGCGCGCGTAGTGGTTGTCGTACCCGCCGGGGTGCTTCACCAGATAATTCTGGTGGTACTCCTCGGCGCGGACCCAGGTCGCGTTCGACTCGATCGTGGTCGTGATCGGCTTCCTCCACGCGCCGCTCTTCTCGACGCGCGTGCGCACCTGCTCGGCCGTCTTGCGCTGCGCATCGTTCATCGGAAAGATCGCGGAGCGATACTGCGGGCCGGCATCGTTGCCCTGGCGATCCTTCGTGGTCGGATCGTGGATCTTGAAGAACCACACCAGGAGCTGCTCGTAGCTGATGACCGACGGGTCGAACGTGATCTTCACGGCTTCGGCGTGACCCGTCGTGCCGGTGGTGACGTCTTCGTAGGACACGCTCGCAGAGCGGCCGCCGGCGTAGCCGACATCGACATCGACGATGCCCGACGCCTTCTCCATCCAGGTCTCGACGCCCCAGAAGCAGCCGGCACCGACCATCGCGACTTCGCGCGGACCCTGCTTGGTCGCCGGCGTGCGCGGGGGATCTTTTTGCGCCTCCGACTGGCTGCAGGCGAACACCAGCGTAGCGAGGGAAACAATCATCGTGCGCGTGTGCATGTCGAGTGTACGAGCCACCGAGGTCGAGGTTACTCGTGCCATAGTGCCGCCGTGCAAGGACTTACAAGCCGTTCTGCGGCGATCTGGTTGGCACTGACGTTCGTAGCCTGTCAGGAGGCCCCGAAAGGCGGCAGCCTCCTGGCCGGCGAGATCGGGTCGGGATCCGCGGGCGCGGTGGTCGCCGTGGGCTCGGGCTCGGGCTCCGGGATGCGCGGCAGCGGGATGCGCGGCAGCGGCAATCCGCACAAGTCGATGGCGCCCGACGTCGATCTCGACAGCAAGGACATCCTCGCGCGCACGAAGATGGAGACGCTGGTCTACGTCAAGCACGTGCTGATCGCCTGGGCGGACCTGATGCCGGTCTATCGCGGCAAGATGGATCCGCGTGCGGCGAAGCGCACGAACGCGGACGCCGCGAAGGCCGCGAAGGACGTGCTCGCGAAGCTCAAGGCGGCGCCCGAGACGCTCGATGCGGTGATCAAGGAGCACTCGGAGGATCCGGGCTCGCAGACCGGCGACCCGTACAAGGTGGTCGAGAAGTCGAACTTCGTTCCCGAGTTCAAGAAGCTCGCGCTGCGCCTCGAAGAGAAAGAGGTCGGCATCGTCAAGACGCAGTTCGGCTATCACGTGATGGTCCGCGTCGCAAAGCCGCCCCACGATCCCGTCGAGAGCACGGCCATCCTCGACCGCGCACCGAAGACCGAGCTGGCCGAGGCGCAGATCATCATGATCGGCTGGAAAGAGTCGCCGTCGTCGAAGGACCCCCGCGCGAAGACGCGCGAGAAGGCCGACGCCGACAAGCTCGCGAAGGAAGTGCTCGAGAAGATCAAGGCGAACGGCGACATGCCGAAGCTGATGAAGGAGTACTCCGAAGATCCGAACACGAAGGACTCGGGGCGCGCGTACACGGTCAACGAGAACGAGCCCCCGCTCGAGCAGCTGAAGGAGCTCGGTCTACGCCTCGATCTGGGCGAGGCAGGCATCGTCAAGACCGAGTTCGGCTTCTTGATCGTCAAGCGCGTGAAGCCCGATCCGCTGCAGTCGGCCGATATCCTCGCGCGCGCCGTTCCCGCCGACAAAGCGAAGGAGAAGGCGCACATCAAGTACATCCTGCTCGGCTGGAAAGACGCTCACATCGACGACGAGCGCGGCAAGACTCGCGAGCGCAAGGACCTCGAGAAGCTGGTGAAGGACTCGCTCGCGAAGATCGCGAAGAAGGACACCAAGTTCGAGGACGTCATGAAGGAGCTGTCGGAAGACAAGCAGACCGGTCAGAGCGGCATGTCGATCGACAGCACCCTGCAGGGGCTACCGCCGATGCTGAAGATGATCGGCCAGCGGTTGAAGATCGACGAGGTCGGCGTGATCAAGACGCAGTTCGGGATCTTCATCGTCAAGCGCGTGGAGCAGGCGTCGGCACCACCGCCGCCGATGCCCAAGCAAGGCAGTGCCGCCGGTAGTGGCGCCTCCAAGACGCCGCCCCCGCAGCCGCACCCTTAAGAGCTACACGACAGCATCGAGCAGCCCGGCTTGACGCGCGCCCACTCGGGCCGCTTCGCCGCGAAGCGCTCGCGCCCCGCCTGCTCGGTGTACGGCCGGCGCAGCACGTCGAGCAGATCCGGCAAGGCGCGCCGATCGCCGCGCTCGGTCGCTTCGATCACTTCCTGCAGCAGGTAGTTGCGCGGCACGTACAACGGATTGATCGCATCCATGCGTTCGCGGCGCTCCGCATCACCGACCTGCTCGCGACGGATCCGCGCGGCGTACCGTGCGAGCCAGTCACGCAGCATCGCGTGATACGTCGCGTCGGTCTCGCCGTAATAGGCGTCGCGCAGCGGCGAGAGATCATCGAGCCGATCGACCGGCATGTGCGCGAGCCGGCGAAAGAACAGCGTCATGTCGGTCTCGACCTCGACCAGCACGTTGCCGAGCGAGCCGAGCAGCTCGTCGTCGGCGGCCGCGAAGTCGCGATGGCCGAGGAGGCCGAGCTTGCGCAGCATCATGTTCCGGAACTGCGCGTCGAGCTCCGCCGGAAACGCCTCGAGCGCGCGCTGGAGGCCGGTGTGATCGGTCGTCATCGGCGCGAACGCGCGCGCGAGCTGCGCGAGGTTCCAGTGCGCGACCCGCGGCTGGTGCCCGAACCGGTAGCGCTTGCCGGAGGCGTCGGTGATGTTCGGCGTCCAGTCGAGATCGAACGGCTCGATCCAGCCGTACGGCCCGTAATCGATCGTCAGGCCGAGGATCGACATGTTGTCGGTGTTCATCACGCCGTGCACGAAGCCGACGCGCATCCACTCGCTGATCATCCACGCGGTGCGGCGCACCACCTCGGCGAACATCCCGACGACGTCGAAGCCCTCCGCGTACTGCGGGTAGTAGCGCTCGAGCGTGAACTCCACGAGCTTGCGCAGCGTCGGGATGTTGTCGCGCGCCGCGTGGATCTCGTAGCTGCCGAACCGCAGGAACGTCGGCGCGACGCGACACGCGACCGCACCGGGCTCGAGGGCCGAATTGCCGTCGTAGAGCAGGTCGCGCTCGATCGGCTCGCCGGTCCCGACGAGGGCGAGCGCGCGCGTGGTCGGCACGCCGAGGTGATGCATCGCTTCACTGCACACGACCTCGCGCATCGACGAGCGGAGCACCGCGCGACCATCCCCGCGGCGCGAAAACGGCGTCGGCCCGGCGCCCTTGAGCTGGACCTCCCAGCGCTCGCCGCCTCTGCCGACGACCTCCGCGAGCGTGATCGCGCGGCCGTCGCCGAGCTGACCGGCCCAGGTGCCGAACTGATGCCCGCCGTAGCAGGCGGCATACGGCGCCATCCCCGCGACCACGCGATTGCCGGCGAGCACCTCGACCAGCTCCGGTGAATTCTCGAGATCGAGCAGCTCGGCGACCTCGGGCACGAACAGGAGCATCTCCGGCGTGCGGACCGCCGTCGGCGCGACCCGCGAGTAACACGCATTCACCACCTGGCGCGTCGTGTTGTCGGTGCGCGGATCTCCGGGCAGCTCGCGAACGAACCGGTCCTCGTATCTGAGCTCGCTGATCGCGGGCATGCGGCGAAGACTTTAGCGCAGCCGGGTGTAGGAGACCTGCGCCGGCAGCGTGACCTCGAGAAATGCGAGATCCGGCGAGCCATCGGCGAGCTGGAACGGCTTCCCCGCCGGGATCGTGAACGTGTCGGTGGCGATCAGCTTTCCACCGACGCCATCGCAGGTGACGCTCATCTCGCCTCGCAACACGAAGCCGAACAGCAGCTCGGCATCGTGCGTACACGGGGGTGTGGCGGCGCGTCGCAGCACGCGCGCGCTCGCGAGCCCGCCGCTCGCCGTCGCGATGCCGAGCGAGGCCGCCTCGAACTGGTTCCCGTTCGACCGGTGCCACGCGAACTGTTGACCGTCGAACTCGCGCGTCGGCTGCACCGAGCCCATCGGCAGCATGAGATTGCCATCGGCGTAGGTCTCGTGGATCGCGGGAGTGGTCACCTCGATCACCTCGAGGCCGGGCGAGCTCTCGAGGACGCGATGGCGAATGCGCGGCGGCTGCACGATGCAATCGCCTTCCTGCATCACGAACGGCTCGCCCTGATCTTCGTAGACCAGGCGCACCCAACCTTTGTAGCAATAGATCAGCTGGAACCGGATCGCGTGGAAGTGGACGTAGTCGGCGACCGGGCCGCCTTCGGCGATCCGGATGTGCGACGCGATGAAGCGGCCGCCGTAGCGATCCGGAATCAGGTCGCGATACTCCATCCCGGCGCGACCGACGCGCCACGCTTCCGCGTCCGCGCGCGTGACCGTGAATTTCGGAACCGACGGCGGAATCAGCGGCGTTGTCTTCGCCGCCACGAGCTCGATGCGAATCCCGCCGGCGATGATCGAGTTACCGGCGATGCCCATCGCCGCCAGCTCGCGACACACGAGCCGCACGACTCCCGGTGCGCGCCGCGTTCCGCGGACCAAGCGCAGGCGCAATCCGTGTCCCGCGATCACGGCGATCTGCGGATCGTCCGCAGGCATGATCATCTCGACGACGAATCCGAGGACGCCGAACACCTGGAGCGCGTCGTGCAGATCGGGGCACGACAGCTCGACCTCGGCGCCCAGGATGTTGTCCGACGTCACGTTCCGCGCAGCTTACAGCGCGTCGCTGGCCCTGTGGTCTGCTAGCGTCTGAACATGCAGTTGCGCTTGACCGCGTTGACCTCGATGTTGGTGGCGTGCGGCGGTTGCGGGGACGACGGCGGCAACGGCCCGGTCGACGCACCGATCACGATCGATATCGACAATGGTTCGTGCGGCGATCAGCTCCGCTTCACCGGCGAATACGTCGACTGGGATTCGTCGGATGCCACCTTCTGCGGCATCTTCGATGCGTTGTTCGAGGTCCAGGGCGGCGCCGGCGCGATGGACAACACGGCCCCGAACGGGCGCTTCGACATGTGTATCTCGGGCACCGATCCGGTGACCGTTCTCGACATCACGCCCAGCGCCGACAACTCGCAGTGTGCGAGCCCGCCATCGCCCTACCCGCTCGGCGGCATCGCGGTCGCGAACGCGGCGATGCTGCGCGCCGGCGGCTTCTGGAGCGGCCGCAACTTCACGGCCGCGCGCGAGGCGTCGCTCGGCGTGACACTCGATCCGGCGAAGGCGCACGTGTTCGTTCACGTCGACGGCCCGGCGCGCACGATCGCGATCGCCGCCGCGCACGGTGCGGCGCAGGCGTTCACCGGCGGCGCGTGGGGGCCCGGCGATACCGGCACCGAGGTGTTCTTCCCGAACGTCGATGTCGGAACGACGACGCTCTCGGCGACCGGCGGCTCGACCGTGGGTGCCGGCGAGATTCCGCTCGAGGCGAACAAGGTCACGAACGTGTCGCTCAAGGCGTTCTAGTCGCAGCCGTCGCAGCGCTGTCGCTCACCGCCGCAGCTGTCCCAAGATACTTCGAGATGGACTCGCAGCAGCGTTTCGCTATGTTCCGCGCATGCAACGCCGCTCGTTTCTCCACGCCTGCGCCGCGTCGTCGGTGCTGATCATGTTTCGCAAGCAGCTCGCGTTCGCCAAGGATCCCGTGCCCGCACCCGTGAAGATCACCGATCCGCTCCTCGTTCCGTTCGCCGGCCCCTACGGCGGTGTGCCGCCGTTCGACAAGGCCAAGCCCGCGCTGTTCAAGCCGGCGATCATGAAGGGCATGGAGCTCCATCGTGCGGAGCTCGCAGCGATCGTCGCGAACAAGGATGCGCCGACGTTCGAGAACACGATCCTCGCCTACGAGGATTCGGGGCGGCCGTTCGGTCGCGCGAATCAGATCATGGCGACCTTCACGAGCACGATGAACGACAAGGCGATGCAGGCCGTGGAGGCCGAGATGGCGCCGATCCTCGCGGCCTACGGCGACGAGGTGATCCAGAACGAGGAGCTGTTCAAGCGCATCAAGACGGTGTGGGACGCCCGCGCGAGCCTCAAGCTCGATCCCGATCAGGCGCGGCTCGTCGACGTCCACTACAAGAACTTCGCGCGGCGCGGCGCTGCGCTGAGCAAGGCGTCCAAGCAGCGCGCGAAGGAGATCAACGAGAAGCTCGCCGGGCTCTACACGACGTTCTCGCAGAACACGCTGTTCGACGAGGAGAACCAGCTGGTCGTCCTCGACAGCGAAGCCGATCTCGCCGGCCTGCCCGACGGCCTCAAGGCATCGGCGAAGTCGAACGCCGAGGCCAAGGGCAAGAAGGACAAGTGGGTGATCCGCAACACGCGCTCGTCGGTCGATCCGTTCCTCACGTATTCGACGCGCCGCGATCTCCGCCAGAAGGTCTGGAAGATGTTCGTCAGCCGCGGCGACGCGTCGGGCGCCCACGACAACAAGCCGATCATCACGCAGATCCTCGCGCTGCGCGCCGAGCGCGCGAAGCTGCTCGGCTTCGCGTCGCACGCGCACTGGAACGTCGACGACAGCATGGCCAAGAAGCCGGAAGCGGCGATGGCGCTGATGATGAAGGTGTGGCCGGCGGCGGTCGCGCGCGTGAAGGAAGAAGTCGCCGACATGCAGAAGCTCGCCGACTCCGAGAAGGCGAACCTCAAGATCGAGCCGTGGGACTACCGCTTCTACGCCGAGAAGGTGCGCAAGGCGAAGTACGACCTCGACGAGAACGAGATCAAGGGCTACCTGCAGATCGAGAACCTGCGCGAGGCGCTGTTCTGGACCGCGGGCCAGCTCTACGGCCTCAAGTTCACGCAGGTCAAGAACGTGCCGGTCTACATGCCGGACGTCCGCTGCTACGAAGTCACGCGCGCGAACAAGCGCGTCGGCCTTTGGTACTTCGATCCGTACGCGCGCGACGGCAAGCGCTCCGGCGCGTGGATGTCCGAGTACCGCGCCCAGGAGACGTTCAAGGGCGCGATCACGCCGATCGTGTCGAACAACTCGAACTACGTGAAGGGCAAGGCCGGCGAGCCGGTGCTGGTGTCGTGGGACGACGCATCGACGATGTTCCACGAGTTCGGCCACGCGCTGCACGGCCTGCTCTCGAACATCCGCTACCCCACGTTCGCGGGCACCAACACCGCGCGCGACTTCGTCGAGTTCCCGAGCCAGCTGCACGAGCACTGGCTGCCGACGAAGGAAGTCCTCGACAAGTACGCCATCCACTACAAGACGAAGAAGCCGATGCCGGCGGATCTCGTCGCCAAGATCGAGAAGGCCAAGAACTTCAATCAGGGCTTCACGACGATGGAGTACATGATGAGCGCGCTCTACGACATGAGGATTCACATGTTGAATGCCTCGCAGAGCGCGAAGGTCGATCCGGGCGACTTCGAGACCAAGCTGTTCAAGGAGATCGGCGGCCCGAAGGAGATCGTGATGCGTCATCGCCCGACGCAGTTCCTCCACATCTTCGGCGACGACGGCTACTCGGCCGGCTACTACAGCTATCTGTGGGCCGACACGCTGACCGCCGACGCCGGCGAGGCGTTCAAGGAAGCCGGCAGCTACTACGACAAGGCCACCGCGAAGCGCTATCACGACACGATCCTGAGCGTCGGCAACTCGATCGATCCGGCCGATTCGTTCCGCAAGTTCCGCGGCCGCGACGTCGACACCAACGCGCTGATGCGCAACCGCGGCTTCCCGGTCACGAAGTAGGAGCGCGTAAGATGGCGGGATGAGTCCGCCCAAGGACGACCCGCCGGACCATAGCCCCACCAACAAGATGCCGGCCGCGGTGGTCGCGTCTGCGACCACGAACAAGCTGCCGCGGCGGGGCACGACGCCACCGCCGCTGCCAACGGTGCGCGCGGGCACGATGATCGCGGAGGACCCGACGAAGATGTCGGGCAAGTACGCGTTCGGCGACCTGCTCGGCCGCGGCGGCATGGGCGAGGTGCTGGTGGCGCACGATCGCCAGATCGGCCGCGATGTCGCCGTGAAGCGCCTGCGCGCCGGCTCTCCCGCGGAGGACGAGATCGCGCGGTTCTTGCGCGAAGCGCGGATCCAGGCGCGCCTCGATCATCCGGCGATCGTGCCGGTCTACGAGCTCGCGAGGGACGAGGTCGGACGGCCGTATTTCTCGATGAAGCGCGTCGCCGGCAAGACGCTCGTGCAGGTGCTGCAGGTCGGCACGCGCCAGCGCATGTTGCGCGCGTTCGCCGACGTCTGTCGCGCGATCGATTTCGCACACTCGCGCGGCATCGTGCACCGCGATCTCAAGCCGGCGAACATCGTGCTCGGCGAGTTCGGCGAGATCTACGTGCTCGACTGGGGCGTCGCGCGCGTGCTCGGCGATGCCGCCGGGCTGGTCACCGCCGACATCGATACGATCGAGGGCACCGCGCCGGCCGATCAGACGCTCGGCACGCCGGGCTACATGGCGCCCGAGCAGATCGACGACCCCGAGGTCACGCGCGCGGCCGATATCTACTCGCTCGGCGCGATCCTGTTCGAGATCCTCGCCGGCGAACCGTTTCATCCCGTCGAGACCGCGCTCGAGAGCACGCGCGCATCGACGCTCTCGACCTCGCCGGCCGCGCGGCGCGCCGAGCGCGGCATCCCACCGGAGCTCGACGCGCTGTGCAGCGTGATGCTGTCGAAAAAGGCCTCGGTGCGGCCGACCGCGCGGTGGTGCGCCGATCACGTCGAGCAATATCTCGACGGCGACCGCGATCTCGCGCATCGCCGCACGATGGCGAACGAGCTCGTGTGGTCCGCGCGTGCCTCGCTCGATGCCGGCCGCCGGCCCGAGGCGATGCGCACCGCGAGCCGCGCGCTCGCCCTGGATGCGAGCGCCGAGGGCGCCGCCGAGCTCGTCACGATGTTGATGCTCGATCCGCCGAAGACGCCGCCCGAGGAGCTGCGCGAGGCGCTCCGCAACTCCGATGCGATCTACATCTCGCGGCACGCGAAGGCCGCGATTCCGGGCTACGTGCTGATCGCGCTGTTCCTGCCCCTGATCGTGCTCAACGGCGTCCTCGACTGGACGATCGTCCTCGCGGCCGTGGCCTCGGCGTTCGGCATGGCGTTCGCGGCGTGGCAGCTCGTGCGTCAGCCCGCCCGCTCGTTCGCGTGGATGGTGGTCTACGCGCTCGGGAACTCTCTGGTGTTGATCCTGCTCGGGCGGCTCGGCGGAGCATTCACGTTCGTCCCGGCGCTCGTCAGTTACATCACCGCCTCCGTGATCACGTATCCGGCGTTCCTGGAACGCTCGTGGGTGCTGATCGCCGTGATGGCCGGGGGCTTCTTGCTGCCGTTCGGGCTCGAGCTCGGCGGCGTGATCGACAAGACGTGGGAGCTGCGCGAGCACGGCATCCTCATCCGCGGGAATGCGATGGAGCTCGGCGGACCGTCGGGGCTGGCGACGGTGCTGCTGGCGAGCGTTGCCACGGTGGTGATGGCCGGCATCCAGTGCGCGGTTCTCGGACGCGCCAATCGCGACGCGCAGCACAAGCTGGTCACGCTGGCCTGGCACCTCCGGCAGCTGTTGCCGGCACCGTCTCCGCCGGTGCGGCCGAGTGCACCCGCTCGCTAGTGTTACTCTGGAGACGATGAAGCTCGCGGCCGGTACGCACCTCGGACCCTACGAGGTCGTGCGTCCGATCGGGGCCGGCGGCATGGGCATCGTGTACAGCGCCGACGATCCGCGATTGCGCCGCCGCGTCGCGATCAAGATGCTGCCCGATGCCAAGGGCGAGAACTTCAGTCGCTTCGAGCGAGAGGCGCGCACGATCGGCGGGCTCAATCATCCGAATCTGCTGACGCTGTTCGACGTCGGTGAGCACGATGGCGTGCCGTTCCTCGTCACCGAGCTGCTCGAAGGGAAGTCGCTCCGCGAACGCCTCAAGCAGGGCCCGCTCAAGCTCCGCGAGTCGATCCGCATCGCGGCCGAGGTCGCGCGTGGCCTCGCGGCGGCCCACGACGCCGGCATCGTTCATCGCGACGTCAAACCCGACAACATCTTCCTCACCAGCGAGAACCGCACCAAGATCCTCGACTTCGGGATCGCGAAGCTGCGGCGGGCATCGGTGGAGATGCCGGCGCAGGACCTCGCGCACCAGCCGACCTCGCCGGCGACCGCCGATACGGGCGTCGTGATCGGCACGCCCGGCTACATGGCGCCCGAGCAGCTCGACGGCGGGGCCGTCGACGAACGCACCGACATCTTCGCGCTCGGCGTCGTGCTGTACGAGATGATCTGCGGGCGGCGTGCGTTCTTCGCGGAGAACTCCGTCGAGGAATCGTACGCGATCCTCAAGGTCACCCCCGATCCGCCCAAGGGCGCGACCAAGTCGCTCGCGCGCGTCGTCATGCGATGTCTGGAGAAGCGCAAGGAAGCGCGCTTCCAGTCGGCGACCGACCTCGCGTTCGCGCTCGACGAGCTCGACGCCTCCACCGATCCGATCGCGCGCATCTCGAAGAGCGTGCTCGACCCCGCGGAGTCGGTGGCGACGATTCGCGAGCAGGCGCCGCTGGGAGCTCGCCGCCGCCGGCGGATGGTCGTCGGGGCGAGCGCCGGTGTGATCGCGATCGTGGGCCTCGCAATGTTCGCCGGCTTCATGCTCGGTCGCGGCCGGAGCTCGACGCAGCGCACGGCGTGGCCGAGCGTCGTCGAGGGTGGCGTGACGTACAAGCGCGTCACCTATCACACGCAGTCGCGGTGGAATGCCCGGCTCGCGATGGACGGCGCCAGCGTGCTGTACTCGGTGCGGAGAGGCGAGCGCGAGGAGGTCGTGCGCTCGCAGATCGGACAGCCGACGATCCTGCCGACCGGCATCGCCGGAGCGCTGGTCGACGTGTCGTCGCGCGGCGAGCTCGCCGTGATCACCGACATGCGCGAGAACATCGGCGGAACGCTCGCACGCGCATTCGAAGGCTCGGGCCTCAAGCCGGTGGCCGATCGGGTGACCTCGGCGGCGTGGATGCCCGACGGGGAGCAGCTCGCGGTGATCCGCGGCGCCGTGACGCTCGAGTTTCCGATCGGGAACAAGATCGTCGATCGCCCGAACGGACGGCTCAACCGCGTGCGGGTCTCGCCGGCGGGAGACGAGCTCGCGTTCGTCGATAACCCGCTGGCCTCGGATACCGCCGGCTATGTCGTGGTGGTCGATCGCACCGGCAAGGAGCTGTTCAAGTCGCAGCATCACGTCGAGGTCGTCGGGGTCGCCTGGTCGCCCGACGGCTCGGAGGTGTGGTTCACGGACGCCTCCACGATCTACGGTCTCGCGCGCAACGGCACCGAGCGCGTCGTGTTGCGCGGCGTCAACCGACTCGAGCTGGTGGATATCCGAGCCGGCAAGTTGCTGGTCGCGCCGTCGGACGTTCGCTTCAAGCTGTTCACCGGTCCGATCGGCGCCGCGCGCGAGGTCGGCTGGTTCGACGGCAGCGAGGCGATGGCGGTGTCGGCCGACGGATCGGTGCTCGGCTTCATCGAGGGGCTCGGCACCGGGCAGACGGCGGGCGGCTACGCGCAGTTCGTGCGCCGCGCGGATCAGCCCGCGACGCAGATCGGCAACGGCTGGCTGTTCACGTTGCTACCGGATGCGAGCGCGGCGATCGCGATGATCGATCAGACCACGCTCGAGCGCATCCCGATCGGCGTCGGCGCGCGCACCAAGATTCCGCTCGGCAAGATCGCACAGCTCGATCCGAGCGACCCGATCGCGATCTCGTGGTCCGGTCGCCACGTCGTCGTGCGCGGCGCGGAGGCCGGCGGTGCGATGCGGCTTTGGCGGATCGATCTCGAGAATCCCGTCCCGCAACCGATCACGGCCGGCCACACCGCCGGACCGCATCCGATCTCGCCGGATGGCTCGCTCCTCGCGATCGCGCGCGCCGCGGGCGGCATCGAGCTCGTGCCGGTGGGCGACGCCGGCGCGCCGAAGCCGATCGAGGGACAACCCGACGAGCGGCCGATCGGGTTCACGAGCGACGGCGCCTACGTGTTCACGATGCGAATCGCGCGCGACACGATCGCGGTCGATCGGATCGAGCTCGCGACCTCGAAGCGCTCCTCGTGGACGCACATCACGCCGGAACAGCCGCCGGTGTTCGCGACCGTCGTGGTCAACGCCACCGGCGACGTCATCACGTACTCCACCAATTCCGACAGCTCGGATCTCTACGTGATCGAGCCCGAGAAGTGACGAGCTACTGAAACACGCCGTCGACGAACAGGTCGCGGAGGTCGTTCGCCGCGTTCACCGACGGCAGCACGGGCACGCCGAGCAGCAGCTCGATCGACTTGAGCAGCGAGCTGTGCGAGTAGGTCACCGTCGAGGTGTGGCCGCCCTTGACCAGGTTGCCGATCGCGAGGAACGGGATCACGTTCGACGAATCGCCCTCGTCCCAGGTCAGGAAGATGACCGCATCGTCGTGGTCCTTCGTGTACTGGATGATCCGCGGCAGCTCGTTCGACAGCCACGTGTCGCCGGCCTTGATGTTCTGGGCGTCGAACAGTCCCGACGGACAGGTGAATGCGCCGTGCATGTCGTTGCAGATGTCGGGCGTGATGAACACGAAGCCGGTGATGCCGTTCGCCAGATCGCCGGCGAAGCTCGTGTAGGGCTTGTGGTGCGCGATGCAGGTCGGGTTCGTGTCCGACGGCGGGCTACCGACGACATCCTGGAAGAACACGAACGGGTTGTGCTTCGCCGCGTAGCGCCCGGTCGATTCGATCGGGCACGTGTTGGCCGCGATGCCTTCCTGATACGACATCCACGGCACGTTTGCCGCCATGAGCTGGGTCACCAGGTGCGCGGTGCTGTTCGTCGAGTTGCCCGACGATGCATCGGAGTCCGACGTGAACGTCTTGTCCGCGAACACGTTGGTTCCCGCCTCCATCCACACGTAGTGCGGCTCGCTCGGCAGCGAGGGCAGCGCGTCGCCAAATGCGGTCGCGTGCGCGGCGGTCTCCGTGAGCATGCCGTTGATGAAGGGCGCGTCGCTCGTGTTGCCGTAGATCTGCGAGTTGGCTTTGTTCTCGAACGGGATCACGAAGATCGTGCGGATCTGCTTCTCGTTCACCGGCGGACCGTCGGGGTCGGTGTTGCCATCGGTGCCCGGCGGTGCGTCGTCACCCGGCGTGACGTCGCCCGGCATCGAGGATCCACAACCAACGGCAACCAAGAACGCGAAAGCGAGTCCCCTCATGGCCGCGGACCTTACTGCGCGATCGGGCGCCATTTTGTTACGTTTCGACGCAGCCGAAAAATCATGCATGATTACGGGATGCGGTGGCTGATCTGCCTCGTCGTCATGGCCACCGCCGCGGATGCCCGAGCGGAGTTCGTCGTCAACGACCCGCCGATCGTGCGGCGATGCCCGCGCGCCAAGACCTGGGACCTCGTGGTCGGTTGCCTCGCCAAGATCGGCTTCACGCCGAAGGTCACCCACCAGCTCCGCGGTGCGAAGCTGATGTCGTTGACGCAGAAGGACGGCATCAAGGATGTCGACTCCGGCGTCCTTCTCTACGTGGAGAAGGCCGGCGAGTGGCGCCTCGGTGGTCACTTCCAGTCGTACGGCAGCCACTATCAGATCCTCGGCCTGCAAGCCGTCACGGTCGGCAAGAAGCGCGGCTATCGGATCGATATCGAGCAGGCGTCGGCGTTCACGCTGATGGTCGACAACATCTCGATGGTCCCCGCGCAGCTGTTCATGAAGCGTGCGCTGTTCTGCAACGGCGATTCGCAGTACTGCCCCGAGTCGGTCTCCCGGTGCGACGTCACCGTCCAGGGCAAGACCTGGTTCACGTTCCGGGGGACGCTCGAGTACGAGGAGAACGTGGTCGTGAGTAAAGGCGATCGCAGTCGCGCAGGGCAGTATTGCGCCGGCTCCGCCAGGGTCCACCTCGGCTGGCCCTGACCCGAAGTATCCGGAACCGTTTAGGCTCCGGCGGTGTCTTCGGGTCTGATGAGGCGCTCAAGGTTTCGATCCCTGATCTGCGTGTGGATGGCCGGGGTGATCGCGGCGGGCGGCTGTCGCGCGCCCGTGGTGTCGACCACACCGAAGGGCACGAACGAACACGTCAACTCGGCCGGCGCGATCGCCGCGGTCACCACGCCGGCGGGCCGGCGGCAGATCGACATCGATACCAAGGCGGACGGCGGATCGATCACCGTGAAGACGCTCGACACCCGTGTCGAGATGGCCAAGGCCACGATCGGAGCCCTCTCGGACGGCGAGACCAAAGCGCTCCACGCGCGGATGGAGCCGCTGCCGGATCTCGGCGCGGCGAATGCGAATGCGCCGACGATGCGCGCGCCGTCCGCGATGCCTCCGCGATCCGGCCCCGTGCAACCGATCGCGTTCGTCGTACCGGCGGGCAAACCGGTCGGCGACGCCCCGATCACGACCGGCAAAGTGACGTCACCGCTCGCGACGCCGCAGATCACGCCGCAGAACGAGGTGCGATCCGAATCGGAGATCCGCGTGCGGTTCTCCGAGCCGATGGTGCCCGTGGCGGCGGTCAACACGGCGTCGCTGCCGAAGATCACGATCGCGCCCGCGGTCACCGGGGAGTGGCGGTGGATCGACACGCGCGTCGTCCAGTTCACGGTCGCGCCGCGGTTCGCGCAGGCGACCGAGTACACCGTGACGGTGCATGCCGGCATCGAGGCCGTGAGCGGCGCGAAGCTGATGCAGGACGCGACGCAGAAGTTCTCGACGAAGCCGATCGCACTCAACGGTGGATTTCCGAACAGCGTGATCCGATCGGATTCGCCGATCCTCGTGCAGCTCGATCAGGATGCCGACATCGCCAAGATCCTGCCGCTGCTCCGCGTGACGCGCGAGAAGGGCCAGCGCATCGCGCACACTGTCACGACCTTCGCGGCCGCGACGCCGCTGTGGGCGCGCAACCCGAACATCGACGTCGCGAAATGGAAGCTGCCGCCCGCGAATCGCTATGTCGTGCTCGCGCCGCAGACCGCGTGGCCCGCCGGCGAGCAGATCCAGGTCGTGCTCAAGGCCGGCGCACCGTCGGCGGAGGGCCCGCGCCTGTCGACGCGCGAATCGTTCGTCAACTTCGATGTCGCGCCGACGTTTCGCGTCGAGGGCCTGACCTGCGGCGATCTCGACAAGCCGCGGCTGTTCGGCGCGACGTGCCCGATCAAGAGCTACCTCACGGTCAGCTTCACGAATTCGATCGCCGTGTCGTCGTATCGCGCGCAGAAGGTGCAGATCGTCGGCCGGGAATTCGCGGACAACCAGCCCAGAGGCGGCAGCGTCGCGCTGTACGCGCCGGACGTGGTCGCGCGCCCGTTCACGATCGCCATCGGTGAAGGCCTCGTCGACATCTACGGCCAGCCGCTGATCGGCGGGCGAGCGCTCACCTTCACCACGGGCGCGGAGCGGTTCTATCCGTACCTCGAGGCCGTCACGGGGCTGCACATCCTCGATCCACGCTGGCAGATCCCGCAATGGATCGTGAAGTCCGAGGCGGTCACCGCGGTGCGCGTGCAGCTGTACCGCGTGACGCCGAAGGACTACTTCGCGTACGAGGCGTTCGAGGAGAAAACCCGGCCGGCGCCTCCCGGCAAGCTCGTTCACGACAAGACCTACGCCGTCGGTCCGCGGCACGGCGCCGACCTCCGCGTCGACCTGCGGCCCGCGCTCGACAAGGCCGGTCTCGGCCACGTGATCGCGGTCGCGAGCAACATCCCGTCGCGCGGCGATCCGTCACGCGTCGTGGCGTGGCTCCAGGTCACCAAGCTCGGCGTCGCGGCGCGCGTCGACGGCGAGCACATGAACGCGTGGGTGCAGGACATCACGCCGCACACGCGCTTTCTCGCTCCGATCGAGAATGCGACCACGACGCTGGTGCTCGAGGGCACCGGCGACATCGCCTCCGGAAAGAGCGACGCCGCGGGTCACGTCGCGCTCGGGCTGATTCCACCGATCACGCTCAAACCAAATCAGAAGCGCCCCGGCGCGCTGCTGCAGGTGCAGTCCGGCGACGACATCGCGTTCGCGGCGGTCAACCGGTTCGAGAAGACGCTGCGCGTCGACAACGCGCTGTGGTACGTGACCGACGATCGCTTCACGTACAAACCGGGCGAGACCGCGTACGTGAAGGGCTGGGTGCGGTGGACGCACAACGGCGTCAACCCCGACCTCACGTTGCCGAAGCCCGGCGAGACCGTCGCGTACACGCTCTCCGATGCACGCGGCGCCAAGATCTCGAGCGGGACGCTCGCGCTCACCGATCAAGGTGGCTTCCACGTCGAAGCGGCGCTGCCGGCGAACACGAACCTCGGTAGCGCATGGTTCACGTTCTCGACGCGCGGGCTCAACTATCGCCATTCGATCTCGGTGCAGGAGTTCCGGACGCCCGCGTATTCGGTGTCGCTCGACGACGATGTCTCGCACAGCGGTGCGCTTCCCGTGATCCTCGGCGAGAGCATCGAGATGCAATCGACCGCGCGCTATTACGCGGGCGGCGGCCTCGGCGGTGCGCCGATCGCGTGGAGCGCGTCGCTGACCACCACGACGTTCGCGCCTCCGGGCTGGGGCCGCTACGAGTTCGAGCCGCCGCGCCCGCGCAGCCAGGGACGCTACGGGCGCTATCGCGATCAGCAATCGACCCGCACGGAGCAAGCCGGCTCGCTCTCCGGTGCGTCGAACGCGTCGGTCGTGTGGGGCATCGCCGCGCTGCCCCAGAACAGGACGAGCGTGCTCAGCGTCGACGCGACGGTCACCGACGTCGATCGCATGAGCATCCGCGCGAGCTCGCGCCCGATCCTGGTCCATCCGTCGACGTACTACGTCGGCTTGCGGCTCAAGCCCGGCACCTACGACACGCTCGAGGCGATCGTCACCGATGTCGACGGCACCGCGGTCCCGGGTGTCGCGATCGCGATCGACCTCGAAGGCGTGCTCGGTTCCGAGCGCTACCGCGACGACGCCGCCGTCATCGACACGCACGCGTGCAAGGTCACGAGCGCCGCAACGCCGGTGACCTGCACCTGGACGCGCAAGGATCACAAGACGGCCTACAGCGCGCGCGCGACGATCGCGGATGCGCGCGGGCGTGCGAACGGGGCGCAGCTCGACGTGCCGTGGTGGTCTTCCGACGACAAGCGCGACCTCACGATCGTCCCCGACAAGTCGCTGTACCGCCCCGGCGACGTGGCGAAGCTCGACATCCGCTCGACGATCACACCGGCGGTCGCGGTCGTGTCGTTCACGCGCCAGGGCGTGTTCGCGCAGAAACGCGTCGAGCTCACGGCCGCATCGACGATCGTCGAGCTCCCGATCGAGGTGATGCACATCAAGAACGTCGACGTCGTCGTCGATCGCTACGCGAGGCGCCGCACGCAATACGCCCCCAAAACCCAGCCCGCCCTGCCCCCGTTGCCCGAAGCGACGACCGCCGAGGTTCGCCTCGAGGTCGATGTCGAGAGCGCGCGTCTCGACATGCGCACGAAGCCGATGCAGAAGCTGGTGCAGCCGGGGGACGAGGCGACGTTCGAGGTCGACGTGCGTCATCGCGACAAGCCGGTCGCCGGCGCCGAGGTCGCATTGATGGTGGTCGACGAGGCCGTGCTCGCGCTGTCCGGCAGGTCGCACGCGGATCCGCTCGCGCCGTTCTATCACCAGGTCTACGGCAACACCTCGCCGCTCTCGACCCACGGCATGGTGATCGACTCCGGCATCGATCTGCACGGCGTGCCCGGGTACGAGCAGTATCGCCTCGACGAGCGCGGGGGAATCGGGTCGGGATTCGGCGTCGGCAGCGGCTTCGGCACGATGGGACGCGGCGCGGGCGGCGGCGGGTTCGGGATGGGCTCTTCCGTCGTGACGGCGCGCAAGGATTTTCGCGCGACCGCGGTGTTCTCGCCGCTGCTCAAGACGGATGCACGCGGCAAGGTCTCGATCACGGTGAAGATGCCCGACAGCCTGACGCGGTTCCGGATCGTCGCGCTCGCCACGCACGACGGTCACTTCTTCGGCAAAGCCGAGAACGCGATCGTCACGCAGCGCAAGGTGAATGCGCGCACCACGGCGCCGCGCTTCCTCGCGCAGGGCGACGCGTTCTCGTTGCCGATCGTCGTCCAGAACCTCGACACCAAGCCGCGCGTCGTCGACGTCGCGGTGCGCGCCGCGAACCTCGTCGCGTCCGGCCCGGCCGGCAAGCGCGTCACGATCCCGGGCGGCCAGCGCGCCGAGGTGCGGTTCGACTTCACGACGAAGACGCGCGGCAAGGCCGTGATCCAGACGATCATGACGTCGGGCGCGCATGCCGACGCGTCGAACGTCGAGCTCCCGGTCTACGAGCCGGCGACCACCGAATCGTTCGCGACGTACGGTGTCGTCGACGAGGCCCCGCAGCGCGAGCAGCTCGCGATCCCCAAGAACGTGTTCGCGGATGTCGGCGGCGTCGAGATCGAGGTCGCGTCGACGCAGCTGCAATCGCTGACCGACGCGTACTGGTACCTCTACGCGTATCCCTACGAGTGCGCCGAGCAACGCTCGGGACGCATGCTCGCGACCGCGGCGATGTACGACATCCTCGACGCGTTCGCGACGCCCGGGCGACCGACGAAGAAGGAGATCGACGACCAGCGCGGCATCGACGCGATCGCGCTCGCGAAGACGCAGAAGCCCGACGGTGGCTGGGGCTACTTCGGCGGCATGAAGTCCGACGACGTGGTGACCATGCAGGTGCTGCAGGCGCTCGCCGCGCAGAAGATCCTCGATCCCACGACGCGGCGCGCGACCGCGTACGTGACCAAGCAATCGAACGCGCTGTTCGAGCGGCTCGTGAAGTCGGCGGCGTTGCCGGCACCGCAGCGCAAGGATCGGCTCGAGCATCCGGGCGTCGTGTCGCTGGCCGCGCTGTCGCTCACGGTGATCGGCGCGACCGGCGTCGATGTCAGGCCGCGCGCCGAGAAGCTGCACGCACTGGCGACCACGCTCGACGCGTATCCCGTCGACGCGAAGGCCCGCGTGCTGTCGATCCTCGCGAAGCTCGATCGCGCGAAGCCGATCCGCACCAAGTTGCTCGCCGATCTCGTGAGCGCGACGCACGAGACCGCATCGTCGGCGACGGTGACCGCGCAGTACGTCGAGTCCGAGCGCCTGCTGCTGGTGTCGAACACGAAGACCAACGCGCTCGTGCTCGACGCGCTGATGCGCGAGGTGCCGGATCACGCGGTGATCACCAAGCTCGCGCGCGGCGTCCTCGACGGTCGCAAGCACGGCCGCTGGATGTCGACGCAGGAGAACCTGGTCGCGCTGCAGGCGATGCGACGCTTCTTCGATACCTACGAGAAGGACGCGCCGAACTACAAGGGCAAGCTGTGGCTCGGCACCGCGAGCTACGCCGAGCAACCGTTCGTCGGTCGCTCGTCGGCGCGCGGCGTCGTCAAGGCGAGCTGGTCGACGCTCGTGCCGGGCTCGACGCACGACATCGCCCTCGTGCGCGACGGCACCGCCGGCCGCATGTACTACCGCGTCGGGATCACCTACGCGCCGAAGCAGGTCGATCTGCCGGCGCTCGACTCCGGCTTCATCGTCCGGCGCACGTATACGGCGGCCGATGATCCGACGGACGTCGTGAAGAACGCCGATGGCAGCTACAAGATCAAGCTCGGCGCGAAGGTGATCGTGACGCTCGAGGCGCTCAACACGACCACGCGTCACGCGGTCGCGCTCGTCGATCCGCTGCCCGCGGGCTTCGAGGCCGTGAACACCGCGCTCGCGATCGCGGAGCGTCCCGCCAAGGTCGACTCGGACCCAACGGAGTTGGATAGGTGGGACCACGTCAACATGCGCGACAACCGCGCCGAGGCGTTCAACATGGTGCTCGGCGCCGGCACGCACCGCTTCGCGTACACGGTTCGCGCGACCACGCCGGGGCGGTTTCTGGCGGCGCCCACCAAGGCCGAGGAGATGTACGCGCCCGAGACTTTCGGCCGCTCGACCGGCACGACCGTCGTGATCGAGTGACGGATTTCGCGCGTCGCCGGCACTGACGCGCATGGGTGTAGGTCCTGAAGAAGGCTCGCGATCTCAGAAATCTGACGTCCTCGGACGTCGATCTGACGAAGCTCTCCATTCGGCCCTCGCCAAGCCCGCGTGATCACTCGCGCGCGGCCTGGTTCACCCATTGCAAACCCGCCCCAACACTTCACTCCCTGCCAGCCAATCCTTCTGGAGCGCCTACCGATGAAGAAGACCCTACTACCGCTGTCGCTTCTTGCCGCCTGCGGCGGCGGACAGACCCCCGAGCCGTTCGGCGTCCCGATTACCGGCGGCACCATGATCATCTCGAACGATGGCCAGCGCGCCATCGTCGCCGACCCCGATCGCGACCGCGTGGTCACGATGGACCTCGCGACCGGCGTCGCGATCAAGGACCTCGCGCTCGACCCCGGTGACGAGCCGGGCCGCCTGGTCGAAGATGCGCTCGGTCGCGTGCACGTGGGCCTCCGCCGTGGCGGTGCGCTCCTCACGATCGGCACCGACGGCCAGCAGGTGTCGCGCCGTTACGCGTGCACCGAGCCGCGCGGCGTCGCGTACGACGGCACCGCCAACCTCGTGCACGTCGCGTGTGCGGGTGGCGAGCTCGTGACGTTCTCCGCCGACGGCGGCGATGCCCCGGTTCGTTCGCTGCGCCTCGAGCGCGACCTGCGCGACATCATCGTGCAGGCGAACGGCAACCTCCTCGTCACCAAGTTCCGCACCGCGGAAATCCTCACCATCGGCACCGGCGGCACGGTTCTCAACCGCCAGCTGCCGCCCGCCGTGCAGCGCTTCGACCAGTTCGGTGGTGGCGTTCCCGAGGGTCCGGTCGGTAGCGAGCCCGGCAACGGCGTCGTCAACGCGGCGGCCTCGACGGCATGGCGCACGATCGCGATGCCGGACGGCACCGTCCTGATGTCGCACCAGCGCAAGACGCGCGATCGCCTCGACGAGACCCAGCCCGGCGGTTACGGCGGCGGCTGCGGCGTCGGCCCGGTCGCGAACGCGGTCACCAAGATCACCCCGGGTGGCGCTGGCGTCCCCGAGGCGATCCATCGCATCGGCAACGGCGCCCTCCCGGTCGACATCGCGACCACCAAGCTCGGCGACAAGATCGCCGTGCTCCTCGCAGGTAGCCGCTCGGTCACGGTCGTGTCTTCGATCGCGAAGGACGAGCCGGATCGCGACGATGGTTGCGAGCCCCCGCCGCCCCCGCCGCCGTGCGAGGACAGCTCGAACGGCGAGTGCTGCGGTCAGGTTCCGGTTCCGCCCGGTGGTCCGCGCGGCGAGGACGCCGGCGGCATGGGCGGCACCAGCAGCTGCTGCCGCGACGACAACTTCGACGGTCGTTGCGATGACGACGACGATCAGGGCGAGGACCGCAAGCGCCTCGGCACGCCGACCTCGGTCGCGTTCACGCCGAACGGCGACCTCGTGATCTTCTATCCCGAGGCTCCGGCCCTCGTGATCCGCGCCGCGGGTGGTCCGAACATCTCGCGCCGCATCGACCTCCCCGGCAAGGCCGCGTTCGACCCGGGCCGCAGCGTGTTCCACACGCAGACGGCGATCGGTCTCGCGTGCGCCTCGTGCCACCCGGAAGGTCGCGACGACGGTCTGGTGTGGGGCTTCGCCGCGCTCGGCAACCGCCGCACGCAGAGCCTCGCGGGCAACATCCTCGCTCGCGCGCCGTACCACTGGACCGGCGACGAGTCGTCGCTGCCCGTCCTGATGGACGACGTGTTCAGCTCGCGCATGTCGGGTGGCTTCCTCACCGACAACCAGAAGGCAGCGCTCGGTCCGTGGCTCGATCGCATCCCGGCCGCGCCCGCGCTCGTCCTCGACCAGGCGGCGGTTGCACGCGGCAAGTCCGTGTTCGACGCTTCCGGCTGCGTCGGCTGCCACAACGGCGCCATCCTGACGAACAACACGCTCGTCAACGTCGGCACCGGCGGCAAGTTCAAGGTGCCGAGCCTCCTCGGCGTCGGTGCACGCGCCCCGTTCATGCACGATGGCTGTGCGAAGACGCTGATGGATCGCTTCGTGAGCTGCGGCGGCGGTGACCTCCACGGTGCCACCTCGGCGCTCTCGGAGACCCAGCTGATCGACCTCACGACGTACCTCGACTCGCTGTAAGCGACCGAGCGTTCGAAGGGAGCCACGGGAAACCGTGGCTCTTGTCGTTTTCGGTCGCCCCGCGCACGTGCTCGTACGTGCTCGTGCTCGTGCTCGTTCGCGAACCTCCGCTCCGTCGATGACGGCTCATGACCGGCTCGTGGGGCCGGTTGCAACTCCACCTACGTGCCCGGTTTGCACCATCGGAGGCTCGACACGATGCGCCGATGACGAGCACGAGCACGTGACACGTGCACGTGTACGAGCACCACTAGTCGCCGGCGGGCGGACCCGGCGGGACGCGATCGGGCTTGATGGCGCGCAGGTGGCCTTCGAGCTCGAACAGCACGGCGCGCTGCAGCGCCTCCGGGATGTTATCGACGCGGATGTCGTCGATCGCGCGCTGCAGGCGCTGACTCTTGAGCGCCGAGCTCTCGAGATGCGCGATCTCGTCGAGCACCGGCGCGACCTCGAGCTTCATCGTCGCCTGGATCACGAGCTGGCGCTCTCCGAGATCGACGAGCGCGTCGAGCGCGCGCAGGAGCGTGGCACGCCGCGCGACCGTCCCCGTGCTCGCGTCGAGGCGCACGATCCAGGCCTGGACCGAGGCCGGTGGCGGCACCACTTCGGCGACCGCCGATGGCACCGCGAGGCGCGCGACGCGATGGGCGTCGAGGAGCTTGTCGAGCTGCGCCGTCTTCGCCGCCAGCAGCGACGGGTTGGCCTCGGCGAACCGCGCCGCGTAGGTGTGAGATTCGAGATCGACCGCCGTCGTCGTGCCCGACCATCCGAGATAGGACACCGCGCGCGCGGTCGTCGCACACGATGCGCCGCGACTCGCCTGCGCCTGGTGCTGTCGTGACTTGCGCACGAGCCACGCGACCGGGAGCGACACGACGCCGACGGCGATGCCGATCGCCGGGTGCACCGCGAGGGCGAGCACGATGCCGCCGACGAGCCCGAGCAGCACCGCCGCCGCGGACGGCACCCCGGCGCTCTCCCACATCGCGACATGCCCGATGCAACGCCGGCAGTAGGGGACGAGCAGCGAGTGCGCGGTATCGCGGGCGATCGTCCGGCCCGGCAGCCGGGTCAGCTGGATCGGAAGCTCCGTGTCGGGCACCGCGCCACAGCACGGGCACTCGAACGGAACCGTGAACCGCCGCGAGCTGACCTCGACCAGCACCTGGCGATTGTCCCCCGTTCGTCCGACTCCCGATCGTCGAAGGTTCGTCGGAATGCATCGGATCTGCCAGATCGTGCCCGCCTGGCCGTACGGCATGCAGGTTGCCTGGTTGGACCACTAATGACGCGTCAGGGTCGTTACGTCGCTTGGTTGAACCGTCGGTCGCGAGTCATCGGGATCGCATGCGTGGCCTGCGTGGGGCTCGCCGCCTACCTCGCGGTGTTCCACCTGCCGCTGCGGGCCGACTTCTCGTACCTGCTCCCCGCCGACGCGCCCAGCGTGCGCGATGCCGAGCGACTCGCGCAGCGGATGCCCGCGCAGGACACGATGCTCATGCTCGTGGTCGCGCCGGATCCGGCGAGTCGCGAGGCGGCCGGCAAGCGCGCGCTCGCGGGCATGCAGCCGCTCGTGCCGGATCTCGTCCAGCGGGTCGAGACGGATGACAGCGACGCCCGCGATTTCATCGGGAAGAATCGCCACCTCTTCATCTCGCTCGCCGACCTCTCGCAGGCGCGCGCGGCGCTCGACGACGAGGTCGCCCGCGCGAAGTTGCGCGCGAACCCGATGTTCATCGATCTCGACGACGGGCCCCGCGATCACAAGCGGCTGGACGATCTGCGCGCGAAGCAGAAGGCGGCGGAAGCGAAGCTGTCGAAGCGCTCCAACGTCAGCGCCGACGGTCGCACGCAGGTGCTCGTGATCCGCACGGCGTTTCGCGGCACCGATGTCGAGAAGGACATGCGACTCATGGCGTCGCTCGAGCGGCTGGCCTCGGAGATCCGCCGCGACTTTCCGTCGGTCACGATCGGCTACGCGGGTGGGCCGGCCGTCACCGTTGCCGAGCACGACGCGCTGACGCGCGGCATGGTGATGTCGAGCCTGATCACGATGCTGCTCGTCGGGCTCGTGCTGTTCGCCTACCTGCGCAGCGTGAAGATGCTGTTCCTGCTGTCGGCGAACATCCTCGCAGCGACCATCGTGTCGTTCGGCGTCGCGGCGCTCACCGTCGGACACCTCAATGCCGCGACCGCGTTCCTCGGCGCCATCATCGCGGGCAACGGCGTCAACTACGGCATCCTGCTCGTCGCGCGCTACCTCGAGGAGCGGCGCACGGCCGACACCGAGCCCGCACTCGCCGCCGCGATCGCCGGCACGCTGCGGCCGACGCTGGTCGCGTCGCTCGGGGCCGCGATCGCGTACGGCGCGCTCGCCGCGACCGAGTTCCGCGGCTTCGCCGACTTCGCATTGATCGGCGGCGCCGGCATGCTGGTGTGCTGGCTGAGCTCGTTCGTCCTGCTGCCGATCATGATCCTGAAGTTCGTGCGCACGCCGCGCCGCGAGCCATCTCGGGCGTTCGGCCGCGTCGTCGTCGGGCTGTTCGGGTTCCGGCGCCCTGCCCTCGCGCTCGTCGTCGCGGGCGGTGTCACGCTCGGTGCGGTGGCGGTCACCGCGCACTACATCTCGCACGATCCGTTCGAATACGACCTCACGCGCCTGCGCTCGCAGGCCCCCGATGCCGTGGCCGCGCGCGCCTGGCTGAAGCTATCCGACGTCGCGTTCGGTCGCGGCCTCGCCGGGCTCGCGGGGCAGACGTTCGTCGCGGTCGATCGCGCCGATCAGATTCCGGCGGTGGTCGACGCGCTCGACCAGCTGTCGGCGCGCGAGCCGATCGTCGGCCCGACGCGGTCGATCCTCGATGTCGTGCCGCGCGATCAGCCGGCGAAGCTCCGCGAGCTCGCTGCGATCCGCGAGCGGTTCGATCAGGCGGGCATCGACGATCCCGAGCTGCTGAAGCTGCGCCCGCCCGACGGCCTCACCGAGATCTCGGCGCGCGACCTGCCCGCCGGCATCGCGGCGCGCCTCACCGAGCGCGACGGCCGCATCGGCTACATCGTCTCGGTCAAGCCCGGCGTCGACTTCGACGAACGCGACGGTCGCGACCTCATCAAGTTCGCCGATGCGGTTCGCCAGGTGCGGCTCGGCAACGGCGAGACGGTCTCGACCGCAGGCGCGTCGGTGATGTTCGCGGACGTCCTCCTGCAGATCCAGAAGGACGGTCCGTTGATCACCGCGCTCGCCGGCGTCGGCCTCGTGCTGATGGTACTGCTCGTGGTCGGGCGCACGCGCCGCGCGTACGCGGTCCTGGTCGCGAGCGCGGCGGGCAGCATCGCGATGATCGCGGTGTGTGCGCTCGCGGGCCTCAAGATCAACTTCCTCGACTTCGTGTCGTTGCCGATCACGCTCGGCCTCGGCATCGACTATGCGATCAACGTCGCGGATCGCGCCGCCGAGGGCGACCCGATCGCGGCGCTGCGCTCGACGGGCGGCACCGTACTGGTGTGCTCGCTGACGACGATGATCGGCTACGCCTCGCTGCTCGTCTCCGACAACAACGCGATCCGCGGCTTCGGGCTCGCGTCGCTGATCGGCGAGATCACGTGCGTCGCGGCCGCGTTCGTCATCGTCCCGGCGATGGTCTCGGTGCGGCCGTTCGCGTTCCGCCGCGGCGTCTATGCGACGGATCCCGCGCAGAGCCTGTCGTAAAACATTCACGCGTCACGATCGTGTAACGCCGCGAACCGGCGGCGTTCCGGCGTAGACACGTTTGCCGGCTCGCGCGTTCGAAGTCGACATGCAACGCAGAGCCTTTCTTACGACCCTCGGTGTCGGCGCCGCGTGCGGCGTCGCGTCCGCGAACGATTTTGCAAAAGCCCCAGTTCTGCCCGGCGTCGCCGGTCTCGATCGATGGCGTCACGCGCTCGCTGGAGCGCGGCTATACGAGATCACTCGCTTGCGCGAGTACAGCGCCGCCGGGCGGTTCCCTCAGAACCACCGCATCTTCGGTCGCATCCCGGTGTTCATCGATCCGCGCGGCACGCCGTGCGCCGTCGGCTACCTGATGCAGCGCTCGGGTCACGCCGCGGTTGCCGAGCAGGTCTCGAAGACCACCAACAACATCTACGTCGAGAAGATCGAGGGCGGTCCTGCGCTCGACTGGATCCTGTTCTCCGGCCTCACGCAGACGGAGTGCGCCGACATCCAGCCGAGTTACAGGTGGAAGCATCCCGAACCGGTGCCGGTCGACGACGAACAGCAGCAGCTGCGGATGCACTTCGCCGCCGTCGAGCAGCGCCTGCTCGCCAACACCAGCGCGAGCCTCGATGCCGCCGTCGCGCGCCTCGAGCCGATGATCAAGAAGGGTGCATCCATCGATCGCGTCGCGCGCTGAGCTAGAGTGCGGCATGGCCGCCGAGATCGAGCGCAAGTTCCTGGTCGATCCGGCGTGGCAGCCGAGCGACGCCGGCACCTACTTCAAGCAGGGCTATCTGAACTCGGCGAAGGAGCGCGTCGTGCGGGTGCGCGTCGCCGGCACCACCGCAAAGCTCACGATCAAGGGGCAGACCGTCGGCGTCACGCGCGCCGAGTTCGAATACGACATCCCGCTCGCCGATGGCCACGCGCTCCTCGAGATCTGCGAGCAGCCGGTGATCGAGAAGCGCCGCCACCTCGTGCCGTACGGCGATCACACGTACGAGGTCGACGTCTTCCTCGGCGCGAACGCGGGCCTGGTCGTCGCGGAGCTCGAGCTTGCCTCCGAAGACGAGGAGTTCGAGCGACCGCCGTGGCTCGGCCGCGAGGTCTCGGACGACAAGCGCTACTACAATAACAACCTGATCCTGCGGCCGTACTCGACCTGGTGAGCACGCCAAACCTCCCGCTGCTCGAAGCGCTGCGCGCGGCGGCGGGTGATCGACCGTTCGTCGTCGTCACCGAGTGGCTCGGGTATTTGCCGTACGGCGTGTACTCGTGGATCGAGGTCGACGGCGTCGACATCACGAGCGCGCTGCCGGAGGTCAAGGGCGAGGATCTCGCAGGGCTGGTGGCGGCCGGCTTGATCGAAGAGGTCGACCATCGGCAGACCAGCGACGACGAGCACGATACGAAAACGACGTATCGGATCCGGTGAGATCCCCCCGTCCTCGACGATCAGATGGTCGTGGTAACTGGCGGCATGAAGCCCGTCTCGATCGGCACGCCCAGGAGTCCCAACGCCATTCGCGTCCTCATGCTCGGAAGCGGCGAGCTCGGCAAGGAAGTCGTCCTCGAGCTGCAACGCTTCGGTGTCGAGGTCATCGCCTGCGATCGGTACGCCGATGCGCCGGCGATGCAGGTCGCGCATCGCAGCCACGTGCTCGACATGCTCGATCGCGCAGCGCTGCGCGCGGTGGTCGAGAAAGAGAAGCCCACGCTGATCGTCCCGGAGATCGAGGCGATCGCCACGCAGGAGCTGATCGCGCTCGAGGCCGAGGGCTGGCACGTCATCCCCACGGCGCAGGCCGCACGGCTGACGATGGATCGCGAGGCGATCCGGCGGGTCGCGTCCGAGGAGCTCGATCTGCCGACAGCGAAATATCAGTTCGCCGACACGTTCGACCAGCTGAAGGCCGCCGCCAATGCGCTCGGCTGGCCTGTCGTGATCAAGCCGATCATGAGCTCGTCGGGCAAGGGCCAGTCGGTGGCGAAGACGCCCGCCGACCTCGAGAAGTGCTGGCATTACGCGCAGACCGGCGGTCGCACCGGCGCGGGTCGCGTGATCGTCGAGGAATTCATCGAGTTCGAGAGCGAGATCACGATGCTCACGGTGCGCGCGGTGAGCGGCACGCACTTCTGCGATCCCGTCGGTCACCGGCAGGTCGGCGGCGATTATGTCGAGAGCTGGCAGCCGCACCCGATGACACCGAAGCAGATCGAGCGTAGCCAGGCGATCGCGAAGCGGATCACCGATCGGCTCGGCGGTCACGGCCTGTTCGGCGTCGAGCTGTTCCTGCTGAAGGACGATCGCGTGCTGTTCAGCGAGGTCTCGCCGCGCCCGCACGACACGGGCATGGTCACGATGGCCACCCAGACGTGGAGCGAGTTCGCGCTCCACGCGCGTGCGATCCTCGGGTTGCCGATTCCGGCGATCCGGCGGCACGCCGTCGGTGCGAGCGTCGCGCTGCGCGCCGAGACCAACCTCGCGTCGCCGGTGATCGATGGCCTCGCCGAGGCGTACGCCACGCCGGATGTCGACGTGCGGTTCTTCGGCAAGCCCAACGCGGGTCCGCGACGCCGGCTCGGTGTCGTGCTCGCGACCGCCGAGACGTGGGATGGCGCGCTCGCGACGGCGAAGCAGGTCGCCGGCGGCCTCCGCCTGCGCGATGCGTAGTGCCCGCTACCAGACAAACACCTTGTTTCGTCCGGCCGCTTTCGTATCGTCCGCGGCCATGAAGAAGCGCGAAAAGAAGTCGAAGAAGCTGGCGACCAAGACGATCCGGGTGCTCCCCGATCACGCGCTCGAGAACGCGAAGGGCGGCGCCGGCAAGGCCGACCTCGTGAACTCGATCGCCGACTAGCCTCGCGATACCGGCAGTGATCCAGTAGGGTCTCGGCATGGGCCAGCTCGACGAAGCGAGATTCGAATCGCTGATCGGTGCCGGCTGCACCTGCGGGACGCGCGTGCTGGAGATCCGCACGTTCCTCGATCGCCGCTTGCTCATGATGCTGGCCGATCCGAACGACGCCGGCCGCTGGGTCCACGACGGCGAGAAGTTCGTCGACGGTGTGTATCGGATCGCGTGTACCTCGTGCGCGAAGGTCCTGTTCGAGCACGCCGACTGCCCGCGCTGCCACGCGGCCGGTGGGCTCGCGAAGGCACTCGGCGACCCGTCGCGCCTCGAGATCCCGAAGCGCTGCCCGAGCTGCAACGAGCTCGAGCTGCTCGCGCTCGCGCTCGTCCCCGCACAGGCGAAATCCGGTGCCGGCACGCCGAAGCCGCAACCGATCGTCGACTACGGCGAGCCCGGCTACCACGTCGTCGCGTACGCGTGCGAGAGCTGCGACAACGCGGTCGTCACCCAGAAGTGCCCGCTCTGCGACGCGCCCGGGCCACTTCGTCCCCGACCGTAGCCCGGACGACGCTCGCAGGAGAACGGTCGAAGCGCGACGAACGGTAGGGTGCGCCGTTCCTCGTGACCGTCGGCCCGACGAACAACGACCGTCCGACCACACGATCGAATGCCTCTCTTGGCGCTCGTATATACGGACGGCATAGCGAACAGTCCTCACTGTATATACGGGCGCGAGGAGAGGCATGGTTCGAGGACGGCGCCGCGCGTTCCGGCGAGCGGTCGCAACCCGACGAACGGGCGCGGGCCGACGCAGCAGGAGAACAGTCGCGGCCCGACGGACGATCGCGAGCTGGCGCAACAGGAGAACGGTCGCGGTTTGACGAACGATCGCGGGGTGGCGCAGCAGGAGAACAGTCGCGGCCCGACGGACGATCGCGAGCTGGCTCGAATCCCGGGCACCTGTTCTTGCAGCTCAGCGTCGTCCCCAGTTTTCCCGTAGCCCGGATCACGCTCGGCGGCCGAAGACTGTTGGTCAACATGCCTGACGGTCGATTACGATTGGCGGATGACCCGTTACTCCCTGCTACTGATCCTCGCGCTCCAGGCCTGCGGCACGAGCGACGACGCACCGGCCTCCGTCCAACGGTTCGCCGGTCCAGTCGACGGCACGACTTCGCTGGTGTTCGTGCTGCTCGACGGCGATCACCTGAACGTCTATGCCTGTAACGGCGAGGTCGACGGCGTGTTCGAATGGTTCGCCGCCACCGGCGACACCAGCGTCACCTCGGATTCCGGCAACGCCTCGGTCGACGTCGACATCGGGGACGAGGCCACCGGAACGTTGACGCTCGACGGGACTGCGCACCCCTTCACGGCGGCGCCGAGCGCCCTCGGGTTCGGCCTGTATCGCGGCGTCGCGGCCGAGAACGGCGACGCGCTCGAGGCCGGCGTCATCCTGCTGGACGGAACCGAGCAGAAAGGCGGGGTCGGCGCCCGCAGCTCCAGCACACTGACGGTCTCGCCCTCGCCGGCGATCACCACCGGCCAGACCTCGCTCCTGTTCAACAACGTGAACATCCCGCTCGTCAACGCGGCCAGCATGTACCTCCGTTGAGCCTGGCGGTCGCGGTAGCCGGCCCGCGCCAATGCCGCGGAATGACGGCGCTCGTGATCGGCACTTGCCGTGCACACACACGCCGGCATGCGCCTTCGTCCGGCTATTCACGTCGCCACTTGCTTCGCGCTCGCGTGCTCCAGTAGCGAGCCGGTTGTCGAAGGAGATCCCGAGGATGGGTTCGTCGTCGACGACGGCAAGGAAGACGACTTCCTGTCGCTCACCGCGAGGGAGTACGTGGTCACCGGGACGGCGCGCGTCGTGGTCGAAGACGGTAAGGGCGAAGCGCGCGCACGCGAGCTGATCATCCTCAAGCACACCAGCATCACCTGGTTCTTGAACCAGTACCTGGTCGACAAGGAGAAGGACGAGGAGCACCCCGAGCACTCGGATGCGAACGCCGATTACGGCGGGTTCTCCGCGATGGTGAAGGACGGCGCGTTCAAGGATCTGCAGCTCGTGCAGAAGAACGCCGTGACGTGGGAGTTCAAGTTCGAGCAGCTGATCGCCGGCCACAAGTCGCTGTTGAAGCGATTGCCGCTCCGCGCGGGCAACCTGTTCGACGTCGAGGTCGGCAAGCCGACCAACGAGGAGATGGAAGCCAAGGCGGAGTGGTATCGCGACGCACCGTGGGATGCGTGGGACCCGTCGAAGGTGGCCGAGTCGAAGAAGGAGACCCTGACGTTCTCGATCAAGGAAGCGCCGAAGTCCTCCGACGGTTGGTGGGACTACAAGCGGCTGCTCGAGGATGGCGAGCTCACGGTCGACGTCCACTACGGCTGGGACTACAACAAGCCGCAGGCGCACCACACCGATCCTCCGCTGCTCTACACGTTCCTGCTCGAGCGCGGCTTCAAGTCGCCGGTCGCGTCGTGGGACGACTACACCCGCGCGAGCGCGCCGCTCACGAAGAAGATCGAGGCCAACGGCCGCATGGTGACCGTCAAGGTGAAGATCTTCACGCCGCGCGAGGGCACCAGCAACGACCCCGACACCGATGCCGGCGGCAAGGCGCTCGAGGCGGATATGCGCGAGTCGCTCGCGAACCGCGACGTCATCATCTACTCGGGCCACTCGGGATCGCTGTACGGCTTCGCGCTCGCGAACTGGGACAAGACCGACGAGGGCGACTTCGACGACACCAAGCTCGCGACCGCGAAGCTCGCGAAGGGCAAGTACCAGATCGTGTTCGCCGAGGGCTGCAACACGTACATGCTCGGCAACACGCTGATGAACAACCCGAGCAAGCAGGGCAAGGACATCGACGTGATCAGCACGACGTCGTTCTCGGTCTCGTTCGCGCCGGTACAGGACTTCCTCCGCCGGCTGATCGAGCTCGACAGCAAGGCGCGCCTGCGCCCGCGCACGATGACCGCGACGATCGCCGACCTCGATCTCTACAGCGTCGACGAGCCGTCGCCGTCGATGTACGGCATCCACGGCATCGACGACAACCCGAAGCTCCACCCGTTCGCGAACGTCGACCTCATGTGCTCGAGCTGCAGCGCGAACGCCGATTGCGGCGGCACCGGCAACTCGTGCATCACGGTCGGTGCGGTCTCGGGCAAGCGCTGCGCACCGGCCTGCACCGACGACGCGGCGTGCGGCACGGGCTTCATGTGCAAGAAGGTGGCGTCCGCATCGGCCGCCGCGATCTACGGCTCGTACTGCGTGCCGGCGAACAAGCGCTGCGAATAGCTCACTTCACGACGCCCGGCTTGAACACGAGGAGCTCGCTCGGGCCCTCGATCGTCTTGTACTGGTTGTCGACCACGGCGACCACGGTGCCGTCGGGAAGCAGCGCGACGCCCTCGAGGTTGAGCTTGCCGTTCAGCACGGTGTCGAGATCGAGCGAGATCGTCGGCGTGATGTCGCCATCGGTGGTGGCGGGCAACGCGAACCGCAGGAGGCGCGTCACCTCGAAGTGCCGCTCGATCGCGAGCGCGTGAATCGCGCCGTCGGCGCCGCGCTGGCAATCGAGCGACGAGATCTTGCCGGTCTTCGTGGTCAGCCACAGCTTGTGGACCTGCGTGATCGCGCCGTTCTCGATCTGGACGATCGGCGCCCACCGCTTGCCATCCACTTCGCCGACCTCTTCGATCGCGGCGACGATCGTGTTGCCGGCGCCGCAGATGCCCTCGACGCCGTGGTTGGCCGGAAGCTTCACGCCGATGCGCTCCTGGGGCAGCGTGATCGTGCCGGTGATCCGCAGGCGATCCATGCGCTCGTCGGCGAGCAGGACGGTCGCGACCCCGTCGGTGTGGCCCTCGGTGCCGAATGCGAACCGCCCCTTGCCGAGCCAGCCGATCGCCTCGATGTCGTGGCCCTCGGGGATGCCGTCGATCGTGAAGGTCTGGAGCTTCGCCGCCTTCGTGCCGTCGAGGGTGATGATGTAGGCCTTGGCATCGCGTTCGGCGACCGTCCACAGCGCGCCGTCGTCGTCGACCGCGAGCCCGGAGAGCCCCGGGGCGGTGTCGAGCGTGATCTCGGTGAACAGGGCGGCGGCGCGCTCGCTGTCCATCGTCTTGCTACTGCCACAAGCGGCAAACCCGAGCACGAGCGTGTAGCGCCAGCGCCACGTCGCAAGACCTGACGCTCGTCCGTCGTGGATTCGTCGACGGCCTGTCACCGATGGAGCTTCACACCGGTCAGATGCGGAACAACCTGGCAAGGCCATGTTTCTCGCGGGGGGTACGGCGATTGCTGCTTGTCGCCAGTGATGACCATCCGCGATCTGCAACGTCAGGCCGTCGATTCGATCAAGCGCCACGCCCTGACGATCTCGTTGCGCTCGCCCCGCGCCCAGGCCCACGTCTTGACGGAATACTTGTGGAGCGAGGAAGGTGCGGAGTCCACCGTGCTCGAGCGCGTGACGCCCGACGCGCCGGAATGGCTCGACAAGCTGATCCGGCGCCAGCTCCTCGACGAGCAGCGCCACGCCTCGCTGTTGCGCGGCCGTCTCGCGGAGCTCGGCGTCACCGTCACGCGGCCGCCGCCCCAGCTGCTCAAGGTCAAGCTGTGGTGGCTCGACCGCGTCTGCGAGCCCTACAAGACTGCGTTCGCCGCCGGCCCGATCGTGGTGCTGCTCGCCGCCGCCGCCCAGCTCGAGGCGACGGGCGTGCGGATGTTCAGCCGGCACCTCGGCGTGCTCGAGGAGCGCGCGCCCGCCGATCCGACGACCGAGATCATCCGCTCGATCGTCGGCGACGAGAAACGGCACGCGAAGTCGTGTCGCGCCGCCGCACTTCGCCTCGTGCGCGAGGACGAACGAGCGCTGTTCGACGAGCTCTGCGACAAGATCGCCGCGATCGATCGCGCGCTCGGGATCACGATCTCGATCGGCTTCTGGGTCGTGCTGGCTGCCTCCGCGGTCCGCGATCGTGTGGCCCCGGCCAACCTCGAGATCAAGGCGGCGGCGTGATGCGCACTCCACGCGTCGCGATCGTGTCCGACACCGTCGATGACACCAACGGCGTCGCGATCGGCCTTCGCCGGCTGGTCGCCGCGTCGACGCGCGCCGGCCACACGATGAGCCTCGTCGGCCCCGCCAAGGCCGGCGTCTCCGATAGCGTCGTGCGCATCCCCGCCGCGATGAGCGCCTCGTTGCCGTTCTATCCCGACTACACGTGGAGCGTGCCCGAGCTCCCCGCGCTCACCACCTATCTCTCGCGCTCCGCCGACATCGTCCAGATCGCGACGCCCGGCCCGATGGGCCTCGCCGGGTTGATCGCGGCGCGCATGCTCGGGCTGCCGACGCTCGCGCAGTACCACACCGAGGTCGCCGACTACGCCGCACAGATGACGGGCATGCCGATGATCCGCGGCATGGTCGAGCCGCTCGTCGGCTGGGTCTACAAGCAGGCCGATCTTTGCCTCGCGCCGTCCGATGCCGTCGCGAAGCGACTCGCGGCGCTCGGCGTCGCGCCACACCTCACGCGTCGCATCCCGCGCGGCGTCGATCTCGACCTCTTCCATCCGGCGAAACGCGATCGCGCGGCGCTCGCTCGCTTCGAGCTCGGCGGCGGCCCCGTCGCGCTCTACGTCGGCCGGCTGTCGAAGGAGAAGAATCTCGATGGTCTGCTGGCCGCATGGAAGCGCGTCGCGACGTCACGTCCCGATGCGCGGCTGCTGGTCGTCGGCGATGGCCCGTATGCGGCCGCGTGCACGGGGCCCGGCATCGTGCGTGCGGGCTCGCTGTTCGGCATGGAGCTCGCCACGGTGTTCGCGTCGTGCGACGTGTTCGCGTTCGCGAGCGAGACCGAAACGTTCGGCAACGTGGTGGTCGAAGCGGCCGCGAGCGGCCTCCCGTCGGTGGTCTCGTCGCTCGGCGCGTCGCACGAGCACGTGGCCGATGGCCTCACCGGCTACATCTGCAGCGACACCGATGGCTTCGCAACGGCGCTCGGCCGCCTGCTCGACGACGCGGCGCTGCGACATCGCATGAGCGTCGCCGCCCGCGAGCACGCGGCCTCGTACGACCTCGACCGAGCCATGCGCGCGACCTGGGCGATCTACGAGAGCGTGGTGCAGCACCGCCTGGCGCTGCCGAGGGCGTCGTGAAGGTCTCCGTCGTCATCGAGACGTGGAACGTCGACGCCGAGGTCGGCGCGCTGTCGCGGTTGCTCGGGCAGCTCGAGCCGCAGCTCGGGACTGCGCAGCTGGTCATCACGCACGTCGGCATCCCCGAGGCGAAGCGGGTCGCACTCGCCGGCGATCGCGCGATCGCGTGGGTCGAGCTGCCGCGCGAGGCGACGTACTACGACCACAAGAACTGCGGCTTCGACGCGACCACCGGCGACGTCGTCGCGTTCATCGACGGCGACTGCACGCCGGAGCCCGACTGGCTGGCCGCGATCACCGCGCCGTTCGCTCGCGGGGCACGGGTGGTCGCCGGCGCGACCTCGTATCCGGGTGCGGTTGCCGGCATCGCGAACGCGATCGATTTTCCGTACTTCGATGGCGAGACGGCCGCGCGGCGCACGATCGGCGATGCGCCCGAGACCGTGCGGAACTTCTTCGCCAACAACGTCGCGTTCGCACGCGACGTCTTCGCAGCGCGCCGCTATCCGACGATCGCACCGATGTTTCACGGTCAGTGTCAGGTGCTCGCATTGCAACTCCTGACCGACGGGATTCCGGTGGTGTTCGCATCGAACGCGCGCTGCATGCACGCGTGGCCGGACGGCCTGCGCGCGTGGCTCGAGGTGCGCCTGCTACGCGGTGCCGACACGGTCTCCCTGCTGCCGTATCTGCTCGCGACGTACGCGCCGCGCGCCGCACCGGCGGTGAGCCGGCTCGGCCCACTGCCCGCGCTCGCGCTGTTCGGCGCCCGCGCGATCGCATCGATCGGAGCCGCGCTGCGGCACGGACCCGTGCTGCGCGGCCTCGGCTTCGTCGCGATCGCGACCGTGATCGACTCGATCGGTGCGGCGGCCTCGCCGCGCATCTATCGGGTGCTCGGAGCCGCGTGAGCCCGCGTCGTCGGGAGCTCGGCCGGCGCGTCGGGTCGCGGAGCCATCGCTTCGTGAGGGCGTGATGGATCCGGGCGGTCTCGTCGCATCGGTCGGCGTGTACCTCGCGACGTTCGTGATCGCGGTCGTCGGCAGCATCGTTCCGATCGTCAGCATCGAGGTCTTTTTGATCGCGATCGCCGTGACCATCGGTCCGGCCGACGCGGTGCCACTCGTCGCGATCGCGGCCGTCGGACAGACCCTCGGGAAGCTCCCGATCTACGTCGCGAGCCGCGGCGTCGCGAATTTGTCGGGACGGCATCGCCGCTGGGTCGATCGGATCCGCGCGTGGGCGACGAGGCTGCATCCGACGGTGTTGCTCGCTGCGAGCGCCATCCTCGGACTTCCGCCGTTCTCGCTGGCCGCGACGGCGGCGGGCGTGCTCGCGATCCCGACCCGCACCTTCATGGTGGTGGTCGGTGTGGGACGTGCAGCCCGCTTCGCGGCGATCTTCGCGCTCGCCGGCTAGTCCCGGCCGTATCATCGGAGCGAGTGCACGTCGAGAACGTCTTCACGATCGGCTTGTGCGGAGCACTGGTGTTCATGGTGTTGCGGATGGTCGTGGCGAAGTGGATGGAGCCGGAGCGCTCCCACTTTCCCTGGATCATGATGGGGCTCGCAGGGATCGCGTTCTGCATCGCGCGCGTCGTCCACCACGCGAATCCGGGCCCGGAGCTCGCGCTGTACCTGGTGCGCGCGCAATACGCGTCCGCACTGATGTTGCCGGTGCTGACCGTGATGACGGTGGAGAACCTCGGCGAGATCCCGCGCGCGAGAAATACGACGTGGCTGTTCAGCGCGACGCTGCCGCTGTGTGCGGGGTTCGTCCTCACGCCGTGGTTCATCAGCGACCCGGCCGTGCCGCGGATCGATCTCTTCGGCCAGGTCATCTACACGGGCACGCCCGCGCCGCTGCTGTGGCTGGTGGCGCCGTTCGCGCTCTGGGTGCTGGTGCTGCTCCGACAGCGGATGCGCGCGATGCCGACGTCGATGACTCCGCTGCGTCGCAACTTCCGGATCGGGATCGTGTTGTGTTTGCTGTTCGGGATCAACGACACGCTCCACGGCGCGGGCGTGATCCGGTCGATCCAGATCTTCCAGTATTCGTTCGTCATCATCTCGTTCGTCGCGATCGGCATGGAGCTCAAGCGCCAGGCCATCGTGCGCGAGCAGCTCAGATCGCTCCTCGACGAGCGCGGCCGCGATCTCGACACCAAGCGCGCGGCGATCGATACCGCGCTCCACAAGCTGACGCGCAGCGAGGCTCGATATCGCCATCTCGCGCACGCCACGCGCGAGGGCGTGGTCGTGTTTCAGGGCCGCCGCGTGATCGACGTCAACGATGCATTCCTCCGGATGCTCGACATGACCGAGGCCGGCTTGCTCGGCGCCGACGCGATCGACATGTTCGATCCGGCGGCCACCACCGTGATCGAGCAGCTCGTGCTCGGTTCGGAGGTGGGACCCACCGACACGCGCATCCACAAGGGCGATGGCTCGCTGCTCGCGGTGTCGGTGAAGGCGACCGCGGTGCCGGAGGGCGCGCCCGGCACGCGCGTGTTGCTGGTGCGCGATATCTCCGGCGAGCGCGAGCTGCGATTGCAGCTGTTGCGCGCCGATCGCCTCGCCGCCGTCGGCACGCTGGCGGCGGGCACCGCGCACGAGATCAATAATCCGCTGGTCTATGTCGTCGGTAATGCCGAGGTGTTGCAACAGGAGCTCGACCGGCTCGCGCCGATGGTGCCACCCGGCGAGCTCGATCTCGCGAAGGAAGTCGTCGGCGAGATCGCGGTCGGCGGCGAGCGCGTGCGGCGCATCGTCAAGGATCTGATGTCGCTCGCGCGCGATCGCTCGACCGACGAATCTGCCGTCGACGTGCGCCGCGTCCTCGACAGCACGCTGGCGATGGCCGCGAACCAGTTCAAGCATCGCGCGACGCTCGTGCGCGAATTCCAGGAGGTCCCGGCGGTGTTCGCGAGCGAGGTGCGACTCGGCCAGGTGTTCTTGAACCTGATCGTCAACGCGTCGCAGGCGATTCCGGAGGGCCGGGCCGCCGAGAACCAGGTCTGCGTGCGGACACGCGCCGAAGGCGACAGCGTGATCGTCGAGATCGCCGATACCGGCGTCGGCATGGATGCGCCGACGCGCGATCGGATCTGGGATGCGTTCTTCACGACCAAGGACCCGGGCCAGGGCACCGGCCTCGGCCTCTCGATCTCGCACGGCATCATCACGACGCTCGGCGGCTCGATCGATGTCGAGAGCGAGCTCGGCAAGGGCAGCGTGTTTCGCGTCAAGCTCCCGGCGATGCCGCCGAAACCGGCGGCCGAGGCACTGTTGCCGGCGAGCTCGGAGCTGCCCGCCACGCGCCGGATCCTCGTCGTCGACGACGAAGAGCTCGTCGCCCGCAATCTCGCACGCATGCTGTCGCCGCATCGCGTCGACGTCGCCGCCAGCGGACGCGAGGCGCTCGATCGCTGTGCGAACGATCGGTACGACATCGTGCTCTGCGATCTCATGATGCCGGACGTCACCGGCATGGAGCTCTACACGCAGATCGTCGGCGCCGATCCGACCGCGGCCGCGCGGTTCGTGTTCATGACCGGCGGCGTGTTCACCGACAAGGCGCGCGACTTCCTCGAGCACGTCCCGACGCGGTGTCTGGAGAAGCCGATCTCCAAGGCCGATCTGCATCGCGCGATCGCCGACGTGTTGACCACTCCGCGCTCACCTGCCGACGAAGATCTGCGAGAATCTACGTGACTCGCGCTCCGGCAAAACTGACACGCCGCCCGATGCCATGCGCGCCAGCGCGCTGCTCTCTCGGCCTCCAGTAGGTACGTGATGGCGCGATCGTCCGACCCTCCGTTCGCGCGCACACACAAGAAGCCGCATTCACCGAGTGGCCTTCGCGTTGCACACGATGTCCGCGGGGGTGATTCAGATGGCGGTAACACCATATAGCTGGCCCGAGGGTTCGGGAGCCTGGGAACGGATCTTCAGGCCGCGAACGATGATCCTGGCGGCCGCACCCCGAGAGGTCGAGCTCGACCCCGATACCGTCGTTGTTCGCACTCCGCTCGACGTGATCGCCCGCATCGAGATCGAGGCCTATCCGATCACCACCATCATCCTCTCCGGCCAGTTCGCCGCCAATCACGTCCTGGCGGCGTTCCTGCGCGAGACCTACCCCCAGATCCGCGTGGTCGCCGGTCTGCACGGACCCGACGTCCCGTACGACAAACTCGCGGCATTCTCGATACGATGAGGTGTGGCTCGCTGCGTGAAGTGTCACCGCCGACTGGCGTCGAGCCAGCCCTGCCCGGTGCACGGCGGCGCGGCTCCTCCCGCCATCAAGCGGCATGACCCCACGCCGCCGGAGTGGACGCGTCCACTCGATCACTGCATCGGCAGCGGCGGGTTCGCATCGGTCTGGCAGATCCGCGGCGGTGGCGTCCTCAAGGTCGCGCACGTCGATCACGATCAGGCGCGCGCTCGCATGGCCCGCGAGGCCGAAGCCCTCGCCGCCATCGGCGCTCCCGCCGTGCCGCGCATCGAGAGCCACGGCGTGCTGCCCGATGGCCGCGCGTGGATCGCGATGGAACGCATCGACGGCGAGAACCTCGCCGACATCACCACCGCCGGCGCGATCCGTTCCGATCGCGCGGTCGCGATCGCGCTCGCCATCCTCGACGCGCTCGGCCGCGTGCACGCCGCCGGTTTCATCCACCGCGACCTCAAGCCCGACAACCTCGTCCTCCGACCCGATCGCACGATCGCGATCCTCGACTTCGGTCTCCCCCGCAAATTCCCCACGGACCTCGACGACCCGACGCGACCCAGCACCCAGATCGGGTCGCTCGAGTACATCCCGCCCGAGCAGCTGATCGATCCCGCCTCGGTCGACGTTCGCGCCGATCTCTACGCGTTCGGCTGCATCGTGTACGAGCTCTGCGCGGGCCGCCCGCCGTTCCTCGGCGATTCCGCCGCGCTCGAACGCGCACACGCCGCGCTTCGCCCGCCGCCACTCTCCGCGCTCGCGGCCGTCCCCACCGAGCTCGAGGTGTTCGTGCACGAGTGCCTCTCGAAGCTGCCGTCGCGCCGCCCCGCGAACGCCGCGGCACTGCGCGCGCAATTCTCCGCGCTTCGCGACACCACGCCGCCTTCGCTTCGCACGCAGCGCGCCGATCACTCGTGGGCCGTCATCCGCGAGGGCACGCAGCCGGTCGTCCTGTTGTGGGCCGAGCTCCCGCGCGTCGATCGCGCCCTGCTCGCCCTCCTCGCCTCTCACAAGGTCGCCGTGATCTCGCAGCGCGGCCGGCGCGTGCTCGCTGCCGCCGCCGGCGCCGCACATGCCGACCCCGCCGGCGTCGCGATCGCCTGCGCCCGCGACCTCGCCATCGCCGGCTCGCGCGTCGCGCTCCATCTCGACGAGCTTCGCGTCGCGCAGGACTCGACCGGCATCACGCTCTCCGGTGCCGCGATCGACAGGCCCGAAGCCTGGCTCCCGACCTCGCCGTGGACCGGCGTCGTCCTCACGCGCGCGCTCGCCACGGTCACGCTCGTGCCCGCGCGCCCGAGCGAGCTCGGCCCCAGCTTCGTCGCGCTCGGCGATCCCGGCGAAGTCCCGGAGCTGTTCGGTCGCGACGCTCTCCTCGCCGACCTCTCCGCCGACGCCGCCGCCGCACTCGCCGGCCTCGGCCCAGGCCTCGCCGTCCTCATCGGTGATCCGGGTGTCGGCAAATCCGCGATCGCCGCCGCGCTCGGCCCGCGCCTCTACGAGATGGGCGCCCACGTCCGCGTGATCAGCGGCGCGATTCCGCCGCCGGGCTCGCCGCGCCCCACGTGGAGCCCGCTCGCCGAGCTCGTCGGCGCACCCGAGGGCCCGCTCGTGCGCGCGATCGGCGATCCGCTCCGCGCCGCGGCCCGCGGACAACCCACCGCCATCATCCTCGACGATCTCCACCTCGCCGACCCCACGCTCCTCGACGCGCTCGAGTACGCGACGCTCGGCGGCGAGCCCCTCCCGCTCTGGATCCTCACGATCGCCGGCCCGCGCCTCGACATCCGCCGCCCCGGTTTCGGCCAGCGCGCCGAGCGCCACCGGCGCGATTCGCTCTCGCCACTCACCGAGGACGCCGCCGTCGATCTCCTCGCCGCCGCCCTCCGCCCCGCCGAATACCCGCCGCTCCGCGCGCTCCGCCAGATCGCCTCGATCGCGCGCGGCAACCCGCTCCACTTGCGCGCCCTGACCCGCGAGATCCACGACATGGGCGCGATCCGCCCGCGCGCCAACGGCGAGCACTTCCTCGACACCACCAAGCTCGACGCGCTCCCCCCGATCGCGCTCGGTCCGTGGCTCGCCGCGCGCGAGCTCGCGGATCTCGCGGCCGAGCTGGTCGCGCTCGCACGCCTGTGCGCCGTGCTCGGCGACGAGGTCGAACGCGACGAGCTCGCCGCTGTCGTCGAGATCGTCGAGCGTCGCGGTGGTGCGACGACCTCGATCGACGTCGACGTCGGCCTGCGCGAGCTGACGACCGCCGGCATCCTCTCGCACGGCCCGCGCAGCTGGACGTTCTGTCAGGCGCTCGTCAAGGACGGCATCTACGGCACGACCGACGAGTCGGAGCGCGGGTCGTTGCACGACGCGGCGCTCGAGTACTGGCGCACGCGCCCGGCGGATGATCCGGTGGTCGCGGAGCGGCTCGCGCGACACGCGGAGGCGGTCGGCAACGGACAGATCGCGGCGGCGGCGTTCGCGACGCTGGGCGAGCATGCGCACAAGCAGCATCGGGCGCTCGATGCGGATCAAGCGTGGACGGGCGCGCTGCGTTTTCTGAACGAGCAAAACGCCGACCGCGCCAATGCCCTGATCGGTCGAGCGAGAGCTCGTTATCGGATCCAGCGTGTCCGCGACGCACTGATGGATCTCGACGAGGCGATCGCAATCGCGCGCGCGATCACCAACACATCCCTCGAAGTCGAGACCTTGCTCGAACAGGCGACAGCCTTCGATTGGGCCGAGGAATATGTTCAGTCTCGAAAGCTGGTCGACGACGTGATCGCGCGGCTAGCCCTTGGCATTCAGATCTTCGTCGACAGTGCCTCCGTCGACCTCGCGCATGGGCGAGCCCTCGCTCGAGAGGGTAGATGGGCCGAAGCCGTCCCATTCCTGCGCTCCGTGGTTTCTACGGGTCGGAGGGAAGTCTCCACGATTGCCGAGCTCTTGCTCGGTTGTACCCTCGCGGAATTGGGTGAGCTCGAAGGTGCCGAACGCGTTTTCGAGGACGCGATAGCCCATTGCACCGAGATGCAGGACTCGTTTCACCTGGCGGCGGCCTACAACAATCGCGCGTTCCTCTCCTCAGCTCGCGGTGCGACGGAACAGAGTGCCGAGGATCTGCGACGCGTCATCACGCTCGCACGCGAGGGCGGCTATGCCGCTCTCGAGGCGAGTGCAACCCACAACCTCGCAGAGGATCGCTTGTGGGAGGGCGCGCTCGATGACGCCCTCAGGCTCGCGCGCCGAAGTGCGGTTCTCGCCGACGCACAGGGCGAGGAGAACACCGCCGTCTACCACCTACTGGTCGCGCGCATCCTCGCTGCCAACGGTGACCGCCCCGGGTTGACTACGACGATCGCCAGAATCGCCGACCTCGAGCTCTCCGACGATGAACAACGGATGTTCGGCATTCTCCATGCAATCGTTGATGGCGATGACGCTCGCTGGGAGATTGCTCTTCAGTCGACCGAGCCGTTGTCGTCGCCCCACAAGATCGAAATGCTCAAGCTGGCGTCGAAGTACCACCGGCTTACCGAGTCCCGGCTGCACGACGCCGCGCAGCTCGCACGTGGCCACGCCATCTGGTCACGTCGAGCGACCGAGTTCTGATCGGTGGATGCCGGTGCCAAATCTCGCCTCCGCGGCGTGATGCAAGTGATAATCAGGACGATTGATTCCTCAAGCGACACCTGAGGTTCCCGGCTTCGCACTCGACCGACTGATCGGAGAAGGTGGATTCGGCCAAGTCTGGCGCGCGACACGTGTGCCAGAAGGTGAGCTGGTCGCGATCAAGATCCTTCATTTCGAGCTCGTCTCCTCGAACGACGCCATGACGCGTTTCCAGCGCGAGGTCGCGGCTGTTGCCAGACTTCGTCATCCGAACGTTGTTCGCGCGTTCGAGCACGGAACGTTGCGCGACGGTCGACCTTTCCTGGTGATGGAGTACCTCGACGGCGCGAGCCTTCGAGAAGTGATCCGTGACCGCGGCGTCTTCACACCGGAAGACATGCTCGTCATCTTCGGGCCGCTCTGCGACGCACTCACGTTGGCCCACAGTTCCTCGCTTGTTCACCGCGACATCAAGGCCTCGAACGTCGTGCTCGCCCGCAACGAACGAGGCGAGATCAAGCCCGTGTTGCTCGACTTCGGTCTCGTGAAGCTGATCGACGAGGTTGGTCCGGGGCTGACGTCGTCGCGAACGATGCTGGGCACACCTACTGCGATGGCGCCGGAGCAGATGCGCGGAGAGCCGGTCGATGCCAGAACCGATGTCTACGCGCTCGGGCTACTCGCGTATCACATGCTCACGGGCCAGCCCGCGTTCACCGCCGGTGGTGGCGCGATCAAGAGCTATCTCCAGTTGCACGGACCGCGGCCGAGACCTTCGGCGAAGATCGACATCGATCCAGCGATCGACGCACCGGTGATGAAGGCACTCGCACCTGTACCGGCCGATCGGTACGCCACGCCTGCGGAGCTCTATGAAGCATTGCGCGCGGTCGTCTTCGTGGTCGCGCGTCGGAACTCCGGTGTGATCACGATACCGACGCCGAGGGTCGACGAGCCGGCGGACCCCACGCTCGTCACGCCCGTGCCGGGTGCCGACGTGGAAGTCGTCGTGCTCTACGTCGAATCCGAGCGGGCGGAAGTTGCGCGTCTGCTCGAGCTCGCCGTCTCGAGCGGAATGACGATCGCGATCTCGGCTCCCGACAGCCTTCTCGCGGTCATTCCAAAAAACCAATGCGACGTCGCGACGCTCAAGTCACGCCTCACGGCAATCTCGCCGAGCGGCAAGATTGCCTTGGGAACGAGCCGAGCTACGATCACCGACAACGAAGTCGATGGCCCCGCTCTCGATGCGGAGACCTGGGCGCCCTATCCGCTGCCCGACGTGCTCTGGATCGCTCCGGCGCTCTGACGCACTCCGATCCGAAGGGCGCGACATCGGCTTCCCAATTCGCGACAGTTGTGTCCCCGGTCGCTGTTGAGGCTCGGTCAATTGAAAGGTTCGTGCCGAATCAGCCGAATGAGCTTCGGAACGACCGGGATCGCCTCAGAAACCGCTTGAGGCTGCAAACGACTGTATGCATATCCTGCCGGCAACTCAGGGGGTGTACATGCGTGTAACGCCAGCGCTATTAATCGTTCTGCTCGGGGGCTGCGCTCTCGCATCCGAGTCCGACTCGGTTTCGCCGAAGATCATGCGAAATGCCATCGCATTCGAGGACGTACTCGCCCACCAGGCGGCGATGAGCCAGCTCGCTTCGGCGAAGTTCTCCATCAACAACCCCGCGGCAGCCTCGATGGTGAGTAGCGCCGAGGGCCGGCAAGTTCTCGACTACCTCATCGGATGTTCACTCCGGAAGAACCAGAAGTTCACGGTGAGCTCCGGCGGACAGACCTTCACGTTTCAGGGTGACGCCGGTCTCGCGAAGGGCTGGAAGAACCACGCCCTCGACGACAAGCAGAAGCGGTGGGTGAGCGCCTGCATGTTCGCGCGCATCAACAACCAGGGCGTGAACATGAGCATCTCGCTGCGCGGTCCTCACAAGGCGCTGCGTGTCACGCAAGCCGAGGTCAACCAGTTCAACAAAGAAGAAGGCGTCTTCTACGGCAACATCTTCACCGGCACGGCGCCCGTCGTCGGCTGGTCGTGCCGCGGTCAATCGCAGTTCGAAGGCGAGCCCGAGGGCAATGCACTGTCGTTCCGCGATTGCGCGGAGCCCGGCATCCGCAGCGGCGGCGATTTCGTGATCCCGACGAACAGGTGCGGCTGGGGCTACTCCGGCGACTGCTTCCCGTTCGAGCCCGGACTCGCGCAAGCGTGCGAGCAGCGGATCACGTCCGGCGGCAATAACAACGATCCGGATGAAGACGGCGAAGACGACGACGTGCCCGACAACAACGGCCACGCGTCGAACACGTACTACAAGCGTTGCCACGGCGGCGGCGGCAGCAATCCGTTGTTGAACCTGCTGTGGCAGGAAGTCATCACGGTCTACGTGGAAGCCGGCCCGCCGTCCTCGGTCAACTGATAGCGTCGTCGCATGGCGACGAAATGCACGGTGTTCTCGGTCGGCGAGACTGACTTTCAAGAGTCGGTGGTCGAGGAACCGGATACGTCATTGCCTCGCTACGAGGAGCTGTCGAGTCGCATCGCCCGCACCGGGCAGACGCCGCTCCTCGAGCTGGGCGTCCGCTGGAACACGCTGCACTTCGCGCTCGGCAACCATCCGGCGGAGCACCCGCTGGGATTTCTCGCGCGCGGCGGCGAGCCCGTGCATGCGCTCGACGATGGCGAGCGCTCGTCGGGTCGGTACTTCACGCCCGCACGCGCGCGAGAGATCCTCGATGCGATGCGCCTCGTGAGCGACGCCGACCTGACGACCGGGCTCAACACGCCGCGCCCGACGCTCGCGAAGCTCGACGTGGTGGACGGCATCCGGTTGTTCGATCGGTTGCGCGAGTTCGTCGCGCAGACGGTGCAGACGAATCGCGGGATCGTCGTGCACCTGTTCTTGTGATCAGAAGCTGCCTTTGACCTCGCCGCGACCGGTCGCGGGATGGTTGATGCCGAGAAATCGCCAGTCGCCCCAGCACGCGACGGTGCCGGTCGTGCGGCGCGCGCACGCGTGGTTGCCGCCACCTGCGACCTCGACGGCATCGGATAGCTTCGGCGTGATGACCGGCCCCCAGGCGTGTTGCGTGCCGCGGAGGTTCTCGTCCCAGCACGTGACGGTGCCGTCCTTGATCAACGCGCAGAGACCGTTGTTCGGACCGCGCGTGAGTGCGCGCGCGTTGGTGACGACCTCGTCGGGCGTGGCGGAATTGTGGGCGCAGGTAACCGAGCCGGTTGCGTGCAGGATGCACATGCCGCCGAGCCCCGAGACCTGTGCGATGTCGATCGCATCCGGTGTGACCTCGAACCCTTGCTCCGGGTAGATGTCCGTGTAGCTGCGGCCGCTGTGCACGTAGAGGCAATTCATGCCGGAGGTGGCGCGCGCGCAGGTCCACGAGTTGCGCGCGAACCCGCCGTGCCAGAAACGCTGCTTGCCCGCGAGGCGCTCCCAGCGCGGAGCGACGGCAAGGCGCGGATCGGCCGCGAGACACACGAGCTCGTTGCCACGCATGCCGCACGGACCCTCGAAGAGCGGACCGAGGTTCGCGAGTCGCGGGATGATCGTCGGCGTGCGGAGCATGCGACCGCCCGGACCTTGGTCCCAGCCCCAGCAGGCCGTGCGCTTGTCCGCGAGCCGCGCGCAGCCGGAGCTGTTGTCGAGGCGGATGTCGATCGCGTTGGTGAGGCCGGGAAGCTCGACGGGCGTGGCGTCGTCGGTGGCGACGTTGCCGGCGCCCTTGGCATCCTGAAAGCGATGGCCCCAGCAGGCGACGCGGCCGGTCGCGAGGCGCGCGCAGGAGGTGAAGTCGCTGACCGCGAGCTGCTGCACGCCGGTGAGACCCGCGACCTCGATGGGCTCGAGCGCGACCGACGTCGAGCCGTCACCGCGGATGCCCGGCGCGCCCCAGCACTGCGCGCGACCGGTCGCGAGGCGCGCGCAGGTCACGTCACCACCCGCGGAGATGTGCGTCGCGCCGTCGAGATCGGGCACGAGCGTGGGCGTGGGTTTGTCGGCGGTCCAGCACGTGACGCCGGTGCCGAGCACGCAGGTCTCGGCGCCCACCGTGATCGAGCGGCCGCCGGCCACGAGTGGCCCGCGCATGACGGTGCCCGACGGGCGCGCGAATTCGACGACGCGACCGTCCGACAGGAGCGCGGCGAACGAGCCAACGAGGCGCATGGTGGCCGCGAGACTGATCGAGCCCGCGGCCTCGGGGATCGACGTCAGCTTGTCGGGATTCGCACCGCTCCAGCACACGACGTCGCCGGTCACGCGACGGGCACACGCGTGCACGGACGCGACCGCGATCTCGTCTGCGTCCTCGAGCCCGGGGATGGTGTGGATCGTGGATGCCGGATCGCCCCAGCACGCGACGGTGCCGCGCCGCGTGCGCGCGCAGAAGATGCCGTCGAGATCGCCGCCCGCGACCTCGACGATGTCGGTGAGCTGATCGATGCGTTCGGGCGCTCGCTCGGTCGTGGTGCTCGTCCAGCCCCAGCACCAGACCTCGCCGCGATCCGTCCACGCGCAGCGGATCGAATCGCCGGCGACGACGCCGAGCACGTGATCGAGACCAGCCACGATCTGCGGGACGCTCGGATTCAGCTGCGGCGCGAAGTAGCTGCCCGCCATGATCGTGCGCGGTGGCGCGAGCTGGCCCCAGCACGCGACGTGACCGTCGGCGGTACGCGCGCAGACATGCCGGCTGCCCGCGGAGATCACGCCACGTGTCGGCAGCGCGAACGTGCGGACCTTCGGGGTGACGGCTGGCGCCGGAGCCGGGGCCGCACTGCCGGTCCCGACCTCTCGCGCAGATGGCGGGCCACCGCAGGCGGCGATCGCGAGCGCGACGAGGAACCGGAGCGTCATGCCCGAAACTACGCCGGAGCGCGCGGAAATATTTGGGCTAGACCGCGCCGCAGGACAGACAGAATCCGACGAGCCCCGCGACCGCGAGGAGTGCGAGGCCGAGCCTGCGCCCGGCGCTGGCGGGGACAGGTTCTGGTGCCGGCGCGGGTGCGGCGGTCGCGACCGGTTTGGCAGCGAGCGCGCGTTCGACGTCGGCCATCGTCTGCGGGCGTGCCGCGGGATCCTTGGCGAGCATCGCCGCGACGAGCTCGTCGAGCTCGGGGGAGACGCCCGGCACCAGCGAGCGCAGGCGCGGCGCGGGCTTGGTGCGATGTTGCGTCAGGAGCTCGCGCATCGTGCCGTCGAACGGCGCGTGGCCGGTGACGAGGTGGAACAGGATGCAGCCGAGGGAATAGATGTCGCTGCGGTGATCGAGGTTGCCCGTCGATTCGCATTGCTCCGGCGACATGTACGCGGGCGTGCCGAACACCGTGGCGGCCCGGGTCTTGAAGCTCGCGCGCATGGTCGGCTTGGCGAGGCCGAAGTCGAGGACCTTGACGCGCTCGCCGGTGGTCGCGGCCGGATCGGGAACCAGAAAGATGTTCTCGGGCTTGAGGTCGCGGTGGATGACGCCGGCGCGGTGTGCGGCCTCGACCGTCGACGCGATCTGGCGGCCGAGCTCGCGCACGGTGTCGCTCGGCATCCGGCCGCCTCGCGTGACGCGGTGGTAGAGCGACTCGCCGGTGAGCATCTCCATCGCGATGTACGCGGTGTGGTTCGAGCCTTCGAATTCGCCGGCGTCGTAGACGGTGACGATGCCGGGATGCGAGATGCACGCGGTGACGTGGGCTTCCTGGATGAAGCGCTGGCGGATCTCGTGGTGCGCCGCGTGCTCCGGGTGGAGGAGCTTGATCGCGACCGCGCGGCCGAGCTTGGTATCGCGCGCGGCGAAGACGCGGCCGAAGGCGCCGGAGCCGAGCAGGCGCTCGAGCGCGTAGCGTTCGATCCGCTTGGGGGTCGGCGGCGGCGTGTAGCGGGGCATCGGCGTCATCCGGCTGGCATCGGGCGGCCGGGTCGGCTCGGGATCGTCGATCTCGACGACGGTGCGATCGCGGCGGTCCTGCTGGCAGTGGGTCGGGACCTCCTCGAACGCGACGAGGTCATGAGTCGCCACCTCGTCGTGGAAGGAGCTGCGGAAGCCACCGATGCCCATGCCCCGGGGGTAGTGCACGCGTCGTGCCTCGGAACGGCCCAGGCGCCAGGCCTAGTTACGATCGGTATTGTCGGGGGTCCACAGGAACGACTGACCTCAGCCGCGTATGCTGCGCCGGTGACGATCGAGATCCGCAACGTCGCCGACGACGAGCTGACACCGTTTCGGCAATGCATCATGAACACGTTCGGCGACGACCTCGAGGGCGATCCCGACGGCGACGCCCGGATGCGCGCCTTGATCCCGCCGGCCCAGCGCTGGGGGGCGTTCGACGGCACGACCGTGGTGGGTACGGCCGGGACGTTCGATCACTCGATCGTGGTGCCCGGTGGCGGAGTGATTCCGATGGCCGGCCTCACGATCGTGACGGTGCGTCCGTCGCATCGCCGGCGCGGCCTGTTGCGGCAGTTGATGAAGGCCCACTTCGACGATGCGCGGGCGCGCGGTTTCCCGATCAGCGGGCTGTGGGCGTCGGAGGCGAGCATCTACGGCCGGTTCGGGTACGGCATCGCCGCGCACGCCGATGCGATCACGATCGAGAACGCCCCGACGGTGACGCTGCGCGAGCCAGCGGGCGACACGATCGAGTGGCTCGACGAATCGGGCGCGCGCGAGCTGTTGCCCGACATCTACGCGCGTGCGACCGCGCAGCGACCGGGGGCCCTGGTGCGAACCGAGGTGTGGTGGCGCGAGCGCAGGTTCCTCGAATCGCCGTTCGCGCGCGGCGGTGCCAGCAAGCGGCGGCACGTGCTCGCGCGACGCGACGGCGCGCCGGTCGGCTATCTCGTGTATCGCCAGAAGGGCGGCTTCGAGCCGTCGCGCCCGGCGGGCAAGGTCGACATCAACGAGCTCGTCGGCATCGATCCGCGCGCGGAGCTCTCGCTCTGGCAGTTCGCGTTGCGCGTCGATCTGTTTCCGAACGTGGCGTGGTGGAACGCACCCGTCGACGACGGGCTCGCGTGGGCGGTGACGGATCAGCGCCGCGTGCAGCGACGGCGTACCGACTGCCTGTGGCTGCAGATCGAGAACGTGCCGGCCGCCCTCGCCGCGCGCACGTACGGCACCGATGGTGCCTTGCGGTTCTCGATCGACGGCGCGACGTGGGAGCTGGCGGTCGATGCGGGACGCGGCCGGTGCTCGCCGACCGCGCGCGCCGCCCAGCTCGAGCTGGCACCGACGACACTCGGCTCGCTGTATCTCGGTGGCGTCTCCGCGACGCAGCTGTCGCGCGCCGGACTCGTGCGCGGTGACGCGGCGACGCTGCTCCTCGCCGATCGAATGTTCGGGTCGCCGCTCGCTCCGTGGTGTCCCGAAGTATTTTGACTATGGGATACTGGGGTCGTGGCCGACGATCGCGATAACGACACGATCGTCGATGCCAAGCGCACGCGGCTCGGTGTCGGCACCAAGACGCCGGCCAAGCGCGAGCTGATCGGCGAGGTCGTGCGTGGCTGCCTTGTGCAAGCGGAGATCGGCGCGGGTGCGATGGGCGTCGTCTATCGCGGCGTCCACGTCGAGACCGATCGCCCGGTCGCGATCAAGGCGCTGCATCCGGATCACGTGCACGAGCAACGCATCGTCGAGCGCTTTCGCCGCGAGGCGAAGCTCGCTGCGCGGCTCGCGGGTCATCCCAATGTCGCGGGCGTGGTCGATTTCGGCGAGGCGATCGAGGATGGCCGCCACCTCATCGTGCTCGAGTACGCCGACGGCGAGCCGTTGTCGGAGATCCTCACGATGCCGTTGCCACCCGAGCGCGTCATCGGGCTGGTCACGCAGATCCTGCGCGGGCTCGAGCACGCGCACGGCCTTGGCCTGGTCCATCGCGATCTCAAACCCGACAACATCATCGTCGAGTGGCGGGATGGCACCGACGTCGCGCGCATCGTCGATTTCGGGATCGCCGTGCTGCGCGATCCCGACGAGTCCATCGAGGGCGGCCGGCTCACGGCCTCGGGCCAGGTGATCGGAACGCCGCTCTACATGTCCCCGGAACAGGCGAAGTGCGAGCCGTTCGATCAGCGCTGTGACCTGTTCGCGCTCGGCGTGATCGTCTACGAGATGCTCGCCGGTCGGCTGCCGTTCGACGGCAAGGCGATCGAGGTGGTGATCGCGAACACGGTGAAGGATCCGCCGCCGATCGCGAAGCGCGTGCCGGGCCTGATCGTCGATCCGCTGCTCGAAGCGTTCTGCAAGAAGCTGATGGCGCGCAAGCTCGACGACCGCTTCGCGAGCGCACGTGCGGCCCTCGACACGCTCGCGCTGATCGTGAGCGATCCGCACGCCGCCGGACCGTTCGTCGGGATCATGGACGTCGAGAAGGCGCTCGCCGTGATCTCGCTGCCTACGGCGTCTCGTTCGCGTAGTTGAACCAGTCGCGGGGCCCGTGATCGTGCTCGGTGAACGCCGACGGCAGATAGATCTGCTCGCTGAGGAAGCGGCCCGTGCGATCCGTCGTGTAGCGCGCGGCCATCGCCACGCCGTGCCCGACCTGTCGCGTTTGCGGCGGCGCCGGCCGCGCGAGCAGGAACGGATCGACGCGCCCGCGCGAGGCCTGCGTGTCGCCCTCGGCAAGATCGCGATACACGAACAGCACCTCGAGCTGGCGCGTCGTCGCGATCCAGGTCGGGAGAATGCCCACGGTCTGGGTGCGCTTGACGTTCTTGAGGTTCGTGTCCCCGCTGGTATCGACGACGAGCTTGTCGGAGTACGTCGCCACCACGTTATCGAACCGCTTGCGCAGCTCGAGGATCACGGCCTCGGGATCCATCGGGATGTCCGGCGTACCGTCGAGGATCTTCGACGCCGTGGCGACGAAGGTCCCGCCGCACCCGCCCTGCCCGTGGTTGACCTCGAGCTCCACGATGTGCGCGCGGCGCGAGAGGCCGTACGCGTTGCGCGATTTCTCGCTGTAGGCGGTGGCATCGAGTCTGAGCTCGCCACCGCTCGGCTTGCACACGCTGTAGTCCTTCATGAACAGCGCGCCGCCGCTCGTGGCTTCCCACATCACGGAGTGCGGACTCGAGCGCCCGGCGGAGAATGCATACGTCTGCGGGTACGAGCTGCGATCGATCACGTTGCGCAGGTGATCGATCGACCCGCCCCACGGCTGGCGGCCGGTCACGAACACGATTCCGATGGCGCGCGCCGGCACACCCGGCCAGCGCTGGAACGGAATCAGCTGCGCGATCGAGGTCACTTCCTTCGGGGCAAACCACGACTTCGGTCCGGTCTTCTGCGCGGTCGCCGGCGGTGGTGGTGTGGCGACGTCGGGCTTCGCCGGTGCACTGCATCCAAGCCCGAACGCGACGACGATCGATGTGCCTCGCACGCGTGGATCAACGCATGCCGGCGGGCGCAGGTCTACTCGATAGCGGTCGGTCGCGCGGACTTTCGCGGAGTTGCTGCCGTAGGATCGCGCTCGCGATGCCCGACCGCACGCTCGTCGTGTCTGCCACGAACCTGCTCGCACGCGGGTTTCTCGTGGTCCCGACCGATCGCAAATCGCGCAAGGGCGCGCCGGTCAACGGCCTGTTCGCGGTGGCGCGCGGCATCCATCGCGGCATCGCGTTCAAGGTGCCGGCGCGCGGCGTCGCCGTGATCGATGCCGCGGCACCGGCGGCGAACTGGCCGGCGATCCTCGCGCAACAGGTGCCACCGCTCTCGGAGCTGCTCGAGACGCTCGGGTTTCGCGTCGTCGTCGCACGCGACGAGGTTCATGTCGTGGCGTCGTACACGCGCGCCGCGATCGACGCCGGCGATGATGTCGTGATCGTCGGCATCGACAAGCGCTACGCGCAGCTCGTGAGCGATCGCGTGTGGTGGTACGACGCGAACAAGGACGCGCGCTACACGCCCGACATGGTGCAGAAGCGCTTCCAGGTGCCGCCCGCGAAGGTGGCGGAGTGGCTCGCGCTCGTCGGTGACGACGATCAGCTGCCCGGCATCGCCGGCATCGGCGCGAAAGGCGCGACCACGCTGATCGAGGCGCACGGCTCCGTGCTGGGTGCGCTCGCCGTCGCCGAGACGATCGGCGGACGTGCGGGCAAGGCGCTGGTCGCAGGTCGCGACGAAGTCCCCCGCGAGCTCGCGCGCGCGACGCTCGATCCCCAGCGCGCGTTGCCGGTGCCGTATGCCGACCTCGCGTGGGGCATGCCGGCGGCGGCGAAGCTCAACGCGCTCTACGATCAGCTCGGCTTTGTCGAGCTGCTCACCGCCGACACCTCCGCGACGACGCCCGTCACCGTGTGCGATACGCCCGACCAGGTCGCGTCGGCGCTCGCGAAGCTCGCCGGTCCGGTGACGCTGATCCCGCTGCTCGAAGATCCGGCGCCGGTGCGCGGCGAGCTCGCGGGGCTCGCCTTGAACGCGGGTGACACCACGATCTACGTGCCGTTCGTCGGCCTCGGCGCCACCGTCGATCCGAAAGTCCTGGCGCCGTGGCTCGAGGATCCGAGCGTGCCGAAGCTCGGCCACGATCTGGCCGCGGCGATCATCGCGCTGCACCGGCTCGGCATTGGTCTCGCGGGCATCGCGGGCGACTCGGCGCACGCCTCGCACCTCACGAACCCGAGCAACTGGGCGCCCCACGATCTGACGATCACCGCGAAGCACGTGCTCGGCCGCGCGTTGCCCGAGGAGGATGCGCTGCGCGGGGTCGGTCGCGCACGCAAACGGTGGGCGCAGCTGCCGTCGGAGCGCGCCGCAGGCTTCGCCGCGCAATACGCCGAGGCGTCCGCCAGGATCTGGCGCGAGCTCTCGCCGGCGATCGCGCCCGCCTTGCTCGCCGAGTATCGCGAGCTCGCCGACGTGCTCGTGCGCATGGAGCTCTGGGGGATCGGGATCGATCCCGACGAGCTCGCGCGTGCCGAGGTCGACTTCGGGGTGATCGAAGACGAGCTCCAGAAGGCCATCGAGGCGCTCGCCGGTCACACGTTCAACGTCAACTCGTCCAAGCAGCTCGGCACCGTGCTGTTCGAGGAGCTGAAGCTGCCGATCGTCTCGCACACCAAGACCGGCTGGAGCACGTCGATCGAGGCGCTCGAGCGGATCGAGAACGCGCACCCCATCGTGCCGCTCGTGCTGCGCTGGCGCTTGCTGCGGCGGCTGCGCGACAGCTGGATCATCTCGCTGCGCAACTGCATCGACATCGACGGGCGCGTGCACTCGCGGTTTCACCCCGCCCGCTCGTTCTCGGGTCGGCTCGTCAACACCGCCCCGGACCTCAGCCGCGTGCCTGGTCGCACGCCGGAGATGGCGCGCATCCGGCGGGCGTTCGTCGCGCGCCCCGATCACGTGCTGATGTCGATCGATTACAACCAGCTCGGCCTGCACGTGCTCGCGCACCTGACGAAGGATCCGGCGCTCGTCGAGCCGCTCAAGCGCCACGACGACATGCACGCGCTCACCGCCGCGGCGGTGCTCGACAAGCCGCGCGAACAGCTGACCCCGGACGAGCGCCAGCTCGGGAAGGTCGTCAACTTCGCGACGTTCGCCGGGCAAGGCTCGAGCGCGCTCGCGCTGCAGCTCAACATCTCGGCGACCGAAGCGAAGGCGTTGATCGATCGCTTCGATCAGAAGTATTCGTTCGTGCGCGCGTTCCAGGATGACCAGCACCGGCTCGCGCGCGAGCGTGGCTACATCGAGACGATCGCCGGCCGGCGATGGCCGATCGGCGGCCTCGAGTCGCTCGACTCGCACGATCGCTCGTACGCCGAGCGGCTCGCCCGGCGCGCCACGCACGAGGGCTCCGTCTCCGACGTGTCGCGACGCGGACTACTCGATGCCGACAAGGCGCTGCGTGCCGCCGGCCTGCACGCGGAGCCGGTCGCGCAGATCCTCGACGAGGTGCTCTTCGAGGTGCCGAAATCCGAGCTCGCCGCCGCGGCCAAGATCGGGTCGACGGCGATGCGCAACGCGTTCATCCTCGAGGCCCCGCTGCAGGTCGGCGTCGAAGCCGGTCCGAACTGGGCCGACCTCGAGCCACTGAACGCGGACGCTTGATCTATGCTCGGCCACCAATGAATCGCCGGGTCATGCGCTTCGCGGTTGCCGTCGCGAGCATGTCGACGGTCGCGCTCGAGCTCGCGCTGACGCGCATCTACAGCGTCACGATGTACTACCACTTCGCGTTCCTCGCGATCTCGATCGCGCTGCTCGGGCTCGCGACGGCCGGCACCACGATCTATCTCCTGCCGAAGGTGTTCTCGCCGGAGCGCACCGCGAAGCTCGCCGCCGTCTTCATGATCGGGTTCGGCATCACCACGGCGTGGGCACTCGTCGCCGGCATTCACAGTCCGATCGGGCTCGCCGACTGGAGCTCGAACCTCGGCCGGCTCGCGCACGTGTACGTCGCGACGGCCGCGCCGCTGCTGTGCTCCGGCTTCGCGATCTCGCTCGCGATCGCGTCGGCAGGCGAGGACATCGGCAAGGTCTACATGTTCGACCTCGTCGGCGCGGGCATCGGCTGCGTCGCACTGGTGTTCGTGATCGGCGGGCTCGGTGCACCGGGCGGCGTGCTGCTCGTCGGCGCACTCGGCGCGGCGGCCGCCGTGCTGTTCGCGTGGGCCGGGGCCGCGAGCTGGCCGCGCTGGCGCACCGCCGCCGGCATCGGTGGCGTGATCGCCGTCGCGCTGATCTTCCTCGCGGTCACCGAATCCGGCGCGGAGCGATTCGGCGCCGTTCGCAACCCGACCAAGTTCATGGGCAACCGACCGACGGTGTTCCAGCAGTGGAACTCGTTCTCGCAGATCAGCGTCACCAGGTCGGAGGATCGCGATTACTACTGGATCTTCATCGACGGCGATGCGGCCACGCGCATCTGGAACGGCGAGACGATCGCGCGCGATCCCAACGCCACGCGCAAGGTTCCGGGCGTGCGCGTCGCAGCCGCGGTCTACAAGCTGCGCCCCGGCGGACCCGCCGCGATCATCGGACCGGGCGGCGGCACCGACGTACTCACCGCACTCGCGGCCGGCGTGAAGCGCGTCGTCGGGATCGAGATCAACCCGATCATCGTCGATGCCGTGATGAAAGACGAATTCGCCGCGTACAGCGGCAACCTCTATACGGATCCGCGCGTCGAGGTCGTCGTGGACGAGGGTCGCAGCTTCCTGCGCCGCGGCACCGAGAAGTACGCGACGATCCAGGCGACGCTCGTCGATACCTGGGCGGCCTCGTCGTCGGGCGCGTTCACGCTGTCGGAGAACAACATCTATACCGTCGAGGCGTTCCGAGAGTTCTTCGACGCGCTCGCGCCGAACGGCATCGTCTCGGTGACGCGCTGGTACGAGACCGATCGCCCGGCGGAGTTCGTCCGGCTCGTCGCGATCGCGCGCCAGGCCCTCGAGGATCGTGGTGTCGCGCCGGCGCGGATCCGCGATCACTTCCTGATCGGGAGCGATGGCGCGCGCCGCGCGTCGATCATGGTGTCGCGCGATCCGTTCTCGGCGGCCGATGCCTCGCTGTTCGCGAAGACGCTCGCGGAGGAATCCGCCGACGCCACGGGGCGCGGCATCAAGCTGCTGTACGCCGCGGGAAGCGACCGGAACGATCGACTGCTCGCGGCCACCCTCGAGGCACCCGACCTCGACGCCTACCTCGAGACGCTCGCCTACGACGCCTCGCCGACCACCGACAACCGGCCGTTCTTCTTCTACCAGCAGCGCTTCGGCGACCTCGGCGCCGCGTTCCGCAAGAACACCAAGGGTCAGCTCAACAACGTCGGCATCGTCCTGCTCGTCCTGTCGCTCGGCTTCTCGGTCGTCGCGACGTTGTTCTTCGTGATCGTGCCGCTCGTCGCGTTACGCCGCGGCGTCCTCGGCTCCGATCGCAAGCGCAAGCTACGCGTCATCGGCTACTTCGCCTGCATCGGGCTCGCGTTCATCCTCGTGGAGATCGGCTTCATGCAGCACTTCGTGCTGTTCCTCGGCCATCCCGTCTACGCGCTCGCCGTCGTGCTATCGAGCTTGCTGATCTCGTCGGGCATCGGCGCCGGCCTCACGACCCGACTCGATGCGCGCTTCGGCGCCGAACGCGCGCGCCAGATCACGGCCGCGGCGCTGGTCGTCATCCTCGCGCTCTACGGCGTCGTGCTCGGGTCGATCTTCGATGCCTTGATCCAGCTCGCGCTGCCGTTGCGCATCGTGATCGCGGCGCTGCTGGTCTCGTTGCCCGGCCTCGCGATGGGAACGTTCGTGCCGGCCGGCGTGCGCGTCGCCGGTTCGTTCGGGGCCGGCCTGGTCGCGTGGGGCTGGGGCATCAACGGTGCGACGTCCGTCGTCGGCTCGGTGCTCGCGATCATGTTGTCGATGAACGTCGGGTTCACGATGGCGTTGTTCGTCGGTGTGGGGATCTACGTACTCGCGTATCTCGCACTTCCGCGTCCGGCCTGACGTGCGCCGCGGCCGCAGCGCGATGTGATGGAACACGCGTTGCTTCGTTCGCGAGCATGTCTGTCCTCAGTCGTTCCCTTTACATCACCAGACGACTGGCGATCCCGATCGGCATGATCGCGGGCGTCAGCGCGCTGGGCCTCGTCGTCGCTCGACGTCGTGCCCATCACCGCCAGGTCCCCCCCGTGATCGCCACGGTGACGATCAACAAACCACCCCAGGAGGTCTACGCGTTCTTCCGCAAGCTCCATCAACTGCCGCGGTTCATGGATTATCTCGCGTCGGTCGAGGAAGTCGACGATCGCCACTCGCGATGGACCGCGAACCTCCCCGGTGGGCGCACGGTCAGCTGGGAAGCGGAGATCGTCGAGGATCATCCCGGCGAAGTGCTCGCATGGAAGTCGAAGGAGAAGAGCGCGATCGAGACGCGCGGTCGCGTCACGTTCACCAAGACGCCCGGGCGCAACATGACCGAGGTCCGCGTCGAGATGGAGCTCGGCATCCTTCGCATCGGAGCGCGTCGCACCTTCGCGCGCTGGTTCGCCAAGCCCCAGATCAAGGGCGACCTGTACCGGCTCAAGCAGGTGCTCGAGACGGGTGAGGTGCTGCATTCCGATGCGAGCCTGTTCCGCTTGCCGCACCCCGCGCAGCCGCCCGAGCCGGGCAGTGTCCACGTCGAGCCGGCGCTGATCGTCGAGAATCCGCCGGCCGCGGAGAAGGGAGTCACGCCATGAGAGCGAACTGCTATATGGGCAAGCGCAAGCTCAGCGTCGAGCAGGTTCCCGATCCGCAGATCCTCAACGCGCGCGACGCGATCATTCGCGTCACCGCGACCACCATCTGCGGCTCCGACCTCCACCTCTACAACGGATTCGTCCCGACGATGATGAAGGGCGACATCCTCGGCCACGAGTTCATGGGCGAGGTCGTCGAGGTCGGACCCGCGGTCAAGAACCTGCGGCCCGGCGATCGCGTGGTCGTGCCGTTCGCGATCGCGTGCGGCAACTGCGAATCGTGCGAGCTCGGCAACTTCTCGTGCTGCGAGAACTCCAACCCGAACGGTTGGATCGGCGAGAAGATCATGGGCCACGCGACGTGCGGCGCGTTCGGCTACTCGCACCTCACCGGCGGATTCGCCGGCGGTCAGGCCGAGTACGTGCGCGTGCCGTACGCGGACTTCGGCCCGCTCAAGGTCCCGACCCACCTGCGCGACGAACAGGTGCTGTTTCTCAGCGACATCCTGCCGACCGGATACATGGCCGCGGAGTTCTGCGAGATCACGCCCCGCAAGGTGATCGCCGTGTGGGGCGCCGGCCCGGTCGGTCAGTTCGCGATCGCGAGCGCGCGCATGCTCGGCGCCGAGAAGATCATCGCGATCGATCGCATCCCGTATCGCCTGGAGATGGCGATGCGGCAGGCAGGCGCGACCGACGTCATCAACTACGACATCGATGATCGCGTCCGCGAGGCCCTTCTCGATCTGACGGGCGGGCGCGGGCCCGATGCGTGTATCGATGCCGTCGGCCTCGAGGCGCACGGGTATGGCGTCGAGTACACGTACGACAAGGTCAAGCAGTCGCTGAAGGTCCAGATGGATCGACCGATCGCGGTGCGCGACGCGATCATGTCGTGCCGCAATGGCGGCATCGTGTCGATCGTCGGCGTCTACGCCGGCTTCGTCGACAAGTTCCCGCTCGGGCCGTTGATGAACGCGGGCCTGACGATCAAGTCGGGCCAGTGCCACGTGCACCGCTACATGAAGCCGCTGCTCAACGCCATCGAACGCGGCGAGATCGATCCGAGCTTCGTCGTCTCGCACCACATGAACCTCGACGAGACCCCCGCCGGGTACGACATGTTCATGAACAAGCGCGACGAGGTGATGAAGATCATCCTTCGGTCGTAGCGAGCGGCTTGGTGACCCGGCCGGCGCGCGATGCCTTGAAGCGCTCCGGCAGCAGCTCGTTGGCAAAGCCTTCGAGCCGGCTCTTGAGGCCGCCGACGAGGACCTTGTCCTTGCCGGCCATCATGGCCTCGAAGCCGCGGCGTGCGACGAGCGCCGGATCATCCTTCTTCGCCTTGCCGACCTTGGTGTTCATCAGCCCGGCGCGCTGGAAGAAGCGGGTCTCCGTCGCGCCCGGCTGCATCACGGTCACGGTCACACCGGTGCCTTCGAGCTCGGCGCGCAGGGCCTCGCCGAACGACAGCACGAACGCCTTGGTGGCGCCGTACACCGCCTGATACGGGTTCGGCGACGTGCTCACCACCGAGCCGGTGATCAGCACGCGCCCACCGCCGCGCTTCACCATGTCGGGCACGACACGCTTCGACATGTGAACGGTGTGCCCGCAGTTGAGCGCGATCATCGCCAGCTCGGCATCGAGATCCGTTTCGATCAACGGTCCACCGACGCCAACACCCGCGTTGAGCAGCAGCGCATCGACCGGTCGGCCGGTGCGCTTGATCTCGGCGGCAAGGAATTCGCAGCCGTCGCGCGTGGAGAGATCCGCCTGGACCGCCTGGACGATCCCGCCGAGCTGCGAGAGCCGATTGGCGGCGCCTCCGAGTCCGCCGTCCTCGGCGCAGATCAGCACGTCGAGCCCGTGGTCGAGGCACTGTTTCGCCAGCTCGAAGCCGATTCCCGACGAGGCGCCGGTGATCACAGCAAACATTCGATTCGTCGACATTCGATCCTCCCAGTCGACGAGCTGCGAGGCCGGTGCCAGCGCGACGCGCGAATCGACTAGTAGCGGCGATCGGGTCGATACGCTCGGCGATCGCGAACGACCGGGCGCTCGATGCGATGCGACGGCACCGGACGATGGCGAGAGACGTATCCCGACGGGCGATACCGTCGATAGCGATACGGCTCGTTGATCGCCGTGATCGTGACGGGCGGCGTGGCGTAGACCCAGCCGCCCGTGTAGCGCGACGACCGGTACCAGGCACCCTCGTAGTTCCACCAGTAGGCGCCGCCCGTGTAGAAGATCGGCTCGTCGTAGTCGGCGATCACGCTCACGCCGGGCGCGGCGTACACGAGATCGGGCGTTTGCGTCGAGTACGCGACGGTTCCGGTATAGGTAGCCTCACCCGCACAGCCGCCGGCGAGCGCGAGGCAAACGAAGACAGTGGATATCGTGCGAGACATGGAAACCTCCGCTTCCCGTCAAAGCATCACGCATGCCATGGGCGCACTTCTCGGAGATTTACGCAGCGTTTTGCGCAACATCAGCTTTCGGATTTACCGCCGCTGATGCCATTCCTCGAAGAGAAGTAGCGCCGGCGCACGGCGGTCGATGCCCGTGCCACCCGCGCACATTCCGCGCTCCGCGTTCGTCCGTCGGTGGCTCTCGGAGACTCGGGCATGCGCGCTGCAACGTCTCCGCGGGATGCGCCCAAAGGTCCGCGGCTATCTCCCGGAGCTCGACGGACTGCGCGGGATCGCGATCCTGCTCGTGATGATCCACCGCATGTATCCGGGTACGAGCCCCTGGTACATCGAAGCAGGCTGGATCGGAGTCGACTTGTTCTTCGTCGTGAGCGGCTTCTTGATCGCCGGCATCCTGCTCGACACCCGTCACGAGCGCGGCTACTTCCGCAACTTCTACGCGCGTCGCGTGCTGCGGATCTTCCCGCTGTACTACCTGTTGATCGGTGGAATCCTCGTCGCGTTCCCACTCGGCAACCCGGACTTCCTCGAGACCTCGGGCTCGCGCGCCTGGTACCTGTTTCATCTCGGGAACGTTCCCGAGGCGGTGCTCGAGCTCGGCCCGCCGTACTGGCTCGCGCCGGTGTGGTCGCTCGCGATCGAGGAGCAGTTCTATCTGACGTTCCCGCTGCTCGTGCGCTGGTCGACCCCGCGCCGCCTCGCCGGAATCCTGATCGCGATGGCTGTGATCGCGATCGCGACGCGCGTCATCTCGACGTTCGCGATGCCGGCGAACGAGCGATTCCAGTATCAGTTCACGTTGTGCCGGCTGGACGCGATCGCCGCGGGCTGCGCGCTCGCTCTCCTCGTGCGGTGGCGCGAATTCGCACGCTGGTATCCGCGGATGAAGCCGTGGCTGAGCATCGGGATGGCCGCATGCGCCGGTCTCGCTCTCGGCACCCAGCTCGACCGCACGACGACGTTCGGTCGCACCGTCGGATACTCGATCGTCGCGCTCGGATTCGGCGCGCTGGTCTTGCGCGTCGCGATGGCCCGCGATGTCCGCAGCACGGCGATGCTCCGGTGGGCGCCGCTGCGCTATCTCGGCAAGCTGTGCTTCGGGCTCTACCTGCTGCATCGCCCGGCCGACACGCTGACCTCCGTCGTGATCGCGAAGCTCGGGTTCGACGGCGAAAGCATGCTGTGGCTGCCGCTCAAGATGGTGGTCGCGGTGGGGCTCGCGACGCTGTCGTGGAACCTGCTCGAGCAGCCGTTCCTGCGCCTCAAGGATCGGTTCGCCTCGCGCAAGCATCCGTCGGCGCACAGCACCGGCCGGTTGCTCGCGGTCGGCCTCCTCATCGCCGTTGCGGGCTGCGGGCACCCTGCCTCGGCCACGCCGGGCGATGGCCCGCGCGAGGACAGTCCGAGCCCGATCGATGGCCGGTCCGATGACGCGACGGATGCTCCGCCGACCGACGCTTCGCAGGATCGCGACGCGCCCGACGCCCCTCCCGACGCACCACCCGCGCCGGCCGGCCACGTGCTCTATCCCGAGAACCGCGTGCACTCGCCGGTGACGAGCGACATCGTCGCATCGATCCACGCGATCGCGACGAGCCAGAACCGATGGCGCGACGTGTTCGACAAGGTCGGCGATTCGATCACCGCGACGACGGACTTCCTCGTGTGTTTCGGGGGCACCTATGACCTCGGCGCGAACGGCTACCTCGCACCCACGCTCGCGCAGTTCCTCGCCGGCAACGCCGCGGGCACGACGCCGTTCGAGCGCACGAGCCTCTCGGCCACGGGAGGGTGGACCACCCGCGACGTGCTCTCGGGATCGCCGTCGTGGCTCGATCGCGAGGTCGATGCGATCTCGCCACGCTTCGCGGTCGTGATGCTCGGCACCAACGACGTGCGGTACGGCCGGACGATCTGGGACTTCGCAGAGGACCTGTGGACGCTGATCGATCGACTGCGGGCGCGCGGTGTGGTGCCGATCCTGTCGACGATTCCGGGTGCGAGCTACGCCGCCGATGACGCGCGCACGCCGCTGTTCAACTACATGATCCGCGCCATCGCGCAGGGCCGCCAGCTGCCGCTGATCGACTATCACCTCGCGCTCGCGACCCTTCCCGGTCGCGGCATCAGCTCCGATGGCATTCATCCCTCGGTCTCGCCCGACGGGCCGTGCAAGCTCACGGCGGCCGGACTCGCGTACGGCTACAACATGCGCAACCTCGTCACGCTCGCTGCACTCGACCGTGCCCTGCGCGCCTTCGACGGTCAGCCGAGCGACGCGAGCGCGCCGGTGCGGCAAGGCGCCGGCACGCACGCCGATCCGGTCGAGGGCACGCTGCCGCTCGTCGATCTCGGCGACACCCGCACGGGCGAGTCCGTGTTCGGTGATTACCTGCCCTGCGATCGGCACGCGACCGGCCGCGAGCGCGTCTACCGGCTCGACCTCCCACGGGCAACGACCATCGATGCCTACGTCGCCGACCGCGGCGCAGATGTCGAGGTGGAGATCCTCGATGCGTCGCTGTCGGAGACCACGTGTGTTGCCGCCGGCGATCGCTCGGCGACGACCACCGTCGGTCCGGGCACGATCTACATCGTCGTCGACAGCCGCACCCCTGCCACCGAAGGCGAGTTCCTGCTCGTCGTGCACGAGCCGTGATCGGCTAGATCCGGATCACGGTCGCGATCACGCCGAACGGATTCGCGCGCGCGACGACGGCATCGACGATCCGCTCGGCGGAGTCCTCGAGCGTTGCCGCGATCAGCGCGGCCAGCTCGGGGCGGTGCAACGCGCGCACGACCTC
>JADMIO011356673.1_pt1 | contig 63733 bp, 47 predicted proteins | sample 8958161 | NCBI WGS metagenome assembly JADMIO01 (sample SAMN16585339, study PRJNA669376) | soil metagenome | isolation source: Crop rotation soil | place: USA: Cullars Rotation, Alabama | collected 2011
GCTCGGCGACGCGCAAGCACAGGCGCACGCCGACGTTCTGGCGGATGTCGGCGGTGACGTCGATGCTCGGCGACTGCGTCGCCAGCACGAGGTGCACGCCTTTGGAGCGGCCTTGCGCGGCGATGCGCAGCAGCGCGGCGACGCGTGTGCCGGTGCCGTCTTCACGCCGGAACTGACCGAACTCGTCGGCGATGACGACCAGGTGTGGCATCGCCGCGCCGGTCTTGGCCACGTAGTCGTCGCGGTCGGTCGCGTGCGCCGCGGCGAACGCATCGTCGCGCCGCGCCAACTCGCGGCTGATCGCCGCGATCGCGCGGTCAACTTCGACGGGATCGCGATCGCTCACCGCGCCCACGCAGTGCGGCAAGCGCGACAGGCCCGCGAGCTCGTTGCCGCCCTTGAAGTCGATCGTCATCAGGTTGAGCGCGCTCGGTGCGTAGTTCGACGCGAGCCCGAGCGCGAGCGTTTCGAGCAGGCGCGTCTTGCCCGCGCCGGTCGTGCCGGCGACAAGCACGTGGCTCGAGGCGCCCGCGAGCGTGACGGCGACAGGACCGTGCTCGTCGGCGCCGACCACCGCGACGAGCGGATCGGCGGCGCGCCGCCAGCCGCGCGCGATCGCCGCCGCATCGGTGACGGCGGGCACGATCTCGGGAAGCCGCACGCGCATGGGCAGCGCCGAGCGTCCGTTGCGCTGGCCGCCGAGGGCGGCGAGGTGCAACGCCAAGGCGAGCGCGAACCCGGTCGCGTCACACGGAAGGTCCGCGAGCGCCGTCGCGCCCGCGAGCGTGCCGTGCGTGACCGAGACGCGCGCGGGACTCGTCGAACGCACGACGATGCCGTCGCCGTGGCGACCTGCACTCGTCTCGTGACGCGACAACACCACGTCGTGCGGCGAGACGTCGACGGCGCGCACCCGGTCGAGCACGACGAGTCGCCGCGAGCGCTCGGCGCTCGGCAGCCCGCTGGACACTGCGTTCGACGCGACGACGACGCGCGAGCGCGCGTGCGGGAGCAGCGCCGTCCACGCCCAGCGATCGAGGTCGTCGCTGACAACGAGCAACTCCATGTCGTCAGGGCTCAGGGCGGCGACGGCTTGCGCGACGAGCCACGTGAAGAGGTCGTCGAGGAACGGCTCGGGTCCGACGACGGTCAACGGCAAGCCGTCGCACGTGACCGTGATCGGCATGAGGTGCGCGACACCGGCGTCGGCGAGCGCGCGCGCGTCGCGTTCGTCCGCGTCGACGATCACCGCATCGGCGCGTGACCCGAGGCCGACGCGCAGGACGAGATCGTCCGTCGCGTGCGACCACAGCGACGCGCTGCGCCGCTCCGCCAGGCCGAGCAAGGCCGCGGGATCCGGATACTGGGCCCGGCTCGCACGTGCAAGCGCTGCCGCCTCGGCCCGCACATCGGCGACGACGGCGTCGCGCTCGGACGCGTGCTCGACGTCGACGCGCCGTTGCGCGCGCTGCGCGAGCAGCCGGTCGACTCCCAAGCCGCCGAGCAGCGCGAGCGGCGTGGCGGCGAGCGTGACGGGTGCGGGCGCGCCGGACGCAGCGGCGGCAAAGGCGATTGCGCCAGCGCTCGGCACGACGAACGGCGCGTAGGACCGGCGCGGTGCGGCGTCGCGCGGTGCGAGCCGGTGGTTGCCGCGCTCGACGAACGGCGCCGGTTCGGCGCCGGTGGCGACGGAAAGGACGCTGTCGCCCACTTGGATCGCCGCGAACGGCGCGACAGTGCACGACTCGTCTGCCGCCAGGCGCCGCCCGTCGACGAAGGTGCCGTGACGCGACCCGAGGTCGCGCACGACGATCTCGCCCGCCTGCCAGCGCAGCTCGGCGTGGCGACGCGACGCGCTCATCGAGGTGAGGACGAAATCTGCGCCCGCGTCGCGGCCGATGGTCAACGCGCCTTCGTTGAGACGCCGCCGCTTTCCGGCGTCGACGCCGCCGATGACCCGCAGCTCCGGACCAAGACGCTTCCAGTCGCCGACCACGGGATCGCCGCCGAGTCGCAGCGTGTCGCCCGCGCACACGCCGGCGTCGCGCAGGGTCTGCGCCGGATCGAGCCGCTCGCCCAACCGCGCCAACGTCGTCGACGGCGATGCGCCAGCCGCGGCGGCGAGGTCGGCGACCAGCGTCGTATCCGACACGGTCGCTACGACCGGACGTTCTCCGTCGTCGGTCACGATCATCAGCGCGACGTCGAACACGCTCACACGACGACGTCCTTGGGCGGAGGCGGTGGCGCTTCCTCTTCGATGATCGTGGTCTGCGTCGTCGGCACGCGGCGCAAATGCGTCACCGTTGTCTTCGGCACCGTCACCGGTGCGGCCACGACGCTGATCGGGGTGTCCGCGTGCAGATCGCCCACCACCACGCGCACGACGACCGCGCCCGGCGCGAGGCCGATGAGACTCAGTCCCTCCACGCGCACGATGCCGGCACTGCCGATGACTTCGAGGTGCGCGTCCTTGAGCAACTCCGCGGGCGCGTCGTCGCCCTTCGGCGTGCGGCCGTGCACGTTGGCGTTGGTGCGTTGCGCGACGTTGATCGTGGCCGGCACGAGATCGATCGACACCGACGCGACGGTCGGCGCGTCGCTGAGCGTCAGCGCGTGCCGCGTGATGGCGTCTTCCCGATCGCGCACGAGCTTGGCGAGCAGCGTGCGGTCGCTCGCGGCCGTCGGCACCGACATGCGGAACGCGACGACGTGATGTTCGTGCGGTGCGATCGGAGGCACGTCGAAGAGCACGAGGACGGATCCGTCGTTTTGCTTCTCGACGGGTCCGTCGTGGCCGACGAGCGCGAGCACGTTGCCGCGTACCGCGCTGTGCGGGAACAACTCCGGAATGGCCGTGGCGCCGCTCTGCTGATCCGACGGATTCGAGACGTCGAGGCGGCCGGTGAGCGTGCCGTCCTTCAGGCGCCACTGGTACTGCGTCGGCACGACGGCGTCGGACTCGGGCGGCATCGGCGTGAGGGACCGGACCGCACCGATGGTCTGGGGATCGTCGCTGAAGAACGTCAAGTGGCTGCGACCACCCATCCACGCGAGTCCGCCGACGACCAGCACGATGGCGGCGGCGGCCGCGAGACCCCGCGCCAGCGTTGGTCGGCGTTCGTAGGGCGGTACCGGACGCACGAGGCCACCCGGACCGCGACGCGCCGCGCCAACGGAATCGGGCTCGGCGCGGTTCGTCGACGCGTCTTCGGCCGCGGGGCGAGCCGAGTCGAGGAGATGGCGCGCGGCGCGCGCCGACTCCGGTCGATCATCGGGCGACGGCGCGAGCAACGCAGCAACAACGTTCCAGATCGCGTCGGGCACGTTGGGCGGGCGGTTGGGTCCTTCGGCGCGCAACAGGCCGATCGCCTGGTAGGCGGTCTTCGCGTCGGCGTGCGGCGGCGCGCCGAACAGGCCCTCGTACAAGACGTAGCCCGCGGCCCACAGATCCGCCGCGGCCGATGGCGCGGCGCCGTCGTGCACTTCGGGCGCGATGTACAGGTCGGTGCCGAGCACAGAGCCAGTGCTGCGCGTGCGGTCGATCGGACGCGCGATACCCATGTCGCCGAGACGCGCCCGCAGTTCACCGTCGACGCGCTCGAGCATGATGTTCTCGGGCTTGATGTCGCGGTGGACGAGTCCGACCGCGTGCAGCGCTTCGAGCGCCGCGAGCACGTCGTCGGCGATCTGGAGCATTTCGATGGGCGACGGCGCGTCGGCGCCGCGCAACGCATTGCGCAGGTCGCCTTCGTTGGCGAGGTCCATCACGAGACCGACCACGCCGCGTCGCTCGTCGACCACCGAGTCGTGCACCGTCATGAGCCGTGGGTGGTCGAGCCTGCCCACTTCGGCTTCGGCCGCGGCCCGTTCGCGGAACGTGCGCAGCGGCAGGACTTTCAGCGCAACGCGTTCGCCCGTCCGCCCCTTCCGTGCCGCGAAGACCTCAGCCGTTGCCCCCGCGGCGAACGGCTTGTCATCTACGCGGTAGCTCCCCAACTTCCACGGCACGCCAGCCGCGATCGTATGGCCCGCTACGTTGCATTGCCATGGGCAGGTTGGTGTTGGTCCGGCACGGCCCCAGCTGGCAAGACCCGGACATAACGGCACAAGAGCGTCAGACGACGCGCCCATGCTGAGCATCATTGAGCGCCCCGTCACCTGTTCGGGTGGGGTGGAGCTGCTCACGGTGAGCGATGCGGCAGATCGCCCGCTCTTCGAGTTGGACTGGCACCAGTTCGAGGACCACTGGGACATGCACGTTGAGGTGTGCGCCGACCCGAGCGTCCACTGGATCGTGAACTTCGTGCGGGTCGACGACTCCGTTGTTGTAGGAACCCGTCCTCCCGCCGCGTGCGAGTCGCTTCTCACACGACTCAACGAGAGTGGTGACCTCGATCGCTGGGAGGCGCACTGGCCAATGTTGCGCACATTGCAGTACGGCGACTTCGACAGCGGTTTTCTCGCGAACTTCCAGCTGGCGAGCGGCCGCGTCCCGTGGTTCATCGTGTCAGGTCAATTGACGGATTTCTTCGGCCGGGATCTCGCGCACCTTCAGCTCGCGTTACGAACCCAAGCCACGCGGGCGCTCAAGCTCGGCCTCGCGTTTCTGGAAGAGCTCCCCATGGCGTATGCGAAGGCGGTCGTCGCCGATCCCAAGTTCGACCACCAGCCGACCCGTCTCGAGCGGACGTTTGAAGGAACTCAGTCGGTAATTGAGATTCTGCACACGGCCTCGGACTTGATGAAGCTCCTCGCGCACTGAGACTCGCCACTACGTTGCATTGCCATGGGCAGGTTGGTGTTGGTCCGGCACGGCCAGAGCGAGTGGAACTTGCTCAATGTGTTCACTGGTTGGCAAGACCCGGACATAACGGAACAAGGGCGCGAGGAAGCCGTCGCCGGCGGCAAAGCGTTGGCGGCAGCGGGTCTGCTGCCCGACGTCGCCTTCACCTCTTTATTGCGGCGGGCGATCACCACGTGCAACCTCGCACTCGACGCCTGCGACCGGCCGTGGATCCCGGTCCACCGGCACTGGCGGCTGAACGAGCGGCACTACGGCGCGCTGCAGGGCCTTAATAAGAAGGAGACGGAGGACAAGCACGGCTCCGAGCAGTTCCTCCTCTGGCGCCGCAGCTACGACGTGCCGCCGCCGCCCGTCGAGCGGTCCTCCGAACACCACCCCGCGAACGACCCGCGCTACGCCGACGTCGCCCCCGAGCTGCTGCCGGCGACCGAGTGCCTCAAGGACGTGCTCGTGCGCGCGCTGCCCTACTGGTACGACGCCATCGTCCCCGAGCTGCACGCCGGCAAGACCGTGTTCGTCGCCGCGCACGGCAACTCGTTGCGCGCGCTGGCCAAGCACCTGCTGCAGATCTCCGACGCGGAGATCGTCAACCTCGAGATCCCCACCGGCAAGCCGTGGTTCTTCGACCTCGACGACGACTACACCGTCAAGTCCGCGGAATACCTCTAAGCCGGGGAGCGAAACTCCACGCCGTCGGCCGGACGCGCGATCGCGCATGAGCGGAGTCTCGTGGTCGCCGGCGTGCGTGAGTCGACGAGTTCCGAGCCGAAATCTCGAACCTACCGTCGATGATCAGTCATCGGGAGCATCTCAACGAACAAGCGTTGCGAACCCTAAGACGATGCCCATGATCGCTGCCCCAGCGAAGACGATGGCGGCGACCCGCCGCTCCATGCGCTCGTCCGCCGTCAATGATCGGGACGCGGTCCACAACCGGGATGCGGTGTAACCGCTAAACGCTGATCCGATCCAGAGCAGGACTGTGGTCATATGGCGCACGCCGCGAGGCGGAATCGACGCCGGTCCGGATCGAAGTGAAGGCGGTTGAGAATCATTGCTATGGCCGTACCCAGTCTGCCTGCCGGAAGCCCCCGACTCGGGCTCGCGTCACCGTCACCTCACCGAGAGAACGAAACCCGCGACGAAGAGCTGTCCCCATCAGGTTGGCGAGGATGATCGCCGCTTCGCGAAGCCTTTCCTGCGGTGGCTGTGCGGATGCTCTCCAACGCCGGATCGACGTTGCGCAGTTCTTGAACACAATCGTCAGAGCCAGTGCCGCTAGCAAAGCCCACCGCGCGGGGCCGCCCCGAACTTCGACCGCCAGAGCTCGGGTCACAACGCTCGGACAGCAGAGGCTCAAGCAGGCAGCGGGAACTCCACGCCGTCGGCCATCCAGGTTTCCTGGCGTTCCCCGCCGATGGCTTCGGCGAACTCGTCAAGCCACGGCGTGTAGCGACGCTCGGCGCGACGGATGGGCGCGGTCTGCACGGTGATCGGGAACGCGAGGCGCGGGCGGTCGGTGGCGTTCGTGTTGGTCTGGTGCACCGTCGCGGGATCGTGGAACGTCGCCCCGCCCTTCTTCAGCGGGCAGGCGACGGGCGCCGCGAGTACGTCGGGATCGTCGAGCGTGATCAGGTTCTGCGACGGGTGGTCGTAATGGTGATGCGGCAAGCAGCCGTTGGCGTGTGAGCGCGGACGGAACTGCATCGTGCCCATCTCGACGTCGCAGTCGTGCAGCGGCAGCCACACGTTGACGGTGCGGAAGTCGTAGTCGGGGGGCCAGAACGCGATGTCCTGATGCGGCGGCACCTCGCGGCCGCCCGGTGCCTTGCGGATCATGTGACCCCAGATCGTGAGCTCGTCGGGGTTCTCACCGAGCAGCGCGCCGGCGAAGGACTTGGCGTTGCGCACGTAGAGCGAGTCGAGCAACTCGGGGAAGCGCACCTCGGGGTGGAAGTACTGCGTGAGCTTGCCGCGGGTATCGGGATCGGTGCGGATGCCGGAGCGATCGACCGCGCCTTTGCCTTCGAAGATCTGCTCGTACAACTCGGCGAGCCGGTCGATCTCCTCGTCGGTGGTGATGCGCTCGACGGCGACGAAGCCGTTCTCGCGGAAGAAGTCGATCTGGTCTTGCGTGGGCGTCACGTTCACATACCCACGGTATCTAAGATCGGGACCGCCGCTTGACCCACTACCGTCCGCGCGGGACGGCACTCCGGAATTAGTCCGGCGGCGCGGGATAGCGCGCCTTTCCTGGCCTGGCGACTGCGGCTTCGGGCACCAGGACGATGTCGTAAAGACTGTCCGCCCCGACACCGACAACGTCAAGGGAAGTGGCCAGAGCTGTTTCGGCGGCTGCGCCGATCGTGTCGGCTGCAACCCAGAACAGAAGGCCGACCACAGCAGCAGCGGCCTCGCCGGTGCCCTGATCGACCATGACGTCGACGTCTGCCATCTCGTCGCGAAATGGCAACAGTTTGAGAAGTTCTGGTCGCAACGCGAATGGGTCGGTCGCCTCGCAGAAGAGATCAACGCGAACCCGCCAAAACGACGCGCCCTCGCCAGCCCATTGCATCAAAGAACTGTCGCACACACAGGTGCCCGGCGCGCCCACGGCGAATCCATTCGGCTCGGCTGCCGATCGGCAGTCAATCCGCTGGGAAAGGAACCTCCATGAAATCAACTCTGTATCGGCGCGCGCTCAGAACCTTCCTGCTTCTTTGCTGCACAGCAGGAATGCTCGCGACCCATATAAGCGTCGCAAGCGCCGACGACTCCACCCCCGAACCCGAGAGTCCGTCGATTGCGACGCCGGGCGAGACCAGTTCGACCACCATCACCTTCACCAAAGACTCGACCGGCCCAGGCGATGCCCCCGAAACGGAAATCACTTGTGCCCTTGCCGTGCATAAGGTGCACGGCTCGACGACTCGTGGCTTCGAGGGAAACATCAGTGTTCACGCCGACTGGGATTGCGACGCCCCGATGCCCAAGCTCGATATCACCATCGCTCTGCTTCGGGACGAAAACAAGCTGATGGGTACCAACTACTTCGTCTCGCAGCCAGGCTGGAACTATCTCGACTCTTACTCAAACACGTCGTGCGTGCCTGGTACGTATCGCGGAGTCGCTACTGGAACGTTCATCGCTCCGCCGGGATACTCGCCGCCTAGTGGATCCATTAGTAACAACAGCGATCTCGCTCCGATCGCCTGCGCTGGCAAGTTCAACCTCTAGCGACCTGGCGCGTCGTCCGGTCCCCGACATCCTCGGGGACCGGACGACAAAGTCAACCGTCGGCGGCGCGCAGGCCGCCTGAGCCGCCTTCCATCAGGTAGCCGCGGGAGCGGACGGTTTTGATGACGAGACCGACGGCGGTGAGGCGGCGGCGGAGGCGCAGGACGTGGACGTCGAGGGCGTTGCGCCCGGCGCTGCCTTCGGGCCAGCCGGCGCGGGCGAGCGAGTCGCGGCCGACGACCGCGCCGAAGCGGTCGATCAGCGCCTCGGTCAGGCGGGCCTCGACCGGCGGCAGCGACACCCAGCCCGAGCCGAAACGCAGCACGCCGTCGCCGTCGAGGGTCGGGGTCGCGGGCGCGTGCCGCGCGGCGCGGGCCTCGAGGGCGACGAGCCGGGCGCGCAGGTCAAGCTCGGGCGCGGGCACGCGGATCCAGTCCTCGAGGCAGTCCGCCGGCTCGGGCGGCGTGGCCCCGTCTTCGACCAACAGCAGGCGCGCATGACCGATCTCGGCGAGGTCGTCGCGCCGGCCCGACTCCGCCGGCCACCGCAGCAGCACTACATCCATCGTGCGAGGCAACCTAGAAACCGAACATTGCAGGGACGTTTCGCCGTCGTGAAGCCTCATAACGCGTTTAAAGTGCGCACGACCTTGCCAAGGGGAGGCTGGAAGTGGCGAAAGACACGAAGCTCGATCAACTGTCCCGAGTGCGCTTGTTCTCGGCGTGCTCGAAGAAGGAACTGACCACCATCGGGCGGGCGTCCGACGAAGTCAGCGTTCCGGACGGTGCCGTGCTGTGCAAGGAAGGCGACCCGGGGCACGAGTTCTATCTCGTGCTCAGCGGCGCGGTCGACGTGAAGCGCAAGGGCAAGAAGCTCAACACGCTCGGCCCCGGCCAGCACTTCGGCGAGCTCGCACTGCTGCATCGCGGCCCGCGCAACGCGACGGTGACGGCGAAGGGCGACACGACGCTGCTCGTGCTCGGCCAGCGCGAGTTCTCCGGCGTGCTCGACAGCATCCCGGGCCTGGCGCACAAGCTGCTCGCGCAGATGGCAGCGCGTCTCGCCGAAGCCGACCTCGGCAGCAACTAGTGAACTGCGTCCGGACGGGCGCGCCTCGCTAGTTTCATTGCATGGCTGAACCCTCCAAGCCGTCGCGCCGACTCCGACCGAGCCACGTCGCGCTCCTCCTCGGCGCGTTCTGGGCACTGCTCACGTTCGCGGCCGGTACCGCGTCGGCAATCTTCGGCTTCCACGACGACTCCCCCATCAGTCGTCACGACTTCCTCAACATCCCTTCCGCCGTCAAGGGCATCTTCTACGGCACGCTGACCGTCGCGTTCCTGTGCGTCGGTTACCTGTTCTCGCTGCGCGCGCAGAACTGGGAGCGCGGCCAGCCCGACAAGCGCAAGACGACGCAGAAGAACGCGCGGCACCGCGTCGAGGCGTTCCGGTCGGGTGTGTGGATGCGCACGCTGCTGCGCGACGGCGCCGCGGGGCTGATGCACAGCCTCATCTACTTCCCGTTCCTGGTGCTGTTCGCGGTGACGAACCTCGTCATCTTCAACGAGCAGGCGCCGGAGTCGCTCAAGTTCTTGCACGGCCGCGCGTACCAAGCGCTGGCGTTCGGCGCGGACGTCGCCGGCGTGCTGTTCCTCGTCGGTATCGGCTGGGCGATCGTGCGCCGCTTCATCCAGCGCGTGTACCGCGTGCGCATCAAGACGCGTCCGGAGGACTACGCCATCCTCGGCCTGTTCGCCATCATCGGCGCCGGCGGCTTCTTGGTCGAAGCGTTCCGCATCGCGCTGGTGGGACGGCCGGCGTTCGAGAAGTGGTCGATCGTCGGCTACCCGCTGTCGTACTGGTTCCAGCACAACACGCACGTGCACGGCTGGCACCAGACGTTCTGGATGCTGCACGCCACGGCGTTCGTCGCCTTCCTCGTGTTGATCCCGACGACGAAGCTGCGCCACATGTTCACGTCGCCGGTGAACATGTACCTGTCGGACCGCGATCGTCCCAAGGGCGCGATGAAGCCGCTGCCGAATCTGATGGAGACCTCGCTCGAGTCCTTCGGCGCCAACGTGATCGAAGACTTCACGTGGAAGCAGCTGCTCGACACCGACGCGTGCACGGTGTGTGGTCGCTGCACGTCGGTGTGCCCGGCGCACGCGACGGGCAAGCCGCTTGACCCGCGCGAGATCGTGTTGAAGGTCGGCCACGTGATGGCGGCGACGCACCCGTCGGGTTCGGTGTCGCCCGTCGTTGGTCAAGACGCCGAGCTGACGGTGTCATCTGACTCGGTGTTCGAGCGCATCTCGTCCGAAGAGATCTGGGCGTGCACGTCGTGCAAGGCGTGCGACGACATCTGCCCCGTCAACATCGAGATCCTCGACAAGATCCTCGACATGCGGCGCTACCTGTCGCTGATGGAGTCGGACTTCCCGAGCGAACTCGGCAACATGTACCGCTCGATGGAGAACCAGGCGAACCCGTGGGGCATGAACCAGGGCGAGCGCGGCGACTGGGCCAAGTCGCTGCCGGGCGTGACGATCGTCGACGGCTCGTCGCCGCTCGAGCACGAGTACCTCTATTGGGTCGGCTGCGCCGGATCGTTCGACGACAAGAACAAGAAGGTGACGATCGCGACGGCGAAGTTGTTGCAGCGCGCCGGGGTCGACTTCGCCATCCTCGGCCCGAACGAGCAGTGCACCGGCGACCCGGCGCGCCGATCCGGCAGCGAGTACCTGTTCCAGATGCTGGCGGGCGCCAACGTCGAGTCGCTCAACGGCATGGGCGTCAAGAAAATCATCGCCCAGTGCCCGCACTGCTTCAACACGCTGTCGAACGAATACCCGCAGCTCGGCGGCAACTACGAAGTCGTGCACCACAGCCAGTTCCTCGAGCACCTCATCGACACCGGCAAGCTCGACATGTCGAACGCGTCGCTCGACGAGCGCGTCGTGTACCACGACAGCTGCTACCTCGGTCGCCACAACGACGTGTACGAAGCGCCGCGGCGCGTCATCGGTTCGCTCAAGGGCGTCGACATCGTCGAGGCGCCGCGCAACGGCAACCGCGGCATGTGCTGTGGCGCCGGCGGCGCGCGCATGTGGATGGAAGAACACGTCGGCACGAAGGTGAACACCGAACGGTCGCGTGAGCTGCTGGCGACCGGCGCGTCGCGCGTCGCCACCGCGTGCCCGTTCTGTTACATCATGATCGACGACGGTGTGAAGGAGCACGGACGCGACGACGTGGTCGTCGCCGACATCTCGATCCACCTTCTCGACGCCCTCGAACGCGGCGGATCGATCAGCTGAACTTCGACGAGGTACTCGAAGCCGCCCAAGCCGGCGGCGAGTGGGCGTTGGCCGAGCTCTACTCCGAGTATCAGCCGGTGCTGTTGCGGTATTTGCGTGGTCGCGCGGGTGCGAGCGCCGACGACGTCGCGTCGGAAACCTGGATCGCGGCCGCGCAGGGTCTCGACGGGTTCCAGGGCGGGGCCGACGAGTTCCGCGCGTGGCTCGTCACCATCGCCCGGCACCGCCTGATCGACGAGCGCCGCAAGGACAAGCGCCGTCCGGTCACGACCTCGACCGACGACACGACCGTCGAGCTGGCGGCTGTCGATCCGTCACCGGAGGAAGTGGTGACGGCGGCGCGCGCGGGCGACGACGCGGCGCGGCGCATCGCCAACCTCCTGCCCGCCGACCAGGCCGACGTGATCCTCCTGCGGGTGGTGGTCGGGCTCTCCGTCGAGGAGGTTGCGGCCATCATGGGCAAACGCCCCGGAACGGTCCGAGTGCTCCAGAGCCGCGGCCTCAAGCGATTGCAGAAATACCTGTAACGCAGCGGCTTTTCGGGGCGTTGAGCAGAGTGACATGTTCGATGGACTGAGCCCCAAGGTCGAAGAGCTGCTCAACGCAGCGAAGTCCGACCTCCCCGCCGCCCAGGCCGACGCCGGCCTGATCGAATCGATGACGCTGGCACTCTCGGTCGACGCCACCGCCCCCATTGCCGTGCCGCGGAATGGTTCGCTCGTCGGCAAGGCCTTCACCGCCAAGACCGCGGCGATGGCGAGCGTGTTGCTGCTCAGTTGCGGCGTCGCCTCCGCGGCGACGGGCATCCTGCCCGCGGCGGCACAAGACGCCGCGTCGAACGCGGCCGAACACGTCGGACTGCACATCCCCAAGTCCGACGACGATCACGACGCGACCGAGGACGCCAACGACGACAAGGGCGACGACACGTCGACCACCGTCGAGCATCCCGACAACCACGGCAACGACGTGTCGACCGTCGCGCACGACGACTCGACCGAAGGCGCCGATCACGGCACGGCGGTGTGCACCGTCGCCAGCGATGGCAAGTGCCAGCCCAACGCCGACGACAACAGCGGTCACGGCAACTCGGGCGACCATCGCCAGGACGGCGACCACGAGACGACGAGCACAACGGTCAACGACGACAACGGCGGCTCGGACAACTCGGGAAGCCACGGCAACAGCGGCTCGAATTCCGGCTCGGGTTCGGACTCGAACTCCGGCAAGAGCCACTCCGGCTCCGACGACTAAGTAGATCGCCCCTTGTCGGGGCCGTGCGCGCCGCCCGGCCCCGACGAATTCGCCCCCGACTGATCTCCGCCTCGCGCGGAGATCGGTCGCGTCAGGGGTTACTTCTTGTTCTTGAAGTTTTCGAAATACCGCGACGGGGTCGGGCCGCGCTGGCCCTGGTACTTCGAACCGACCGCTTTCGCGCCGTACGGGTTGTCGGCGGGCGTCGTCATCTCGAAGAAGCTGACCTGGCCGATCTTCATCCCGGGATACAGGCGGATCGGAAGGTTGGCGACGTTGGCGAGTTCGAGCGTGAGGTGCCCGTCCCATCCGGCGTCGACGAAGCCGGCGGTCGAGTGGATGAGCAGACCGAGACGACCGAGGCTCGACTTGCCTTCGATGCGCGCCACGAGGTCGGCGGGCAGCTTCACGCGCTCGGACGTCGAGCCCAGCACGAACTCGCCGGGGTGCAGCACGAAGTACTGATCCTCGGGCACCTTGACGAGTTCGGTGAGGTCTTCCTGATCGGCCTTCACGTCGATGACGTCCATCGTGTGGTTGAGGAAGACGCGGAAGAGGTTGTCGAGGTGCAGATCGACCGAGGACGGCTGGATGCAGTCGTCACCGAGGGGGTCGATGATGATGTCGCCGTTGGCGATCGCCTCGCGGATGGAGCGGTCAGACAGGACCATCCGGTGACTCTATGGGATCAGCACGACGCGACCTACTGCCTGGCGGCTCTCGATGAACTCGTGCGCAGCGGCGGCTTCGGAGAGCGGGAACGTGCGGTCGACGAGGACGGTGAGGCGACCGGCGGCGACGTCGTCGACGAGGTCCTGGATCATCTGCTGCGCGCGGTCAGTCGCGATCTCGGCGCCCAGGAACACGCCGGTGAGCGACTGGTTGTTCATGCCGAGCACGCCGGCGTCGAAGGGCGTGAAGTCGCGCCCGGCGCTGCCGACGGTGATCCCCCGCCCGCGATACGCGAGGCACGCGACGGACTTCTGCAGGGTCGAGCCGCCGACGGAGTCGACGACGAGGTCGACACCGCGGCCGTTGGTGAGCGCCCGCACCTCGTCGACCCAGCCGTCCTTGGAGTAGTCGATCGCGTGATCGAGGCCGAGCTTGGTGAGCGGTTCGAGTCGTTCGAGCGAGCTCGCCGTGGCGATGACGGTCGCGCCGGCGCGCTTGGCCAGCTGGATCGCCGCCATACCGACGCCGCCGGCGCCGGCTTGCACGAGCACGGTTTCACCTGCGCTGAGATGCCCGAACTCGAACAGGCAGTCGTGCGCGGTGCCGAAGGCGACGGGCACGCACGCGCACGCCACGATGTCGGCGTCCGCGGGGATCTGCCACGTGATGAGTGCGGGGACCGAGAAGAGTTCGGCGTGCGAACCGTTGAAGCTCGTGGCCACGACGCGGTCGCCGACCTTGCGGTCGGTCACGTCGTCGGCGACTTCGACGATCGTGCCCGCGGCCTGGTAGCCGACGATGTGCGGGTTCGCCAGCAGCGGGCCGCCGAGCCGGTTGAGCGTGTCGCCGCCCTCGATCGACACCGCCTCGACCTTGATGAGCACGCCACCGGGCGTGACAGCGGGGTCGGGCACGTCCTCGTACTGCAGGACGTCGGGAGGACCGTTCTTGTAATAGACGGCAGCTTTCATGGGGTGTAGTTAGCACGCCCGACGACTCGTGACAGCACGGTCGACGCGTGGCGGCGTGTCGTCGACGATGGCGGCATGGGGCAAGAACCAGTTGTGATCATCGGCGGCGGCATCGGCGGGCTGACCACCGCGCTGTGCTTGCTGCAACACGACATCGAATGCGTCGTCTACGAGCGCGCACCGGAGCTGCACGAAGTCGGCTCCGGCGTGGGCCTGTGGCCGAGCGCGGTGCGCGTCTTCGACCGCGTCGGTCTCGGCGACCGCGTGCGCGCGCTGTCGGGTGACTGGACGACGACCGGCGTGCGCAACCGCAACGGCACGCTCCTTAGCGGCTACTCGCGGGACCGGTTCGTCGGACGCTTCGGTGAGCCGCTGTACGGCGTGCATCGCGGCGAACTGCAAATGCTGCTGCACGGCGCGCTGCCCGCGGGTGTGGTGCACACCGGCCACGAGTGCGCGGGCGTCGCAGCGCACGCGGATCGCGTCGAGGTGCAGTTCGTCGACCGCGATCCCGTCGTAGGACGCGTCGTCATCGCGGCCGACGGCAACCGCTCGGCCGTGCGGCGCACGCTGTTCGGCGACGCGCCGCTGCGCGACCTCGGCATGCTCGGCTGGCGCGGCACGCTCGTCGACCCGCCCGACTTCGGAGGGTTTAGCGGCGAGATTTGGGGCAACGGCTGCTCGTTCGGGTTCCTGCCGATGGGTGGCAACCGCGTGTCGTGGTTCGGCGGCGCCGACGGCAACCCGCCGGCGACCAAGGACTTCCTGCGCGAGCGCTTCGCCGACTGGTTCGACCCGATCCCCGAAGTCATCGCCAAGACCGACGACGACATGATTTGGTACGACCGCCTCTACGACCTGCGCCCGCGACGGGACTGGGTGAAGGGACGGGTGGCGTTGCTGGGTGACGCCGCGCATCCGATGTCGCCGTTCCTCGGGCAGGGCGCGTGCCAAGCGGTGCTCGACGCGTGGGTGGTCGCAGACGAACTCGCGCGGGCGGCTTCCGATGACGCGCACGGCGCGCTGGTTCGCTACCAGAAGCGGCGGTGGCGCCTCGCGTCGGTTGTGCAACTGGCGGCGCACGGCGGCGTGTCCTCGGCGCGTCCGCGACCGCGCTGGATGCAGCCGCTGTTCGAGGCCTCGGTGCGCGCCGTGCCGAACGCGCTCACGCTGCGCGGTTTGCAGCTGCTCGCGCGCGGCGTCTGAGGCATCATTCGCCGATGGGCCTGGAACACTTCGCCGCCTCCGCGGCCGCTGACGACATCCTCGCCGCGCTGGTGCGCGACGGCGCCTGCATCATCGACGACGTGCTCGACGCCGCGACCGTCGCCGCGATCCGTGACGAACTCGAACCGATCGTGGCCACGACGTCGCCCGGCGTCGAAGAGTTCAGCGGGCTCAACACGCGCCGCTTCGGCTCACTGATCGAACGCGCCCCGTCGACGCGGCCGCTGATCACGCACCCGTTGGTCCTCGACATCACCGGCAAGCTGCTCGGCCACGCCACCACGTTCCAGCTGCACCTCACGCAAGCGATCTGCATCGGTCCGCACAGTCCCGCGCAGCTGATCCATCGCGACCAATGGGCGTTCGACTTCTTCGGGTTCCCGTCGGGCTTCGAGGTGCAGTGCAACACGATCTGGGCGATCACCGACTTCACCGAGGAGAACGGCGCGACGCGCGTCGCCGTCGGTTCGAATCACTCGGAGGACAAGCTGCGCCTCGAACAGTCAGACACCGTCGGCGCGGCCATGCGCGCCGGCTCGGTCGTGCTCTACACCGGCGCGGTGTACCACGGCGGCGGTGCGAACACGACCGACGACGAGACGCGCATCGGCGTCAACATCACCTACAACCTCGGCTGGCTACGCCAAGAGGAGAACCAGTACCTCGCGGTGTCGCGCGAGTGCGCGGCGACGCTGGACGAGCCGCTGCTGCGGTTGATGGGATACCAGAAGGGCGCCTACGCGCTCGGCTACATCGACGACCTGCGCGACCCCATCACCGTCGTGCGCCCCGACCTCGCCACCGCCGACGGATTCGCGGCGAAGTCTCAGTAGGATCTGCGCTCCACGCGGGTGTAGTTCAGAGGCAGAACATCAGCTTCCCAAGCTGAGAACGCGGGTTCGATTCCCGTCACCCGCTCCAAAGTTTTCGCAGCAGTGTCCGTTCGTCCTACAGAACGGTTCCGGGGCCTTCGGCGAGGCGGAGCGCGATGCGATCGACACACTCCCCCGGCGTCAGTGCCGACGTGTCGACCTCGATGTCGTAGTGCAGGGCACGTGCCGCGGCGTCGTGCAACTCGACCGCGCGGCGGACGACCTCGTCTACCGCGTCGCGGTGTTGCCCCCATGTCCGCGCGCGACGGTCCCAGATGACATCGAGAGGTGCGTTCACGCCGACGAACAGTGTTGGTAGCCCGGAGAGTTCCCGTCGTGCGATGTCGAGAGTGCCGAGGGGCTCGGGGTAGTGGTCGTGGTGGTAGACGTCCATCACGACGTTGATGCCATTTCGGGCGTGTGCGGCCGCGGAACCGTAGAGGGCTGCGTACAGCGCCGGTACTTCGTCGACGAGATCGCTGTAGCTGACGCGTCCGTCGACATCCTCGACGTCCTCGATGTCTTGCAGACTCATCGGCCGCAGACCAATCCCCGGCTTGTACCGCGGCGGCGTCGCCTGGATATGCAGGTCCATGCCGATGTGCATCTAGATCCCGTCGAGCTCGTCCTGCACGCGCGCGGCGATTGTGGACTTGCCCGCCCGCGACGGACCGCTGAGCACGACGACCGTTCCCGTCACGAGGTCTGACGCTACCGGTGGGCGCTAGCTCGAGATGCCTCCATCCGTCGGTTCCTTGGCTCGACGTTCGGGTATTTCTCTGGCGCTGAAAACCGGGAAGGAGTCATCCGTGCCACAGCGAGCCTGGAGCAAGAAACGTGAACGACAGTACGAGCACATCAAGGAAGGCATCCTCGAGCGCGGCGAGGACGAAGACACGGCCGAGGAGATCGCCGCTCGGACCGTGAACAAGGAACGCGCCCGCGCCGGCGAGGCCAAGCAATCGAGCACGACCTCGACCAAGGACATCTCGTCGGGCCGCCGCGGCGGGTTGCGCTCGCACCGCGGCCCGGGCGGCCGCACGCGCGACCAGCTCTACAACGAAGCCAAGAAGAAGGGCATCGCGGGCCGTTCGAAGATGAACAAAGCGCAGCTCGAACGCGCCGTCGGTCGGTAGGCGCTGGGGCGATTCCGCGAAAAGGCGGTACCCTCGGTCGCTTGTTGCAAACTTCCCGTCCGCGCCTACGCGGCGTGCTTCACTCGATTGCCGCGGCGCTGTCGATCGGCGCTCTCGTCTGGTTGGTGCGGTCCGCCGCGACCACCGAAGCGCGCATCGCCGCGTGGGTCTACGGCTCGGCCGCGATCCTGTGTTACCTGACGAGTAGCAGCTATCACATCGCGGCGCGCACCGACCGAGCACGCGCGGCGATGCAGCGCGCCGACCGCTCGATGATCTACGTGATGATCGCCGGCACGTTCACGCCCGTCGGTCTGTTGGCGATGCACGGATGGTGGCGGTGGCTGGTCGTCGCGATCATGTGGGTCGGCGCGTTGTTCGGCGTCGCGTTGATGCTGCCGACGCGACCGCGGCTGCCGCGTTTCGGCGGGGCGCTCTACATCATCCTCGGCTGGTGCGGTGTCGCCGCCATGCCGGCGCTCGCAGATCACCCGGGCCGCTTGCTGCTCGTGCTGACCGCGGGAGTCCTCTACACCGCCGGTGCGGCGCTGTTCCAGATGAAACGGCCGCGGCTGCATCCCGGCTGGTTCGGCTTCCACGAGTTCTGGCACGTGATGGGCGTGGCCGCCGGCGTGTTGCTGTTCGTCGTGAACCTCGGCCTGATCGCGTCGTCCACGACCTAGCGCGGCGTTACCCCGCGGCGTCGATGCGCCGCTGGTAGTCCGCCGCCAACGCGGTGAGCGCGCCGGCGCAGTCGCCGGTGAACGACGATCCGTGCATCGTCGCCAGCGTCTTGGGCTGCAACTCAGCCAGTGACCGAATCGCGGCGGGCATCGAGGGCGTGAGGCACGAGTAAGCAAAGACGTCCTCGGCCGCGATCGCCGGCGCGACGACGTCGCTCTCGGTGAGCGCCGGACCGTCGCCGAGCGCGGTGAACAGATCGCCGCACAGCAACGTCCCCGACGACTCCTCGTACAGCACACGCGCTTCCCACCCGTGGGGGACGTGCGGCGTGTCGATGCTGCGCACGGTCATCGATCCGAGCTTGATCGTTTCGCCGTCGGCCATGGCGCGCGGCGGGCGGTCAGCCATCTCGTTCAGCGACACGAGGCATCCGATGGCGTTGTGTGCGACCTCGGCGTTGGGCGCGGCGGCGAGGAACTCGTTCATCGCGCCGCACTCGTCGGACTCGACGTGACCGAAGGCGATCCAGCGCAGGTTCTCGACCGGGATGATCGTGCTGATGGCGGCGGAGACCGACGGGAACAGGGACCGGTGGCCGGTGTGGAAAAGCAGGGGCTCGTCGTCGTCGAGCAGGAACTGGTTGAAGGTGAAACCCGTCGGGCCGATCTCGGGCACGAACGTCGACAGCCGGTAGATGCGCGGGGCGACCTCATCGATGGTGGTGGACATGAAGCTGATCCTCGATTCGGTGGCGGGGCGCCACCCTATCCCCGCGTCCGTTTGCCTACGGCGGGCAGATCCCCATGCCGCGCCCTTCGGGGTTAGCGGGGTTGTTGTTGTTCTTGATGTCACCGGTGAACACGATGGCCGCTTCGTTGAAGCCGGACGACGTTGCCGGAGTCTTCACTTGGAACGCGCCGCGGGCTTCGGCGACGTTCTGCAAGTACAGAATCGTGGACGGGTCAGGCGAGCGGATGACGGTGCCCGCGCCGCCGCCGTGGCAGATGAAGTAGGTGTTGTACTGGCCGGCCCAGTCGACGAGGCGGTCGGCGATACCGGGGCCGTTCTGTTGGAAGTCGGCCTGCAGCGTGTCTTGATCCCAGCCGCCGTAGAGCAGGTCGAGGCCCTGGAGGTGATCGACGTCGCCGTAGGTGTGCCACGCCGCGGGATCGGTCGGCCGCGGCACGACGTCCATGTGATCGGCGCCGTTGCCGCCGAACGCGTCGTCGTTGCCCGGGCCGCCCCACATGACGTCGTCACCGTCACCACCGAAGAGGTAGTCGTCGCCGGCGTTGCCGTTGATCATGTCGACGCCGGCGCCGCCGTGGATGCTGTCGCTATCTGCGCCGCCGAGGAGGACGTCGTTGCCGGCCGCGCCGTCGCCGAGCACGAACGAGAACAGCTGCACCTGGCGCGTAAGGGTGCCCTTCACGTAGATGGGCGAGGTCAAGAACGGCGCGTTGGCGGAGGAGGTCGTAGCCCGCGCGCCGTTCTCGAGCGTGGTGGTGATGCGGCCCAGATCGCCAACGATCGCGTCGGAGCCGTCATTGCCTTGAATGGTGTCGTTGCCTTGCTGACCGATGATCTCGTCGGCGCCCGCGTCACCGAAGACGGTGTCGTCGCCGAACGCGCCCGCGACTTCGGGCGTCGTCTGGATCGACGTGCTGCGGATGACGGTCACCTGGAACTCCGCGTTCTGGTTGCCGTTCTGGTCGCCGAGCGTGCGCCACGTGCCATTGCCGTTGAGCGCGCGGGTGATGACGCCGTTGTCGGCGAGCACGACGTCCGCGTGCTCGTTGCCGTGGATGGTGTCGGCGCCGTCGGACTGACCGCTGACGGCGTTGCCGCCGACGATGTCGTCTTGACCCGCGCCGCCGTTGATGGTGTCGGCGCCGGCGTTGCCTTCGATGGCGTCGTCGCCGGCGTCGCCGTTGAGCGTGTCGTTGTCACCCTGGCCGTAGACGAAGTCGTTGCCGTCACCGGCGAACACCGTGTCGGGATCGTGCACGGTGACGTTGGCGGGTGACGCCGGCGTCTCGACGTCGAACAGGCGCGTGGTGCGCGTGAGTGCACCGTCGAACGCGTTGGTCGCGCCGGTTAAGAGGACGCGGGCGTTGTCGCCGGCGATGACGTCCGCGCCGCCACCGGCGCTGCTCGACGGTGTGCACGCCGCGAGGTCGGCCGGAGTTGTGGGCTCGGAGCCGTCGCCGTGGATCGTGTCACGACCGTCGAGCAGACCGTTGCCGATCGACGTCGTGCTAATCACGCCGTCGTTGGCAGAACCGCCGCCGATCACGTTGTCTTGGCCCCCGCCGCCCATCAGGCAGTCGTTGCCGTTGTTGCCTTCGATCGCGTCAGTGCCGTCGCCGCCGAACACGCGGTCGTTGCCGCCCTGCGCGTAAATCGTGTCGTTGTCGGCGCCGCCGGCGAGGTGGTCGTCGCCGAACGCGCCCGACGCCGGCGTGTTCGTGAGCGTGGCGACGTCGAGCAGTCGCAGCGTGGCGCCGCCGGTGAGCGTGGCGTTGTCGCCGAGGATCGTGTCGTTGCCCGCGTCGCCGTTGACGCGGTCGCCGCCGCGCTCGCCCATCAGCCAGTCGTCGCCCGCGTTGCCGTTGATCGTGTCGGCCGAACCGGTGGTGCCGACAGGCGTGATCGTGGCGATTGGGCGCGCGACGCTGTCGGTCTTGTCGCCGGGGCCGCCGTTGCCGAGCACGGTGACGTCGGTGTTGCTGGCGTTCTGGTACGTGATTTGACCGACATCGCCGAGCACGGTGTCGGTGCCGTCGCCGGTGGTGATGGTGTCGGCGCCCGTGCCGCCGAACACGATCAGCGGCAGGGAATGGCCGGAACCGTCGAAGGTGTCGTCGCCCTCTTCGAGGTTCACGTTGGTGAACCCGTCGGTGCCGGCGTCGAGACCGGCGACCACGTTGTCGTTGCCGAGGTTGGTGTTGACGGTGGTGATGGAACGCACGTCGGTGTCGCGGCGCGCGCCGGCGATGCGCAGCGCGTCGGCACCCTGGCTCGTCCACACCGTGATGCCGCCGCCGAAGTTGCCGGCGCCGTCGTAGTGGATGGCGCCGGTCGACAGGCCGGTGATCGAGTCATGGTCGAGCACGGCGCGCGCCGTGGTCGTGCCGTCGCCCGCGGTAGCAGCGTCGTCGCTGACCATCAGCGTGTGGTGACCGGCGCCGGCGTCGACCGTTAACGCGCCGTCGATGTCGTCGAGCGTGCCGACGAGATGATCCGTCGTCGTTCCTGGTGTCAGCGCCGCGGTGTCGGCCACGTAGTAGCGGTCGTTGCCGTTGTTGCCGTGCAGCACCGTGTTGGTCGACGTGCCCTTCACGTTGGCGACGTCGTCGCCCGCGCCGTTGGAGACGTCGAGCAGTTCGACGGTGCCGTAGGTGATGCCTTCACTCGACAGGCCGAGGCCGGTGAGCTTGTTCTGCACGCTCGTCAACGTGTTGTCGGTCGGGTCGCCGCTGTCGTCGACGAACACGCGGTCGTTCGTGCCGTCACCGCCGACGATGTCGAGCTTGGCGTCGATGCCGTGCACGGTGCCGCCCGTTGCCGGCATCGTCGAGCCGACGTTGATCGTGTCGTCGCCCGCTTCCCCACTGATGCGCGTCGTGTCGGCGATGGACTGCACGTTGATGGTGTCGTTGGCGCCGCCGCCGAGGACGTGCGTGCGCACAGTCGACGCCGCCTGGTCGACCTGATGCGTCGAGAGCACGTTGAACGTGTCGGCCTGGTTGTCGAGTTGCACGTTGACGAACTCGATCTGCGCGTACTGCACGCCAGCCGGGTACGGCGTGCCACCGATGGTGACGCCCGTGCTCATGCCGAGGCCGGTCACGTCGTGATCCGTCAGCGCGCCGGTGTTGCCGCTGGCGTCGTTCGATGCGTCGACGCGCAGCGTGTCGCCCACGTTGGTCCCGCTCGTCACCGCAGGCGCGTGCGAGCCGGCGCTGTTCTCACCCGGCAGCACGACGGGTTCGGGGATCGACGAGTCGAACTCGGGGTCGGCTTCGCCGTTGACCCGCACCGGTCCCTGGATACCGGTGACATCGCCGTTGTTGCCCATCACGAACGTGTCGCTGTTCTCGCTGCCGAACAGCGCGGTGGCGACGCTCGGCGATGTCGACAGGACTTGGAAGACGTCGTCGCCTTCGAGACCCTGTCCTTGCACCGACTCGACGTTGACGTAGCTCGCGGTGACCGCGCAGTTCGTCGGGTCAGGCAGATGCGTCGTCGTACTGATGTGGCAGATCTTGAGGCCGGTGGTCGACACGAGGAACCCGTCGTCGAGTTCGGTGCCGACGAGGACGACGGTGTCGGAGCCCGCGCCGCCGTCGATGTTGACGAGGTCGTTGTTGACGTAGTCGAAGTCCTCGACCTGGAACTGGTCGGTGCCGGCGTCGCCGGTCATGGTGAGCGAACCGGCTTCGACGAAGGCGCGCAACTGGAACACGTCGTTGCCGTCGTCGCCGTGCAGCGTGAGCACACCCTTGTTGCTGTAGATGTTGAACACGTCGTTGGCGTCGCCGCCTTCGATGGTGGTGGCGTACGAGATGCCCTTCGACAACCGACCGCGCGTCGTGTCCGACGTGGCGAACACGTCGGCCGCCGCGATGCCGTGCGCCGTGTCGCGTGGATGCTCGAACACCTGGCCGACCTGGAACGTGTCGGTGCCGCCCTCGCCGTGCACGGTCGCGGGCACCGCGACGTCGTCGAAGGCGACCTTGTCGCGCCCGTCGCCCGTGTCGAGGGTGAGGTGGTCGAGGCTGTGGTCGTAGTTGATGCGGTCGACGAGGTCGCCGGTGGCGAGCATGGCGACGAAGCCGTGCGTCGGCAGCGTCGTGAGGTCGCTTGAACTCGACCGGAGGAGGAACGTGTCGCGCCCCGGGGTACCGGTGACGTTGAGGTTGTCGGTCGACTCCGCGCCCGTGTCGGTGACGGTGATCGTGCGCGTCTGGCCGCTCATCGGCGCGTTGACGGTGTCGGCGCCGCCCTTGGTGTCGAGCGACAGGCCGTTGGGCATGTCGGAGGACAGCGTGTAGGTGTCCGCGCCGCTGCCGCTGACGATCGTGTCGATCTGATCGGCGGAGTACGCCAGCGAGCTGGCGGCGCCGTGGATCTTCGCTTCGCCGAACGACGACGTACCGGTGAGCGCTTCGGTCACCGTTGCGAAGTTGACCGTCTCGGTGCCCGCGGCGTCGTCGAGCGTGTCGTTGCCCCACGCCGGACCGAACGTGTACGTGTCGTTGCCGTCGCCGCCCTGGAGGTCGTCGTCGGCCGCGCCGCCGGTGATGCCGTCGTTGCCGGCGCCGCCGTCGAGCGTGTCGATGCCGGCACCGCCGCTGAGTGTGTCGTTGCCGTCGTTGCCCTGGATCTGATCGTCGCCGCTGCCGCCGGTGAGCGTGTCGTTGCCGGCACCGCCGATGAGCGTGGCCGGAACGGTGATGGCGGAGTCGATCGACACGGTGTCGTTGCCGACGCCGAGGTCGCCGTAGATCGAGTTGACCTGGTCGGCCGGGAAGTCGAGCGCCGGCTTGCTGCCCGCACCCGTCCACACGACGTGGATGTTGTTGCCGACCTTGGTGAGCGCGAAGCCTTCGGCGACGTCGCCTTCACCGTCGAAGCGGTCGACGGCGTTGACCGGACCGCCGTTGAGGATCAACTGCCCGTCGACCAGCTTCGCGATCTTCACTTCGAGCTGACACTCGAGCGCCCAGTCCACGAGCGTCCAGTCGTTGCTGTAGCTCTCGTCGAACACGGTGATGCCCAGCGCCTTCGCCTTGGCGTGCAGCTGTAGGTACGCGCTGAAGTTCACCGACGGGCGGAACGGGCAGAGCACCATCGCGAGTTCCTTGGGTGCGCCCGGGATGCGGCTCGCGGTCGCGACCTGCGCGATCTCGTACAGGTGGAACTTGCCGTCGCCGCGCTCGTTCTCCGGAATCGCGATCGACTCGTCGTTGAAGTCGATCCCCGCGGTGAGGTTGACGCCCGCAGAACCGCGGAAGCTCGCGGACGCGACGCCGCCCGCCACCGAGAAGTTGCCGTTGATCGTGCCGGAGACGCGACCGCCGATGGCGATCTCCTGCAGATCCTGATGGGCGTCCTTGAAGTCGACGAGGTACACGCCGTCGAGCGGCGAGCGACCCGGCTGCAGACCGGTCGAGTCGTAGCCGAAACCGATGCGCGCTTCGAGGCCGATGAAGCCGTCGACCTGCAGGCTGATGCTGCCACTGACGAAACCGATGTCGAGGTTGAACAGCGTCTGGCTCCAGTGGATCTGCGGGCCGATGTTGAGCGGCGGCGCGCGGAACTCGATGAAGCTGACGGTCTTGGAGAAGTCGCCGTTGAGGATCATGCCGACGGCGTCCATCGGGTGTTCGAGGATCGGGAAGCTGAACATCTTGCCGGGCGAGGTCGCGGTCGGCGGCGCGGGCGGCGTCGTCGTCTTGTACGTGCCCGTTCCGCCCGAGAGCCGGTTGAGGTTGCCGAGCACGCCGGCGAGCGACGAACCCGCGGGTTGGTCGAACCAATCGAGCGCGGCGGAGTGCAGGTGATAGGTCGGCAGCACTTCGACCCAGCCGATCTCGATCGTGCCGGCGTCGGGCGCCTGCAGCTGGGCGACGATGTCGTTCATGTCGACGAGGAACTCGAAGACCTTCCACGCCGGCTGATCGCCCACGGCCTGACGGATGAGGTCGCGCACGGTGCCGTCGAGCACCGGAATGCTCGTGTCGAGCGTGTCTTTGATCTGCGGGATCTGCGACAGCGGGTTGTACTGGTTCGCCTGCTCGAGGATCGGCGCGACGACGTTGGAGATGAACGAACCGGCGTCGAGCGTGATCGGGTCGTCGGCGGTGCCGAGCGTGAGGGTGGGTTTCGGTAGGTCGATGCCGTCGCTCAGGCTGCCGCTCGCGCTCCAGTCGAACTTCACCGGCACGCGCAGGTTCGGCGCGTCGTCGAAGGTGGTCTCGATCGGCAGGTCGAGGCTGGCGTCGAGGCTGAACGACGCGTCGATCAGGCGGTCCGGCGACTTCTTGCGGTTGGCGATGTCGCGGAAGCTGAGCTTGTCGGGCAGCGTCACCTGGAAGCCGGCGGCGTCGCCGTCGGGACCGATGTCGCCGCCGATGGTCGCCGAACCGTCGACGATCCCCGCCGCGCTGATGCCGCCGACGGTGACGGGCACGTTGATCGTCTGGCCGGTCGCGAGCTTGGCGTACAGGGCCAGCACATCGCCGCCCTTGAGATAGAAGCCGTCGCGGATCGACAGACCGAAGCCGACGTGCATCGAGTAGCCGTAGGTGATCGTCGGGCTCATCGACGCGTCGAGCTTGAACACCGGCGACAGGTCGACGCCGCCGGACAGCGGCATGGTGACGGTCTGCTCGTCGGCGAGCGTGAACTCCACGAGGATGCCCTCGGCGTGATTGAGATCCGTGGTGGCGTCGCCGTGGAAGTCGGTCATCGAAATGGAGACACACGTGTCCCCGGGACAGAGGTAGTCGTCGAGCTGCGTGCCCAGGTCGTCGAGGAACGCTTGGCTGTTCGCCGCCGCGTCGTCCCACGCGGTCTGGATCTGGTCGGCGACACCTTGGATGTCCTGGCCAACCGTCACCATCGACGTGAGCTGGTCGCCGAGCAGCGGCAGGTCGGTCGACAGCGCGGTGCTCTTCTCGAGGGTGCGGCCGATGAACTTCGCCGACTCGGTCGCGCCACTGACGAGCGTGCCGAGGTCGAGGTGGATCGACGACAGGTCGATGTCGTGGGTGACCGTCGCCTGGCTCGGGTGCGCGAGGTCGCCGTCGATGTCGACGTGCGCCTCGGGGTTGTCGATTTCGAGGTGCGCGCTGAACGGACCGGAGAACGACGCGTCGACGAGGTCGTGCACGCCGAAGTCCTTGAGTTCGTCGAAGGTGAAGCGACCGTCACCGTTGGCGTCGGCGTCGGCGTTGAGACCGACCTCTACCGTGGCGTCGAGCGACAGGTCACCGTTGAGCGCCGTCGAGATCGGGCCGAGCGAGACGGCGCCGTTGACCGTGGCCGACGCGCCGGCGGTGAAGGTCGGCGCCATGTTGCGCACGAACACACGGTCACCGAGGCCGGTGCCGTCGAAGAGGATGCCGATCTCGGGGTTGAAGTCGACCGCGGCGTGCGCTTCGAGGTTCGCGCCTCCGTCGACTTGCAGGAGCGGGATCGGGATCCCGAACTGATCGAGGTCGAGGTTGAACGGATACGACGCGTCGACGGAACGACTGGCGTCGAAGCCGAGCGTCAGTTCGTCGGACGTCACGCCGATGGTGAGGTCCGCGGGGAAGCCTTCGCTGTGCAGCGCGTCGTTGAGCGCGTCACCGAGCGCGGAGAGCGTCTGCGGGTCGCGATCCGACACCGCTTGCGCGGCGTCGGTCATCTTGCTGGCGAAGCTGAGCATGTCCTGCACGGTCATGCCGACGAACGGGATCTCCTGGTTGAGCGCGTCGTTGTTGGTGACCGCCGTCATGTTCTGCGCGAACTCGAGCACGAGTTGCACGACGTCGGCCGGTGACAGGTCCTTCACGTTGAGCACGTCGCCGAGCGTCTGGCCGACGTTGATGCGGTCGTTGACGACGTCGTTGTCCGACATGCTGCCGATGGCGTGATCGGTGAAGTTGAAGATGTCGGCGGGATCGTTGTCGAGCGCGCTCACGTCGCCGACCACGTCGAGGTCAGCCGACAGGCTCGGCAGCAGGTTGTTGGTCAGCGTGAAGTGACCTTCGATGTCGCCGTCGAGCGACATGTCGATCAGATCCGACAGGTGGTGACTGTCCGCCGCGTGCGCCAACTCGGCGAGGTCGATCTTGTCGTCGTCCGCGCTCGTGTTCGGGTCGACGAGGTTGACGTCGACTTCGGGCGACGCCGCGAAGCTGCCGGTGACGCCCAGGTCGAGGAATCCGAGCGTCGCGCCCACGCCGATGTCGGTCCCGCTGATGCTCAGGCTCGCGCTGACAACGGGATCGTCGGAGGAGATGTAAATGCGGTTGGCGACCGTCACCGGCGTGATGTGCGTGTCGTAGGTGTACGTGCCCGATGCCGAAATCGCCGCCGCACACGCGGCCGCGTCGGCGTAGCTGTTCATCTGCTCCAACAGCTCGAGGCCGATGCCGTGCACCTGCGCCAGCGCGAGGCACGCGGTGTCGTCGGTGAGCACGACGGGCGACGGATCGCTCGGGACCTTGTTGACGGACCCGCCGACCGTGACCAGCGCGTCGCACTGCGCGTCGGTGATGTCGCCGTTGACGTGCTTGAGGTCGGTCGGCGTGAGCTTGAGTTCCGCCGCCAGGCCCGTGCACAGGTCACCGGTTGCGAGCGTGTCTGACTCGGGGATGCCGTCGCCGTCGTCGTCGCTGTCCGTCGCGTCGGAGTGGCCGTCCTCGTCGAGATCGCCCGGCGTGTTGTACCCGAGCTCCGCCGCGAGCGTCGCGTCGGAGGAGATCTTGAGACCGAGCGTGAAGTCCACGGCGATCGTCGCGGAACCCGTCCACGTGCCGGTCTGCGCGCTGAGCGACATGCCGTGCAGGTCGTCGCCGAGGGCGAGGTTCATGGTCGGGTCAGGCAGCACGCCGCCCGGCCCGAACAGCGTGGCGGGCAAGTCGAGGCTGAAGTGGTACTCGATCGCGTCGGCGGTGATGGTGAGCGGATCGAGCGCGGTCGCGCACTGCGCGGCCGTCAGTGGCAGCAAGCCGGACTCGCACAGCAGCTGCACCGCGTCCTGCGCGCTCGGGTCGTCGGTGAGCGCTTGCACCTTTGCGAGCAAACCGTTGACGTCGCCGAGCTTCGCCTGCAACAGCGCCGACGTATCCGCGAGCTGGCCGAGCGTGCCGCCGACGACGGGCACCTGCGTCGCCATGGCGTCGAAGTGCTCGACTTCGCTCAGCCAACCGGCGACGAACTGCAGGCCCGACACGACCTCGGAGAAGTTCGCTTCGCTGAAGTTGGTGAGGTGGTACGTGTCGAACGCGGTCGTCACCGTGGGCGAGTCGAGGTCGGGCAGCGCCCAGGTCATGCTGACGACGTTGGGTGTGCCGTCGCCGATGACCAGCGGCGACCCGTTGCCGTCGGTGATCGACACCGACGGGATCACGAGCGACGCGGAACCGCCGGGCGTGGAAGTTTGGACGAGCGCGGACGGCGCGCACGAGGCCGCGCCGCCGGGGCAGTCGAGGTCGATCGCCAGCGTGCCGGCCATCGTCAGGGTCGAGTCGGCCGCGGTGACGTCGACGAAGCCGAGACGACCGGTCAGTGACGGAACGGTCCCGGTGACGTTGACGGCGAGCGACAGATCGCTCGCGGGGTCCACGACTTGGACACCCGAGGCAGTGAGCGTGAGCCCGAGCGACCCGCCGAAGGCGAGCTTGCCGTCGACCGCGCCGGTGACTTCGAGGTCGGCACCAGGGACGCCCACGGTTCCCGACTGATGGAACGCGGTCGCGGTGCCGAGGTCGCTGCTCGAGAACGTGAGGTTGACGCCGGTGCCGGTAAAGGTCGCGTTGGTCACGCCGGGGAGCGCGACCAGCGCGTCGGTGATCTGAGATTCGGTCGTCGCCGCGACCGTGGACAGACCCGGGATCAGGTCGACGATGCTGCGCGCCGTGGCCACGCCGCCCGACTCATGCTCGAACCAGTCGGCAACGAACGGCGCGTCGAATCCGTCGACCGCGAGGTCGATGCCTTTGAAGCCCGTGAGCAGCGACCCCAAGTCGGCGGTCGACAGCGGCACTTCGACGGACTGCGCGGCGATCGCGTCGCCGCCCGCGTTGTAGACCGCGCCGGCGGCGACGTTGATCTTGGTGTCGTGCGGGCACGCCGCCTTGTCGAGCGCCAGCGTCCACTCGCTCTGGCTCACCTTTGTCACGCCGGTGATCGACGACGCACCGCCGCCGCACGCGGTGTTGCTGAGGCTGAAGTCAGACGCCGTGAGGTCGCCGGAGCCCGCACCGCTGGTGACGGTGGTGAACGCGCCCTCGCTGAAGATGACGCGAATGCTTTGGTAGGTGTCGGACTTCAATGACGAGATCGCGGGCGCGCTCGCCTTCGCGCCCGTGAGCGCGAGCAGCGCCAACGCGGCGCCGAAGAATGCGAAGAGCGCGAACGCGGCTCGTCGGGTTGTGCCCCTCATCACACCGACTGACCTCCCACGACCTTCGGTTCACAACTTTTTGGGCTGTGCTCGGCTTCGCCATAGGAACACGCATCAAGTTCGTGGGAAATAGCCCGCTGGCGTCATCCGCGCTCGGGCAATCGGCGTAGGCCGCTAGCTGCTCGGCGTGTGCGCCGACACTTCGGCGGAGTACGCGGACGCGTCGCTGCCAGCAAGCGACTGCACCACGTAGAAGTACGTCGTGTTGCGTTGGAGGTGTACGTCTTTGTATGCGCGCGCCGTTTGCGTGATGACGACGGTGTAGGGACCGCCGCTCGTGAGCGAGCGCGAGAGGCGGTATCCCGTCGCTCCCGCGACTGCAGCCCAGGTGATCTTGATCTTGCCGGGAGAGAGCGCCGTTGCGGTCACACCCGAGGGCGCGGCGACGCTTCCGCCGCCCCCACCGCCTCCGCCGCCTCCGCCGTCGGACGTGCACACTGCGCGTACTTCACCGGCGGTCGTCTGGATGAGGTCAGGGGCCAGTGTGAACGCCCCGCTGCACGCGTACGTGCCTGCGGTGTAGACGACGGCCCACGGGTCCTTGCGGTCGCGGGCGAACGCTTGGGACGCGGTGCCCGACGTCCATTTGCCGTTGCTGTTGGGCACCGCGAGTTGCGCGCCGGTTCCTCCGACGACCGTCACGTTCGTGAGCGTCGAGTTAAGGAACGAACCGCGCTTGGCGATAGGAGCGCCTTCGTCGACCGATTCGATGACGCCCTGGAAACAGCCTGTCGCCGTCACATTCGACACGGCGACGCCGGTGTTGTCCTGTTCGTGCGGTGCAAACGAAACCGCACGATTGCACTGCTGACCGACAACGTGGTTCGCAGTGAGCGAGCGAACTTCTGAACCAAACGTCGTGCCGTCGGAGTTGTCGGTCTCGAGACGCAGAGTCGTGCCGCCCTGGCTGAACAGATCGGCGAAGGCGACGTTGTGGCCGGACGTGACTTGGTTGGGTCCGTACCCGCGAGGACCGTGCACGTTGTACCAATCGTTGATGGTGCCGTTGTGCGGGTCGTAAAAGGCAGAGCCGTCGATCGGTGTGTCCCGGCGCGCCCGCAACATCAGCGCCGCCTTGCGCGTGCCGGGCCACCACTCGGCGTTGGTCGGACTGGCCGATGCGGGCTGTGAGTCGTTCTGAATCGAGAACACGTGCGAGATGAGAAAGCCATCGACGTTGAGCGCGAGCACGCCCGCCACGAGGTTGTTGGCGTTGGTGACCGCCGGGTCGAGGTCGAAGGTGAAGCTTGTGTCGATCGACCAGCCCGCAGCGACGGGGTTGGCGACGGACTTGCGTCCGCCCGTTGCGGTCCCGACGCCGACGAGTGACACGTTGCGCAGTGGGGTGTTGGGCGGCCCGTCCCAGAGCACCAGCGATGGCGTGGGCGCCGAATACTCAGGCGGGGCCGTGGCATTGCGGCCGCCCGCCTGCTCGAGCACCGCGCCGGCGTCGACTTCAAGGCGCAGGTTGCTCGGAAAGGTCAAATTGAGCAGTCGATACGTGCCAGGCGGTACGTACACCACGCCCTGGGGATCTCCCGTCGGACCGTTCGCGAAGCGCACGGTCGCGGGCTGGAGCGCGGCGGTCATCGCCGCGCGAAACGCGGACGTGTCGTCAGCAGATCCGTCGCCCGACGCGCCGTAATCGCGGACATTGCGCGCCCCCACGGTTGGCGCCGTGACGTCGGCGCGCGCGACCGTCGGCCAGACCGCGGGAACGAGTCCCGCGATCAACGCCACCAACGCGCTCACAATCCTCACCGGTCGCCGCACCCAACAATCTTGGCCCACCCGCCGATCGGCCTATGTCATCCGGCGTGCGACGCAAGGTCTTTTGGGCCATAGCGGTGGCCACCCGACAGGCGTTCACTTGGGGAGTGTTGTTTGTTGACTCCGTGCAGGGTGGGTAGCCACTCCTTGCTGCAGTCAACGGCCGCTCGACGTCACTGCCAGATCCGCGCTCGCCAACGCAGCGCGGTCGCTTGGCCGCCGCCCGACCGGCCGGTGTGCCGCGTCGAACCAGGCGACGCATCCGTCGACGAATCGTCGAACGGGACCGGGCCTGTCGACGCGCCGACTACAACCGAGCCGATCGACAGGCGGGCGACGAGCGCGACGATCGTGATCGTCGACGACGAACGCGACATTCGCTTCCTGCTGAAGTTCGTGCTCGAGAAGCACGGCTACCGCGTCGTCGAAGCCGTGCACGGAGAGAACGCGCTGGCGATCATCCGTAACGAACAACCGGCGCTGGTTATCACCGATCTGATGATGCCGGTCATGGACGGCGGCGAACTCGTCGGATCTTTGCGCGACGCCACCGAGACCGCACAGATCCCCGCGATCCTTGTGACGGCATGCCCTGAGCGCGCACCCCTGTACCAGTTCGACCGCGTCCTCCGGAAGCCGTTCCTTCCGAACGACCTGCTCGCGATCGTGGACGAATTGCTCGGCGGGACGCTGTCGTGAACCGGCGCACGACCGGGATCGCGGAACTCGATCTCGTCCTCGGCGGCGGCATTCCCGGCGCGTCGTGCGTCGTCATCGCCGGCGGACCGGGCACGTGCAAGACGATCCTGGCGCAGCAGATCTGCTTCGCCAACGCGCGCTCGGGCGGGCACGCGATCTACTTCACCACGCTCTCCGAACCGCACTCCAAGCTCGTCGACCACCTGTCGGGCTTCTCGTTCTTCGACCGCTCGCTCATCGGAGACTCCGTCGAGTTCCAGCATCTCGGCGCGCTGGCCGAAGAGGGCGACGCGCCGTCGATCGCCAACGTGTCGGCCGAAGTAGTGCGCCAAGCGTTCGAGCGCCGGCCGTCGGTCATCGTCATCGATTCGAGCAAGGCCATCCACGAAGCCGACGAGGGCGGTTTCCGCACCGCGCTGTACGAGTTGTCGAGCCGCGTCGCGCTGTCGGACGCGTTGCTCATCCTCGTCGGCGAATACGGACCCGAAGACATGCGTTCGGCCGCCGAGTTTGCCGTCGCCGACGTGATCATCGAGCTGTCCAACGAGACCGCCGGGTTGACCGATCGCCGCTGGCTGCACGTCGCGAAGCTGCGCGGCTCGTCGTATCTCGCGGGCAAGCACGTCTTCACCGTCGGCGACGACGGCATCGCGCTGTACCCGCGGCCCGAGTCGACGCCGACGACGCGTGGGCTCATCGAAGGCCCGCGCCTGTCGAGCGGCGTGCGCGGGCTCGACGACATGATGGGTGGCGGCCTGCCGCGCGGCACAGCGACGATCGTCGCCGGACCGTCGGGCGCGGGGAAGTCGGTGCTCAGCCTGCAGTTCCTCAACGAGGGCCTGTCACGCGGCGAAGGGTGCGTCTACGCGTCGTTCCAGGAGGGCGAGCCGCAGCTGCGGGCGAAGGCCGCCAGCTTCGGCTGGGACCTCGACAAGAGCCCCAACGCCGGCAAGCTCAAGATCATCCACGTCGAGCCCGTCGAGCTCGGCGTCGACCTCGTCGCCGCGCAGCTGCACGCCGCGGCGATCGAAGTCGGCGCGCGCCGGATCGTCATCGACAGCATCGCCGAGCTGGCACACGCCACCGATCACGCCCGCTTCCCCGACCTGCTGTGGGCCACGGTCAGTTCTCTGCGCGGCCTCGGCGCCACCGTGTTCCTCACGAGCGAGACGTCCGCCTTCTTCGGCGCGGCCTTCGAGCTGGCGAGCGGTCTGTCCTTCGTCGCCGACAACATCATCCTGCTGCGCTACGCCGAGTTCGCCTCGCAGATCCACCGCGCACTGGTCGTCGTGAAGATGCGCGACAGCGACCACCGGCACAACCTCGTCGAGTTCGAGATCAACAACACCGGGGCTCGCGTCAAGGGCGAGTTCGAAGGGGTCACCGGCGTGCTGTCCGGCACGCCCGTGCCCACCGCCCAAAAGTTCGCGGACTTCTTCGGGAAATAGACGATGAAGGCCGTCGCCCACCGCCGCTTGATCGACGTCCTGCGGGACTGGCTGCGGTCGCTGTTCCATCACTCCCCCGTCGCGCGCGACAGCGCCGACGAATTCGAAAGGTTCTTCGGCAAATGAGAAACACACAACTCGTGACGTCGTACATCCAAGCCTTCGTGTTCGTTGCCCTCGGCATACGCGTGACGATCGCGTGGCTGCACGAACGCGACCGACGATCGGCGCACCTGGCGGCCGCCGGGGTGCTGTTCGGGTTGCAGTCACTGCTCTCGGCAGTGTCGGGCACGGTGTGGGACTCGACGAAGCTCGAGACGCCGCCGCACGCGCTGAGCGTGCTGACCAGCATCATCTTGTTCGTCGCCGTCTTCGAGTTCCTGCAACTGCTCGGCGACTTCATCACCTACCCGCGCTGGGCGCACGCGCTGTCACCGATCGCACTGGCGGTGAACGTGGTCTTCGCGATCATCGAGCGGCCCGACATCCGCTTCGATCCGAACAAGGGCATCGTCCACGTTCCCGGCGTGCACAACCCGATCAGCTACAAGGTCTACATCGGCTACGTGCTGCTGTATCTCGCCGTGGCGTTCGGCATCCTCGCGTTCGCGTTCCTCACCTACGGGATGCGCACGCATGCCCTCGCCCGCTTCCGCATGCTCACCATCGGCGGCGGCTTCCTGCTGTTCTTCGTCGTGATCGGCCTGCTGCCGCGCATGTTGTACGGCGACCCGACGGCTCAACTCGTCAAGAACCTGCTGAACGTGTTGCAGTACGTCGCCCTCGCGGTCGGCCCGCTGTTGCTGCTCGGGTTCGCGCCGCCGCGAATGATTCGTTCGCGCTTCGGCGGGATGTGGCGCGAGGCGTGATGAAGACGGCCGAAGACCTCAGTTCCGTCGACGCGCCGTTCCTGTCGGGACTCGCGCACGAACTGCGAACACCGCTCACGGCGATCCGCGGCTTCGCCGATCTGCTCATGACGCTCGACGGGCCCGACGAGGACTTGGTCCGGCGCGAGATCACGACACGGTTGCTGCGCAACACGCAGCAACTCGAGGCGCTCGTCGACAACATGCTCGACGCGGTGACGCACGGACGCGTGGAGTCACTGCATCCGCGCCGAGTCAGCCTGCGCTCGCTGGCGCACGAAGTGGTCGACGAGATCGCGCTCACGCTGGGCCCGCACGTCATCGAAGTACATGGGCTGCCGGCCTACGCCTTCGCCGATCCGTACGCCGTCACGCGCATCCTGATGAGCTTGCTGACCAACGCCGCGCAGCACTCACCTGACGGGTCCCGCATCGACGTCGCCACCGATGTGTGCGCCAACGGCCGTGTCGTGATGACGGTCACCGACGCCGGGCCGGGCATTCCCGAAGTCGATCGCGACGCCGTGTTCGACCCGTTCTGGCGCAGCGAGAGCGCGCGCCAGGCGTACCGCGGCCTCGGCGTCGGGCTGTCCATCGCCCGCGACCTGTGCTTCCTGTCGGGCGGCGACATCACCGTGTCCGACGCGCCGGGCGGCGGGTCGTGCTTCGAGGTCGAGCTGCCGGCGGCTAACTGACTTCGAAGTCGTCGGGCGACAGGGCCGGCCAGTGCCGGCTCTGCAGGATGCGCGTCACAAGATCGTTCGACACCGCGTCGGCGTCGACGCCTTTGAGCGTCAGCGTGCCGAGCATCTGGCGGCCGAACCACACGAAGGTGCTGAGCGCGCCGTCGGTCGTCTCGTAGACGGGCACGCCGGAGAAGTCGAGTTCCGCCGGCTCCCCCACGAGGATCTGGCGGCGCATCGCCTGGCGATCGGACTCCTTGCGCGTATCGGCGCGGCGGCCGATGCTCGCCAACTCCAACAGCCCGACGAGGCGTTCACCTTGGCGGACCTCCCACACGCGTCCCTCTTTGACGAGCGAGGTCGGACCGACGGAGCGGAACGCGTGCTGCACGTCCTTGGACGCGTTGGGCTGCATTACCAAGCCACCGACGGCGTCGACGGTCGCCGGCACCGCGGCGGTGGGGATCGCCGGCGCCACGAGCGGTTTGGCTGATCCGCCGCACGCGCCGGCGACGAGCGCGATCACGACGAGGACGGCGCGCCTCATAGGAACGCCAACCCGCCCGTCGGCTTGACCGACATCAGCGTGCTCACCACGTCGATCTGCAGCGTGACCGGCGCGGCGTCAGTCTTGAGCGTGCGCTGCGAATGTTCCTCGCGCCGCATCACGAGACCTCCGAACTGCGGCGCGTAGTTCTGCACGATCGGCGTGTCCGGATGGTCGGGGTTTCCCGACCCGCTGACGGCTTGGTCGAGTACCGCGGCGCGGGTCTCCGTCGTCGACACCTTGAGCGTGTCGACGATCGTGCCGCACACGTCGATCAGCTGGCGCGCGCCGGCGATGTCGCCCTGCACCGCGGCGGTGGTCTTCGTGTCGGGGTCGACCGCCGCGGTCGCCCACGTATTGCCCGGACCCGTGAACGGCAGCACCTCGATCGCCGGCGTCGGCGTGAAGGTCGTGATCTGGCCGTTGGTGATCACTTCTTCCTTGACGAGGTCGAGTTCGCGCGGGTTGTACGTGTAGTAGTCCTTCACGCTCAGCCCGGGCGCCAGCGTTTCCTCCGACTCGAAGGTCGTGATCGGTTCCTTGCCGTAGTACACGTCGTTGGTTACGACCGTCTCGACGTGGCTGATGACGACCTGCGTGATCGGTGGGTAGGGCAGCGCGATCGGGATCGCACCGTTGACCTTGATCGTGCCGACGTTGTGCTTGAGGTATGTGCCCGCGGTCGGCGGGCGTGTGATGTTCGCCGTCGCCGGCACGTCGGGTGTCGCGCCTTCGGCCGCGGTGGGGCACAGCTCCAACGCCGGCAGCTTCGGCAGCGGTGGCAGCGCGATCTTCACGACGTCGAGCCCCCCGAGCGGGAGCAGGACGTCGGGCACGTCGCGCGCGACAGGCGGCGGCTTGAGCGACTCGTCGCTGAACGCGACCGACAGCGACACCTTGCGCACGCCGATGAGCGTCTTCGGCGCGTGGTTCGGCCCGCAGGCTGTTGCCACGAGAGCGAGCGCGAGGCCGAGCGCGAGCACACGGATTTTCACTGGGATGCGACCTCCTTCATCGCGCGCCGGCCCCGACGCGGGACGACGCGTCCTACGGCGCGCCACACCCGCACGAGCGCGAGCCGCAACGCGCGCAGCGGCGTCGGTATTGCGACGTTCGGCATCTCGTCGCTGAAGGGCCTGATGAGCGAGGAGCGCGCCAGCGCGGCGACGAAGCGCGCCTGCATCGGCTGCGCCTGGCGGAGACGGCGGACGAGCGAGTTCGCCATCTCCTCGCCGAGCAGGGCGTCGGCGTCGGTGACGTCGTAGGCGAGATCGCCGTACAGCGCGCGCGTGACGAGCCACGCGAGCTCGCGGTGCTCGCCATCCTCGTGCACGTGGTCGAGGAACTCGATGGGCGTGGCGAACGGGTCGCCGACGGACAGATCGGTGGCGGCGTCGCGAAACTCCGCGTAGGCGACCGCGACCCGCGCGCGCGGTCCCAGCGGCTCAGCCCAGCGCTCGCGCCGCAAGCGGCGCGCCGTGCGGGCGAACATCGGCGCACACATGTAAAGCAGCAGGGCTGCGGCGAGGAAAGGCGCCACCATCGCGAGCACGTCGCGCACCTGCTCGAAGAGCAGCCGTGGATTGTCGACTTCGACCGGCACGTAGATCTGCGCCGCGATGTCGGTGGACGGTTCGATGCGGTCGTCCTGGTCCTTGTTGGCGAGATCCGCCTGCGCCTTTGGCGGCACGTCGAGCAGCGGCAGCCAGCCGTAGCCGTCGAAGTACACCTCGAGCCACTGCTCGGCGTTCTTCGGCCGCACCGTGAACTTGCCGTTCTCTTCGTTGAGTCCGACGTAGCCCGTGCCGATGCGCGACGGCACGCCGACCCAGCGCGCCAGCACCGCCTGCGCGGCGACGATCTCGTAGGGCGTGCCCTTCTTCGAACCGTTCAAGAGGTCCACGACGCGCTTGGGCGTGATCTCCGCCGGCGAGCCGGCTCCCGTCGCCGTGACGTGGTCGAGCAGTTGGTGACGCACGTAGTCGAGGCGCGGCCACAGCCCCGGCGGCGCAGCCGCCATCAGACGCTGGATGGCGGCGGGCGGCTTCGGCACGTCGAGGTGCGTCGCGTCATCCGTCGCCTTCGTCACCGCTGCGAGACCGGTAGCCGTCGGGTACGGGGCGAGGCTGAGTTTGTAGACGAGTCCGTTCGGCGCGCGTCCCGACGGCACCTTGAGCACACCGCTGCGCTTGTCGATGCGCAGGTTCGGTCGTTCGCCGCCGAACGCGACGCGCTGCGCCGTCGGCACGATCGGCACCGCGGCGGTCGGCCCGAGATCGCCGGTGGTGATGGTGACGTCGACCGTCGCGTTCTGCATCGAATCGTGGTTCAGTTGACCGCTTCCGGGCAGTGGCGCGAGGTTGCCCGGGCTCGTACCCGGCAGCTTCCACACGCCGTCGTCGTAAACATCGAGGACGTTGGTGCGCCACGGACCAGTGAAGCCCGCGGGCGCGTCGACGGTGAACAGCACGCGATCGCGCTGTTCCGACAGCGGGATCGACTTGGGCTTCTGCGGACGGTCGTTCGGGTCGAACGCAGGCTTCGGAAAGAGGAAGCTCGTGTGTCCCAAAATCACGAGGGCGACCGCGAGCGCGACCATGCCCACGCCGCCGCGCACGATCCGCGTCAGCTCGAAGGCGCGATTGAGTTCACCGGCGCCGCGCGGGCCGTCGTCGCCGCCGAACAGCACACCGAACGCCGCGAGGATCGGCAGGAACGCAAACACGCCCGCGAGCACTTGCTGCGACGTCGGCTGGCTGATGGCGGCGAGGGCGACGAGCGGCACCGGCACGAGCACGCCCATCATCGGGCGCTTCATCGCGGAGCCAACCCACGCCGAGCCGAAGCCAAGGAAGCCGAAGATCAACACGAGCAGCGGCCGCCAACCCGGGTCGAACGGAATCGGGATCTGCAACAGGCGCGCCGCGTCGATGGCATCGCCGGCGAGCCGGCGGACATCACCCGGAGACCCACCGGGCAGCACCGAGAACATCGCGACGCCGAGGATGACGACGGGCACCACGAGTTGCGCGAGGAACGCGCGCTTTGAGCGCGCCGCCCACGCGGCAAGCCCGGCGCCCATCGATCCGGCCAGCAACGCGCAGATGCGCGCCGGCCAGCTGTTGAACACCCCGCCCACCACAAGCGCCGCGGCGGCGGTCGCCAACCCGGCCGCCAAGATCGGCCGCAGCGAAACCGGGGTTTCCTCTGGTTCTTGTGATGAAGGGCGAGGGTCTTGCTCGCTCTTCATCACAAGAACCTCGGGTTCGCGCTCGAGGACGGCGGTCATCAGAACCTCGCCGCCGCTTGCACTTCACGCCGGAAGGCGACGGCCAGCGGCGTGTTCGGACGGATCTCCACCACTTGCGCGCCGAGCGACGTGGCGCGCGTGAGGTTCTCGGTCTGATCCTCGTCCCAGACGAGCGCGACCACGACGACCTGCACGCCGCGGTTGGTCAGCAGTTCGAGTCGCGCCGCGGACTCGCGGTCGAGGAACGGCGTCACGATGACGAGGTGCGTGTCGCGTTGCGCCAGCGACGCCAGCCGCGCCATGCCCGACGTGAGCGGCGCGTCGCCCATGTCGATGCGCGCCAACTCGTCGAGCAAGCGGATCTTGTTCGGACCCGTGCGGACGGGCCCGACGATCTTGGCGTCGTTGCCCTCGATCGTGACCTCGTAGCCCTCGCCGAGGTGATGCACCGCGAGGCTCGCGACCGTGCGCACGCCAGCTTCGAAGGACTCCGACAGCAGTCCTTTCGAGTGCTGCCGGCGATCGGCGTCGAGCAGGATCACGACCTTGTCGGAGATTCCCTGCTCCGCTTCTTGCACCAGCAGCTGCCCGGTGCGCAGCCAGGCGCGCCACACGACGCGGCGCACGTCGTCGCCCGGCTCGTAGGCGCGCATGCCGTACAGCTCCATGCCGCTCGGCCACGGCTTGCTTACCGGCGGGCGGAACGGCGGGTCTTCCCACATGCGCGTGAGCGGGCGGTCGGTGACGGGTTCGATCGTGGGGTGCACGACGAGCTCGAACGACTCGGCCAGCGTCGCCTCGCGCTTGGTCAACCCGAACGGATCACCCCAGCGCACCGTGAGCGGGCCGAGCTCGTACACGCCGCGGCGCCACGCGTTCACCGCGTAGGTGTGCTCGACGGGTTGCTCCGGACTGACCGACGCGACCGCGACGGTTGCGAGTTGCCCGAACTCGAGCGGGAGCCGCTCTTCGAGCACAAGGTTGGTGACGCGCCGCTCCGAGGTCATCGTCACCGCGAGGTCGACGACGGTTCCTTCACGCACGCGCGGGTTGGTGTCGCCGCGCACGCCGACGACCGGCGGCGTCCGGCGCGTCAGGAACTTGCTGGCGACGATCACGACGACGACGCCATAGGCGAGCATGTACAGCGGCCGCCCGCCGGCGTAGCGACCGAGGCTCCAGAACACGACCGCCATGACGAGCATGATCTGGCCGGAGTTCGTGAGACCGCTGACGTTGGTGATGGCGCGACGCAGACGCGCGCCGAAGCGGTGCGCCTCGACAGCTCGATCCGCGTACTGGCGCGTCGCCGCGCCCATCACCTGAGGCATGCGGCTAGCGAGCCCCAGCCTTCGCGCGCTTGCCGTTGCGCGACGCCAACGCCGGCTTGGGCGGCGGCGCGGTCTCGACGCCCAGCGGCGCCTTGACGCGATTGGTCACGCGGTCGAGCACGTTGTCGACGTCCTCGCCGCGCAGGATCGCGTCGGGCGACAGCATGATGCGGTGCGCCAGCACCGGGCGCAGCAGCGAGCGCACGTCTTCGGGGTACACCGTCCAGCGCCCGTCGGCCGCGGCCATGACACGCGACGCCTTGGCCATCGTGATCGAGGCGCGCGGCGACGCGCCGAGCGTGATCGACGGATCCGACCGCGTAGCGTCGATGATGTCGACGATGTAGCGCTCCACCGACTCGGGCATCACGACGTTCGGGATCATCTGCTGCAGCTCGACGATCTCCTTTGCCGAGGTCACCGCCGCGAGACCTTCGACTTCGAGGTCGGCGACGTTGCCGCGCATGACGAGCAGCTCGGCGTCCTTGCCGGGGTACCCCATCTTCAGGCGGAAGAGGAAGCGGTCGAGCTGCGCTTCGGGCAGCGGGAACGTGCCCGCCTGCTCGACCGGGTTCTGGGTCGCCAGCACGAGGAACGGCTTGGGCAGCGCGTTCGGCTGGCCGTCGACAGTCACGTTGCGCTCGGCCATGCACTCGAGCAGCGCCGACTGCGTCTTGGGCGTCGCACGGTTGATCTCGTCGACCAGCAAGATGTTGGTGAACACCGGACCCGGCTTGAACGCCAGCGTCATCGTCTTCGTGTCGATGACCGACGAGCCGGTGATGTCGCCCGGCAGCATGTCGGGCGTGCACTGCACGCGCGAGGTTTTGGCGCCCATCGTCATCGACAAAGCGCGGGCGAGCATCGACTTGCCCACGCCCGGCACGTCCTCGAACAGCACGTGCCCGTTGGCAAACACGGCGACGAGCGCCATGCGCACCACGTCCTCCTTGCCGTGGATGACGGTGTTCACGTTCGCGGCGATGCGGTTGAACGCCTCCTGGAACTTGTCGACGTCGAGTGCAGTGGTCATGTGAGTGCTCCTGATCTGTTGATTGCGGCTTCGGACGTACCGAGGTACGCCTCGACGACGCGGGGATGGGCGAGCACCGACGCCGGATCACCGGTGGCGACGATGGCACCGGATTCCATAGCGACGAACTCGTCGGCGATTGAGGTGAGCAGTGGCATGTCGTGCTCGATGACGAGCATCGAGCAGCCCGTCTCGAAACGGACGCGCTCGAGCAGCGGCCCGAGTTCTTCGGTCTCGCGCTGGGCGACGCCGGCGGCGGGCTCGTCGAGCAACAGCACCGTGGGGTTGGCGGCCATGACGCACGCCAGGTCGACGATGCGGCGTTGGCCCGTCGACAGCTCGCGGATGAACGAGTCCTTGATGTTGCCGAGATGCAGCAGCTCGATGAGGCGATCGGCGCGGCGCGACACGCGGCGTTCGGCCTTGCGCACTTGCGGGAAGTGCAACACCGCCATGGTCGCCGAACGCACGTCGAATTGCTTCTCGCACGCGACGCGGATCGTTTCTTCGACGGTGAGTGACGGGAAGATGCGCGCGTCCTGGAAGCAGCGGTGCAGCCCTTGCAACGCGCGGCGCGACGGGTCGAGGCCGTCGATCGGCTCACCCAGCAACAGCACCTCGCCGGCGTCGGGCTCGGTGTAGCCGGAGATGAGATCGAACAGCGTCGTCTTGCCCGACCCGTTTGGACCGATGAGCCCGACGATGCGACCCTCGCGCAGCGAGAAGCTGACGTCGTCGACGGCGGTGATGCCGCCGTAGCGCTTCGCCAAGCCGCTGGTTTCGAGCACGCGGGTGTCGGCGTCGGTCTGGCCGCGCAGCGCGATCTTGCCGCCGCCACCCGTGCCCGAAAGGAAAACCGAGCGCAGGATGTCGGGCCGCGCCAGCAACTCCTTGGTCGGGCCGACGAAGCGGACCTCGCCCTTCTCCATGAACACCGCGCGCTGGGCGATCGTGAACGCGATGTTGATCGACTGCTCGACGAGTACGACCGTCGCACCGTTGTGGTGGATCGCTTCGACGATGTGGAGCAATTGCTCGACGACGATGGGCGCGAGCCCGAGCGAAAGCTCGTCGATGAGCAAGAGCTTCGGCCGCAACAAGAACGCCGAGCCGAGCGCCAGCATCTGCTGCTCGCCGCCCGACAGGTCACCCGCCGGCGTGTTGAAGCGCTCGCGCAAGACAGGGAAGAAACCGAACACTTCCTCCTGGCGCTGCGCGATCAGTTCGGAGTCGTCGAGCGTCCACACCGCGAGGCGCAGGTGGTCGCGCACGCTGAGGGTCGGGAACGTGGCCTTGCCGCCGGGCACGCACACGATGCCGCGCTCGGTGTGCAGCGACGGCGGCATGTAGGTGATGTCTTCGCCGAGGAACGCGATCGCGCCGTTCGATGCCGGCGCCGTGCCGCAGATCGCGCGCAGCACCGTGGACTTGCCGGCGCCGTTCGTGCCGAGCAACGCGAGGATTTCGTGCTCGTTGACTTCGAGGTCGACGTTGAACAGGACCTGCACGTTGTTGTAGTGGACGTCGAGGTCGCGCACGACGAGCAGCGGCCCGCCGATGCCTTCCTCCCCCGCACCGAGCGACGTCGCGAGCGCGCTCGCGCGTGCCTGGCGGATGTCGGCGTCGATCGTCTGCGACGCCGACGTGATGATCAGCGAACCGATGATGAAGATCGGCACGATGGCGGCGAGCGCGATGCGGTAGCCGTGGGCGTCGCCGATGGCGCCGATCGGCGCGGCAAACAGCAGCCCCGGCGCAATGAAGAACGCCGCGATCCCAGTGGCGAACCCGCGCACGCGCGGCGGGATCACCAAAGTGAGCAGCGCCAGCGACGACGGCGCCAGGATCGCCCCGGAGAGCGCGCCGACGTAGAAGGGAACGAGCGACAGCCACCACGTTGGCGCGACCGCCGTGACGAGGATGCTGAGGCCCTGGGCGACCCCGAGGAGACCCACCATCGTCACGATGCGGCTCGGGCGTCCTCGCTCCATCATCCGGTTGCCGATGCGCGCACCGATCGCGAGGCCGACCACGCCGGCGACCTCGAGGCTCGCCACCACTGCGCCGCGCGTGGCGGGTGTGAGGTGGAACACCTCGTCGTAGAACAGCGCGGCGATGCCGACGAGCGCTCCGCCTGCACCCGTGAGGAACGGAAGCGCCCACCAGATGCGCCGCAGGGTCTTGACCGCCTTGGCGATGCGCCACGACTCAGTGAATCCCGGCGGATCGACGGCGACGATGGCGCCATCGGCCTCGCCGCGCTTGGGCTCACGCAACACCACTAGGCACACGACGGTTAACACCGCGCTCGGGATGGCGAAAAGGATGAACGGGGCCTGCCAGGCGATGAGCGAACCGACGACGCCAGCAATGATCGGGCCGAAAAAGCGACCGGCTGACTCTGACGCCGCGAAGAGCGAGTACACGCCGGGACGCCGCTCAGGCGGATAGGTATCGGCCAAGAGCGAGTTCTGCGGCGGCAGTGTCGCGTTGTGCGTGCCGCTCAGCATGCGCGCCGCCGCCAGCAGGAACAGCGTCGGCGCGAGCCCCGTGAGCAACATGACCACCGACAGCACGCCGAAGCCGACGCCGACCAGACGCGTGCGATTGGCGCGGTCGGCGAAGTAGCCCATCGGCACCGCGATGACGAGAGTCACGAAGTTCGCCAAGGCGGCGAGCGTGAGCACCAACGAGCCCGACACGCCGAACCAGTCGCGCATCTCGGGCAACAGCACGCCGAACGATGAGATCTGCAGCCAGTTGAAAAACTGCATGGCGGAGAGCAGCAGCAACGGCGCAGCCGCCGCGCCACCCGTCACCGCCTTCAATGAGAAGCGCTTCATTTGTAGACCCAGCCCTTGCCGAGCTGGCTGCGCCCGGCCTCGCGCACCGCAGACTCGATCTCGTAGTGCTGCTCGGGGTCGGGCTTGGGCGTCAGCGCGGCGCGCGAGCGCTCGCTCGTGAGATCGCGCACGTCGCCGAGCAGGCTGCGCACGTAGATCTTCTCGCGCAGCGCGATGCGCCGCAGCCACGCGTCGCGGACCGAGTAGAGCATGCCGCCGAGGCCCGCCGGATACAGCAGCAGCACGATGAGCACTCCGGCGCCGCTGGCGAGCAGCTGCGCGATCGCGCCCTTGAGGAACAGCGTCGTCGCGCCGAGATAGATCGCGCCCGTCAGCACGCCCGTCACCGAGCCGAGCCCGCCGATCACCGCCATCAGGAACATCTGGATGCCCTGCTCCGGCACGAACGTCTCGGGCCGCACGGCGTGGCTCTGCGCGCCCAGCAACACGCCCGCCCACGCCGCGATGAAACCGGAGATGGCGAACGTGACGAGCCGCACGCGCACCAGCGACAGGCCGAAGGACTGCGCGGCGCGCTCGTTGTCGCGCATCGCGATCAGCGCGCGGCCCGTGCGCGTGCGCCGCAGCGTCAACGCCGCGAACAGCGCGAGCAACAACCCGCCGACGCACAGGAAGAAGTAGGCGCGCTCGTCGCTGAAGTCGAGAAAGCCGAGGTGCGGGCGGCCGACCTTCTCCGGCACGAGCACGGGGAAGCGCTCCTTGTCGAGCACGAAGCTCGACATGGCGACGGAGAACGCCAGCGTCGTGACCGCGAGATACAGCCCGCGGATTCGCAGCGCCGGCAGTCCGAGAAGGACGGCGACCCCCGAGCCCGCGAGACACCCGAGCAGCGCGGCGAGCGGGAACGGCAGATGCGCGCTCGACGTGAACGCGCCGCTCACCGACGCGCCGACGGCGACGAGACCGAACTGGCCGAGGCTGATCTGGCCGCCCCAGCCCGTGAGCACGACGAGCGACACGCCGACGATGCCGTAGATCGCGTACGTCGCGCCGAGCGACACCTGCGACTGCGACATCGCGAACGGGTAACCGATCACCAGCACGCCCACAACGAACGCCACCCAGCGGCGCGCGCTCTGCACGACCGCCAGGTCGCGCAGCACCGGCGGCACGGCGCGGATCTCCTCGACCGCCGCCCAACCCGACACCGCCGACTCCTCCGTGCGCGATAACTGCTTGCGCTGCACGAGCAGCGCCGCGCCGATCACGAGCAGCAACGCAACGTCTTCGAGGGCGAAGCTGTGCGTCGCCCAGAACACGCAGCGGCCGAACAGCGTGACGGCGATCGCGGCGGCGACAGTGCGCGGGAGGTCACTCATGCGTCCGAGCACCACGGCGGCGAGTCCCTGCAGCAGCGTCGCGGCGGCGAGGACAACGCCCGTCTGCGCGACCGACGTGAGGCTGGTGTTACGCAGCGGCTCGATCAGCAACGATCCGAGCGCCGCGAGCCCGCCGGCGATCGCCCACACGATCGTGCTCAGCGTGCCGGTCCCGATACCGAGCAGCGCGGCGCGCTCGGCGTTCTCCGCGAGGGCCCGAATCGCAGTACCGGCGCGCGAGTAACGCAGGAACACGCCGAGCCCGACCAGCGCGGCCACCGACGCGACGACCGCGAACACGTGGTCACCGGTGAACGCGACTGTGCTCGTCTTGACGTGCAGCGAGTTGGCGAACGGCGCGTGCAGCTCGCCGCTGGGCAAGCGCGCCAGGTCGTCCTGTGACACCTTGCCGAACAAGCTCACGCCGAAGCGCCACTGCGGCAGCGCAAAGCAGGCGGACGCGACCAGCTGACCCGCCGCGATCGTCGCCACCGTCGCGACCAGGCGCGGCGAGTTGGTGAAACGGCGCAGCAGCGCGATGTCGACGAAGACGCCCGCGCCGACGCCCGCGGCGAGCACTGCGATGACGACGGCCCACCACGGCCAGCGCTCGCCGACGAGCGTGAATGCAGTGATGGACGCGGCGAACGAGATGCTGCCGTGGGCGAAGGTGATGATCCGTGCCGACTTGTAGATGAGGAGCAGGCCCGTCGCGAACAGCGCGGCGATGAGGCCTTGGATCAGGCCGTCGACGAGGAATGACGGCGGGATCGTGCCCTTGCCGTAGAGCTTCGACAGCGCTTCGCCGGCGACGGCGGCGACGGCCACGAAGGCCGCGGCCGTCGCCGCCGCACGCACCCCCCGAGCGCGGCGCGGCGGCGGGCTGGTGGGATTCCGCTGCGGCGCCGCCGATTCGAGGTCTTGCGCCGCGTGGTCGAGCACGGCGGTCATAGCCGGCCCCCCAACGCGACGAGCTGCTGCTGGATCGTGCCCTTGAGCGTGGCGAGCGCGGGCACGCGCACGGTGACGTCGCGGCTCGGCAGCGCGATCTGCTTCACGCTGTCCGCGGCGGTGACCGGCACCAGCGTGAGCGTCGCTTCGAGATCGAACTCCGTGCGCTTGTCGGGGTGCTCGGCGAACAGGATGCGGATCGACGACACCGTGCCGTCGGTGCGCAGGATCGCTTCCCCGTGATGAATGTCACCGGTGATGGCGAGTGACCGCAGCAGCTTCTTGCGCTGCTTGCGCTCGTCTTCGCGCATCTTGATCTTGCGCTCGGCCTTGCTGATCGACGTGTTGAACGACAGCAGCCGGCTGCCGTCGGCGGCCTTCTTCTCCAGCTTGATCGAACCGGTCAGCGCGCCCGTTAGCAAGTCGGTGAGGAACACCGGATCGACGATCGCGATGTCGCCGGGGCCCGCGCCCTGACCGAGTTCGCGCATCGTCGGCTCGCTGACGTCGGGTAGGCGGTCGTATTCGAAGCGCGCCCACTTACGCCGGTCCGCAGCCGAACGCGTAGTGCGGCGGGCGTACACCGTCGCCGGGTCGAACAGCACGATCGGCGGCGCGCCGGGCGACGGGCTGAGCGACGCGCGCCGGTTGCCGCGCTCGAGCGTCACCGCGAGCTGACCGAGGGTCGCGCCGCGTGCCGCGGCGAGACGGTCACCGAGCGCCGACTGCAATGCCGCCTGACCGCTTTCGCCGCCCGGGATGTTCTTGGGTCGCAACGACACGACGAGTTGGCCGGCGTACACGTCGTGCGACGCGAGCTTGGCTGCGTGATTGAGCGCGTCGCCGAAGCGCTTGCGTTCACCTTGCGCGCACGCGCCGGCGACGAGCGCGACCAACACAGCGACGGCGACGATCCGTCTCACTGGCCGCCGCCTGCGGTGTCGCTTTGTCCCGGACCGGTGACGCCGCTCTTGAACATCTCGGAGTTGTCGGCGGGGATCTCGCCGCGCTTGAAGCGCCGGCCGCCCTGCACCCACACGTAGGCACCCGGCCCGCCGCGTTCAGGATCGATGCGCGTGGTGGAGTACCAGACGACGCCGACGTCGTCCATGTAACTGAAGTCGTCAGGCCCGAAGCCGCCGCCGATCGCCCACTTCGGATCGCTCGGGAAGCGTTGCCCGAGGCGGTTCATCCCGTCGGCCACGGTTTGGGGTGTGAGCTTCGGACCCGCCTCCTGGATCATGTTCATCAAGACGACGATCGGGTGCCAGTAGTACTCGCACGTGTCCTGGTCGGCCGTGTTGCTCGGGTCGATCGACTTGTAGGCGATCGCGCACTCCCACTGCTCGAAGGCGTGCGGCAACTCCCACGTGTTGATGCCGAAGACGTGTTGCGCCTGCGTCTTGGGATACAGCCGCGCGAACGCGTTCAGGTCGAGGCCGTAGTTGCCCATGATCATCCACTCGGGCTGCCACCCGAGTGCGTCGGCCGCCGCCATCATGATCGCGGCGGTACCGCCGAGGACGTCGAGCATGATCGTCGTGACGCCGTGCGCGTACATCTGCTGCATCGCCACCGAGATCGTCTCGGGACGATTCGAGTCCACGGTGTACGGATCGGCGTAGCCGCCGCATTCGTGGTTGAAGGAACGGTTGAACGAGTCGGGCGACTGCGTCACCGACACCGTGCTCTCGGCCGCGATGCCGAACTTGCGCGGCTTGTTCTTGTCGACGCCGACGCCGGCCCACTCCGCCGGCCGGTTGATCAGCTTCTTGCACGCGAACTCGGCGTCGAAGCCGTTCGACTGATCGATGTCCATCATGAACGAATAGAAGTTCGGCCGGTGCTTCACGAAATAGCTGTGTTCGTACGGGTTGCAGATGACGGGACCGACCGTCGAGATGCGCTCGCAGAACGGCTTGTCGATGTGCCACGCGCCGAAGATCTTCCAGTCGTTCAGTTCGTGGTTCGCCTCGGCTTGCTGGTCCTCGGGCGTCGTGCCGCCTTCGGCGCCGCCGTAGAACGACACGTGCCGGCCCCACGTTTGGTAGTGCGCGTTGAAGTACGTCTCGAGGACGCGCAGCGTGCGGTCGACGGCGTTCTCGCCCGCGTGCGGCTCGGGGTTGACCCGGCCTGCGGTCGGCGCGGCGAGTCCGTGCCACAGCGACAGGCGCACTTCGTTGGGGAAGACGTTCTTCGCGGTGGCCCCGCCGTTGTCGCCCTTCCATGCGGGAGCGCAGGGCGCGCCGTACACGGACTCGACGACGCGCGCCGGTGAGCCGTAGCACTGCCCGAACGCCTTCGGCGGCTTCACCGTCGTCGGCGGCGCGGCCGCTTCCTCGCTAGCGCCGGCACCGCTGCCCTGCGCCTGCTGCTTCGCCTCGATCAGCGAGTCGGCCTGATCGTCGGGCGGCGCGCCGGGGTTGAGCGCGGCGGAGTCGTTGGTCTGCTCAGGCGGCGGGCGCAGGATCGAGGGCAGCAGCGCAACAGCAACCGCGAGCGCGAGCGCGCTGTAGAGGACGCCGACGTACTGCCGCGCTTCGCCGCGTGCACGGCGCACGCGGCGACTGCTCACCGATGCCACAATCCCCCCAGCTTCATCAGATCTTGCGTACTCCTGACGGGCTTCAGAATCCAACGGTAGCGCAATACTGCCGGTATTTGTTTGGCGGATTCGACGCCGACCTGTGCGCTGGTCGAAACGGCGCGGAAACATCCAGCGGGCAGCGTGGGCAAGTGCCAGGAAAGCTCGACGGGTTCGCCATCGCGGTCACCGCCGACCGGCGCGCCGACGAGCAGATCGAGTTATTGCGCCGCCACGGAGCCCGCTCGCTGCACGGCCCGACGATGCGGACGGTTCCGTTGATCGCGGACAACTCGTTGCGCCGCGCCACCCAGGCACTGCTCGACCAGCCCCCCGACGTCGTGCTCGCCAACACTGCGATCGGCATCCGCGCCTGGCTGTCCGCCGCCGACAGCTGGGGCATCGGCGAGCAGTTGGCCGACGTGCTGCGCGGTGCCGAGGTCGTGGCCCGCGGGCCGAAGGCCGCCGGTTCCCTCGTGACGATGGGTTGCGAGGTGCGCTGGCGCGGCCAATCCGGGCGCTTGTCGGAAGTCGTCGACCACTTGCGCGAGCGACCGCTTGCGGGCGTGCGCGTCGCGAGCCAGCGCGACGGCTCCGACGTCGACCCCGCCGCGGCCGCGTTGCGGGCGGCGGGTGCAGACGTCGTGGAGGTCAGTCCCTACGTATGGCTGCGACCCGAAGACGAAACAGCCGCGGCTCGGCTCGTCGACGCCGTGTGCGAACGAACTGTCGACGCCATCACGTTCACCAGCCGCGCCGCAGTGGTGAACCTGTTCGCAATCGCGGATGAACGAGGTCAGTCCGACGAGTTGCGCGCCGCGTGCGCGCGTGCGGTTGCTGCGGTGTGCGTCGGTCCCGTCACCCTCGAGGCGGCGCTCGATTTGGGTCTGACTACGGCTGTCGCGCCGGTGCGCGCGCTGCTCGGCGCGATGGTGAACCGCGTCGTCGACGTGTTGGCGCCGCGGCGCATCGTGCTGCGCATGGCGGCGCACGACCTCGAGCTCGCCGGCAACCTCGCGACCGTCGACGGCGCGCGCGTGCGTCTCACGGCGCGCGAAGCAGCGGTACTACGAACACTCGCAACCCGCGCGGGAGTCGTCGTGTCGAAGACCGCGCTCCTGCGCGAGATATGGGGCGACGGGTCGGCGGATCCGCATGCGCTCGAGGTCGTCGTGAGTCGGCTCCGCCGGCAACTCGGTCCCGCCGGTGATGCGCTGCGCACAGTCGTGCGTCGCGGCTACATGATCGCCGCCGGTTAACAACAGGTTTCGGCGAGCGCACATGCACCGCGCCCCAGCGTTGGCCGACTGCTTTGCGACGTTTACGCCGGGGCAACGGTTGCGAATTGTCGACCACGTTGAATGCGACGCATGAGCTATTGGATCGAGCACTGGGACCCGGAGAACGAAGATTTCTGGGAGACAACCGGCAAGAAAATCGCCCGTAAGAACCTGATTCTGTCGATGTTCGCCGAGCACATCGGCTTTTCGGTGTGGGTGCTGTGGACGATCGTCGTGCTCAACCTCGGCAACGTCGGCATCAAGATGTCGTTGTCGGAGTTGTTCACGCTCACGCTCGTGCCGAACTTGATCGGCTCACTCTTGCGGCTTCCTTACACGCTGGCCGTGCCGAAGTTCGGCGGCCGCGCGTGGACGACGGTGTCCGCCGCCTTGTTGCTGATCCCGACGCTGCTGCTCGCCGTCGTCGTGCCCGGGGGCTGGCTGCGCGTGCAGCCGCACGGCACGCAGTTCTGGGTGCTGCTGCTGTGTGCCGCGACGGCCGGCCTCGGCGGCGGCAACTTCTCGTCGTCGATGGCGAACATCTCGTTCTTCTATCCGGAGAAGCGCAAGGGTTTCGCCCTCGGCCTCAACGCCGCCGGCGGCAACCTCGGGGTGTCCGTCGCCCAGCTGTTCGTGCCGCTGGCGATCATCGCCGGCGTCCCGGCAGCCGCGGTGAAGCTGCAGCCGCATCCCGTGCACCTCCGGTACGCGGGCGCGATGTGGATCCCCTTGATCCTCCTCGCGGTGGTCGTGTCGTACCTCTTCATGAACAGCCTCACGCAGGCGAAGTCCGACACCGGCCCGCTCAAGGCGTCGCTCAAGCACGGCCATGCGTGGGTGATGTCGGTGCTCTACATCGGTACGTTCGGCTCGTTCATCGGTTTCTCGTTCGCACTGCCGCTCGTCATCAAGAACACCTTCCCCGAGTTCCTCGGCGCGCACCCGTTCATCGCGACGTACCTCGCCGGCCTCGGTTTCACGGGTGCGCTCGTCGGCTCGCTTTCCCGCCCGCTCGGCGGGTGGCTCTCTGATCGCATCGGCGGGGCAAAGGTCACCCTTGGCGTCTTCCTCGGCATGGTGGTGGCGACGGCCATCGCTATCAGCGGCGTGCGCGGCCACAGCTTCGGCGTGTTCTTCGCGTCGTTCCAGTTGCTGTTCCTGTTGAGCGGCATCGGCAACGGCTCGACCTACAAGATGATCCCGTCGATCTATCAAGCGCTCGGGCGGCGTACCGCCGACGACCCGGCGACGGCGCTGGACTTCAAGCGCCAGGCCGCCGCAGTCATTGGTGTCATCGGCGCCATCGGCGCCTTCGGCGGCGTACTCATCCAGATCGTGATCCGGCAAGCGTCGCTGTCCGCGGTGGGCAACCCGACGTGGGTCGTTCCGGCGCTCGGCGTGTTCCTCGTGTCCTACGTCTTCTTCGGCGCCACCACGTGGGCGGTGTACGTGCGCGGCGCGATGGCGCACGAGATCGCGCCGAAGCGGCTCGCCGCTGCGGCGACCGCATGAGCGAACGCCTGCGCGTGATCGTCGCCGGCAACGGCATGGTCGGTCACAAGTTGGTCGAGACGATCCTCGACCGCGACGGCGGCGCGGGGGTCGCGCTCACGGTTGTGGCCGAAGAGCCGCGCGTCGCGTACGACCGCGTCGGTCTGAGTGCATTCATGGACGGCACGACGGCCGAGGAACTCTCGCTCGTCGAGCCCGGCGACTACGACCCGGTGAACCTGCACCTAGCCGAACAGATCGTCGCCATCGATCGCGCCGCCAAGACCGTCACGACCGACTGCGGCAACACGCTTGCCTACGACACGCTCGTGTTGGCGACGGGATCCTCGCCGTTCGTGCCGCCGATTCCCGGCAACGACCTGCCGGGCTGTTTCGTATACCGCACGATCGACGACCTCGAGGCGATCCGTGACGCGGCGCGAGGCAAGCGCGTCGGCGCGGTCGTCGGCGGCGGTTTGCTCGGACTCGAGGCGGCGAACGCGCTGAAGCTGCTCGGCCTCGAGACCCACGTCGTGGAGTTCGCGCCGCGGCTGATGCCGTTGCAGGTCGACGACGGCGGGGGTGCCGTGCTGCGCGCCCACGTCGAAGCGCTCGGCATCACGGTGCACACCGCGTGCGCCACCGAGGAGATCGTCGCCGGCGTCGACGGGCGCGCCGCGACGATGCGCTTCGCCGACGGCACCGCCCTCGACGTCGACCTCATCGTGTTCTCCGCCGGCATCCGCCCGCGCGACGAGCTGGCGCGCGCCTGCGGGCTCGCCGTCGGTGAGCGCGGCGGCATCGTCGTCGACACGGCGTGCCGCACCTCAGACGCCGACATCTACGCCATCGGCGAGTGCGCGCTGGCAGCGGATCGCATCTGGGGTCTCGTCGCTCCCGGTTACGACATGGCGCGCGTCGCGGCAGACCGCATCCTCGGGGGCAACGGCGCCTTCGAGGGCGCGGACCTGTCGACGAAATTGAAGCTGATGGGCGTCGACGTGGCGTCGTTCGGCGACGCGTTCGCCGCGGGCGACGGTGCGCGCGCCATCACCTTCGACGATCCGATCAACAAGGTCTACAAGCGCCTCGTGGTCGACGACGCCGGCGCGCGCGTGCTCGGCGGCGTGTTCGTCGGCGACGCGTCGGCCTACCAGCTGCTGCTCCAGATGTGCCGCGGCGACATGCCCACTCCCGAGCATCCCGAGCAGCTCATCTTCCCGGCGCGCGACGGCGCGGCGACGGCGCTCGGTGTGGCCGCGCTCAGCGACACCGCGACCGTGTGCTCGTGCAACAACGTCACCAAGGGCACGCTGTGTGCCGCGATCACCGAGGGCAACCTCACCGAGTTGCGCGACGTGAAGGCGTGCACGAAAGCGGGCACGACCTGCGGTGGATGCGTGCCCGTCGTCACCGACCTGTTGAAGGACGAACTGCGCAAGGCCGGCGTCGACGTCCGCAACGACCTGTGCGAGCACTTCGCCTACTCACGCCAGGAGCTGTTCGACATCGTGCGCGTGCATCGCATCGTGTCGTTCTCGGAACTGCTGGCGTCGCACGGTGCCGGGCACGGATGCGAGATCTGCAAGCCGGCAGTGGCGTCGATGCTCGCCAGCCTCGGCGGCGGCTACATCCTCGAAGGCGAGCAGGCGACGCTGCAGGACACGAACGATCACTTCCTCGCCAACATCCAGAAGGACGGCACGTACTCGGTGGTCCCGCGCGTGCCCGGCGGCGAGATCACGCCCGACCAGCTGATCGCCATCGGCCAGATCGCCAAGGACTTCGGGCTGTACACCAAGATCACCGGCGGCCAGCGCATCGACCTTTTCGGCGCGCAGGTCGACGAGTTGCCGACGATCTGGTCGCGCCTCATCGACGCCGGCATGGAGTCGGGCCACGCGTACGGCAAGGCGCTGCGCACCGTGAAGAGCTGCGTCGGTTCGACGTGGTGCCGCTACGGCGTGCAGGACTCGACGTCGATGGCGATCCGCCTCGAGCTGCGCTATCGCGGCCTGCGCGCGCCGCACAAGATCAAGTCGGCGGTGTCGGGCTGCACGCGTGAATGCGCCGAAGCCCAGAGCAAGGACTTCGGCGTCATCGCGACCGAGCGCGGCTGGAACCTGTACGTGTGCGGCAACGGCGGCATGCGCCCGCGCCACGCCGACCTGCTCGCCGAAGATCTCGACGACGACACGCTCGTCGCCTACATCGATCGGTTCTTGATGTTCTACGTTCGCACCGCCGATCGCCTCGAGCGCACGGCGACGTGGCTCGACAAGCTCGCCGGCGGCATCGACTACTTGCGCAGCGTCGTGATCGACGACTGCCTCGGCATCGCCGGCGAACTCGAATCCGAGATGGAACGCCACGTCGCCGCGTACGAGTGCGAGTGGAAGGCCACCGTGAACGACCCCGCCCGGGTCGCCCGCTTCAGGAGGTTCATCAACGCATGACTGACGTGCTGCTCATCACGTGGATCGACGTGTGTCGCCTCGAAGAACTCGAGTTGCGACGCGGCGCGGCCGCGCTCGTCGGCGACGAGCAAGTGGCGCTGTTCCGCTGGGACGACGACACCGTGTACGCGGTGTCGAACGTCGACCCGTTTTCGGGCGCGGGCGTGATCGCGCGCGGCATCGTCGGCTCGCGCGGCGACACGCACAAGGTGGCGTCGCCGATCTTCAAGCAGAACTTCGACCTGCAAACCGGTGCGTGCCTCGACGATCCGTCGCAGCGTCTCGCGACGTTCCCCGTGCGCGTGGTCGCCGGCCGCGTCGAGGTCGGCCGCGCTTGACGTTGCTCTCCGCCGTCGGCGCGCCCGAGGAGACGCCGGTTGACCGCTGGCTCGCCGAGCAGGCGGATCTGACCGCCGTCGAGCGCTTCGCGCAGCACCACGACGCGCACACGGGTCCGGTGCAGGAGCGGTACTACCGCGACCTGGTGCCGGCCGCGGCGCCCGCGCCCGGCCAGCAGTACGCGTTCAGGGTCGACCTCGACGCCTGCACGGGCTGCAAGGCGTGCGTGGCCGCGTGCCATTCGCTCAACGGTCTCGATGACGACGAGTCGTGGCGGCGCGTCACGCGGCAGTTCGGAGAGCGCGGCGGCGTCGCCGCGCAGCAGACCATCACGGCCGCGTGCCATCACTGCGTCGATCCCGCGTGCATGAAGGGCTGCCCGGTCGACGCCTACGAGAAGGACCCCGTCACCGGCATCGTCCGCCACCTCGACGACCAGTGCATCGGCTGTTCTTATTGCACGCTCACGTGCCCCTACGAGGTGCCGGCGTTCAACCACCGCCTCGGCATCGTGCGCAAGTGCGACATGTGCAGCGACCGCCTCGCCGAGGGCGAAGCGCCGGCGTGTGTGCAGGGCTGCCCCAACGAAGCCATCTCGATCACGATCGTCGACACCGCCTCTCTCCCCGACCGCAACTCGACGACGCAGTACGTCTCCCAAAAGCCGACTTTGTGTATCTCAGCGCGCGACGGCGCGCGTCCAGATACACAAAGTCACGAGGGGCACCCGGCGCTGGCGGTGATGCTCGTCCTCACGCAGCTGTCGGTCGGGGCGTTCGTGACGGAGCTGGCGCTCGGGCGCACGAGCGCGTTCGACTCGTGGTTGATCGCGGCGGTCGGCTTGCTGGCGATGGGCGCGTCGGTGCTGCATCTCGGCCGGCCGCTGTATGCGTACCGCGCCGTGATCGGACTCCGGCACTCCTGGCTGTCGCGCGAGATCCTCGCCTTCGGCGGCTTCATGCCGCTGGCGCTCGCGTACGCCGTCAAACCGGCGCCCGCGATCGGCGTCGCCGCCGCCGCCATGGGCGCGCTCGGCGTGCTCTGTTCGGTGCTCATCTACGCGACGACACCGCGGTGGAAGTTCCTGCCCGTGTTCGTGCGCTTCTTCGGTGGCGCAGCAATCGCCGGCGTCGTGACGGTGCGATTCGGATTGCTGATCCCCGTCGTCATCGCCGCGCAGCTGTACGAACGCAACCGGTTCTTCACGCGATGACGGGCAAGCTGACGCGCGAACTCGTGCGCGTGCCCGGCGGCTTCGGCCTCGGCCAAGTGCCCGAGCGTCTGCAACCGACGGCGACCACGTCGATGGTGTGCGGCTTCTGCTCGACGGGATGCTCGCTCGACGTGCACCTGCGCGACGGCGAAGCGATCAACCTCACGCCGACGACGAACTACCCCGTCAACCTCGGCATGGCATGCCCGAAAGGCTGGGAGTCGCTGGCGCCGCTGCGCGCGCCCGACCGCGGCACGACGCCGCTGTGGCGCGACGCCCGCGGCAAGGTGCACCCGATCGGCTGGGACGCGGCGATCGCCACATTCGTCGACCGCTTCCGCACCATCCTCGACGCGCACGGACCGGAGTCGGTCGCGTTCCTGTCGACTGGTCAGATCCCGACCGAGGAGATGGCGTTCCTCGGGGCGCTCGCCAAGTTCGGCATGGGCATGGTGCACGGCGACGGCAACACGCGTCAGTGCATGGCGACCTCCGTCGTCGCCTACAAGGAGTCGTTCGGCTTCGACGCGCCGCCCTACACCTACGCCGACTTCGAGCAGTCCGACGTGATCGTGCTGATCGGATCGAACCTGTGCATCGCGCACCCGATCATGTGGGAGCGCATCTGCCGCAACCCGCACTCGCCCGAGATCGTCGTCGTCGATCCGCGCACGACCGAAACCGCCGCCGCCGCCGCGACGCAGCACTACGCGCTCGCGCCGAAGTCGGACCTCGCGCTGCTGTACGGCGTCGCGCACGTGTTGGTGCGCGAAGGATGGGTCGATCGCGACTACATCGACGCGCACACGAACGAGTTCGCCGCCTTCGCGTCGTTCGTCGCCGACTTCACGCCCGCGCGCGTCGCCGAGACAACGGGCCTGCCCGTCGCCGACATCGACCGCCTGGCGCGGACGATCCACGAGGGCGAGCGCGTGTCGTTCTGGTGGACGATGGGTGTGAACCAGGGACACGAGTCGACGCGCACCGCACAAGCCGTCATCAACCTGGCGCTGATGACGGGCAACATCGGCCGACCCGGCACCGGCGCCAACTCGATCACCGGGCAGTGCAACGCCATGGGCTCGCGCCTGTTCAGCAACACGACGAATCTGCTCGGTGGACGCGACTTCACCGACCCCGCGCTGCGTCTTGAAGTCGCCGACATCCTCGGCATCGACGAGACGCGCATCCCCGAGCGTGCCTCGCTCGCCTACGACCAGATCGTCGACGGCGTGCGCGCCGGCAAGATCAAAGGGTTGTGGGTCATCGCCACGAACTCGGCGCACTCGTGGATCTACCAGGACATGGTGAAGGACGCGCTCGACAAGCTCGACTTCCTCGTCGTGCAGGACATGTATCCCACGACGGAAACGGCGCAGCACGCCGACCTGTACCTGCCGGCGGCGGGCTGGGGTGAGAAGGAAGGCACTTTCATCAACTCCGAGCGGCGAGTCGGTCTGATCAAGCGCGTCGCACCCGCGCCCGGCGATGCGCTCGCCGACTTCGCCATCTTCCGTCTCATCGCCGACGCCTGGGGCTGCGGCGACATGTTCGCGGCGTGGCAGTCGCCCGAAGACGTCTTCGCGATCCTGCAGCACCTCAGCGCCGGGCGGCCATGCGACATCACCGGCATCGACGGCTACGCCGGTATTGATCGCGACGGCGGCGTGCAGTGGCCGTTCCCGGCGGGCGCGCCGCATGAAGCGGCGAGCGAGCGTCGCCTGTTCGAAGACGGCCGCTACTACCACCCGGATGGACGGGCGCGGTTCGTGTTCGAAGAGCCGCGACCGATGGCCGAGTCCGTTACCGCCGAGTACCCGCTGTTCCTCCTCACCGGGCGCGGCGGCTCGAGCCAGTGGCACACCCAGACGCGCACGGCGAAATCCGCGGTGCTGCGTTCGCTCAGCGACATGGACGCCTACGTCGAGTTGTCGCCCGCCGACGCGTCGGCCCGCGGTATCCGCGACAACGACACCGTCGTGGTCACGTCGCGGCGCGGCGCGATGAAAGCGCACGCCCGTGTCACGCCGACCGTGCGCGCCGGGCAGGTGTTCATTCCGATGCACTACGCCACGACGAACCGGTTGACGAACGCGTCGTTCGATCCCTACTCGCGCCAGCCGTCGTACAAGAGCGGCGCCGTGGAAGTGCGGCGCAAATGATCGGCGTGCGCCGTCGCAAGGTCGACCGCGTCGCGACCGCGCCCGCGGGCTACGCCCGCGTCCACGCGCGCGCCGACCTGCTGCGTCACGCCGCGCTCCTCGAAACCCTGCCGAGCCACGGGGAGGTGCGCACGGTCACAACACCGGGACGCAGCGCCGGAACGTGGAACCTCGACCTCGGCGCACGCGACCGGCACGGGCTGCTCGCGAGCTTCACCGGTGTGCTCGCCGCCCACGACATCGAGGTCGTGCAAGCGGTGGTGGCGACGTGGGACGACGGCGCCGCGCTGCAGGCGTTCGTCGTGCGCGGCGATCGCGCACCCGACGCGCGCGCGTTCGAGCGCGCGCTCGACCAGCCGTTGCTACCGCAGCCGATCGACGACGCCACCTTCGCGTTCGACCACGCGTCCTCGCCCACCTACACGTTGTGCGAAGTGACGGCGCCCGACCGGCCAGGCCTGCTGCACGCGATCACCGTCGCGTTCGCGCGCGCCGGCGCCGACATCCACGCCGCGTCGGTCGCCACGCGCGCCGGCGTCGCCCACAACCTCTTCGATCTCACCGGCGCCGCGGCAATTGCGGCGACGCGTCACTAGTTGTTCGGCAGCGCCATCCGCCAGATCTTGCGCCACGTCGACGTGAGCTGACCGAAGAAGCCCCGCGAGTTGTACGGCAGGCCGTACTTGGCGCACAGCTCGGCGACCTGTGGCGCGATCTCCTGGTAGCGGTTCGCCGGCAGGTCGGGGAACAAGTGGTGCTCGATCTGGTGGCTCAGGTTGCCCGACAGGATGTGGAACAGCTTGCCGCCACGGATGTTCGCCGAGCCGAGCAGCTGGCGGAAGTACCAGTGGCCCTTCGACTCGTTCTCGCACTCCTCGGTCGTGAACTCGTAGGTGCCTTCGGGGAAGTGGCCGCAGAAGATGATCGAGAACGACCACAGGTTGCGCATCAGGTTGGCGACGGCGTTGGCCGCGAGCGTCGAGAGGAACAGCGGACCGGTCAGCAGCGGATACAGCACGTAGTCGAGGCCGTCGAGCTTCGCGGACTTCTTCAGCCCGTCGCGCAGGATCGGCCACTGCGACGCCCACGTCTTCTTGCCCTTCGCGAGGTTCTCCACTTCGACGTCGTGCAGCATCACGCCGTGGTCGAACGCGAGCATCAGCGCGGTCGCCTTGAGCGGGTTCGTGAGATCGAACACCGACCACTGCTTCGAGTCGCTCATACGCAAGATGCCGTAACCGATGTCGCGGTCCTTGCCGACGACGTTGGTGAACGTGTGGTGCAGGTAGTTGTGCGAGTGCTTCCACTGATCGCCGGGGCACACGGTGTCCCAGTCGAAGTTCGCGCTGGCGAGCTTCGGGTCACGCGTCCAGTCGTACTGACCGTGCATGACGTTGTGGCCGATCTCCATGTTGTCGAGGATCTTGGCGATGCCGAGCGCGCCGGCGCCATAGAGCCACGCGACCGGACCGAGGCCCGGCAGCGCGACGAGATACAAACTCGCGCGCCCGCTCACGGCGAGACCGCGCTGCACCTTGATGACGCGACGCATGTAGTCGACGTCGGCCTGACCACGCGTCGCGATGACGTGATCGCGAATCGCGTCGAGCTCGGCGCCGAACGCGTCGAGGTCGTCGTCGGTGAGACCGAAGCTCGCCGCGGTCGCGCGGTTCGAGAGTTGGGGCGAAAGAACAGCAACCATTTGCAATGACTCCTTAGAGATCGATTTCGACGTCGCCGACGGGGACGCTCACGCAGATGCGCACGTCGACGCCGCGGTCGGATGTGAGTTCGCCGGTGACGGCGTTGCGGACGGTGCCCGCCGCCAAGCGGCGCGGGCAGGTGTGGCAGATGCCCATGCGGCATCCGTTGAGCGGCGTGAGGCCCGCGGCCTCGGCCTGCTCGAGCAGCGTGCGGCCGTCGCTGGCGATGTCGATGCGGCTCGCGCCGAAGCGCACCGCGCCGCCGACGTCGCCGGCCTCGCCGACGAAGGCCGCGAGCGTGAACGCCTCGTTGTGAAAACGATCGCTCGATCCCGCGGCGTCGTAGTGGGCGCGCACCGCGTCCATCATCGGACCGGGCCCGCACACGAACGCATCGGCGTCACGCCACTGCGGCTCGGCGGCGTCGAGGTGCTCCTCGCTCAGGTAGGTGTTGAACTGGTTGACGACGCGCACGTTCGGGTGCGCAGCGGCGAGCGCCGCGATGTCTCCGGCGAAGAGCACGCCGTCGGGCGACTGGTTGTAGTGCAGGAACGTGACCGGGCCGTCGTGGCCCTCGGCGCACAGCGTGCGCAGCATTGAGAGCACAGGTGTAATCCCAGAGCCGCCGCTGACGAGCAGGATCCGCTCGGGACGCGCCTCAGGCAGCACGAACTCGCCGGCCGCCGGGGTGAGGCCGACGACGAGGCCCGCTTCAGCGTTGGCGACGAGCCACTGGCTGACGAGACCCTCCGGCTGCGCCTTGATCCCGAGCTGGAAGCGCCGGCCGCTGCCGGCGACCGAGCACATCGAATAGCAGCGGGTCTGGCGCACGCCGTCGATCTCGACGGACAGCTGTGTGTACTGGCCGGCCTGGAATCCGTCCCAGTTGCCGTTGGCCTCGATGGTCAGGCCCACGCTGCCCGTCGCCGACCGATCGACCTCGACGATGCGGCCGTGCACCTGGCCCGTCAGGGTCCGCCGCACGAGTGATTCAGTGAACATATGTGTACTCAACCATATTGGTGCACACGTGTCAACCCAATGTGACATACTTCACTCGTGGCCAGTGATCGGCGGTCCTACTCCTCCCGCTCCCGCGACGAGAGCAAAGAGCTGACGCGCCAGGCCCTGCTGCGCGCCGCGCTGAAGCTCCTGAGCCGCAACAGCTACGACTCGATCAGCCTGCGCGAGGTCACCAAGGAAGCCGGGATCTCCCCCACGGCCTTCTACCGGCACTTCGACGACATGGAGGAGCTGGGCCTCGCGCTCGTCGACGAGTCCTTCGAGCACCTCCACGCCATGGTGCGCGACGCCCGCAGCGACCCGAACATGATCACCAACGCCATCGACGCGTCCGTCGACACGGTCGTGGCCGCCACCGAGCGCAACAAGCTGCACTTCCGCTTCATCGCCCGGGAGCGTTACGGCGGCGTCAAGCGCATCCGGCGCGCCATCCGTCGCGAGTTGCAGCTGTTCGCCGACGAACTCGCCGTGGACCTCGCGCAGTTCCCGTTCGTGCGCGACTGGCCCGCCGATGACCGGCGCATGCTGGCCTCGGCCATCGCCGAGATGATGATCCACATGGCCGCCGAGCTGCTCGAGGCCGACGCCTCCGAGGCCGACGCCATCATCCAGCGCACCCGCGACCAGATGGTGCTGATCAACCTCGGCGTACCGACCTGGCGCGAGGTTGCGGCGGATCGCAGCCGCGTCGACGAAGTGGCCCGCCAGGGCTGATTGTTTCAACTGCGTGAACAACACCTTGCAGGTACTGACGCGCAACTAACGCCGATGTAACACTGCCGCCCATGTGGCGGAAACGGGCAATTGGATTAGTCGCGATCGTCCTGCTGGCGCTCACCGCGATGACGGGCACGGCGCACGCGGCGAACGGCGACAAGGGCGGCACGACGACGGGTACCGACGCACACGTGTCGACGTCGTTCACGGGCGGCGAGAAGACGACGCTGGAGAAGGTCGCCGACGAAGTCGAACACAACCGCATCGCCATCAACCTCGTGTGGTTGATGGTCGGCGGCGTCCTGGTGCTGTTCATGCAGGCGGGCTTCGCCCTCGTCGAGACCGGCTTCACCCAAGCGAAAAACGCCAGTCACACGATGATGATGAACCTCGTCATCTTCGCGTTGGGCGTCGTGGGGTGGTGGGTCTGCGGCTACGCCTTCATGTTCGGTTCCGTCGACGTCAGCCACGCGCTCGGCGTCACGGCGCTCGGCGCGCCGTGGCACATGGGCGACTGGAACCTGCTCAGCCACCACGGCTTCTTCCTCGGTGGCAACGCGTATGACGTCTCCGTCCTCGGCTTCTTCTTCTTCCAACTCGTCTTCATGGACGCCACGGCCACCATCCCGACGGGTGCGATGGCCGAGCGTTGGAAGTTCTCGAGCTTCTGCGTGTGGGGCCTGTTCGCCTCGATGCTGCTGTATCCGATCTACGGCAACTGGGTGTGGGGCGGCGGCTGGCTCAGCCAGCTCGGCCTGCTCGGCCCGAAGTGGGGCCACGGCGCGGTTGACTTCGCCGGCTCCGGCGTCGTGCACGCGATGGGCGGTGTCGCCGCCTTCTGGGGCGCCAAGATCCTCGGCGCCCGCATCGGCAAGTTCGACAAGGACGGCAAGCCCCGCGCCATCCCCGGTCACCACCTGCCGATGGCGATGCTCGGCACGTTCATCCTCCTGGTCGGGTGGATGGGCTTCAACGGCGCGTCGACCTTCGCAGGCACCGACTTCCGTCTCGCCACCGTGATCGTCAACACGATCCTTGCGTCGGCGACGGGCTGTCTCGCAGCGATGATCGTGATGTGGCGCGTGTTCGGTAAGCCCGACCCGTCGATGACGGCGAACGGCTTGCTGGCAGGTCTCGTCGCCATCACCGCGCCCTGCGCGTTCGTCGCGCCGTGGGCCGCGGCGGTCATCGGCATCGTCGCCGGCGTGCTCGTGGTCGCTGTCGTCGTGCTCGTCGAGCGCGTCCTCAAAGTCGACGACCCGGTCGGCGCGGTCGCGGTGCACGGCGCCAACGGGCTGTGGGGTCTGCTGGCGCTCGGCCTCTTCGCCGACGGCACGTACGGCGACGGCTGGAACGGTGTCGCCGGCAACGTGAAGGGCCTCTTCTATGGCGACGGCGGTCAGTTCATGGCGCAGCTCGCGAGCGTGCTCACGATCCTCGTGTTCTGCAGCGTGATGACCATCGTGTTCTTCAACATCCTCAACCGGACCATCGGCATGCGCTCGAAGGAAGAGCACGAGATCGCCGGTCTCGACCTGCCCGAGCTGGGTGCGCTGGCGTATCCCGACTTCCTCGAGGCGCAAGGTCCCGTGTTTGCACCTATCGGTGCCGCGCCGGTGGCAACATCGGCGAAGGCCTTGCGAGAAGAGGTGGCCGGTTAATGAAGCGCATCGAATGTGTCATCCGTCCCGACCGGTTCGACCACGTCGCCGAGAAGCTGAAGGAGGCCGGCCTGGCCGGCTTCACCATCGCCGACGTGCGCGGCCACGGCCAGTCGCCCGAGAAGACCGGTGAGTGGCGCGGGCAGACCTACGAGCTGTCGGTCACCCACAAGCTGCAGGTGACGATCATCGTCGAGGACGACGAAGTGGCTGCCGCCATCGAGGCCGTCGTGGCCGGCGCGTACACGGGAAATGTGGGTGACGGGCTGATCACGGTGTCGGATGTCGTAGCCGTCTACAACATCCGCAACGGCGTGCCATCGCGCACGAACTAGCGAACACCCACCAATCTGGGAGGCATGGAGCGCCTGCGCGCGGCCACCGCGCCGATAGTTCGCGGCAGATCGTGGTGGCTGCGCGTCGGACTCGTCTGCGCAGCGACGTCGTTCTTGGTGCAGGCACCAGCGGAAGCGCCAAGCCGATCGTTGACATGGCGGGCGGTCGTGCGGCAGGGCCACGACTTCTTCACGCCGCTCGGGCCGCCGGGATCACACGAGGCGAAGCGCACGTTTCGCCTCGTTCCGCCGATCCTCGTTCGTTTCCTCCACCTCCAGCCGTGGACGTATTTCGCGCTGCAAGTCGCGCTTGGAGTCTTGACGCTCGCCTTGATCGCGCGGCTTGTCGAAGGCGCGGGGTTCTCACGACGCGAGGCGCTGGCGTTCGCCGTCGCGCTCAGCTCGACCATCATCGGCGCGACGTGGTTCGCGGACACGCGCCCGCTCTTTGACGCCCTCGCTCTATCGGCGTTGGTCTTCGCCCTCGCAACCCCGAACGCCGTGCTGGTGTTCGTGGCCGTGTCGGCGGCCGTGTGGACTGACGAGCGGGCTCTCATTGCGGCGGTGTCGATCCTGGTCTGGCATTGGTTGCGTGAACGCAATCGCGCCGCGATCGCAACGGCGGCCGCAGTCGCGATGT
>JADMIO010792726.1_pt1 | contig 63732 bp, 46 predicted proteins | sample 8958161 | NCBI WGS metagenome assembly JADMIO01 (sample SAMN16585339, study PRJNA669376) | soil metagenome | isolation source: Crop rotation soil | place: USA: Cullars Rotation, Alabama | collected 2011
GCCGCGACTTCAAGTCACGTGAATTCCAAGCTTCGGATCCCACTGTGCTGGAAAGAGGTACTTCTATCAGTTCTCGATCGATGGCTACGCGCTCGGGATCAACGTGCTGCTCTACGCGATGACGCACTGAGCCCGAGTGTTCACGAACCGCGGAGGCGCGGAGTATCACTGCGGCACTCTCTGCATCCGCTGATACGACTTCTCGTTCTCGAGGCAGATCTCGTCGATCAGCTCCGTATCGAGCTCGATCGACTGGTTCATCTTCACCGTCCACGGCCGCGTGTACACCTTGGGATCGTCGACCGTGATCTCCACGTCGAGCGTGCCGTAGTTCGGCCGGCGCAGCCGCTCGGTCATCTTCGCGGCGTCGCTCATCGGACTGCCGCCCATGTCGATCCACAGGTTGTCGCGGAAGCCAATCGTCTGGACGACGAGCGTGTCGCCGTCCCATCTCGCGGTTGAATAACCATTCCACCCGGGAGTGGGATCGGTCGGCAGCGGGCGGCCGTCGATGAAGATCTGTCGATACATCGCGTTCACTTCGTAGAGGACGACCAGCAGCTTCGGCGTGTGAACCAGCTTGTTCAGATGCGGCAGTCCCCAGTGGCGCGGCGGATTGTCGGGCAGACAGCGCACATGCGGATCGTCCTTGCTGTCGTCGGCGGTCCGCTGTTTCGCGAGCGCGGCCGCCCAGGGTTGGAACGGCAATCCGCCGGGCAGATCCCTGCCGATGTTGATCGCGAGCGGCGAGCCGCCGATCTCGGTGCCGCAGTCGATGAATCGGCTCGCGGAGGGTGTGCACGGATTGCGCACCGCCACGTGCCAGATGCCCGAGAAGTCCGGCTTGCCGTCGGGCAATCGCGGCGCCGGCGCCGTCAGATTCGGCTTCCCGTCGGCGGTCTTCGGCACGCCCGCGGTCGGATAGTGCAGCCACTGGCCGAGCGCGAGAGCGGGCAGGATCAGCACGGCGACGAGAACCATGTGCACGTTACGCGCGGTCAACATCATGGCGTCCTTGTGACGGTCCAGCACTGTCCGTCCGTTGAAGAAGGCGGGTATGGTATCGCAGCCTGGACTGTGCGAGACTCCCGGACTGATGACGGGCATTGATGCGCGCGACTTGTCCGCCGTAGCGTTGGCGGAGGCGGAGGTGCGTCGACTTGCTCGCCGTCGTCTGCTGAAAGGCGTGGCCGGCGCGCTGCTGGGCAGCGCGCTCTTGCCGTATCGAAGCGCCGCACGACAAGCTGCCGTTGTTGCCTTGAACGATCGACTGTCCGTCGTGACGAGCGCGAGGACGAACGTCCTCGCGTTGGCGACGCCCGATGGTCTCGTGCTCGTCGACAGCGGTGCTCCCGAGCTGACCGATCGCTTGATGGAGACGCTGCGGCAGTTGTCGCCCGGTGCGGTGACCGAGGCGTTCAACACGCATTGGCATCTCGAGAACACCGGCGGCAACGAGGCGCTGCGGCAGAACGGCGCGGCGATCACCGCGCATCAGAACACGCGGTTGTGGATGGCGACGCCGACGTGGCTGCCGGCCGAGGACCGCTATCGTCCGCCGCGTCCGCAGGCGGCGCATCCGACGAAGACATTCTTCGTCGATGGCTCGATGACCGCCGGCCGCGAGCGCATCGACTATGGCTATCTGATCGAAGCGCACACGAGCGGCGACATCTATGTGTTCTTCCGCGACTCGAACGTGCTGGCGGCAGGAGATGTGGCGTCGCCGGACCGCGACCCGGAGCTCGACTACCTGACCGGCGCATGGATTGGCGGCCGTGTCGATGCGATGGATCGGCTGCTCGCGCTGAGCAACGCCGACACTCGTATCGTCCCCGGCTTCGGTCGCGTGATGCGGCGTGCCGATCTGCAGGCCGAGCGCGACGTCATGAAAGCGATCTACGACCGTACCGTGGATCTCGTGCGCGAGGGTGATGACATCGACGACATGCTGAAGGCGGGCGTCCTGAATGGGCTGACGCGCACGTGGAAGGATCCGCGCGCGTTTCTCTACGCGGTCCACAAAGGGCTGTGGGCGCATCACAACAAGTTGTCGCCGAACGTGGTGTAAGAGGTGAGGACAGTGTCTTTCGCTGAGTTGCGACACACCCGCCGTCGCCAAGGCTACGGCGGGCGGGCCGAGGCGCCGAGGCACCGCGGCGTTTCGATGGTCCTCGCGTGTGCGATGCTGTTGGGCATCGCGTCGCTCGCGCAGGCGCAGTCGTCGCTCGCGGACCGGATTCAATCCGGCGATCGCCGCGCGGCGCTGGCGATGATCGCCGACGGCGCCGATGTGAATCGCGCGCAGCCGGACGGATCGACGCCGCTGCACTGGGCCGCGTATCGCCTCGATCGCGAGCTCGTCGACGCCCTCTTGAAGAAGGGCGCGCGCGCCGACGTGGTCAACCGCTACGGCGCCAGCCCGCTGGGCGAAGCCGTGCGCGTCGGCAACGTGGAGATCGCCGGCATGCTGCTCGAAGCCGGCGCCAATGCCAACGCGGCCAATGAAGATGGACAGACGGCGCTGATGCTGGCCGCGCGCACGGGCAACGTGGCGGTCGCGAAGCTGCTGGTGCAGCACGGAGCCAACGTCAATCAACGCGAACGCTTTCGCGATCAGTCGGCGGTGATGTGGGCCGCCGCCGAAGGACACGCCGAGATGGTGTCGTTCCTCGTATCGCACAAGGCCGACCTGTCGGTACGCGCCAAGGCGAGCGACTGGGGAACGCAGATCACGAACGAGCCGCGCGTGCAGTATCGGCCGAGTGGCGGTCTGACGCCGTTGCTGTACGCCGCGCGGGCCGGATGCCTTGGGTGCGTCAAGACGATGGTCGACGCGGGCGCCGACGCCAATCGTCCCAACCCGGATGGCATGACGCCGATGATCATGGCGCTCGACAACGGTCATCCCGAAGTGGCGCGCTATCTCCTGGATCGCGGCGCCAACCCGAACACATGGGACTGGTGGGGGCGCACGCCGCTCTACGTCGCGATCACGATGCGCGGCGGTCCCGACAGCCGCGCCGGATCGCGATCGTCCGAGTCGCTCGCCTTCATCGCGGCGCTCCTCGATGCCGGCGTGAATCCCAACCCGCAGCTCGCTTTCAAGGAACCGAGCCGCGGCGGACGCGACAACCGCTTCCGCGACGACCTGCTGACAACCGGGGCGACGCCGCTGCTGCGCGCGGCGCAGACCTTCGACAACGAAGTGGTGAAGGCGCTGCTCGCGCACGGCGCGCTCGTCGATCTGCCCAACGCCTCCGGCGTCACCCCGTTCATGGCCGCGGCCGGCGTCGGCACGCGGACGGCGGGCGGCGTCCTCGGGCCGGGCCCGCCCGACAACGTCGTCGCGCTCTCACTCGAGACGATGGAGATCCTGCGGCAGGCAGGCGCGGACGTCGACGCGCGCATCACCGATACCACCAGCCTGACCGCGCGCATCGCGCGCACGAACACGCTGACCGGACGACAAGGGCAGACCACGCTGTTTTTCGTGGCCGAGAGCGGGCGCACCGGTATCGTTCGCTATCTGCTCGATCACGGCGCCAAGGTCGACGTGAAGGACGACATGGGACGCACGCCCATCGACGTCGCGCGCAGCACGGGACCCGAGGGCAATGCCGCGCGCGCGGGAGAGATCGTCGCCCTCCTCGAGCGCACCAGCGGCACCAAGAAGTAGCGAATGAATCCGATTCGGCGGTGGTGGCCCGATGTCGTGCTGGTGATCGGCATCGCATGGCTTTCGTTTGCGTGTTCGGCGTATGCCGGCGACGGCTCGGTCGACGGTCAGCTCGATCAGGGCGGCGGGGAAGTGTCGGGCGACTTCTCCCTCGGCTACACCGAGGGCCAGCGTGTCAGCATCGCGGCGGCCTCGGCGATCACCGCGATCGGTGTGCTTGGCAAGATCAATCAGCGACGCCCGGAGCCGCGGCGCTTGGAAGAGCCGCCGGCGCCACCCACTTAGTCACAGAGGGCACGCAGGGTTTGCCACAAAGGGGCACAAAGATCACAAAGCTTTTCGGATCAGGCGAGCAGCCGCAGTTCGCCGGCCGCTTGGTGCCAGCCGCATGCTCCTTGGTTGCGTGAAGTCACCGCGTTGCTCAGCGCCAATCGTCGAGGACGTAGCGATCCGGCCGGTTGTGGCCCGGCTCGTTCGGCCGCTGCATGGCGACGCCCTGCGAAACGCTGCGAAAACCGTCCTCGAGCAGCGTTCGGTACGCCTCGTGTCGCGCGGTATTGACACCCGTGACGATCTGCTTCACGCCGCGGGCGCGCGCGAGCGATTCGCATGACGCGAGCAGCTGCCGGAACTGCTCATGCCCGGCGCCATCGCGTACGGCAGCGAACTTCACGTACAGGCTCCCACTGCCGGCTTCGGTCCCCGCCCCGAGATGACAGACGGCGAACGCGGCCACCTCGCCGTCCTCGTCGATCAGCACTGTTTCGCCGAGTGACTGCTCGGCCACCGAGCGAATCTCGGCGCTCAGATCCAGCCCGTGCTGCACGCTGTCCGTGACGACGCGACACGCGGCGATGGCCGCCTCTCGCTCCTCCGGCCGCAGCATCGACAGTGTCAACGTTGGCGGGAGATCGGACGCTCCGTTCACCGGCTTTGCCATCACCGCGATCAAGGCTTGCGGCCAGAACCCGAACTTCTGGTACAGGCCGATGTGCTTCGTGCTCTGGGGAAAAGTGAACAGCCCTATGTGATTCATGCCCCATTGCTCGAACAGCTCCATCGTCGCCGCGAGCAGGCGCTGCGCCACGCCTCGATCCCAGAAGTCCGGCCGCACTGTCAACGGACCGAAAAATCCGAAGCTTCCCCATTTGGCTGCGAAGTTCGAGCCGATGAGCCTGCCGTCGGCGTAGGCGCCGAGGCTGGCTTCGGGAGCCGCTCGCCACCGGGTATGCACGAGATCGGCATCACCGAGAAACGTCAGGGGATCCGGAATGCCGAGAAAAGTGCCGAAAGCGAGCCGCAGGATTCGATCGGCCTCTGGCAGATCGCGTGCCTCGAGGGGCTTGACGTCCACGTCCATCGTGCCTCCGATTCAATTGCCGCCGCGGGCCGTCCTGGCCGCGTCCACGAGCGCGCGGATCGCCCAGCGCTTCACCTTGCGCGCCTCGGCGTCATCGAGGCGCAAGACGTCCTTCAACACCACCATCGCCTCCGTGCCGATGACGAGCGCCAAGGCGCGCCGCAACGTGGTCAGCGCCGCGCGCTTGAACTGCTTCCTGGACGGCTCCAGCGCTGCGTCGATGAGCGGGGTGCGCCGGTTCTGTCGCGCCGGCGTTGCGCCGTCGGCGTTCGCACCGATGGCGCGCTGCAGCGAGCTCACCAGCATCATGCGCAGCGGCGTCTCGTTCGCGAGGATCACGTCGTGCAGCGCCGAGTCGACCAGCTCGAGCCGCGCGATGGGATCGTCCGACGACACATTGGCGAGCAGATCCTTGGCTTCGGGAACCGCCACGTCGAGCGACGCTTCGACGAGAAGCGGCTCCACGCTCGGGAAGTATCGGTATGCAGTGGCACGCGAGACGAGCGCCGCCTCGGCGATCTGCTCAAGGGTTGGCTTCCGTCCTTCCCGCATGAGCCGTCCCGCTGCCTGCAGCAGGTCCTTGCGGGTGCGCATCCGCTGCTTCGGCCGGCCAGCGTCCGCTGCACGAGTGGAGTGCATCGCCGGTCAGTCCTGCGGCAGTTGCCGAATGATCGCCGCGAAGTCGAGCCACACGTTCTCTCGTCTGATGGCGCCCTCGGGCGTGAACTCGATGACGTGCAGCAGCCGAAACTCGAGAGGGCGGCCGCGGCCGTCGAGCCCGAACGGTCTGCCCGCGGCGGTGCCGCTCCAGAGCGATTCGTCGACGAGGAAGTCATCGCCATAGAGCCGCCGGAGGCGCGTGAGCTTGCTCTCGGAGAGATCGGCGAACAGGCTCTCGTAAAACGAGCGGGCGGCCTCTCGACCATGCGTCGGTCCTGACGGCGACCCTACGATGTCGTGCTCCACGTCGGGCGAGAGCGTCGCCAGGACGCCGGCCACGTCGTCGGCGGCTTCGAAGCGAAAATGCTCGTCGATCTTGCGGTCCATTTCACCGGGGCTGAGCGTCATGGAATGTCCTCTGTGCGGCGCCTGCATGCGAGTTTTGTAAACGAGACTTCATTACTGTAATGAGACAATTGTCTCATGTCAAGATAAACATCTTTCGGAGGCGATTACGGGTTGGCGCGCGCGGACGTCGTCCTTTCCACGAACAGCGTCGCGTCGAAGGTCTGGCGTATCGGCACGTTCGCCCAGAACCCATCGGCGAAATCTTCGCGGTAGAGTGCCCCGATCGTGCGCGTCCGATGCGGCGCGTTGATCCACTCCGTAATCACGCCGCGTGACGGCGTCCCACGCCAATCGATCGCGAGCACCGGGATGTCGGCGTCGGCGAGCATCGCATCGAGACTGCCTGCCGGCGCCGGCGCCACGGTGAAGCGGGTGAGCACACCGCCGGCGTTGAGCGCCTGGAAGCCTCCCTGATTGAACGCGAAGCCGAACACGACCATCTGCTGGCCGTAGGTTTTTCGCAGCGATTCGCCCATCGATTCGTACCCGAACCCGCCGGCGGCGACGTGGCCGTTGTGCGCCCACAGGACGATCTTCTCGCCCGGCGACTGGTCGAGGATCCATTTCACGTTGTCGGCCATGCTGCGATCGCGGCTCACTTCGTTGGTCCGCATCTGCACGCCCTGCAGCACGACGATGGCGTTGCGCGTCGCCCATTCGATGTCTCGATCGTTGGCGCCGCTCGATCGGTAGGCCGCCCGATTCGCTTCGAGCGTTCGCACCACGTCCTTCCACGTCGACGACACGCGCGCGGGATCGATGACCGGCGCGGGCACGCCGACGTAAGTCATGCGCAGGCTCTGACGACCGCTGTGCGCCTGCGCGCCGTCGAGCGACACGGTGTATCCGGCGCCGCCGACGGCGAATCCGCGAGCCGTCGGCGATTCGAAATCGAGATCGAAGAGCGTGTCGTTGCGGTAGGCGACGCCATCCAGCTCGATCGTCAGGCCGTCGAACCACGCCGATCCGTCGCCGCTGTGGAGCGCCCCGAAGTTGATGTTGCGCGCGTTGGACGCCACCGGCAATTCGATGTCGAATCGCGTCCAGTCGGTGGTGCCGCGCGGCCCGCGGTCCTGCATGTTGTCGAACGCGAGGATGACGCCCGGTTCTCCATCCACGCGCCACCACAGCCCGGCATAACCGCGCGTGACGTTGGCGGTTTTCAGGTAGCCGCTGTAGCGCACTCGCTTGCCGGCGGCCACCGCTATCGGGAACGACCCGGTGGCGACGCCAAAGGTCGCCGTCGGCGCAGCCGTCAGCGTGCGGACGTCGTCAATCGCGCGGGCGATGGTCGCCGTCGAGGCGGGGTCGTAACGGGAGACGAACGCACGCACGTTCTCCACCGCGACGATCGGCGTCTGCATATCGAAGCCGGTGAATTGCAGCCGTCGTCCGGTTGCCTGGTTGAAACGCCGCATCCACAGGATCATGTCGAGCACTTCCTCGGTGTCCCACGTCCAGAAGTACATGCCCTTGAGGAGGGCTCGTGGATCGCCGACGCCGTTCAGGACGTAGTCGTTCATCCGGTAGGCTTCGGGCAGGTTGGCCTCGATCGAGAAGATGGTGAACCCCATCTCGGTGGCGAGGAACTCCAGCATGCGGTGTTTGAGCTGGAAGAACTCGCGCGTGCCATGGGTCGCCTCGCCGAGGGAGACGATGCGGGCGTTGCCGACCATGCGTTTGAGGCCCTGCATGTCGGCGAAGCCGCGCTCGGCCTGCACCGTCTGGAGACGGACGGCGCGATCGCGCACCCATTCCGAGGCGGCGGATTCCTGTTTAGTCTGCGCGGAGACGACCACTGCACCCAGCAGGATCAACGGAATGGCGATGGCTCTTGGCACGCAGACCTCCGGGCTGCGCTGGCACCGGGAGCTTACACCGGAACCGGTGCAGCGGACAGCGACTCGTTGGCTCGACGCCAGGTGCTATCCTAGGCGGCCCGCGTCACGAAGCACACTGGAGGAGCCATGGCGGACGAAAGTCAATATCGAGTCGTTACTCCGGGATGGCGCGTGTGGATGCCCCAGCGTGCGCGGTCGGGGATGTGGCGAACCCAGAAAGGCTGGTTCGACCCAGGGTTCATCGATCCTCGCTACATAGATGTGACGTCGAGGCCGTCGATGGGGTTTGAAGTGCTGCCCTATCTTCCGGAGCCGGTTGCCGAGGAGCCGCCCGGACTGTTTGCGCTGAGGCGCGCCGCAGTGGACGACCTCCTGCCAGCATTGGAGGCGATTAAACGGCGACGGGTTATCGCGATAAGCATCTACTCCGCATCGGATGAATTAGAAGATCTATTTGCCATCCAGGCTGTCATCACGGCCGCCGCCTTTGAATTGGGCTTCAGGCCATTGAATCCTGGCCTGTACCTGCACGGTGGTTCATACGGGGCCGTATTATTCGCCGAAACACCGCGTCCTCAGACGAAGCCGGAAATGTTGGAGTCGTCCAAGAAATTGGCGGACGAAGTAGAGCAGGACATCAAAAAGGACTTCGCGAAGGAATACATCAAATCAGCTGCGGATGTCACAAAGAGATGGTTCCTGGTCGTAATCCAAGGCGCCGGCCTCGTGCTGCTGACGCCGAACCCGAGCCATCCCAAAGAAGGCGGAGCTGCCGGGACCAGCCAGCCGTCCGCGATCATCGCGCCTCTCAAATGCCCTGACGATCAGCTGACGATTTACACCGTCGATTCCACGGAAGCGCGCAACGCAGGCGGCTTGAAACAGACGATGACGCAATACTGCGTGCCGCCGAATTTCAAATTGCCCAAGGGCGTCAAGCCCCCTTGGGAGACCAAATAAATCGCCCGTCTCGGCCCTCGACGCCGCCGTTCGATCCGAGCGCGGCGATTCCGCTTGACACGCGCCAGCCGTATCCGCTGTAGTTGTATCCACCGTGGTTATATCCAAGGCGAAACGAGCGGCGCCGGCGGCGGCCGAGGACGCGCCGGTGCTGCTGACGCCGGCGGTGTTCCTCGTCCTCGTGGCGCTCGCCGACGGACCGGCGCACGGCTACGGGATCATGCAGGAAGTGGCGGAGTTCACCGACGGCGCCGTCAGCCTGGGGCCGGGCACGCTGTATCGATCGATTCAGCGCATGCTCGTCGACGCGCTCATCGAGGAAGTCGGGATCGCGCTGCACGACGAGGCCGACGACGAGCGGCGGCGCTACTACCGGCTGACGAAGAAGGGACTGGCCGTGGCAAAGGCGGAAGCGCAACGCCTGTCCCGGCTCGTCGACGCCGCGGTCGGCCGCAAGCTGCTCCCCGGCATTGTCCGCCGGGGCGTCGGCGGAGACGGACGCGGCACGAAAGGCGGCCAGCGTGGTTAATCCGGTGCCCGAGGACTTCCACACCATCACGCCGCAGATCGCCGTGAAAGGCGTGGCCGACGCGATCGCGTGGTACGCGTCGGCGCTCGGCGCGCACGAACTGCTTCGCAACCTGGCGCCAGATGGCAAATCGGTGATGCACGCCGAGCTCCTGCTCGGCGATTCGCGCTTCTTCGTCGTCGACGAATTCCCCGGATCGATGACGGCGCCCACCACGCTGGGAGGGACGCCGGTGACGCTGCACCTCTACGTGCCCGACGTCGACGCGCTGTTCGATCGCGCCGTCGCCGCCGGTGCGTCGGTGGTGATGCCGGTGGCGGATCAATTCTGGGGCGAACGCTACGGCATCCTCACCGACCCTTTCGGACATCGCTGGTCAATCTCCAGCCGACTCGAGGACCTGTCGCCGAAGGGGCTGCAGGACCGCGCGAAGGAATGGAGCACCCGACAGGAGGAGAGATGACTCGCTCTCGCGTAATCGCGGCGGTCGCGGCCGCATTCGTCGTCTCGAACGTGCTCGCTGCGCTCGTTCATGGTTTCGTGCTCGCGGCGGACTACCTGCCGTTCGAGGGAACGCTGCTGCGAGGCACTCCCGCTGGCGGCGCCGCCGCTCCGCCGTGGCAGATGATCTTCCTGCCAGTGGTGCACCTGTCGATGATCGGGACGCTGGTGTGGATCCATGGCCGCATCCGGCTGGAGGGCTCGACGCTTTCGCGCGGCCTCGCGATTGGCCTCGTCAACTGGACGATGGGCGAGGCGCCGATGTGGCTGCGGTGGTACGCCGAGCAGCCGTGGCCGGGCGACCTGCTGGTGAAGCAGCTGTCGTTGGAACTGGTGTCGTCGCTCATCATCGGTCTCACGATTGCGTTCATCGCGCAGCCGCGAGCCCGGCAGGTATCGGCCGCCGTCGAGCTCGCGCACTGAGGAGATCGTCCGCTCATGGCCAAATCGTCCGGCGCTGGGGGGCGCGATCCGCGGGTCGACGCCTACATCGAGAAAGCCCCCTCCTTCGCGAGGCCGATCCTCGAGCACTTCCGCGAGGCGGTCCACGAGGCGTGCCCGCAGATCGAGGAGTCGATCAAATGGGGGCATCCTTCCTTCGCGCATCACGGCATCGTCTGCGGCATCTCCGCGTTCAAGGAGCACTGCGCGTTTGGCTTCTGGAAAGCGGCGCTCCTCGATGGCGTCGAGATTCGCCAGCAGGCGAAATCGGTCGACGACCTCCCCAAACGGCGAGATCTCGTCCGCATCGTCAAGCAGGCGGCAAAGTTGAACGAAGACGGGATCAAGGTGCCCGACAAGGAACGCCGCGAAGGCGCTCCCGGGACGCAGGCGCGGCAGCGTGCGGCGGCGCCTCGTGACCTGAAGGTTCCCGACGTGCTCACGAGGGCGCTTCGGCAGAACAAGCCGGCAGCGGCCGCATTCGAAGACCTCTCGTACAGCCACAAGAAGGAATACGTGGAGTGGATCGAGGAGGCGAAGACAGAGGAAACCCGGCAGCGGCGCGTCGAGACCACCATGGCGTGGGTCGCCGAGGGCAAGCCGCGCAACTGGAAATACATGAAAAAGTGAGAGCGACGCCCACTTTGGGGGGTGGATCCGGGCCCCGAGCCCGCCTACACTAGGCCGGGATCACTGTGTCGGACCAGCGCGGCCATACACGACGGCAACTCCTGAAGGGCGCGATCGGCGGTGCCGTGGGCATCGTCTTCAGCTCGGCGGCACGGCCAGTGGCCGCGGATGCAATCCAGCGCCTCACCGACGATCTGTTCGTCATCACCATTCCTGGCGAAGCCAACGTCGTTGCCCACACCAGCGCTGACGGCGTCGTCCTCGTGGACGGCGCGTCGGCTCGCGCAAGCGACGCCTTGATGAAAGCCGTGGCGACGCTGCCCGGTGGTCGACCGGTGCAGACGATCTTCAACACGCACTGGCATCCGGAGCAGGTCGGGTCCAACGCGACGCTCGGCGCCGCGGGCAAGACGATCATCGCGCAGGAGAACACGCGGCTGTGGCTGACGACCGACGTCACGTGGCCGTGGAATGGGCAGCAGTTCACGCGATTGCCGAAGAGCGCGCAGCCAAACAAGACCTTTTACACGACGGGAGAGCTTGGTCCCGACATGCGCTACGGCTACATCCCCGATTGCGCGCACACCGACGGCGATCTCTATGTCTACTTCCCGCGCCAGAACGTGCTCGCCGTCGGCGATGTCGTTTCCGGTCAAGGGTGGCCGGTCGTCGACTACATCACCGGCGGTTGGATCGGCGGCATGGTCGGCGGGATCCAACGGCTGCAGGCGATCGCCAACGAAGAGACGAAGATCGTGCCCGGCCGCGGCCCGGTGCTCGGGCTGAACGATCTGAAGACGCAGTACGAGATGTACTCGAAGATCTACGAGCGTCTGACGCAACTGCTGAACAAGGGACGCGGTCCATCCGAGGCCGTCGAAGCGCGGCCGACGAAGGAGTTCGATGCGCAGATGGGGAATCCGGACGAGTTCGTGCGTCGCTCGTTCGAGAGCCTGTGGGCGTATCTGTCGCCGGACGCGTAGCGAGTGAGCGCATGATCACACGGACCTTCAGAACACTGACACGTCCAGTCGTCGTCACCGCGTTGGCGGGCGGACTGTACGCGTCGGTCACGTTGTTCGCCTCGCAAAGCGCGCCGGCGCCGCAGCGTGCGCCCGCCACGCCGGCGCCGCGTGCGGCCGCGGCATCCGAGCCGCAGGCACAGATCGCTACCGTCAAGCAGTACTGCGCCGGCTGCCACAACGATCGCGCGAAGGTGGGCGGCGTCAGCTTCGAGGGCATGACGCCGGAGTCGATCGCCGGGCATGCCGATCTCTACGAGAAAGCCGTGCGCAAGCTGCGCGGCCGCGTGATGCCGCCGCCCGGTGCGCGGCAGCCGGATGGCGCCGCGGTCGATTCGCTCGTCGGCTGGCTCGAAACCTCGCTCGATCGCGCGGCCGGTCAGGCCCACATTCCCGATCGCATCGTCCTGCATCGTCTCAACCGCAAGGAATACTCGAACGCGGTTCGCGATCTGCTCGGCGTCGACTTCGACGCCACGGAGGTGCTGCCGGTCGACGATGTCGCGGACGGGTTCGACAACATTGCCAGCGCCCTGCAGGTGTCGCCGTCGTTCATCGAGCAGTACGTGATTGCGGCGCGCGGCGTCGCCGTGAAGGCGCTCGGTCGTTCCGACGCGCGTCCCGGTGGCTGGACATTCCGCGCCGGACCCGGCACGCAACTCACGCACGTTCCCGGCCTGCCGCTCGGCACGCGCGGCGGCATTCTCGCGAAGGTCGATCTCCCGTCCGACGGCGAGTACATCGTAGACGTCGCCGACATGGCCACCCACATCTGGGGCAACGGCATGGAGTTCGAGAATCCGCTGGTCGTGACGCTCGACAACAAGATCGTCTACGAGACGGTGATCGGCGGCGAAGAGGACATGAAGCTCTACGACCAGGTGCAGAATGGCGCGCTCGATCGCGTCAACGCCCGGTTGAAGAACATCCGCTTCACGACGACGGCGGGCCCGCACAAGGTCGGCGTCGCGTTCAAGCGGCGTACGTTCGCCGAGTCCGACGATCAGCTGCAGATGTTCGCGCCGGGCGGCGGGCAGGATCGGCTTTATCGCGTGAACTCGTTCCAGGTGCGCGGCCCCTTCAACGTGAAGGGGCTCAGCGCGACGCCGAGCCGCGAGCGCATCTTCACCTGTCACCCTGCGGCGGACGCGACGGCGGACGCGCAACTGGGTTGCGCCCGGACCATCATCTCCTCGCTCGCGAGGCGCGCATACCGCCGGCCGGTCACGGCCGAAGACGTCAACGAGCTGCTCGAATACTATCGCGACGGTATCAAAGACGAAGGCGGTTTCGAGTCGGGCATCCGCAGCGCGATCACCGGTCTGCTCGCGAGCCCGTTTTTCCTCTATCGCGGCGAGCGCGTGCCGTCGGGTCTTCGTCCCGGCGACACCTACACGATCAGCGATCTCGAGCTCGCCTCGAACCTGTCGTTCTTCCTGTGGAACACGATTCCCGACGACGAACTGCTGCAGCTCGCCATCGAGGGCAAGCTCAAGGATCCGACAACGCTCGACCGGCAGGTGCGGCGCATGCTCGCGGACTCGCGGTCGATTACGCTCGCCGGCAATTTCCTGCAACAGTGGCTCGACATGAAACGGCTCGACGAGATCGTGCCGGATTCGGCGGTCTTCCCCTATGCGTCGGGTCGATCGGATCCCCGCGAGGACTTCCGCATCGAGCTCACGCTCTTCGCCGACAGCATCTTCAGAGAAGATCGCAGCGTCGTCGACCTGCTGACCGCGAAGCACACGTTCCTCAACGAGCGCGTCGCCCTGCACTACGGGATCACGGACGTGAAGGGCGATCGCTTCCGCCGCGTGGACCTGACGCAGTCGGTGCGATGGGGGCTGCTCGGCAAAGGCGCGGTGCTGATGGCGGCGGCTTACCCGAACCGCACGTCGCCCGTGCTGCGCGGCGCGTTCATCCTCAAGCATCTTCAGGGCGTGCCGCCGGCGACACCGCCGCCAAACGTCCCGACGCTCGACGAAAAAGACATCGGCACGACGAAGGCGCTGACCGTCCGCCAGATGATGGCGAAGCATCGCTCGAATCCGACCTGTGCGTCGTGTCACGCGGTCATGGATCCGCTCGGCCTGGCGCTCGAGAATTTCGATGCGACCGGCATGTGGCGCGATCGCGATCGCTATGCCGGCGCCGCGATCGATTCGACTGGCGAGCTGCCCGACGGCACGCCGATCAAAGGGCCCGATGATTTGCGCAACGCGCTGCTGCGACGGCCCGAGCAGTTCGTACAGACGTTCACCGAGGGGTTGCTGACTTACGCCACCGGGCGCAAGCTGGAGTACTACGACATGCCGACCGTGCGGAAGATCGTGCACGGTGCGGTCGCAAGCGATTATCGGTTCTCGACGTTGGTTCAGGCGGTGGTGCGCACCGATCAGTTCAGGATGCGCCGCGTGCCGCAGCCGGCCAAAGACGACGGGCGCGTGTCGACATCGGCGCAATAGCGCTATTCAGCGGAGACTCATATGTTCGTATTCAAGAACCATGTCTCGCGGCGGACCATCCTGAAGGGCGTGGGCGCCACGATCGCGCTGCCGCTCCTCGATGCGATGAACCCCGCGGCCACCGCGTGGGCGCAGACGCCCGCCGGTACGGCGCCCAGGCGATTCGCGTTCGTCGGCTTCCCGCACGGCGCGATCATGGATCACTGGTCGCCGGCGCAGACGGGCGCGAACTACGAGATGTCGGCGATCCTCCAGCCGCTGGAGCCGCTGCGTCAGCACATGACGATCGTGTCGGGCCTGCGCAACAAGCCGGGAGAAACGCCGGAGCCGCACGGCTACATCGAGATGACGTGGCTCACGTGTGTGAAGCCGTGGGAGCACGGCGCCGCCGGCCCCGACTCCGGGGTGAGCGCCGACCAGTTCGTCGCGAAGCATATCGGTCAGGACACGCGGCTTCCGTCGCTCGAGCTCACGACCGCGCTCGGCGGCGCTCGCATGTCGTGGCGCACGCCGACGCAGTCGCTGCCGCAGGAAGGCAATCCGCGCGCGGTGTTCCAGAAGCTGTTCGGCCAGGGCGACACCGACAAGGAGCGCGCCGCGATTCTCCACGAGACCGGCAGCATCCTCGATCGAGTGAAGGGACAGGCCGCGCGTCTGCAGGCGAGCCTGGGCGTGAGCGATCGCGCAATCGTCGGCGACTATCTCGACTCGGTTCGCGAGATCGAGCGGCGCGTGCAGATGGCGGAGAAGCAGGCGAACTCGTCGCTCGAGATCCCCGACGCGCCGGTCGGCACGCCCAACGACATCACCGATCACTTCAAGCTGATGTTCGATCTGATGGCGCTCGCGTTCCAGGCCGACATCACTCGCGTCATCACCTTCTCGATGGATCGCGAAGCGAGCATGCGGACCTATACGAACCTTGGCATCGCCGAGGCGTTCCACCCGCTGTCGCACCACGGCAACAACCCGCAGAAGACCGAGAAGCTGGTGCAGATCCAGCGCTATCACACCGAAGTGTTCGCGAAGTTCGTCGAGCGATTGGCCAAGGCGCAGGAAGCTGGCGGCTCCGTGCTGGATCACTCGACCGTCCTGTTCGGCAGCAACATGAGCAACAGCGACAAGCACAACAACGATCCGCTGCCGGCGGCGATTCTCGGCCACGCGCACGGGCGCATCAAGGGCGGACAGCATGTGAAGTATCCGCAGGACTCGCGCTTTGCCGATCTGCTGGTAACGCTCTTCGATCGCAACAACATTCCGGTCGAGAAGATCGGCGACAGCGGCGGAATCCTCTCCGAGGTCTAGCGACCGTCCTTGCCGAGGTGTGACGACATGCGCGTGCTATCGAGATCCTGCATCCTCGCGGCGGCGCTGCTGCTGACGGCGACGTCACTGGCCGCCGGCGCCGCTGAACCGCTGCTGCTCGAAGCCGCCGAGCGCGGCGATCGCGCCGCGGTGGCGCGTCTGCTCTCCAAGGGCGCCGACGTGAATACGGCGGGGCCGGACGGCACGACAGCGGTGATGTACGCGGCGGCGAATGACGATGTCGAGATGGTGCGGGTGCTGATCCGCGCCGGCGCCAACGTCAAGAACAGGAATCAGCTCGGTACGTCGGCGATCACCGAGGCGGCGATCATTGGCTCGGCGCCGATCATCGATGCGCTGCTCAAGGCCGGCGCCGATCCCAACACCAAGAATCCCGAGGGCGAGACGCCGCTGATGGCGGTCGCTCGCGCCGGTCACGTCGCGGCGGCGAAGTTGCTGCTCGAAGCCGGCGCCGACGTCAACGCCCGGGAAACGTTCGGCGGACAGTCGGCGTTGATGTGGGCCGCCGCGCAGAGCCAGCCCGAGATGGTCAAGCTGCTCGCGTCGCGCGGCGCCGACCTGAATGCGCGCGGCGTCATCCGTCAGTGGGAGCGCAAGGTCATCACCGAGCCGCGGCCCAAGGACATGAACAAGGGCGGCTTCACGCCGCTGCTCTATGCCGCCCGCGAGGGGTGCGTCGAGTGCGCGCGCCACTTGATCGCCGCCGGCGCCGATCCCAATCTCGAGGATCCCGATCGCGTGACGCCGCTCAACATGGCGCTGCTCAACCTGCACTTCGAGTTCGCGGCGTTCATGATCAAGGCGGGCGCCGACGTCGACAAGTGGGACCTCTACGGCCGCTCACCGATCTACATGGCCGCCGACGTCAGCACGTTGCCGGTGAAAGGCAACGGCGCGATGGCCGTGATCCCGAGCGAGGATTCGGTGACCGCGCTCGACGTCGGTCGGCTGCTGCTCGCGGCGGGGGCCAACCCGAATCTGCAGCTCAAACGGCGGCCGCCGTATCGCGACGTGCCGCAGGATCGCGGCGGCGACACGATCCTCGCGCAGGGGGCGACGCCGCTGCTGCGCGCGGCGCGCGCCGGCGATGCGCCGTTCGTCGAGCTCCTGCTCGATTGGGGCGCGATCGTCGATCTGCCGAGCAAGGAAGGCGTCACGCCGCTGATGGCCGCGGCCGGCGTCGAATTCGGCACCCGCGTCACGCGCGGCCGCAATCGCACCAACGACGGCGTGCTCGCGACGATGCAGCTGCTCCTCGATGCGGGAGCCGACATCAACGCCCGCATGCTGACCGAGCGTCGCGCGAGCGTTCCGGACGGCACATCGCAGGCTGCCTCGTACGCCATCAGCCAGCGTAGCCGTCCGAGCCAGGTGCCGAGCGCGACGGCCGTGCCGCATCAGACCGCGCTGCACGGCGCCGCCGAGCGCGGCTATACGCCGTTCGTGAAATTCCTCGCCGAGCACGGCGCCGATCTCCAGGTGAAGGACGCGATCGGCCGCACCGCGCTCGATCTGGCGAAGGGCATCGGCGTGCCGGGTGTGAAGCAGGCCAAGAGCGAAGGCTTCCCGGAGACCGCGAAGCTGCTGGAATCGCTGATGACCGCCAAGGGCATCGCGCTGCCCACGGCGCAGTAGCGCGCGCGGTATCAGTAGTCGATGCCGTTGTTCATCGCCTGCTGCATCAGGCTGTTCACGTAGATCGCCGATTTGTAGGTGGCGGCTGAGAACACCAGGCTGCCATACGCAGCGACCTTTTGAATCGGCGCGGCGCCGGCGATGATCTCGACGATGTCGTCGAACGGGACGTCGTCGTCGGTGGCGAAGTCCCAGAAGAACCGCATCCAGTCCATTTCGTTGCCGTAGCCCCAGTGGTTGCCGTGGCCGTTCTGGCCCGGTCCACACGTCGTCTCCATGTACGGTGTCCCGCCTTCCAGCTCGATGACTCCCTGATCCGTCGGCCACCCGAAGACCTTCTTGTAGTAAACGAACACGCCGTTCGACGACGCCGTGCTGTTCCACGTGATCGCCGCATAGAAGTGCGCGAAGCCTTCGTCGAACGCGCCTTCGCTGAATTCAATGCTGCTCATCGAATGGTCGCCATCGCCATGCCACTCGCATGGGTCGCCGGCGGGAGCGTTGTAGCTGACGTCGTTGTAGTACTCAGACCCCAGTCGTTTCTTCATCAGCGAGTGCCCGACCTCGTGGACGACCGTGAACTTGCGCCGGCTGCCCGACGCCGTGAGGTGGACTTCGCCGTCGGATGGGTCGGTGTGATTGCCGTCGGTGGACGCGATATGGATGTCGTACGTCTTGTTGGTCATCCCGCCGGGGTGATAGTAGAGCGCCCGCGCGGCGGCGGCGAGGGCGCTCGATTCGGGCGTCTCGCTCGGCGTGGTGAACCAGTTCTGGCCGGCATCGAGATCGCGGACGATCACCCAGCTCGCTGGAGATTTGAGCGAAGCATCGCGGTAGGTGCGGATCGTGTTGCCTTTGACCAGCGCCTTCGATTGGACGAGGATGGTCCACTTCGATGTGTCCAGCGTGACAAACGAGGGCGTGCACCCGGCTGGCGCGCGCCGGGTGCCGTCGTCGGTGAACCCTTCGTAGACGTTGACGCCGTGGGTGTCGCGGATGCGTACCCAGATACCGGGCACGGTCCGGTCGGTGTTGGAGGTCCAGTAATCCTCACCGAAGCCGCCGTCGGTGTAATAGGTCTGGACGCGAATGCAGATCTGGACCGAGGTAAGGGTTCCGAGGGGAAGATGTCCGGGGTCGCCGGATCCGATTCCGAAGGTCTGGGCGGCCGGAGGTCTCGTCGAGCCGCCAACCAGCGCCATGACAACGATCGCCCCAACGAGCACGCGAGCGTCCCTCATATCGCGTCCCCCTTCATTGTGGAGAACGCAATCCGGCGCAGCTTTTAGCCGTCGAGCACGCTGATTACAGCCGCTGAATCCTGACGGGCGCCGCCGCGTCTCTGGAGCTCGTCGAGCACCGACGCGGCCGCAGCCGTCGCCGGCAGCGCGATCCCCAACGCCCGCGCCAGATCGAGGACGATGTGAATGTCCTTGTGATGGAGGCGCGATTCGACCTTTCCCGCGAAGTCGCGCGCGATCATCTTCGGCGCCTGGAGATCGAGCATCCGGCTCGCGGCGAAGCCGCCCATCAGCGCGTCCTTGACCGCACGCGGATCGACGCCCGCACGCTCCGCGAGCAGCATCGCTTCTGCCGCGCCGAGCTGGTTGACGATCGTGCAGATCTGATTGCAGGCCTTGGCCACCTGACCGGCGCCGCTTGCGCCAATGTGAACGATCGTCTTGGCGTAGCACGCGAGCAGCGGATGCGCTCGCTCCACTGCGGGCTTCGATCCTCCAATCATGACTGCAAGCGTCCCGGCTTCCGCGGCGATGCCGCCGCCGGATACCGGCGCGTCGAGCATTTCGACGCCGCGTGAATGAAGCGCGCCGGCGATGCGCCGCGCTCCGGCCGGATCGATCGTGCTGTGATCGATCACCAGGGAGCCGGATCGCGCGCCGCTTGCTATGCCGCGGTCGCCGAGCACGACGTCCTCAACGGCGCGGGTATCGGTGAGCATCGTGATGACGATGTCGCTCTTCGCCGCGAGGTTCGCTGCGGATTCGCACGCCGTGGCGCCCGCGTCGACGAGGGCAGTCATGGCGTCGGGCCGCCGCGCCCAGACGGCAAGCGAATGGCCGCCCTTCAAGAGATTCCGCGCCATCGGCGCGCCCATCGTCCCGAGGCCGATGAATCCGATTCTGTCCGCCATGGCCTATGCTACCGTCGCCGCAGGGTGGGGAGGATCGATGGCCAGGACGAGCGAAGTGCCCGTGTTGATAGTCGGCGGCGGCGCCGTCGGTTCGGTTCTGTCGATGGAGCTCGCGCGTCGCGGCGTCGAGTTCCGCTGCATCGATCGCGCAACCGGCCCCGGCAACGAATCGCGGGCCATCGCGCTCCACGCCCGCACGATCGAGCTGCTCAACCTCGTCGACGACGATCTGAGCCAGCGAGTGCTCGACCACTCGTTGTGGTGCAAGGGCTACGTGATGCACTTCGTGCACGATGGGCGTCGAACGGAGGTGCGCCCGGGGCTCGACTACACGACGGTCGACTCGCGGTACAACGGCATCGCGTCGCACAGTCAAAGCGTGACCCAGGGCCTCATCCGCGATTACACGGCCGCGGGGTACGGCCAGCACGTCGAGTATGCGACGACGTTCGAGGATCTCACGCAGGATGGCGACGGCGTGGTCGCGCGCGTCCGCCACGAGGACCGAGGCGGGGAGGAGGAGCTCATTCGCTGCCGCTATCTCGTGGCGGGAGACGGCATCAATTCCCGCGTGCGCCGCGGCCTCGGTCTCTCGGTGAAGGGCAAGGACTATTCGGGCAGCTTCTTTCAGAACCTCGACGTCCACCTGAATGGATTCAACGACTGGCGCGATCACTTCCATTACTGCGTCGGCACCGATCACTTCCTCATGGTCGCGCCGCTGCCGGGCGGATACTTCCGTCTGCTCTTGAGCGATCGCGGCGAGGCCGCCGATCCGTCGTTGACGCCGCAGCAGGCCTTCACGCGTCTGCTGGATCGCCACTACGACGGCGTCACGACCGGCGAGATCGTCTGGCACTCGCGATGGGAGACCTGGGTCCGGCTTGCCGACACGTTCCGCGAGGGCAACGTGTTCCTGGCCGGCGACTCGGCGCACGTGCACTCGACGACCGGCGGCCAAGGGATGAACTGCTGCATGCAGGATGCGTTCAACCTCGGATGGAAGCTCGCGTTGGTCGTGCGCGGTGATGCCCACGCTGCTCTCCTCGATTCCTATGAGGCTGAGCGGCGTCCGATCGCCGAACAGGTCATCTGGGCCGCATCGTCTCTGCACGACATCTTCATGACGCACGGCAAGGACATCGCACAGCGGAAGCAGACGATGTTCGAGCCCGGGTACACCGAGAAGGTCGTCAACTACTGCTCGGGCGTCGCATACACCTACCGCGATGCTGGTGGAGCGACGCAACCGGAGAGCGTCGGCGGCGGCCCCGCTGTCGGCGACCGCGCGCCCGACGTCGACCTCGACGCGGGCGGCACGCTGTTCGATCGATTGCGGCACCCGTACTTCACGTTGCTGGCGATCGGCGATGGACGCGACGCGGCCGCGAGCGCCGACGTGTTGAAGCGGCGCTTCGGCGATGTGCTCAGCGTCGAGACGGTCCGGCCCGAAGCAGCGCTATCGGATCGCTATGGGTCCGGCGAAGGTCGGTTGGTGCTGATCCGCCCCGACGGATACATCGCGAGCAAGGCGATGGGCGGCCGGCCGGAGATCGTAGAGGCCTATCTGGGTGGGGTGCTCGGTGAAAGCCAGCGGAGGTAGGCGGAGGTCACGGGATCACATCGGAGTCACGGAGACACGAAGACGCCCGGACGCGCACGCCGGTGACGCGCGCTGCGCGCGACAGCCGGCCCGAAGGGCCGACTTCACCCGCGTGCGCGCTGGCCGCTCATCGTAGCTGGTTGCCTTCGTGCGTCCTCCGTTACTCCGTGTCTCCTGTGATCCCGTGAGCTCGACATCCTCCGATGTCTCTAATGCGGCGTCCACGTGGCTACCGCGAAGAACAGGCCGCCATTCCAACCGATGTCGTACGCGATCCAGAGACCCATGGCCATCGACACGCTTCCAGTCGCCACGCGAACGAGCTGATCGCTGCCACGCCAGCGATGCGTCGCGGTTGCGATCGGGACGGCGATGCCGGTGGTGATGACGGTCATGCCGACCAGCGTTCCGAGCCCGAAGGTAAGCAGGTAAGCGCATGCCCAGAGCGGCTCGCTGACGCTTGCCACCACGAGCAACGCCACCGCGGCGCTGCCGGCCAGACCGTGAACGACGCCGACGGCGAACGCACGCGTGGGCCCCGTCGCTCGACTGACGTCGGCGTTGTCGTGCGCGTGCGCGCGAAGGTTGATGCCGCCGAGGATGACGAGCGCGATCGCGACGCAGAACTCCATCGCCAAACCGAGTCGCGGCGGCACCGCCCACTTGAACAGGATGATGCCGCTGGCCACGGTGAACAGGGTGAGCGTGTGACCCAGGCCCCAGACGATGCCGAGGAGCGTTGCCGGCCATACGCGCCGCGTGCGCGCGGCGATGGCACCGATCGCCACCACATGATCGGGGTCTGCCGCGTGGCGCACGCCGAGCACGAGGCCCAGCCCGAGCAATGCGAGCGGCGGAAACGTCGTCGTGATGGGAGACATCGAAGTCAGCTCCTTGTCGACGGTCGGCAGTCTGTGCTTTGCCACCGGCCGCTCAGCGTTGCCGCGGCATCAGCAGCGTGAACGTCGTCCGCATCTGCCAACTCGGGCCATAGGTTGGCTTGGCCACGTAATAGCCGCCGCCGACCTGGACGCTCATCGGGTAGACGCCGAATCGAACGAGCTTGCTGACCATCGCGTTGACTGGAATCGACCAGCGATCGTCGCGGTTCACCGCATTCCAATCGGCAACCGCTTCGGTCGACATCATGACGGTCACGCCGCTGTGCGACGTGTGCGCGATCACGGGCTGGAAGTACCCCATGTTCACGTCGGCGCGCGGCGTCGTCCCGGTGTCGGCGAACGACCAGATGTTGTTCACCAGCATCCCGTAGGTCATGCCGCCCTTCTGCTTCATCACCGCGACGGCGGGACCGGCCGCCCACTTGCCGAGGCCGAGCGTCGGATCGGTGGTGGTGGGCAGATTGAACATCGGTCCGGCGCCCCACGTGAACCCGGTGGACGACTTCGGCGAGAAGAACGCCTGCGCCATGATGTCGCCAAGGCCCGACGAGCCGCCGAACGCAGCCGGCTGCGACAGATACGGCATGACCCAGCGTCCGATCAGATTCCACTGTTCGCTGATCGACATCGGCAGCACGGGCTGAAAGTAGGTCAGCGTTCGCAGCTCCTCGTCGGGACCGACGCCGCTGATCCAGTTGAACTGCAGCGGCACGCTGACCACATCGGTGAGCGGGTTCACTACCTTCTTCGCGAGCTCCCGCGTCGACAGCGGTTCGCCGTCATTCGGCGCCGTCGCTTGTGCCAGGGCGGCGCGCGGCTGCGCGAGGAGCGCGGCAAGCAACGATGCGACGCCAATCATCGTGACGATTCGTGAGCGGCTCATGACAGTCTCCGTTCTGAAGTGATGGCGCGCGCATCAGGCGGCGAGCGCGTTGCCGAGCGGGAGGCGATACACCTCGATCGCGGTCCCGGAGAAGATCGACAGACGTTCGGGCTGCGAGCAGCCGGCGGTGAGACGTTTGTAGGCATTGATGATCGTGTCGTAGCGTCCGGCGCCGCTGTCGACGGGATAGTTCGACTCGAACATGCAGCGATCGGCGCCGAAGGCCTCGATCGATGCTTCGACGTAGGGGCGCCAGTCGGCCGCGAGCGCCGCGGACGAAGCCGGAGGCTGCGCGCGGAACGTGGGGAACCCGTTGACGAAGCTCCCCAGGCCACCAAGCTTCATCACCACATTCGGACGCCGAGCGATCTCCTCGATCCCACGCTGCCAAGCCGGAAACATCTCGGCGAGCCGGCCGCGATAGGGCCCGATGCCGATCGGTCCGCCGACGTGGTCGAGCACGATTCGCGTGTTCGGGAAAGCCGATGCGAGGTCGGCGACGTCGGCCAGCTGCGTCGACAGCACGAACGCATCGAACGACAGGCCGAGCGGCGCGAGACGGGCGAACCCCCGACGGAAGCCGCTGTCGCGATAGAGCTCCCTGCCGTTCTGGAACATGCCGCCGAAGATCGCGGTGTCGCCGTCCCACGCGCCGGTCTGACGGATGCCGCGAAAGCGCCCGCCTCCGGCGGCGAGATGCGCCTCGAGGACGCCGGCGACGCGATCGCCGAGACGGAGATCGGCGCGGCCGACGATCCCCGCGGCAATGCGGCTCGTTCCATAGAGGCCGCTCGCGCTCATCGCCGCCTGACCGTTCACGAACTCGGTTTCGCCGACAACGCGATACTCGGTCGGCCCTTCCGCCCGGTACATCGCCTCGCCGTCGACGAACACCGTCGCGATCACGTTGTGCCCGCTGTTCATGTCGGCGAGCAGCTCGTCGAGCAGATAGCGCCGCTTGCCTTCGGCGATAGCGGCATGCGCTTCGGGAATCCGGTCGTAGAGGTGATGGTGGGTATCGACGATCGGCAGCGCCGGATCGATCGCGATCTCCTGATCTCGTGGTGTCATGACTGTGCTCCGGTGGTGTGAAGAACGTCGGCCTGCAGGCGCGCGCGCGGCGTGCGTGCCCACGAGGCCGGACGTCCGGCGAGCGCCACGAGCTGGTGCATCGCGTCGATCGCCGCATCGCGGTAGGCGGCGGAATATGTCGGCGTGTTCAGCGCGAGCGTGAGGAAGATGTCGATGGTGCCGCCCATGTGCAGCACCGCATGGCCCATTCCGACGAGCTCGGAGGCGATGTCGCCGATGCAATGAACGCCGAGCAGCCGCCGATCGTCGGCGCCGACGATCAGCTTGAGCAGACCGCCGCGGCTGGCGATCTCGCCGCGAGCGGTGCGCGAGAGATCGCATCGCCCGACGACATACGCGGCGCCGCTGCTGCGGACCTGCTCCTCGGTGGCGCCAACGCCGGCCAGCTCGGGAAGCCCATACACGGCAGCACTCGGCGCACGATCGACCGGAACGCCGAACGTGAGCCCGAACGCGTGGCACGCGGCCGCGCGACCTTGCTGCGCCGCAAGCGACGCCAGCGTTTGCCCGGCGACATCGCCGACCGCATACACGCCGGGGCTCGTCGTCTGGAAATAGCGATCGACAACGATGCGGCCCCTGCCATCGAGCCCGACGCCGGCGACATCGAGCCCGAGCCCTTCGGTGTTGGCGACGCGACCGGCCGCGAACAGCACGGCGCCGGTCTCGAGCGACGAGCCATTCGATAGGTTCACGATCAGTCGATCGTCACGGCGGGAGACTGCCGCAACGCGCGCCCCCGTCGTCAGCGCGACGCCACGGGTGGCGAGGTCTTCGGCCATCCTGGCCGCGAGCTCGCCGTCCATGGTCGGCAGCAGGCGATCGTTGCCGTCCACCAGCGTCACGGGTACGCCAAGCGCGGTGAACACCGTCGTGAACTCCACGCCGACCGGCCCGCCGCCTGCGATCACGATCTGGCGCGGCAGGCGGCGCAGCGTGAAGATCTCGTTGGAGTCGTAGACGTCCGGATCGTCGAATGGAATGCCGGGAAAGCGGACCGGCCGTGAGCCGGTGGCGAGCACGATCGCGTGTGCGGTGACGTCGTCGACCCGCCCATCGCTCCGCGCGATCGAGACCGAGCGATTGGATGTCAGTCGCGCGGCTCCTTGCACGTAATCGACGCCGCTGCTCTCGATCTGTCTCGCGATCGCCTCTTGAAGCGAGCGGCACACGCCGAGCGTGTTCGCGCGCACGCTCTCGAGCGATGCCTCGAACCTTCGTGCGACGCGATCGTCGTCGAGCCCGTCCCGACGCTCGCCGCCGAGCGCAAGCGCGATCTCGCGCAGCGCCTTCGTCGGCGCCCCGCCGGTCGTAGTGACGACGCCGCCCGGCATCGCCCGTTCGACGATGAGGGCCGAGTGGCCGAGGAACGCGGCGAGCTCCGCGGCGCTCTGTCCAGCGGGTCCGGAGCCGACGACGATCAGATCGTAGGTACTGGCCATGACCGCCTCAGAGCTCGTACTTGCCGAACGCGACGTGATGGTGATGAACGGTGCCATCGGCGTGGACGTGATCCGGCGCCACCGGCTTCCCCGGTCTGGCGATCTCGCGTGCCGGGTTCGCCGGCGCGAGGTAGGGGAATGCCAGCCCGGCGCGCACGAACGCCTGGGTCAGGTGATCGCTGATCCGCGGCCCGTTGCCGTTGTTCACGGTCAGCGTGTAGAGGGTGTCCATCACCTGGTCGTTGAGCGAACGACCTCCCGAACTGACATGCGGCCGGCCCGCGAGCATCGCCAGTTCGATCTCGAGGAAGCTGTCTTCGGAGTACGGCCTCGATGGATCGATGACGAGGAAGTCACCCAGGAACAGGTTGGTCAGCGGATGCTGGCCTTCAGCATCGATCGGCCAGTCCGTCTTGCCGTCCCAGCTGTCCATGTAGGCGAGGTTGGCGTTGAGCCGTACGCGATACACGTTGCGGTAATCGGGGCCGATGTGAAACGGATCCTCGAGGTTGTAGAGATCGCGCACCTCGAGATCGCGATTGACCGTGTCGCGGTTCTTCGGACTGAGCAGCAGGTTCTTGACCTCTGGACGTCCGACGCGCTCGAGCCGGATGGGCAGCTTGCCCGCCGCCACCGTCTCGCCGACAGCGGCGATGAGGGACTTGAAGCCGCATGCGCGGAGCCCCGCGAACGGCACCTCGACGACGAGCGCGAGGACGTTGGATCCGGGATCCAGGCCACGCGGTCCCTGCAACGAACCGACCTCGCGGAACGAGAGGCGCCCTGTCTTCAGCGTCTCTGCCATGGCGAAGAAATCGAGGAAGAACGGTTCGGAGCGGAGCCCCGCGAACACGCGGACGCCATCGCGCTCGCCGCCGGCCGCGTCGTTCATGCGAAACGCAACGACGTCCGCAAACGGTGTGCGGCAGAACCCCTGCTGCTCGATCGGCTGGCCGGGGCTCCATTCCGCCGGATCGAACGTGCAGTCGATGACGATCTCGTTGTCGCCAATCGCGAAGGCGGCCGCGGCGCCGGTGGCCGCGATCGTTGCCGGGCGCAGACGAAACCGGTAGACGATCGCGTCCGAGAAGGTAGACGAGGGCATCGCGCGCGGCACGACCGTCATCACGAGCACGAGCGTGTTGGTGCGTTCCGGGCTGACGAAGGCGTAGAAGTCGCAGATGTCGCACTGCGGTCCGGCCATCGCACGTGGTCCCGAGAAGTGGTCAGACATGAGAGCGATCCTTTCGGCCGATGTGGTGATGAATCGATGCAGCGGCGGACCTGAAGGTCCGCCGCTCGTCTTTCAACAGCGATGCGCCTAGTCCGCCGCCTCGTCGAGCAGCGGCTTCAGCGCGGGGTTCTGGAGAGCCGCCACGCCCTCCGCCGTCGCGATCACGTCGTCGAGCGCTTCCTGGACGCGCGTCGCCTTGAGCAACTCGCCGATCGTCTTGGTCGAGATCGACTTGAAGAAGCCGGCGGCCTGAACCTGACCGGACTGGATGAATGTCTTCAAGTCCGTCGAGTTCAGATCGAGGAAGCCATCCGGGCACTCCTCGCAGTGCTGGAACCAGTCGTACCAGGTGCGCAGGCCCAGCGTCGTCACCGAGTCGTCGATGTACGGATCCCAGTCGGTGTCGAACGACGTCGCCCAGTTCAAACGCGTGCCGTTGTCGAAGATCACGTGTCGCATGTCCTGCAGACCGAACCGCTGCATGAACTCCGGAGCGGCACTCGTGAGCCGGCTGTGAAACCGCGCGCACGCGGCGCGCAATTCGGCCTCGTGACCAGGCTTCACGTGGAAGTAGGCGCTGACTTCCGAGGCCACGCCGTGGCGGAGCCCCTTGCCCGACTTCTTCGTCAGGACGATCTGTTCTTCGGTGGTGGTACTCATCGTCGTTGTCTCCTCTGATGGTGTCGAGGCGATGGACGTGGCGGCCCGGTGAACGCTAGTCGATCGCCTCGTCGAGCAGCGGCTTCAGCGCCGGATGCTGCAGCAGCGTCGACGCCTCGGGCTGCTCGAGCACCTGTTCGAGCGCGGCGCGCACGCGCTCGCCCTTCTTGATGTCTCCCATGGTCAAATCAGGGAACGCCTCGAAGTAGCCGTCGGCGGGCGACTGATTCTGTTGAATGACTTCCCGCACCTGAGGACCCGTGAAGTGATCGAATCCTTCCGGACACTCGACCGTGTGCTGCAGCCAGTCGCCCCAGGTGGCGGCGCCCATCTTGGCCACTGCGTCGTCGACATATGGCGCGAAGTCGGTGTCGAACGCGGTCAGCCAAATCAAATGGGTGTCGTTGACCACGACCAGACGGCTGTAGTGAAGGCCGATGTGCTGAAGCCCTTCGAACGGCGCCCTCTTGAGGAACTCGGCGAAGCGCTCGCATGCGGCGCGGAGTTCGCTGGCATGGCCAGGCTTCACCCTGAACAGCGCGGTGGCTTCGGACTTCACGCCATGACGGGCGCCGAGACCGGACTTCTTGTTGGGAACTCGCGTTTCCTGCATCGTCGTACTCATCGTTCTCTCCTGCAATTGGTGTCGTTGTGTGTCGGTGGTTAGGTGGTGAGCTCCGCCAGCCATCGCAAGGCGCTGAGTGAGGGGGCGAAGCAGTACTCGCCGCCGCGCGTCGTGACGAAACGCGGGATGCCTTGCAGGCGGCGACGAATGGGTCGAGTGGGAATCGTGAACGGGCAGCCGCCCTGGCCAACCAGCGGATCGGTCTCGGCTGTCAGCGCGTTGAAGCGGCCGTCGTTGACCCACTGCTGCTGCACGAACTCGAACTGGCGCGTCAGGCTCGCGCCGACGAACACGAAGCAGAGGCCGCGATCGGCGCCGTCGTCCTCGAGCACGCCCTCGGGCAGCAGCGGCCCGTAGCTCGTGCCGCGCCGGATCATCCGATGCAGCCGGACCTCGCCGGTGACGACGGCATCACGCGGGTTCATGCGGCGGATGTGCGCACCGATCGGGCACTTCAGTCCACGCGGGTCGTCGTCGTGAAAGAGAAAGTCGTTGTTGCGCGACGCGTCGGCGCCGAGCGCGGGATCGTCGCGATCGGGTGAGAGCGAGAGCGGCGCGCCGCTGCGCCACCGGCCGACGAACTTCGCGGCAAGGAGCTCTTCGTCTGCGGGGCTCGTCGCATTGGCGCGCAGATAGCGCCGGAACGCGGCGACGTCCTGATGCAGCTTGCGAAAGACAACGTAGGTGCCATTGCGGCCCAGGATCTCGGGCGTGGGCATGGCCGAGATCTCGTCCGCCTCGTTGCGGTATCCGAGGATGAATTCGCCGGCTTTGAGCGGCGCTTCCTGCGGATTGCTGCCGGCGATCCCGCTGCCTTCGACTGCCGGATGGCTGATGCCGTCCTTGAAGCCGAATGCTTCGCGCTCGGTTGGCAGGCTGTAGCAGTCCTGCCGCCAGATCTCGGCGACGCCGGGAAGATCGCGACGGCTCGACTCGATGTCGCCGAGGACGACCAGCAGGCGCGCCGCGTCGGGTGCGATCGCCGCGAGGGCGATGTGCACGTCGGCGGTGCCGAGCGGCTTTTCCCAATGCTCGGGCGCGCTGTCGCCGGTGTCGCCCAGCACCTCCGCGCGAGACGCCATCCCTTCTTTGAACTGCACAGGGAAGCTGGCCAGCGAATCCTGTGGAACGCCGAGCGCGCGAAGCCCTTGATAGGTGATCGCGACGGTGAGCCACGCATTCGCCCGAGCTGACCACTCCGCGGCGGATGCGATCGAGCGTTCGAGTCGCGCGAGGAAGGCGCGGCCGTCGCGGCGATCGTCGACGCGGAACACCAGGTAGGTGCCCACGTAGGGCGACGGTCGCGGATGAAGAATGCCGCTTTGCAGTTCGCCGATCTCGAGTTGCGTCGCCACTGTCATCGTCATCTGCGCGTTCTCCATGCGTGGCGAAACGGCAAGGCGGACGCCACGTGCGCGGCGGCATCGCGTCATCCCGCTAAGTTGTTCGTGTGGAGTGCGTTGAATGCGCGTGCGTGCGAACGAGGCGAGGCCGTGGACGGCAGGTCGGTTTGCGTCGAACCCGGACAGAGTGTCAGGGTCCAGCGCAAGCTGTCGGCGCGGGCCGGCCGGCGGCCGACGTCACATGCGCGACAACCATTAGGGATAGAATGACGCCTCTTGTTTCACGCCTGTCGCCGGGGAATCGTGGCTGGAAGCCTCATTGCGCTTCTCTGGCCCGGCGGCGCCTTCGCACAAGCGCGAGTGGCCGCCGCCGACCTGCGGGGGACCGTGCGGGACGCCAGCGGCGCGGTGCTGCCGGCCTCGACCGTCACCGCGACCAACGCCGACACGAATCTCTCGCGCACGGTGGTTGCCGACGAACGCGGGCAATACCTGCTGGGTGCGCTGCCACCGGGCACCTACCGCATCACGGCCGGCGCCTCCGGATTCCGCAGTCAGAGCCGCGACGATGCGGTGCTGACGATTGGACAGACTGTCGAGATCGACTTCTCGCTCAACGTCGCTTCGTCCGACGCGGTGACGGTTTCCGCCAGCGTGCCGCTCGTGTCGGCCAGCCAGATCGAGATTGGCGGCGTCATCACGCAGCAGCAGATTCAGTCGCTGCCGACCAACGGGCGCAACTTCATCGCCTTTGCCGCGCTCCTGCCCGGCGTGGCGCCCGATCGCACACCTCTCCAGGGAGCGGCCGGCACGAGCGGGCTGTCGTTCGCGGGGCAGCGCGCGCGCTCGAACAACATCACGGTCGACGGTCTCGACAACAACGATCCGGTCCTCGGCGCGGTGCGGGCGACCTTCAGCCAGGAGGCGGTCCGCGAGTTCCAGGTGCTGGCGAACTCGTACTCCGCCGAATTCGGCAAGGCGTCGGGCGGCCTGGTGAACATCGTGACCAAGGGCGGCACCAACGTCGTCCACGGCAGCGTGTTCACTTACTTTCGCGACGAGACCTTGAACGCCACGAACTATTTCGATCGCTTCGATACGTTCGGCACCCCGGTGTCGCTGGAGAAGCCGCCGTTCCGGCAGGCGCAGTGGGGCGGCACGTTTGGCGGTCCCGTGCGCCGGAACAAGACGTTCTTCTTCTTCTCGTACGAAGGGACCAACATCAACGATGCGCGGCTTGTGAACATCGATCGAACCGCGGCGGCGCTGCTGGTTGCGCAGGGCTTTCCGATCGAGCAGGGCAACGTGCCGCTGCACGTGAGCAACGGCGAGTGGCTGGGCAAGGTGGATCATCAATGGACGCCGACGCGCGCGCTCGGCGCGCGTGCGACCTATGCCGACATCGACCGCGAAGCCGTGGACGATTTCGGCGGTATCGTCGCGAAGAGCCGCGCGACGAGACAGCTGCGCACCGACTGGTCGGCATCCGCGTCGGAGACCGACGTGCTCTCCGATCGCTGGATCCACGAGCTCCGCACTCAGTACGCGCATCAGAATCAGAAGATCAACTCGCTCGATCCCGCGTGCGGCGGGCCATGCGACGACATCCTGCTCGGCGGGCCGACGGTGGAGGTCATCGGCGTGGCGTCCGTCGGACGACAACGCATCACGCCGTTCGATCGACTGAATCGACGCATTCAGGTGGTGGACACCGTCAGCTATTTCCGGCACGCGCATCACGTCAAGGCCGGCGTCGACTACAGCTCGCTGTTCTTCCCCTCGCAGGGCAACCTTCTCGCCGCGCACTACGGCGGCCGCTTCATCTTCAGCCCGATCCCCGCGCTGGGTGTGACGTCATCGATTGATGCGCTGCAAAAGGGGATTCCGTCGGCCTACATCCAGGCGTTCGGCGACCCGCACTATCCCGACGAGCGTTACGGCGATCTGTCGCTCTTCGTGCAGGACGAATGGCAGCGCGGACGGTTCACGTTGAGACCGGGACTGCGGTATCAGGTGCAATTCTGGCAGGACGCCGCGTTCACGGTGCCCGACGTGGGCGGCAGGTCCTTACAATTCGCGATGCCGCAGGATCGCAACAACCTCGCGCCACGGCTGGGCGCGTCGTACGACCTGACCGGCTCGGGACGCGCCATCGCGCACGGGTCGTACGGGCTGTTCTACGACAACATGATCATGATCGTCGAGAACGTCGGCCGGCTGAGCGCCGGCGGCGGCACGCGTCCGTACAACATCGGCCCTCCACTGGCATCGATCGCGTGGGCCGCGCCGGGGCATCGCCTGACCGAGACGCAGGTCGTCGCGCTCACCGGCGGCGCGCCGCCGGTCGTGATGACGGTCCCGAGCCCGTCGATGAAGACCTCGTTCGCGCACCAGGCATCGGCCGGAATCGACAGGGAGCTGGCCTCCGATCTCGCCGTGGCGGTCAACGCGGTTTACGTGCGCGGGCACAACTTCCCGGGCACGCTGGACTACAACCCGCTGCTTCCATCACGGCTCGGTCCCGGCCGGCGACCGAACGATGTGCCGTGCGCGACGAATTCCGCCGCCCCATGCGTCAACGGCGGCATTCCCGGATCGTCGGCGCCGGTCATTCAATTCACGTCGTTCGGCGACAGTTGGTACAAGGGCCTCACCGTCGAACTGGCGAAGCGATTGAGCCGCGGCTATCAGTTCGTGGCGTCGTACACGCTGTCGAAATCGGAAGACACATCCGGCGATTTCCAGAGCACGTTCCTTCCGCAGGACCTCGGCGCGGGTCGCAATCCCGCGGATGAGCGCGGCCTTCCTCTCGATTTCAATCCGCTCGCCGAGCGCGGACCCTCGACGCAGGATCAGCGCCACCGCTTCGTCGTCTCGGGCGTTTACGAGGCGCCATGGCGGCTGCAGCTCTCCGGCATCGCGACGGTTGGATCGGGGCGGCCCTTCAGTCCGCTCGCCGGTGCGGATCTCAATGGCGACGGCAACGGCGGGCAGTTCCCGCCAGACCGCGCCCGGCGGAGTGTCTCCGACATCTCGACGAGCGCAGGACGCAACTCCGGCACGACGGCAGGTTACGCCACCGTCGATGTTCGCGTGAGCCGCCGAGTAGTGCTCGGACGAGCGCTCACTCTCGAGCCGATGCTCGAAGCCTTCAACCTGCTCAATCGCGTCAATTTCATCGAGGACACGAACCAGTCCTCGTTCGTCGTCTTCGGCACCGGCTCGTATCCGACGAACCCGCTGCCGGCCTATGGACGTTACACGCAGGCGGCGCCGCCGCGGCAGGTGCAGATCGCCGCGCGGGTGACGTTTTGATGACGCTCCCCGCACGCGACGTGTTCGGCGAGATTGCGGCTGCCGTCGACTCGATCCGGACCTGCGCGATCCTCGGCCTCGCTCGACGGATCGACGCCACGCTCAGCGAGACGATCTATTCGTACCGCTTCGGCGTCGGCGGCTTCGTGTCACCCATCGACCGCGTGCCTGTCCCGCTGCGGTCGACGAGCGACAGAGTCGAGAACGCCCCGTGCTTCGCCGGCGCCGGTGCCGTCGAGTGGCATCTCGATTTCGCTGGAGCGAAACACCTCGTGTCGGTGCCGCTCGAGAAACACGAACCTGCGACACGACTCTGGTTCGGATTCGTCGATCCAGCCGCTCCGACGGCCGACGAGCGCCATGCGCTCGAATCGCTGGGCAAGCGGGTGTCGCGCCTTCTCGAACGCCCGTTGTCGACCGCCGATGAGACCACGCGATTGCAGCGACTGGAGCTCGCGGCGGGTTTGCTGCCGGCGCTGATGCAGGTGCTCGACATCCGCGAGGTGTTCGATCCGCTCTCCGAGATCAGCAAACGTGCGCTGCCGCACGACATGCTCACGCTCGGCGTGTTCGACGACGAGCTCACGCGGATCACGATGTACGCGCGCACCGGGACCGGCCCCGACGTGGGAGGCACGTTCCCCCAGCCATATCCTCCCGAAATCGTTCGCGACTGGCATTTCGATATCGTCGACGATCGCGAGAGCCACCCCCTGGAGCGCGATCGTCCCCCGACGAAGCTGGGCAGCCGATCGTCGATCCGCGTGCAGCTGCGGTCCGCGAACAAGGTGATCGGCGGCCTCGGGTTCATGTCGTTCGAGAAGCGCCGATACTCGATGGCCGACGTCGAGATCGCACGCCGGCTCGCCGACTACCTGGCGGTGACGCTCTCGCATCAGCGCCTGGCCGAGCAAGCGCGTCTGGCCGAGGGGCTGCGCGCGCGGGCAGCGAATCTGGAGCTGCTCGACGATCTGCTCGCGTCGCTGATCGATACTGGCGATTTGCGTCAGGTCTTCGCGCGGATCTCGACCATCACGCAGAAAGTGCTGCCGCACGATGCGGCGTGGCTGCCGATCGTGCTGCCCGACGGCCGCCACGCGAAGATGCATGCGGTGGTCGGCGTCCCCATGCCCTCGCCCGACATCGTCGACGTTCCCGAGGACCTGATCGCGAACCCGAATTGGGAGAGCGAGGTCATCCCGGATCTCACGACGCGCACCGAGCCCCATCACGTGCGCGCAGTGCAGGTGGGATTTCGTTCGGTGCTGCGCGCGCCGGTCAGGCTGGAAGGGAGATTTGCCGGCACCGTGCTGTTCGCATCGAAAACGGTCGGCGCCTTTGCTCCGCCCGATATCCTCGTCGCGCGCCGCATCGCCGATCGGCTCGCGCTGCTCGTCGCGCGCGATCGCGAGGTCGAAGCCTACCGGCGCGCCGAGGTCGCGTCGGCCGAGCAGCTGGCGGCCGCGAAGCGCGCCGACGAGGCCAGCGCGCGCGCCGCGAAGCTCGAATCGCGTGTGAAGCAGCTGGTCGAGGAGCTCGATGCGCGCACCGGGTACCGCCGCGTTGTCGGCGACTCGGTCGAATGGCGGGCGGTGCTGAAACAGGCGACGCAGGTGGCGCCGAACGACACCACCGTCCTCTTGCTCGGCGAGTCGGGCACAGGCAAGGAAGTGATCGCGCGTTTCGTGCATCGGGCGTCGCCACGAGCGAACGGCCCATTCATCGCGATCAATTGCGCGGCGCTCCCGGATCAACTGCTCGAGGCCGAGTTGTTCGGGTACGAGCGCGGCGCGTATACCGGCGCGGTCCAGAGCAAGCCAGGACAGCTCGAACGGGCAGCGGGCGGCACGCTGTTCCTCGACGAAGTCGGCGAGATGAGCCTGTCGGCACAGGCGAAGTTCCTGCGCGTGCTGCAGGAACGCGAATTCCAGCGCCTCGGCGGCACGCGCGTGCTGCGAACGGATGCGCGCATCATCGCCGCCACCAACCGCGATCTCGAGCGCGCGATCGGCCAGAACCTCTTTCGCGAGGATCTGTATTACCGCCTCAATGTGTTCGCGATTCTGCTGCCGGCCTTGCGCGATCGCCGGCGGGACATCCTGCCGTTGAGCGAAGCGTTTCTCGGCGAAATCGGCCGCAGCATCGCGAGGCCGGCGGGAGGCATCTCGCCGGAGGCGCGGGACCGCCTCCTTGCGTATCACTGGCCGGGCAACGTGCGCGAGCTTCGCAACATCCTCGAGCGCGCCTCGATTCTCTGCGACGGCGGGCTGATTACGCCGGAGCATCTATCGATCGGCCTGGGCACGCGACCCGCACCGCAGGCGCAGCAGGCGCCCGCTCACGCCGACGCGGGCCCACTCTCGCGCGCGCCCGTGGTGGCGCAGGCTTCATCCGCATCGTCTGTGTCATCGGCCGCCCAGCTGAAGTCGATGGAGCGCGAGATGATCGAGCAGGCGCTCGTGCGCGTGCGCTTCAACAAGTCGAAGGCCGCAAAAGATCTGGGCCTGACGCGGCAGCAGCTGTATATCCGCATGAAGAAGTACGGGCTCGAGTGAACGAACGCCGGCTCACGTATCCCGGGTGGCGGATCGCGGCGGCCTGCGGTGTCGGCGGCTTCTGCACGACCGCCGCGCTCAACACGTTCGGTGTGTTCCTGCCCGCGCTCATCGAACAGTTCTCGTGGTCGCGGGAGGCGGCATCCACCGCATACGGCAGCCTGACGATTGGCGCGGCGCTGTCGGCGCCTGTCATCGGCAGACTGATCGACCGCTGCGGCGCGCGGCCGATCATACTGTGCGCGCTCGCGGTGATTGGGTCGGCGGTGACCTCGCTCGCCGCCATGACCTCCTCGCTCTGGCATTTCCGGATCGTCTTCGGGGTGATTGGCCTGGCGATGATGGGCGCGTCGCCGATCGCCTATTCGCGCGTGATCTTCGGGTGGTTCGACGCCTACCGCGGTCGGGCGCTCGGGCTCACGCTGTCGAGCGCGGCGTTGTCGGGCATCGTGCTCCCGCCGTCGGCGGCGGCGCTGATCCGCGTCTTCGACTGGCGAACCGCGTGGCTCGTGCTCGGCGTGATGACGCTTCTGATGGCGTTGCCGGTTGCCGCGGCGTTCGTCCGCGAGCGTCAGCCGCAGGATTTCAATCGCAGCAGCGCCGCAGCCTCGCAGACGACCCGCGATGCGCTGCGATCGCGGGTGCTCTGGACGCTCGTCGTGGTCGTGTTCGGCAGCACGGCGGCGACCAATGCCGCGGCCGTGCACATGGTGCTGCTGCTCGCGGACCGCGGGGTGCCGCTGGCGCGCGCCGCGTTCCTGCTCTCGGCCATGGCCGCGTCGAGCCTCGTCGGACGCATCGTCACCGGGTGGCTGCTCGATCGTTTCGCGCCGAGGCGTGTCGCGATCGCGATGCTGTTCGTCGCTGCCACCGGCGCATTCGTTCTCGCCGGTGCGCAGACGATGGCGATGGGGCTCGTCGCGGCAGCGTGTCTCGGCTTCGGCTCCGGCGGCGAGACCGACGTGATTCCGTATCTGCTGTCACGCTACTTTGGTCTGCGCTCGCTCTCGACGCTGTATGGATTGAACTGGACCGCGTGGGGATTGGCGGGCGCGGCCGGACCGATCCTGATGGGGCGCGCGTTCGACGCCACGGGGTCGTACACGATCGTCCTCGTGGCTCTCGGCGCGATGACCTGTGCGTCGGCCGGGCTGATGATCACGCTGCCGCCCGTTCCCCGAATCCTCGCGAACGATCGCGTCGCGTTCTCCTGAATCGGTAGTTCCACGTGCTGGGCGGAGATTCTCCAAGCATTGATAGTCACGGAAGCAGATTACTTGACATGAGCGAAAGCATGTTGTATTTAAATTCCCATGGACCTTTAAGACAGGAGGTTTGAAAGATGTTTGGTGTGACCCGTTGGAGCCCGATCGACGAGCTCTTCAGTTTCCAGCGGGAGGTCGATCGGCTGTTCAACCAGTTCTGGAGCGATCTGCCCACCCGCACGGCGAACATGGCGCCGGGTTCGTTCCAGGTGAACTCCACCGACGACGCCTGGCGCATCGATGTGCCGCTGCCCGGTATCGATCCCCAGGACGTAATCCTCGAGGTTGCCGGCAACACGCTCAGTATCCGCGTCGAGGAGAAGGACGCCAGCAAGAAGGACGCGCGCGTCACGCGCTACGAGCAGACGCTGACGATCCCGCAGTTCCTCGACGTCGGCAACGTCAAGGCGACGCATCAGCACGGCATGCTGCGGCTCGCGGTCCCCGTCAAGGAGAGTGTGAAGCCGCGTCGCGTCCAGATCGAGGACGTCACGCCCGAAAAGAAGCAGTTGGCAGCGGCCTAAGCGCCGCGCGCTTCGCCGCGGCGCACCACCTGCGCCGCGGCAGAGCGTCGCCGGACCCGCGTCAATCGCGCAGTCCTTGCCATCTATCGACCGGCGCGAGCCGGTCCTTTGGAGCGAGTCATGTTGCGCCGTTCAGTGGCAATCACGATTGCTTGCCTTGGACTTGCGCTGCCGGCACTCGCACACTCGCCGGCGCGCACCTCCACCGATTCCAAACCGACGTCTGCCGTGGCCGATGCGCTGGGCTGCGGGGACTATACGCATCACGAGTCTCCCGAGTGGGACAGCAACGCCCGCTGGCGGATGCGCGCCGCACGTCATCTCGACTGCGTCGCGCTGGCCATCGATCGCGCCCTGGACGAGAAACCCGCGGCCGCACAAAGCGGCCGTGAATTCTCGGGCGAGGTGCGGATCTCACGCGCGGATCTCGAGCGCATTCGCACGTGGGCTTTCTGGGCCAAGGATGCCGCGATGCGCATCGGTCGCTAGCCGCGGCATCCGGAACCTGCACCCGGGGGAATGTCATGATGTCGAGATTCAGGCTGGTGCTTGCAGCGACTGTCATCGCTCTTGCGCCCGTGTCGGCAGCGCTCGCCGGGCCACAGGGCGGGAGCCGGCTATCGGAGTCGAACATCGACGCTGCGACTGGCAGCGTCACGGTTTCCTTTTCCGTGCGCGACGCGCTCGGTGCGCTCGTCCCCAACCTGCATCCGGAGAATTTCGCGGTTTTCGAGAACGGCATCCGTCACACGAATGTGACGGCTGCCGTCGAACACGCCCCGATCACCGTCGCCGTGCTGGTCGAGATGGGCGGCCGGTCGCTTCAGTGGAACAAACGGATGGGCAGCGATGCCGCCTACATGATCCGGCCGCTCCTCGATCGACTTGGCCGCGAGGATCGACTCGCCGTGTTCACGTACGACGGATCGGTGCACACGGTAGTCGGCTTCGATTCGCCGCACGAGAAATGGGAGGAGGCACTCTATGCGCTCGAAGCGCCGCGCTTCTCCGAGACCAACTTCCACGATGCGGCGGTCCGGGTGCTCGATCGTGTGCGCGGCGCGCCCGGTCGCAAAGCGCTTCTCCTCTTGACCACCGGCATCGACACCTTCAGCCGGGCGACGTTCGACGACGTCGTGAGCGCGGCGCAGCGAGCGAGCACGCCCATTTACACCATCGCGCTCGGCCACCTCGCGCGTCGTACTCTGCTCGACGCCGCGAACGGGCCCCTGGCGCGTGTCGAGTGGTCGCAGCTCGATCAGCAGCTCACCCGGCTCGGTCGCGTATCCGGCGGACGCACCTACACCGAGGCCACGCCGGTGGGCATGCCCGCGATCTATGACGAGATCCTGGAGATGCTTCGGGTGCGCTACGCGTTGAGCTGGGTGCCGACAGCCACTCCGGCACCAGACCACGCGCCGGACATCGAAGTGCGCCTCATAGACGCGAAGAGCGGTGAGCCGCTCCAGGTCGTCGACGCAACGACCGGTCGGCTCGTCACGGCCCGGGTGCTGTACGACGACGAGCACGACTCGTTGGCCGCGACGGCGAGCCCGCACGTGCCCAGTTCGTAGCATCGCCGTTCACGTCGACCGCTGCCCAGCGGCGTCACACTGGCTTGACGGCCTATCCGGCCGTCGATCACAATGCGCCCCAGCGCGCACTGGGGCGCCTCCTGTCCGCGGCAAGGGAAGTTTCCCACCCATTCGTGAAGCGCCGATCGCGTTCGGCCTTTCTCCCGCCTGCACTCAGCGGACTTCAGGCACACAGGAGGAAGGTCTCATGAGCGACAAGCTCCCGCCGTCTCGCAATCTCGAAAGCCTCAAGAAAGAATCGAAGCGCTGGCTGGCAGCGATCCGTGCCGGCGACGGCGACGCACGCGCGCGTCTTCTGCGTGCCGTTCAGGAACCGCCGCGCGAGCCGACGCTGCGCGACGTGCAGCACGCGCTCGCGCGCGAGCACGGCTTCGATGGATGGAATGCGCTCAAAGAGGCGATTGCGCAAGGAGCGACGCCCAATCGCAGCGGCCGAGGGAGCACGCTTGCCGACTACGAAGTGAAGGCCGCAGCGCTCCTCGACGCCTACCGCACCGGCACTCCCGAAGCGATGGCGCGCCATTACCAGCACACCTGGCATCGTCGCGCGTGGCCGGCGATGCGGCGCTACGTTCAGCTCGATCTGGGCAAGCGGCCGACGACGCCAGACGACGTCGATATCAGCGTGGACGAGGCGAGATACCTGATCGCCGTCGAGCACGGATTCGCGGGCTGGCCGGCACTGACGTCGTTCGTCGCATCACGGCAATCGACTCGTCATCTCGCGTCGAAGCCGGTTGCCGTCGTCACGGGCGAGTCTCCTCGCGACGCTCGTGTGATCGCGTCGTCGCGCGACTGGGACGAAGTTCGCAGACTTCTCGCGTCGAATCCGTCAGCCGGCGTCGCAGCGCGAGGCGAGATGACCGACGAGGTGCTCGACCAGTTGTCGCGAGTCGAGACGATCGCGGCGCTGCACCTTGGTGGCTCGAAAGCGTTGACCGATGGAGGTGTCCGTCATCTTGCGCGACTCCCCGCGTTGAAGCATCTCGACCTGAGCGGCACGGCGATCACCGACGTCGCCCTCGAGGTCCTGCGCCACCTGCCGGCGATCGAAACGGTTTCACTCGCGGGGACGCGCATCACCGATGCCGGCGCCATCCACCTCGCAAGTTGCGAGGCGCTTCAGCACGTCGATCTGTCATGGACTCGCACCGGCGACGGAGCGTTGAGGACGCTCGCGGGCAAGCAGAACCTGCGCTACGTGTTCAGCGGAAACACCGTCACGGATGCCGGCGTCACCGCGCTGCAGGAGATGCCGGCGATCAAGACCTGGCAGGGCGGGGAGCCGCGGGTCGCGCTGCTCGATATCAATGCCGGTCCGACGTATGTCGCGCTTCGCGGATCGTTCACGGACAGAGGTCTCGGTCGGCTCGTCGGCCTGGATGGGTTGTTCGCGTTGAATCTGTGGAGCAACCAGCTCGCGATCACACCCGCGGGTCTGGCGCCGCTCGTCGATATGACGCATCTTGGCTGGCTCGCCTTCGAGGCGACGAACGAATCGATGCCGTACATCGCACGGCTTCCCCGGCTGCGGTTCCTGATGTGCCAGGACACCGTGGCAGACGATCAGGGCTTCGCCGCGCTGAGCGAATCGCGATCGATTGAATACATCTGGGGGCGGCGCTGCCACAATCTGCGGACGCGAGGATTCCTGGCGCTCGCGGAGATGCCGGCGCTGCGCGGTCTGTCGGTGAGCTGCCTGAATGTCGAGGATGCGGGCATCGCCGCGCTCCCGCGCTTTCCCGCGCTGACAGAGCTGATGCCGATGGACGTCCCCGATGCCGGCTATCGCCACATCGGCAAGTGCGAAAGGCTCGAGTCGCTGGTCCTGATGTACTGTCGCGACACGACCGATGCCGCGACCGAGCACATCACCGGCCTTCGACATCTGACGTCGTACTTCAACAGCTACACGACGATCACCGATCGCACGCCGGAGCGGCTCTCGACGGTTGAATCGCTCGAGCGCGTCACGTTCGACACCTGCCACGCGCTGACGAATGCGGGCGTCGCTCGATTGGCGCGACTGCCACGGCTGCGCGAACTGCGGGTGTCGGGACGCGGCATCACGCCGGACGTCGTCGCGGCGTTTCCGCCGCAGGTCAGCGTGTCCGCAGCAGCAGATTGAGCAGTCGCCTGGCCCGGCCGCCATAGGGCGGCCGGAGCATCGCCAGCGGCGACCATCGTCGCTGCAGCAGCACACCCTTTTCATTCGAGAACGTCCGGAAGCCATGGACGCCGTGATAGCGGCCCATGCCGCTGGCGCCGACGCCGCCGAAGGGCAGCGTCGTGGCGCCGACGTGGAAGAGACAATCGTTCACGGTCACGCCGCCGGCGACGGCGCGCGCGAGGACGTCGTTCACGCGGCGCCGATCGTTGTCGAAGTAATACATCGCCAGCGGCCGCGGCCGCGCGTTGACGTAGGCAATCGCCTCGTCGAGCGTCTCGTACTCGACGATCGGCAGCACCGGTCCGAAGATCTCCTCGTCCATGATCGCCATCGCATCGCGCATGTTCGTCACGAGCGTTGGTGGAAAGACGCGATTGGTTTCGTCGTAGGTCTCTCCCCGCGCTGCGATCTCGACGATCGTCGCGCCGTCCCGCCGCGCCTCGTCGACGAGTGCCGTCAAGCGTCGAAAATGATGCGCGTTGACGATGCGCGTGTAGTCGCCGTTGGCGGCAAACGTCGGATACATTCGTGCGACCACCCGTCGCGCGCTGTCGATGAACGCCTCTGCGCGACCGCGCGGCACGAGCACGTAGTCGGGCGCCACGCACGTCTGTCCTGCGTTATAGAGTTTGCCGGCGAGGATTCTCGTGGCCGCGGTCTCGAGCGGATAATCTCCGTGCACGACCGCCGGACTCTTCCCACCGAGCTCCAACGTCACCGGCACCAGGTGCTCGCTGGCCGCTTTCATGACCAGCCTGCCGACGCGAGTCGATCCGGTGAACAGCAGGTGATCGAGCGGCAATTGCGTGAGCGCCGCCGCCGTCTCGGGACCTCCGGTGATCACGCCGACGTACTCGGGCGGAAAGATGCTGTCGATGATCGATCGCATCAGCTCGGCGCTTGCCGGCGCCAGTTCCGATGGCTTCACGAGCGCGTGGTTGCCGGCGGCGAGGATGCCGGCGAGCGGCGCCAGCGTGAGGAAGAAGGGATAGTTCCACGTCGACAGGACGCCGACGACGCCGAGCGGTTGGTAGACGATACGCGCATGCGCGGGCCAGAGCTGCCAGGGAACGCGCGCGCGGCGCGGCGCCATCCATCGTTTCAGATGTCGAACCGCGTGTCGGAGCTCGTTGAGCAGAGGAAGCAACTCGAGCGCGAGCGTTTCCTCGGCCGCCCTGCCGCCGAAATCCTGCGAGATGGCGGCGGCGATGTCGTGCTGGCGCCGGGTGAGCTCGCGATCGAGCGCCCGCAGCGCCTCGAGACGCCGCTCATATGACGGCGGCTGCTTCGCAAAGGCGGCCCTCTGCGCGTCGAACAGGCCACGCACTTCGGGGTCGACGGCGGTCTCCGGTCTTCGGTCTCCGGTCTCCGGTCTCGGCGCTAGGCCCGGAGTCCGGAGTCCGGAGTCTGGAGTCCTGATCACACCTGCAACTCTACCGTCATTTCGCCAGCATGGGTGCGCTGCAGCAGGTTCCTGAGTGTCCTGAGGTCGTTCAACAGCCGGCGGCTGTTCGCGATCTGGGACGCGAGGCCCGTGGTCTTGTAGAGCACCAGCTGCCAGGCTTCGACCCGCCGCTGCTCGCGGCGGGTGGAGCAGGCCGCCAACTCGCGGCCTGCCTCGTGAATCGCCTCGTCGACCGCTTCCTCGAGCAGCCGGAAGAACTCCTGCGCGCTCTCGATGGTCGTGAACGGTCCGGTCCCGCCCGTCATGATCGCCTCCCGGCCGCGACTACTTCATCAGCTTCGGATAGCGCTCGATGTTGTTGGCGATGAACTGCGTCAGCGGGTTCACCGTGAATCGCTCGGCGCACCCGAAGTTCTTCGGCTTGTCGCTCAACACCTTGATCAGCACCTTGCCCAGCATGTTGAAGCTCGGACGCATGTAGTCCGTCTGCATGTTGCAGATCCAGATGACCCCGAGCTGGTTGACGGTGAAGCGATCGGCGTGCTCCTCGGCGACGCCGACGTCGACGTGGCGCTTGAGGATGCGGTACATCTTCTCGAAGTTCGACGCGTCGCTGAACTGCGCCAGGTACTCCTTGGTGATCTCCTTGTAGCGCGGGAACATCACCATGATGCGCTCGAGCACGCCCTCGCGGCCGATGCTCTGCAGCGTCTCCGTCGACACGCCGTGGTTGTCGATGTTCTCCATCCACCGATCGACGCGCTCGGGGTTGATGCTGACCATGTCCTTGAAGTTGCTGCGCGCCGCCGTGCCGACGCCGATGATGTTCTGGCGCGCGCAGTGCGCCGTCTGATACTGCGTGCGCTCCGGATTCTTCGACCACGTCTCGGCGATCGTGTTGTGGTAGCCGTGCTCGGTCATGAAGTTGTAGAGGTACTCGCGCATCTGCAGCAGCTGCCACATGTTGCCCGGCTGCGGCCGCTTCTCCTGCACGATCAGCTTGTGCAGCGCGCGATACGGCAGATAGACGGTGCCGTAGGCGTCGAGCTCGTCGGGCTGGAAGTCGCTCATCATCAGATCGAGCTCCTGCTTGAAGCCCTCGAGCGTCTGCCCGGGCAGGTCGAACATCAGGTCGATGTCCTTCTCGCCCTTGTAGCCCACCTTGGCCAGGTTCGAGAACACCTCGGCGACGTCCTGCAGCGAGTCCCAGCGGCCGATCTGCTTGCGGATCTCCTCGTTGAAGCTCTCGACGCCAAACGTGACGCGATTGAAGCCGTACTCGACGAGCAGCCGCAGCAGATCGGGGTTCTTCAGCGTGCGCGGCTCGCCGGTGAACGTCCGCTCGAGCGTGTTCCAGTTGGGGACCACGCGCTCGAGATGCTTGAAGAGCCTCTCCGCGTATTTCGGCGGGAGCACCGACGGGCTGCCGCCGCCGAAGTAAACCGCCGAAAACCGGCGCGACTGCACGAACGGCTGCCGCAGGTAGAAGTCGATCTCCTTGATCAGGTAATCGACGTAGGTCCCCAGCGAATCCTCGTCGCGGAACGGATACTGGTTCTTGTTGAAGTTGCAGTAGTGGCACATCGACAGGCAGTACGGGACATGGATGTAGAGCATGATGTCGTCGTACACCGCGTCGCGGTCGTCCTGCAGCCGCTGGAGGTTCTTCAGCGCGTTCTGGTGCCCGATCTTCTCCCACGTCATCGTGGCGAAGTTCGGCATGATGAAGTGCTGAATCGTCTGCAGATCGTCAAATGGAAGATAGTTGGTGGGCTGAGGCCCCAGATAGTAGGTGCTCATCGACGATCTCCGTTTTCTACGAAAGGGATGCGCCGTGGCGCACCGCGTCAATGGGGACGGCGTTCAGTTCGGGTGATGCCGCGGCCGTCGGCCGCTGCGACAACTGTTCTCGTTTCGCGAGCTGATCGACGCAGGCCGAGGCGGAGCGAAAGCACGCCTCGATCGATGCGCCCTGCATGTAGTCGCCGGTCAGATACAGGCCGTCGACGCGCGCCGCCTCGCTGGCGATGCCGTCGAGGAACCTGCCGTGATTCGCGGTGTAAGCGCACAGGCCGGCCGAGAACCGCTTCGCCACCGCGCGACGGCGCCAGCAGCGGTCCACCGCGATGTGCTTCGCCAGCGCCGCTTCGCCGATATCGACCAGCGCCCCGGCGTTCGAGTCGTCCGTGAGGTGCCGCGCGCGGCGGCCGCTGAACGTGTAGCGCACGAGGTGCAGATCGTTGATGCCGTAGGCGCCGGCGTTGCTGAGCGGCTGGCTGTCGTCGAACACGAACGCGCGGACCGTCGCCGTGAAGATCGGCCGGTCGTACTCCGCAATCGCGAGCGTCACCGGATAGTAGGTGACCGATCGCAGGTGATCCGCCAGAGCCGGCGCGAATGGAACCGTCAGCGTGGCCGCCGCGTGCGCGGGCGTCGCGAGGATCACGCCCGCGCCACGGATCTCGGTGATGGCGCCGTTGATGCCTCGCGCCTGCACGCCAACAACCCGGCCGTCCTCGACGAGCAGCTTTTCCGTGACCGTGTTCACCCGCACCTCGTAGCGCGCGGCGAACGCGTTCAGCAGCGGCGCGAGTCCGTGGGTGAACTGCTCGTAGCTGTCGAGGATCATCCGCACGTTCGCGGGCAGCGAGCCCATGAAGGTCTCGTTCGGCTCGGCGCCGTTCATGCGCACCGTCATCGGCCGGAGGAACCGATCGCAGAACGCCGGCGAGAAGTAGCGATTCATCGGACGCGTGTCGTACTTGGCGGCGAGCTGGCGCGAGTAGGGAGAGCCGAGATATCCGGCCGCCTGATCGCGCTTCACCCGCCACAACACGCGTCCGAACCGAATCGCATCGCTCGCCGCGATACCGCGCGCAAGGCTGGCCATCGTGCTCCAGCGGGCGCTGGCATCGAAGGTCCTGATCTGCCCGTCGACGACTTGCGATGAGTTCAGCCCGAAGTGCTCCATGGGATGCGTGCCCAGCGACGCCACGAACCGGCGGAAGAAGGTGTAGCCGCGTCCGATGTTCTTGCCGCCGCAGTCGAGCGTTCGCTCGCCCATCTGCACCGTCCCCATGCGACCGCCAATCGCGCTGTCGCGCTCGATCACGACCGAGTCGAGCCCGCGCTGCTTCAGGAAGAAGGCGGCCGCCAGACCGGAGGCGCCTCCACCGACGACGATCCACGGAGCGATGCGTGACATGTGCGTGTCCGTCCCTCTACGTCCAGGACGGGATGGCCAGCGACAGGGTGGTGGTTCCGCACAGCGTCCCCTGTTGCGAAATGGTGAGGCGCACCACCGGCGCCTGCGGCATATCACCGTCGTTCCCGGCGGTCTCGATGCGCGCCGTCAGCGTCGTCGGGATGCCGCACTCGACGAACTGCGCGAAGTTCACCTCGTAGGCGGCGATTGCCGGGGCGGCATCGAGGGAGCCGCCGGCGAACGCCGCGAGCGCCAGCTGCGCGCATCCTTCGAGCAGCAACATGCCGGGCACGTGATCGCAGGCATGATCGAAGAAGTAGGGATGCGTCGGGTCGACGATGAGCGAAGCGGCGAATTCACCGGTGGCGCCGTCGTGCTCGAGCGGCGAGATCACGATGTTCTGACCGCGGGCGCCCGGAACGTATGCCGTGCGGATCGCGCCGAAGTCCTGCGGCGCCGACCCCGTGAACGGGCTGCGCGCCCCCGCCGTCCGGCGCAGCCGCTGGAACAGCGCCGCCGGCTGAATCGTCCATGCGCCGAGACCGCGGAACACGCGCTCGTTGCCAATCCACATCGTGTGCTCCGCCACGACGCGGCTCACGGTGTTCCTGCGCCGCGTGATGTCGCGCACCTCGATCTCGACGATCACCGCATCGCCCGGTGAGGCGAAGCGCGCATTCCACGCGCCGGCGGTGAGCTCCGCCCGCGATCCCTCGAAGATGAACACGTCTTCGGTGCTGACGTTGAGGAAGCCGTGGCAGACCGCGAGGCTCGCCTGGCGGCCGAGCTCGGTGTAGAAGAGGATGTCCTGCCGCGGCGAACGCCCGGCATCGTTGAAGAACGCGTGCGCCGCCGGCAAGCGGCCGACGCAGCGGAAGCGATCCGCCGCGATGGCGGAAATGCTGGTGACGAACACGTTCTCGGGGGATTGCTTGTGGACCAGGGCGCGGTCTACGGCCCGCTCGCTGCCGAGCTGCGCCGAATCCGTCAGTGTGTCTTGGAGAAGTGGGGCCATCGCCGTCTCCTTCGCGGGTGTCCGTTACCTGTATGAACGGAAACACCGGGAAGAATTGGCAAGCCCGGTAAGGAACTACCCGGATGGGGGAGGAGGAAGTGCCGCCAGCCGGCACGGGAAAGCGAATGGGCAACGAAGTCGATCGAGGGTGACACATCGCAGAACCGATCTCCCGCGATGCCGAACTGGTCTGACATGGCCGAGAAGCGGCCTGACACGTCGTCGCACCTGTCTCGCGCGCGGTGAAATCGATCTGACACGCGGCGGCAGCAGGCTGACACGCCGCCGCAGCAGGCTGACACGCCGCCGCAGCAGGCTGACACGCCGCCGCAGCAGGCTGACACGCCGCCGCAGCAGGCTGACACGCCGCCGCAGCAGGCTGACACGCCGCCGCAGCAGGCTGACACGCCGCGGGACCTCCCTTACACGACGAGGCACTTCCCTGACGCGTCCGAGCGGTCCGCTGACATGCTGAACGAGCCCGGTGACCGGCTGAAGACGCGGCTGACAGACGGAAGAGACCGAATGACGCAGCCGAGAGCAATCAGATCGCGTTCACGCCCCATGATGTGCCAATTGGGGCTGACGTATTGCGGGGGAGGCCACGAGCGCTACGTCGGACTCGAGGGCATCGGTGCCGGACAGGACGCGCCCGCTGGGTTGCGCAAGCGCCAGTTGGCGTACACCCCGCCCAGCGTGTCGCGTTGCTTCAACCTCAACTCGCGCTCGCCAAAGGATTAACGTGGCGTTCGGCGCCGAAGACCTATCAGCGGCGGACTTCAGGATCTTGGAAGAATCAGGGCTCCATTCGGCTGAGCCGAGACCCTGACCATGATGCTAGGGGCGAAATCTAGTCGTCCGCAGGCTGGTGGTCGCCCGACAGCTCGCGCTTGAGCCAGGCGCGCGCGTGCGCCCATTCGCCTTCGATCGTGCGCACCGAGACGCCGAGATGCTCCGCGATCTCGCCGTTCGACATGCCGGCGAAGAAGCGCAGCATGACCACTTGCGCCGCGCGCTCGTCCACCGACTCGAGGCGGGTGAGCGCGGCTTCGATGGTCAGGAGGTGCTCCACCGGCACGGCGCCTGTCGCCGCGGCATTGAGCACGTCGTCGAGGGCCAGCGGCTGGACGCCCCCGCCGCGCTTCTCCCGCTTCTGGTGGCGTCCATGATCGATCAGCAGCCGTCGCATGGCCTGCGCTCCGAGCGCGAGGCCGTGTGTCCGCCCCTGCCACTGCGCGCCACGCTGATTCTGCAGCCGCAGCCATGCTTCATGCACGAGCGCCGTCGGCTGCAGCGTGTGATTGCGGCGTTCACGCTGCAGATAGCGCGCGGCCATGCGCCGCAGCTCCGCATACATCGTCGGCAGCAGCTCGTCGTCCTTGGTGCTCATGCTCAGTAGGTGGTCCGCGGCCCGCCGCCGTCGCGCGGGGTGCCGAGCGCGGCATACTCGGCGCGCGCGTCCTTCAACGGTTGAAGGTCCGCGTCGGCGTCGTGCCAGATCGAGAAGAACCGCTCGTAGGCCGCTCGCGCCGCGGCCGTATCGCGATCGAGCATGGCCGCGCGGGCGAGCTCGAGATAGGCGAGCGGATACAACATCGAGACGGGCGCTTCGCCGCGGTGATCGAGGATCCGCTGAAATTCAGGCGTCGCGCGCGCACGATCCTTCAACTGCAGATACGACTTGCCGCGGAGGTACTCGGGCCAGAAGTCGGTCGACGACGCGTGGTCGTACAGGTGAACGGGTTCGAGCAGCGCGATTGCGCGCGTGGCATCGCCCTGCCGCATCGCCATCAGCGCGGCGATGACCGGCAGCGCGATGCGCGTCGTCAGCGTTGCCGACGAGAAGCGCCTTGCCAGCTCGCCGGAGAGCGCGCTGACCTCGGCCTGCGTGCCGCACATCGCCAGCGCGCGGCCGGCGCGCTCGAGCGTGCTGTTGTCGCGGCTCAACTCGAGCGCCGCGCTGACGCCCATCGCCGCGTCATGACATTGGCCGACGATGGCGTGCATTTCGGCGTCCTCGACGGTGAGCTGCGCGGCCACTTCGGAGAAGTTCGCCTGCCGCGACACCTGAACGCCGCGGTCGAATCGCTCGTGGGCTTCGCCGATCCGGCCGTTGAAGGCGGAGACGTGGCCCTGCCATCCGAATGCGGCGTTCGTCTCGCCGGGCCCGACCGAGGCCTCGATCTCACGCGCCATCGTCGCGGCATCGCCCTGGATGAACGCGAGCAGATACGAGAGACGATTCGCGCCCGCGAACGTGAGCCGCAGATCGGCGGCCTGCTTCAGCGTCGCCCGCGCGTCGTCGTAGCGGTTCAGCGACATCAGCGCGCCGGCAAGATTCGAATAGGCGGGGACGAACCGCGGGTCGATACGGATGGCCTCGCGAAACGGCGCGAGCGACTGCTCGATCGAGCCAAGCCGCAGATACGCGGTGCCGAGCGCGTTGAAGGCGAACGCCTCGCGCGGGTAGGTCTCCGTCCACGAGCGCGAGAGCTCGAGCCCCTTCTCCCAATCCTGCAGCGCGTCGCGGTAATACCGCCACGAGATGAAGAAGCGCTCGCGTTCGCTCACGCGGTCGCGCAGATCGAAGGCCCGCCGCGAGTAGGTCGGCGCGAGCGACGTCTGACCGGTATTCGCGTAGACGCCCGAGAGGAACGCGTGCGCCATGGCGAACGCGGGGTCGAGGGCAATGGCGCGCTCGAGATGCGGAATCGCCTCGAGCCGCGGCACTTGCGCGCCGTTGATGAGCGCCAGCGAATATGCGTGGAGCGCGTCGAGCGATTGTGTCGTGGCGCGCGGCAGCGGCGCGTCGAACTTCTGGACCGAGGCGAGCGACTCGCCCAGCTTCTCGCGCAGCCGCGACGTCGCGCCGCCGAGCGCGGTGAGCACCTGTTCCTTGCTCGCGGCCTCGGCCTGCTCGCGCGCCATCACGTCGCCGCTCTCGGTGTTGATCGTCTCGAGCGTGATGACGTAGTTGCGGCCGAGCATCGTGATCGATCCCGCAATCAGCGCCTTGAGCTGTTCGCGGCGCGCGATCTCACGCGCGAGGATGCGGTTGATCGGTTCGTCGGGCGCCCGGCGCATCAGCCGCAGCGTGTCGCGCGCGCGATCGTCGGGAAAGACTTTCAGGAACGGCGACTGCTCCAAGGCCACCGCGAGGGCAACCTTCAACGCGCCGTCGAACACCTGATCCCCGGTCTGGTTCTCGAAATCGGCGAGGACGATGGTGTCCTGTTCGTTCAGCTCGCGACCGCGGGCCGACAGGAAGTACGTCGATGCAGCGGCGACGAGGATCACGACGACGCCAAGCGCCGCTGCCGCGATCCAGTGACGCGACGTCAGACGGCGGCGCGGTGCGACAGGGACGGCGCCAGGCGTCGTGATCGGACGCGGCCTCGCGCCGGGGAGGCTGGCCGCGAGCTCTTCCGCCGACGCGTGGCGATCTTTTGGCGACGGCGACAACGCCTTCATCACCGCGCGCTCGAGCTGCGCGTTGACGTTGGGGATGATCGTCGACGGAAGCGGCGGCTCCCCCAGCTGACTGCGTTGCTCGAACGCGTAGCGCCCCACGAGCAGCTCGTAGAGCACGAGGCCGAGGGCGTACACGTCCGTACGCTCGGTGAGCTGCGTGCCGTCGATCCGCTGCTCGGGCGCCATGTATCCCGGCGTGCCGGTGCGCAGATGGCGGCCGGTGTAGTCGCGCGGAATCGCGATGCCGAAATCGGTGATCCGCACCTGTCCGTCATCGTCGATGAGGACATTGGCCGGCTTGAGATCGCGGTGCAGAATCCCTTGCGCGTGTGCTGCCGCGAGCCCCGCACAAAGTTGATGCGCGAGCTCGATCACGCGATCCGATGGAAGTCGTCCAACGCGCCGGAGGAGCGAGGCCAGATCCTCGCCGTTCACCAGCTCCATCGTGAAGAAGACGATGTCGCCTTCGGCCTTGCCGACGTCGAACACGCGGCACACCGCGGGGTGGGTGATCTTGCGCGCGAGGCGGACCTCGTTGAGGATGCGCTCGCGACCGCCTGACTCGTTGGAGTCGATGACCTTGAGCGCGACGGGAGTCTGGAGGACGAGATCGTCCGCACGCCAGACGTCGCCCATCCCGCCGCGGCCGATGCGCGTGATCATGCGGTATCGGCCGGCGACGACGTCGCCGGGCACGAACCGGTCGCGCGGCGGCGCTGCCGGCTCCGCGGCGCCGCCGGTTTCCTCGTCATGAAAGGCAAGCAGCGACTCGACTTCCTGGCGCAGACCGGCATCGTCGCCGCACGCCTCGTCGAGAAAGGCGACGCGCTCGTCACGCGATCGTTCGAGCGCGGCGAGGAAGATATCCTTCGCGCGGCGGTGCAGGGGATCCATCGATCAGTTCAAGGACGCCTGTTCGCGCCTGGCCTCGACGAGCGGCTGCAGGTCGGGGTCGGCATGCTGCCATTCCGAGAGGAATGCAGCATACGCCTTGCGCGCGACATCCGTCTCTCCGGTCAGCACGGCCGCGCGGGCGCGTCCCAGGTAGGCCAGCGCGTGCAGCGGGGATTCGGGTTCCTGCCCGCGGCTGGCAAGGATCGCGTCGAACTGGACGGCCGCCGATTGGCCATCTTTCAACCGCAAATACGCCTGACCGCGCAGGTATGGCGACCACAGCTCGGCGCCGGGCACGTGATCGTAGGGCGCCAGCGGTTTGAGCAGCGCGATCGTCCGCGGATTGTCGTTTCGCTGGAACGCTTCGCCCGCTGCGATCAACGGCAGATGCACCCGCGTCGTCATGGTGGCTTCGCGAAAGCGCGAGCCGAGCTCCTGTGAGACGGTCGCTGCTTGCGAGCTGTCGCCGCACAGCGCGAGCACGCGACCCGCGCGTTCGAGCGATCCCTTGTTGCGGGCGCGCGCCAGACCAGCGGACGCTTCGCGCCTCGCCTCGTCACAGCGGCCGACCACGGCGTGCGCTTCGGCGTCTTCGACCATCCACTCCGACGCGAGGTCGACGAAGTCGTCCTGGAGCGCCGTCTGGATTCCGGCCTGGAACAGGTCGTGCGCCTCGCGCAGCCGGCCGCCAAAGGCGTGCGCCCGCGCATCGAGATAGAACGCGATGTAGGGGCCCTGCGTCTGCCGCAGGCGATCGAGCGCCCCTCTCATCGCCGCGTCATCCTTGTCGAGGAAGGCAACGCGATAATCCGCGCGCCGCAGCGCGTTCGAGGCGACACCATTCTTCGCCGCCTGCGCGAAGACGCTCTTGGCCTCGTCGACGCGATTCAACGCGAGCAACGCAGCGACTGCGTTGCTGTAGGGCGGCGCGAATCGCGGATCCACGCGGATCGCTTCGCGATACGCGGCCAGGCCGCGCTCGTACTGGCCGAACATCACCGAGGCCAGGCCGAGGCTGTTGAACGCGAACGCTTCGCGGGGATAGGTCGTCGTCCACGATTCCGCGAGGTCGAGCGCCTTGTCCCACGACTGCTTGGCGTCGATGTAATACCGCCAGGAGATGAAGAACGCCTCGCGCTCGCTCGTTCGATTGCGCAGCTCGAACGCCTTGCGCGCGAAGTCGGGGGCGTCCGCCGAGCGGCCGATGTTCGCGTAGACGGCGGACAGCAGCGCATGGGCCATCGCGAAGTTCGGATCGAGCTCGATGGCGCGCTGCAGGTGAGGCACCGCTTCGGGCCGCAGGTTCAGCGTCCCCTGATCGAGCGCGAGCGCGTAGGCGTGCAACGCATCGAGCGACGCGGTCGTCGCGCGCGGCAGCGGCGCGGCGAATCGCTGCACCGACGAGAGCGATTCACCCAGCTTCTCGCGCAGCTTGGCCGCGGTCTCGCCCAGCGACGAGAGCACCTGCTCCTTGGACGGCACTTCGATCTGCTCGCGCGCCATCACGTCGCCGGTGCTGGCGTTGACCGCTTCGAGCGCGAGCACGTAATGGCTGCCGATGCTGTCGATCGATCCCGCGATGAGCGCTTTCAACCGCTCGCGTTGGGCGATTTCGCGCGCGATGATTCGCGTGACGCGCTCGTCCGGCGGGCGCTGCATCAGGCGCAGCGTCTCGCGCATCCGCTCGTCGGGAAACACTTTGAGGAATGGGGACTGTTCGAGCGCGACCGCAAGCGCCACCTTCAATGCGCCGTCGAACACCGGCTCGCCGGTCGTATTCGAGAAGTCGGCCAGCACGATCGTGTCGTGCTCGGTCAGCGGCCGTTCGGGACGCGACAGGAACGTCGGCAGCAGCATGCCGGCAATGATGACGGCGGCGGCGCCGCCCAGCCATGGCCACAGCCACCGGGAAGATGCGGGCGGGGCCGTGGTGAGCAGTTGCGCCAGCTCCGAAGCCGATGCAGGGCGGTTGTCGGGGTTGGCCGCGAGCGCTTTGAGAATCGCGTGCTCGAGCGCCCGATCGACGTCGGGCACGAGCGAAGACGGCTTCGGCACCGCCGTCGTGCGACTGCTGCGTTCGAGCGGCGGCCGCTGGCCGACGACGAGCTCGTAGAGAATCAGGCCGACGGCGTAGACGTCGGTCCTCTCGGAGAGCGCGCCTCCGGATGAAAGCTGTTCTGGCGCCAGATAGTCGGACGTGATCCCTTCGGCACGGGCGACCTGCTCCTGCCGAAATGCTGCCATCCCGAAATCGGTGATGTGGACGGCCCCGTTGCGATCGACCAGCACGTTTGCCGGCTTGAGATCGCGGTGGAGGACGCCGCGCGCGTGGGCGGCGCTCAGCCCCGCGCAGAGCTGCTGGCCGATTTCGACCACCCGCTCGGAGGGCAGATGGCCGGCGCGGCGAACGAGATGGGCGAGATCCTCACCCTCGATCAACTCCATCGAGTAGAAGATCTCCTCGTCGGCTTCGCCCAGATCGAAGACGCGACACAGCGCCGGGTGCGTGATTTGTCGCGCCACGCGGACTTCGTCGAGAATGCGTTCGCGCGCGGCGGGCGTGGTGGAGTGAATCAGCTTCAGCGCGACCGGCGTGTGGAGGACGAGGTCGTCGGCCTGCCACACTTCGCCCATGCCGCTCGATCCCAGACGGTTGACCATCCGGTACCTGGCCGCAAATACACGTCCCGGCACGAACCGGTCCGAGGCAGGCGTGCCGCCGGGCCGCGAAGCGGACGCGCGCCAGTCGGCCGAGGGGGGTGTGAGCGCAGCGAGAGCCTTGTCCTTCTCGTTCGCGCGGTGCGGCACTGAGACTCCGGGGAAGTACAGAGTTTATCACGGCGGTAACTGCCGTATGCCCAATGCTTAATGCCGAACGCTCGATGCCACGAACCGCGGAGGCGCTGAGGCGCGGAGCGCGAAAGAAGCGTGCTAGGTTTATCCCTATGAAATCCGTCCGTCCGCTCATATGGTCCGTTGCCACTGCCCTCATCGTCGCGATGTTCGCAGACGGTTCGGCGCTTGCCGCCGACACCGGCACGATTTCCGGCGCCGTCTTCGACAACAGCGGCCAGCCGGTTGCCGACGCCACCGTGAGCCTGACCAGCGAGCGGCTGCCAGTGGCGCGGACGACGCAGACCGATGCGAACGGGTCGTATCGGTTCGAATTCCTCCTGCCCGGCGACTATTCGATCGCGGTGACGAAGGGTGCGGTCGGCAGCGCGCGCCGCGCCGCGACCGTGGACGTGGGCAAGGACACGCAGGTGGACTTCGTGATGGGCGCGGCACTCACCGAGCAGCTCTCCGTGGTCGCCGCCACGCCGACCGTCGACACGCGCTCGACCGAAGTCAGCTTCAACTACAAGGCCGATACCCTCAACAGCCTGCCGCTCGAGCGCACGTATCGCGGGCTGTTTCAGTTGATCCCCGGCGTCGCCGACAACCGGAGCACCATCGGGCCGTCCGCCGGCGGCAATCGCCAGGACAACACCTATTTGATCGACGGCGCCAACATCACGAACCCCGGGTTCGGCTACTTGAGCACCGAGATCAACGAGCTCGACATCGCCGAAGCCAACTTGAAGCGCGCCGGCATCAGCGCCGAGTTCGGCCGCACCAGCGGCACGGTCACCAACGTGGTCAGCCGCAGCGGCTCGAATCAGTTCTCGGTCCTTGCCCGCATCGACTGGCTGTCGCAGGGACTCGTCAGCGATTACGAGCTTCCCGATCAGCTCACGTCGATGGGCGTGAAGCCGGGCACCTTCCGCGATCCGGTGCTCGCGAGCGAGGCAGCGCCTGCCGCAGGCGTCGGCGGTCCGCTCATTCCCGGTCGCGCGTTCTTCTACGGATCCGCGCGCTACTCGCGTCAGAGCAAATGGGATCGCGTCAACAAGGTCGGCACCTCATTGCCCGACGAACTGCGGACGGCGCCGGAGTACTTCGGCAAGCTCACGGCTGTTCCCACCGGGAATTCGCAAGCCAACTTCAGCTATCGCCACCGGCCGAGCCACGTCGACGACGCGAGCCTGACCTCCGATCGCGCTCCGAGCATCGCCACCACGACCGACAACGGCAGCCGCATCGCCAGCGCGGAATGGGCGCAGTTCCTCGGTCAGCGGACCTCGGTGAACGTCCGCTACCTGTACATGAAAGAAAACAACGAGGACATTCCGGTCGCCGATCTCGGCTACCTGCCGCCGTTCAATCCGAATGCGATCGCCGCGATGGGGCAATACAACGATCCGACGCAGGCGGATCTGGTGATCGGCGGCAACCAGTACACGAACATCCAGAACTATCGCCGGCACGAGGCGCGCGGCACCGTCAGCTACTTCTTCGGCGTCGCCCGGAGCAGCCACGCGCTCAAGGCGGGCATTGGCTACGAGTTCGGTGAGGAGGAGCTGAATCGCATCTCGAATGGCTGGGGCGCGATCGTCAACGTCACGCAGAGCGGCGTTCCCGCGCTGCGCGCCCGCTACTACACGCGTCAGCCGCCGCAGCTCGGACAGGGACGTACTCACTCCCTGTTCGTGCAGGACGAGGTGACGATCGCCAACCGGACGTCGGTGAACGTCGGCGTGCTGCTGAACCGCGATGCGTTCGGTCAGGACGTGCCCGGCAGCGGCGGCTGTCCGTCGACGGTCACGCTCAAAGGCGGCGCTGCCGTCTACGAATCGGACGGCGACAACTGCACGTTCCTCCGGTTTGGCTTCGCCGATGAAGTGCAGCCCCGGCTTGGCGTCAGCTATCAGCTGCGTCAGGGCAAGGGCGACAAGGCCTACGCGAACTGGGGTCGCTACTACAACATGGACCAGAAGTCGTCGGGCCGCAGCCTCGCGCCCAGCCGCATCTTCCAGACGCAGACGATCTTCGATCTGAACGGCAACGTGCTCACGAGCGGCCCGCTCGCCTCGACGACCGGCAAGATGATCGATCCCGACATCAAGCCGATCTACACCGATGAATTCCTGATCGGCTACGCCACGCCGTTTGCCGAGCGCTACAGCCTCGACGTGTTCTTCATGTCGCGCTCGATGAACAACTTCATCGAGGATCTGCCGTCGCGGCAGAACGGCACCGCGCCGGACAGCGGCCCCTTCGTGGCGTCGAACCTGCCGTGCACGCGCTTCGCGGCCTGCCAGGACGCCGATGCCGAGCGCACCTATCGCGCCGTCACGGTCGACGTTCGCCGCCGTCTCGCGGAGCGGCTGATGACCGACGTCAGCTACACGTGGAGCCGCTTCGAGGGCAACTTCGACCTCGATTACTCGGCGTTGTCGGCCGTCTTCAATACCTCCTCGTTCATTCAGGACGGACCGGGAACGAACGTGCAGGACCCGAATCGATTCGGTCCGTTGTTCGAGGACCGGCCGCACGTGCTGAAGCTGTTCACGTCGTATGCGGCGACCAGCCGGGTCACCGCATCCGGCTACCTGCGCGTCCAGAGCGGCACGCCGTGGGCCGCGCGCGGCCGCGACTGGGAGGGCTCGAACCTGAATTACCTCGAGCCCGCCGGGACCCATCGCAACCCGACGTGGACCAATCTCGATCTGATGGGCGCCTATCGTCTGCCGCTGACGCCGCGCGCCAATCTATCGCTCGAGGCGCGGCTGCTCAACGTCTTCAACAACCAGACGCAGCTGGGCACCGACCCGCAGCAGTTCCTCGACCTGCGGACGATCGCCACGGCGCCGTTTTTCGCGCCGTATCTGCAGCCGAATCCGTTCTTTGCGACGGGGAACTCGTTTGCGCCGCCGCGGCGGCTCCACCTCGCGGCGACGCTCAGCTTTTAGCCGCGAGAGTCTCCGATCTCCGGTCCCGAGTTCAGCGCGCCAAAGCGAGGAAGCCGCGCCAGGACCGGAGAGTCCCGAGTCCGGAGTCCGGAGTCGAAACGCGACAGTCGGCCCGTTGCGGAGTTCTGGCCCGCATGTCGCGTTAGAATGTGCGCGCGCCGAATGCCATGGGCGCGCCTCAAGAGGAAAGCTATGGGTTCACAGCGGATCACGCGATTCGTCCTGGCGGTTCTGTGCGCGTCGGTATTTGTCATCGGCGCCGGCCGCGCCGACGCCGACGTCATCACCATCGGCAGCCTGGGCACACTGACGAACATCGACGATGCCGACCCGAGCGCCGGCGTGCTCGATTTTTTCTTCGTGAACTTCACGCCCTTCGATTGGGCGAGCCAGATGGACGTGGCGAGCGCGTCGGGCACCGAAAGCTTCTCGTTCACCGTGGCCGCCGACGGCGTGCCGTCGCCGGCGCCGCGCCAGTTCTCGGTGCTCGAGCAGCTGACGTCGGCGACGTTTACCGCGGCGGTGCCCTCGTTGGCGTTCCTGCTCGATGGCTCGTGGTGGCAGATTGATTCGCCGGCCACTGCCTTCCTGAGCATCGGCCCGTTCCTGTCGTCGGGCGACTTCTACAGCGCGGAGATCACGGCCAACGCCTTCCAGGTCCCCGGCCCGGCGCCGGTCCCCGAACCCTCGACCCTCATCCTGCTCGCATCGTCAGCCGCCGCCGCTTGCGGCCGCCGACTCTATCGGCGCGTGCGGCCCGCCTGACGCCCGCCGTACCCGCGGCGCCTTTCCACGCTCGTTCGTCTCTCCTTCGACGGACACGCCACGCTTGGCGTGTCCTTTGTCTTTTGGGCTTCGGGCTTCAGGCTACGGGCTTCGGGCGGTAATCGTCGTGGTCTCCGGTTCTCCAGTCTCCGGTCGTCGATCAGCGCACGGCGAAGCCGCCCAGGCCGGAGCCCGGAGACCGGAGTCCGGAGTCCCGAGTGTCCGGAGTCCCTAGACCAAAGTCAGCGAGCGGCGCGCATTGCGGTCTTCGCCGCGAACTGACGCGTTTACGAGGTGCACACACCTATGAGCACCCGCTACGCGTCCAATCGCCGTTCGCTCGTCCTGCTCGCCATCCTGTTGATGGCCGCGGTCTCCGTGCACACGCAGACGAGCGTCACCCTTCAGTCGAAGACCGCGCCCGCCACCGGGCAGTCGGGCGTGCACAACGTTGCGCTGACGGGCTCGGGGTTTCCGTCGGGCACGATTCAGGCCGCCGACATCACGGTGTCGGTGCAGCGTGCCGATGGCAGTGGGGCCGTCGTCGACACGACGGCGCTCACGATCAAGACGCTGGCCGGCACGACGCGGCAGCTCACGTTCAGGGTGCCCGCAGGGATCGAAGTCACGGCGCCGACGGACTACGCCGTCAAGCTGCGTGGCAAGACGACGTCGGGGACGAACTTCCTCAGCACGAACGCGTCGCTCCTGACGATCAATCCACCCGCCTCGATCGTGTCGGTTGCGCCATCGAGCATCGCGCCGGGACAAACGGGCAGCGTCACCATCACCGCCAACCTCACGGACTTCGTGAACCTGTCGACGATGGCGAGCTTCGGCCCGGGGATATCGGTGGGCGGTGCGGCTGATGGCGCATTTGGACCGGTGACCGTGACGAGCAAGACGACCGCGACCGCGAACATCACGGTCAGCGCGGCGGCGCCGGACGGCTTTCATAGCGTGACGGTGCGAACAGGTGTCCAGGAAGCGACGGCGCAGAATCTGTTCACGGTGACCGCGCCGAACACGCCGCCGGTCGCGCGGCCGGGCGGTCCTTATAGCGGCATTCAGGGACAGCAGATCTCCTTCGACGGATCCACGTCGTCGGACCCGGATGCGGGCGATTCGATTGCGTCGTATTCCTGGAGCTTCGGCGATCAGACGTCAGCGGTGTCGGGGGCGACGCCAACGCATGCCTTCCAGGCGGCGGGGCAATACACGGTGTCGCTCACCGTCGCCGACAGCAAGGGCGCGACGCACACGGCGCAAACGCAGGTGACGATTGCGAGCGGGAATCACCCGCCGGTTGCCGAGGCGGGCGGACCATATACGGCTCGCGCCGGTCAGGCGATCACCTTCGATGGCGGCGCGTCGGTCGATATCGACGGCGATCCGCTCACGTTCACATGGCAGTTCGGCGATCAGCAGACGGGCGGCGGCATGAAGCCGCTGCACGCGTATCAGACCGCCGGTGAATACGTGGCGCTGCTCACCGTCAGCGACGGCAAGGGCGGCGTGGCGTCGGACCAGGCCACGGTCACGATCACCGCCCTCGATCCCGACAGCACCGCGCCGTTCATCTCGCTGAACGCGCCGCACCAGGCGCAGCCGGGAAGCCAGGTGCTCGTCACCGCCGATGCCACCGACAACGTCGGCATCGCGAAGGTGACGTTCCTCGTCAACAACGCCAATCCGGTCGACGTCATCGCGGCGCCATACGAGCGGCTGGTGACGATTCCGCTCGACGCGGCGGCGGGGACGAGCATCACCGTCAAGGGAACCGCCGTCGATCTGTCCGGCAACACGAAGAGCGCGCAGGCGGTGATCCTCGTGTCGGCGGTGCCCGACACGCAGCCGCCGAGCGTCTCGCTGAATGCGCCATCGCAGGCGGCGGCGGGCGCGGCGATTCAGTTGTCGGCGAACGCGACCGACAACGTCGGCGTGAAATCGGTCGCCTTCTTCGTCGACGGCACACAGATCGGCGTTGTCAACGCGCCTCCGTATCAGGTGTCGTGGACGGTGCCGGCGAACGCAACGCCGGGAACCACGGTGATGTTCAGCGCCACCGCGCGCGACACCAGCGAGCTGACGGCGGAAGACTCCGCCGAGGCACAGATCGTGACCGCACCCGACACCGAGGGGCCGAGCGTCGAGATCAGCGCGCCGGATCACGTCGGCGCCGGCCGCACGCTGGAGATCAGCGCGAACGCCAGCGACAACGTCGGCATCGCGAAAGTGGAGTTCTTCGTCGACGACGTGCTCGTCGGCACCGACACCGAGGCGCCGTACGAGGGCAGCTTCCTCGTGCCCTCGACCGCGAGCAACGGGACGGTGCTGAAGCTGCGCGCGCGCGCCATCGATTTCACGGGCCTCGACGCCGCCGCGGCGCAGGACTCGACGGTGTCGGCGAATCGCGCGCCCACCGCGCAGATCAGCGGCAACGCGACCGCTCAGATCGGCGATCTCGTCGTGTTCGATGGCACCTCGTCGACCGACCCGGACGGCGATGCGCTGTCGTTCGCGTGGGCGTTCGGCGACAACCAGCAGGCGACCGGCCCGAAGCCATCGCATGCGTTCGCGAGCACTGGATCGTTCACCGTGACGTTGACGGTTTCGGATGGCCGCGGCGGCAGCGCGACGATCGAGAAGACGATTGTCATCGCGGCCGCGGCCGATCGCGCGGCGCCCGCGGTGTCGATCACCGCGCCCGCTCAGGTGCTGCCGGGCACACAGGCAACGGTGACGGCGGTGGCGACCGACAACGTCGGTGTCGCCAGCGTGAGCATTGCAGTCAACGGCGGCGCGCCGACGGTCATCACGGCACCGCCGTTCTCGAAGACCGTTGCCGTCCCCGAAGTGGCGGCGCCGGGCGACAGTATCAGCATCCATGCGATCGCGAGCGATGCGGCAGGCAACAGCGCCGTGGCGGACGCAGTGCTGACGATCGTTGCGGCGCCCGATGTCGTTGCGCCAACGGTTGCCCTCGTCGTGCCGCCGAGCACGACACCAGGTTCCACCGTTCGCTTCACCGCGACCGCATCGGATCAGGGCGGCGTGCGCGACGTCGTCTTCCTCGTGAACGGCGCCGAGGTCGCCACCGATGGCGTCGCACCCTATGAGGGTTCGTTCCAGGTTCCGGCGGGAAGCGCCGGCGGCGCGCTCGCGATCGTGGCGCGCGCGACCGACTTCGCCGGCAACCACGCCGATGCCGGCGGCAGCATCGTTATCGCCAGCGAGAACGAGGGCGACACGACGCCGCCGACGGTCTCGGTCGTCGCACCCGAGAGCGTCGCTGCCGGCGGTACGCTCCATCTGACCGCCAACGCGGCCGACAACGTGAAGGTCGCGTCCGTGACCTTCTTCGTCGACGGCGTCGCGATCAGCACCGCGACCGCCGAGCCCTATGCCGCGTCGGTGAAGATCGCCTCCAATCGAACCGCCGGAAGCACGATCGCGGTTCAGGCCCGGGCGATGGACTTTGCCGGGCTGCAGGCCACGGCATCGGCCCAATCGCACGTCGTCGCCGCGGGCGCCGGTGTGATCAGCGGTGAGGTCTACGAGGGGCTGAGCGGCCTGCCGCTGGCCGGCGCATCGATCGCGCTGAGCGGCACCGATGCACTCGGAAGCGCTTACACCCAGACGGCAACGTCCGACGCGTTCGGCCGCTATCTCATTCGCGCCACTGCCGGCGATGCCCGCGTCACGATCACGAAGTCGGGCTACACCAGCAGCACGCGATTCGTGACGGTTCGCACCGCCCGCGCGGTCGCGCCGGTCGACGCGCGGCTCACCGCGCTCTCTGCCGTGACAGCGGCAATTCCTCCCGCGCTCGGCGGCACCCTCGTGCGCGGCGCCTACGAAGTGGCGGTGCCCCCGGGTGCAACCACGAATACGGTGACGCTGACGTTGACGCCGCTCGGTCAGCAGGGGCTGCAGGGTCTGCTGCCCGCGGGATGGTCGCCGGTTGCCGCGCTCGACGTGACGCCCCACGGCGTGACCTTCGGCGACGAGGCGACGATTCGCGCGCCGCGCGCCGATCGCGTCACACCCGAATCGCAGCTCGTGCTCGTGAAGTGGGACGAGCAGAGCCTTGCATGGCGTGCGGTCTCCACCACGGCCGCGGGCCAATCGAGCAGCGCGATCGCCGGCCTCATCACATCGACCGGTCAATATGCGTGGCTGCTGCCCGACGCGACGCCAGCCGCGCCGGCAATGCCCGCCGATGGCGACATCGTCATCGGCGTCACGCCGGTGCTCGTGCCGACGAATGCAGAGACGGTCATCAATCCCGAGCCGCGCGTCGTCTTCTACAAGCCGGGCGTGCGTTCGGATGTTGGCGGCGTGATTCGCACCGACGCCACGCTGCCGAGCGGCACGATCGTCCGCGCCCGCATCAGCGAGTCGTACAAATTCTTCGGCGGCGCGCAGACGCAGCCCGATCCCTACGTTGCCGACCTCGTGTTCTTCCAGGCGTCCGGCGCGCAGCCGACGCAGGCCGCATTCTTCCCGGTGACGCCGACGCTCGCCTTCGAGCCGAACACACTGCAGCAAGGCGTCATCACCGTGGAGCTGCGCGCGCCGACCGGTGCCGACGAGAGCACGCCCATCGTCGGCTCGGAAGGTGGAACGACGACGGCGTCGACAGGCGAGGCACTGCAGCTTCCGCCCGGAGCGACCGGCGACGCGATCTCCGTGCAGATCGAGCGCATTACCGCGGCGCAGCTCGGGCTGTCGCTGCCGGACGGTGTGAGCTTCACCGGCGGCGCCCTCGTCGCCTTCAACGGCACGCTCAATTCGCCGGGCGTGCTCTCGGTACCGCGAGCGGCCGACGTCACCGCCGGCAGCCGCCTGCTGCTCGCGCGTCTCGACGTGATCGGCACCGAGTCGCGTCTCGTCCTCGTCGGCATCGGCCGCGTGAGCGGCAATACGATCGTTTCTGACACCGTGATTCCCGGCGCGCCGACGCCGCTCGAAGGGGTGCGTGCGGGCGGGCGCTATGTCTTCGTGCGCGTCGCCAACGCCACCGGCTTCGTGGCCGGCAACGTGATCGGCACCACCGGCGCCGCGTTCGGCGGTGCGCTGGTCAGCAGCACCAGTCTTCCTGCGGTGGTGTCGCTCTCGTCGCCGGCCGGCGGCTACATCGCCGCCGTCGCAACCGGTCACGTCACGCTCAAGGCGGAAGACCTGCAGAAGGGTGACAACGGCGCCGGCGAGGCCAATGCCACGTCGAGCGAGGTGCTGGCGCTCAACCTGACACTCGTCGCGCGGCCGCCGCAGATCACGAGCATCAGCCCGGCGGCCAACGCCAATCAGGTGGCGCTCGCGACGCCAATCGTCGTGAAGTTCTCGGAGCCGATCGATCCGGGGACTGTCACCGGCGCGAACGCGCAGAACATTCGACTGCTCAAGGGCACCGCGGGCGTGTCCGGCGAGCTGACGCTCTCCAGCAATAACACCGTCGCGACGTTCCGCCCGTTGCAGCCGCTCGATCCGAACGCGACCTACACCATCGCGGTCGCGCGCGAGATCAAGGACCTCGGCGGCTACATGCTCACGGCCGCGGCGACGTCCACGTTCCTCAGCCTCGATACGACGGCGCCGGCACCGCAGCCGGGCGCGGTCGTGAACGCGACGATCCCCGCGAATGGCAACACCACCGTCACCGGATCGAATGGCACCGCCGATCCGCACGACCAGGTGCGCATCGTCAACAAGACGCGCGGCACCGAGCAGGTAGCGGTCGTTCGTCCAGACGGAAGCTTCGAGGTATCGATCGCGGCGAGCCTCGCGGACAAGCTCGAGCTCCGCATCCGCGATGCCGCCGGCAACGAGACCGTTCTGCAGGTCGGCCGCTACGAGAACGCGGACGGCACCGTCGGCATCGGTCCCGACGGCGGTGTGATCGAGGCCGCGAATGGCCTGAAGCTCACGATCGCGCCCGGGACGTTCCCTGCCGGATCGGCAGTCAAGTTCACGCCCCTGCCGCAGTCGGTGGTCACGGCCGCGACCGGTCCCGACTATCCGTTCGTGTCGGCCTTCGAGATCAATTCGAGCGCCGCGCCGCAGATCTACATGAACGTGTCGGTGCCGGCGCCCAACGGCGTGAGCGCCACGACGACGGGCATCGTCGCCGAGATCGTCAACGTGTTCGGCACGCAGGCGCTCTCGATGGTCGATACCGCGAAGATCATCGACGGCCGCCTGGCGACGTCGTCGCCGCCATGTCCCGGCCTCACCGAGAAGTACGGCCGCTACGCGATGTTCCTCAACGAGGACCAGAGGATGCGCCTTGGCATCTCGCTGCTCTCTTTCCAGCACATTGGGATCCTAAGCTTAGAATTCCACGTGGACAAGTTGTCGCG
>JADMIO011011090.1_pt1 | contig 63730 bp, 60 predicted proteins | sample 8958161 | NCBI WGS metagenome assembly JADMIO01 (sample SAMN16585339, study PRJNA669376) | soil metagenome | isolation source: Crop rotation soil | place: USA: Cullars Rotation, Alabama | collected 2011
GCCGCGACTTCAAGTCACGTGAATTCCAAGCTTCGGATCCCACTGTGCTGGAAAGTCTCTTCTTTAATTTCGACGATTGCTTTCAGTAAAGCATGGGGCGTATCGCGATCAAATGGCAATTTTTTGCTAACCAGCCAGTAAAAGACGGTGGCGATTGAGAAAATATCTGAGGCCGCGGTGGCGCCTTGGCCTTTAATGATTTCGGGAGACAAGTGGGCGAATGAACCCATTAACGTACCTGACTGAGTCAGACTTTTCTCTCCCATGACGCTGGCGATACCAAAATCCATGAGTTTGATCTGGCCATTGTTACAGACCATAATGTTTTCCGGCTTCACATCACGGTGCACAATGCCGTTTTGATGCGCATGTTCTAACGCGTTCAGTACTTGCCAAATAATCAGAGCGGCAAGCTCGGGCAGCCGCACAAAATCGATGACGTCAGCCAGGTCTCGCAATGTGTGGCCGACCAACAATTCGGTTACAATATATAATTGGCTTTGATCGTGAGCGTTATGGGATACATCAAAAATCTGGACGATGTTGGGATGGGCCAGTCGGGCTACGGCCTGCGCTTCTCGAAAAAAGCGTTCGCGGTATTCGGGGGATGCGGCTAAAAACGGATGCAGCATTTTGAGCGCTACCGATCGTTTAAGCCGCTCATCAAATGCCTCAAAAACCATGCTCATCCCGCCCGAACCGATGGTGCGAACAATGCGATAATGAGCGATGATGCGCTCACATTCAGGTGGTTGGCCAAGATCTCGGGGATTTTCCATGAGGCGGGTTATCCTTTACAGGAAGTAGCTTAGCGGTAATAAACCCATAACATGCTTTTTTAAAATCTTTGGAGGATAAATGAGTGAATCGGTAACGTCCTTGTTTGATGCGTCGGTAGCAAAATTCAATGAACGACCGGCATTCCAATTTTTCTCCCGTACAAAAAATGCGTGGTGCACTATGTCGTGGCTTGAGGTCTCCAAGACCGTGGCACGCCTAGCGAATGCACTGAAGCATTTGGGCCTAAGCAAATCAGATCGCGTTGCGATTATTTCCGAGACCCGGCCCGAGTGGGTCATCTGCGATATTGCCATCATGAAAGCATTGGGTGTGGTAGTTCCCATATATCATTCAAGCCTGAGCGACCAAGTTTCGTATATATTAACCGATTCAGCGGCAAAAATCGTTTTTGTTGAAAATGCGAGCCAGCTCAAAAAGGTGCGCGAGGTGGATGGCCTCAATTTGCAAAGAGTTATCGTTTTCGACGATATTAATGAACCACTTTTGGCCAATGAAGTGTATTTTGAAGATCTTATCAAAACCGAAAACGACCATTTTGTGGGCGCTAAGCTCGATAAAGACGATTTAGCATCGCTGGTTTATACTTCAGGCACCACGGGTGAGCCCAAGGGCGCCATGATGACCCACGATAATTTTCTCTACGAAGCCCAGGTGATCGAGCGCCTGGGGGTTTTGACAAAAGATGATGTTCAGCTGCTATTTTTACCGCTCGCCCATATTTTCGCTCGAGTGTTAGAAGTGGCGTGGATTCAAACCGGCCACTTGCTCGCGTTTGCCCAAAGTGTTGACGCGATCGTGGATAACATGGCCGTGATTCGCCCAACTTTTATGGCCGGTGTGCCGCGTATTTTTGAAAAAGTGCGCGCCAAGGTTATCGACAAAGCGCAGTCCAGTCCGGGAATTAAGGGCCGGATTGCCAAGTTTGCTTTTCATCAGGCTGGCGTACTGGCAAAAAACCCAAAGGCTCGCGGCCTAAAATTATGTATTTCCAAAAAATTAGTCTTTGACAAAATAGGGAGAGAACTCAAAAGCAAATTTGGCGGCCGCATCCGATTTTTTGTATCCGGTGGCGCTCAGCTTTCGTCAGAAGTGGCCACTTTTTTTAGCCTTTGCGGCATTACTTTGTGTGAAGGCTACGGCCTCACCGAAACCACTGCGGCAACCTGTCTCAATCTACCCTGGGCATTGCGTTACGGAACTGTCGGTAAAGCCTTGCCGGGTACCGAAGTGAAACTTGCCGAAGATGGGGAGATTTTAGTGCGGGGGCGTGGCGTATTTAAGGGATTCTTTAATCGCGAAACCGAAACCAAAGAGGTATTTGATGCGGCAGGTTGGTTTCATACCGGCGATATCGGTTCGATAGATGGCGATGGCTACGTGAAAATCATCGATCGAAAAAAAGACATCATCATTACCTCCCAAGGCAAAAACATTGCACCAGCACGTGTAGAAAACCTTGTAAAAGCGAAAAGCCCGATGATTGCACAAGTGGTGGTGGTGGGCGACAAACGACCTTATCTGACCGCCCTCGTCGCCCTAGATAAGGCCAATGCCAATGCCATGGTTTCGCCGTCGCAAGAGCTGTCTATGTCGGAGCTTTCATCCAATACCGCGGTTTTTGAGGAAGTAAAAAATGCCGTCGCACGGGCGAATGCCGCCCTAGCTTCGTTTGAGCAAATCAAACGGTTTCATATTTTGGATCGCGAATTTGAGGTGGGCAAGGAGTTAACGCCTACACTCAAGGTAAAACGAAAGCACGCCATCAAGATTTTTTCTAAAGAAGTGAATGGACTGTATACTTAGTGGGTACGCCGCAACTATGAGTTTTTTCGTGCTGACGCTTTTAGAAAAAAATCGCCTCCTTTGGCTTATTGCCGCGTTTTTGATCGGCATTTCTCTCGATCAAGGCTCTAAGCTTTTGGTGCAGGACAAGCTTGCCGAGCCTTATGAAGTAGTAGAAGAAATTGTCGTTAACGGAGAGTCCACTACCGTCACCAAGCGGATTTTTTATCCGGTGCGAGTAGTGGAAGTCATTCCGAATTTTCTTAACCTTATCTACAAAGAAAATCCCGCCGCAGCCTTTAGTCTCCTAAGCTCCGTCCCCGAATCCTTCAGGCGGCCTTTGCTCATATCGGTGAGCGCCATTGCCATACTTTTTTTTCTTTTTTGGTATTTTCGCCTACGGGACGGCCTGCTGCTATTTGCTTTAGCTATTATTGTAACCGGGGCTTTTGGCAATCTCATTGACCGGATTCGCTATGGCTATGTTATCGATTTTATCGACCTGCACGCCGGTATTTTTGGTCTGCCCCATTGGCATTGGCCCACGTTCAACGTGGCCGATAGCCTAATTGTCATGGGTGCTATTTTGGTGGTTATTAAGACCCTTAAACCTCACGCTTAATTTTTTCTTAAGAGCGATATAAAAGCAGGTCCAGCCTTGTGCAGATGAGGCAGGACGGTGAGCCCAAATTCATCGTGTAGGGCGCAAACATGCTCCAGGCGTTCCACTGAAAATTGGTCACCTTTCTTCTTGATCAGCTTCTGGATGACGCCTTGGTTTTCATTTTGGTTAATCGAGCAGGTGGCGTAGACCAAAAATCCTCCTGGTTTCAGCGCAAGCAAACCAGCGGCTAGCAGGGCATATTGTCTTATAGGGAGGCTTTTTCTGAGTCCAGAAAATTTTTTAAGCAGCTTGTCGTTATTGATCACATGAGCTTCGCTAGAGCAGGGCGCGTCGAGCAATACCGCATCAAAGCTTGCAGGGTTTTTGAGAGCAACTTGGCAGGCATCGGCATTTTTGATAGTAAGATGCTGGCCAATAAATGCCTCGGGCAAATAACTTTTTAAGACAGTTCTAAGGCGTTCACAACGGGCGGAAGAGATATCGCAGGCGACGTAATCAACGTTTATTATTTGGCGAAATACCATGGCGAGCAACTTGCCACCGGGCGCCGAGCACATGTCGAGAACGCGACCATTTGCTGGAATGGGTAGAGATGTGGGCGCAATTAGCGAGGATTCATCTAGGAAATATTCAAATTTCAGATGGGGATGGTGATCAGCAAAAGGATTTTTTAAGGCGACTTTTTCTCGTTCTTTAAGCATGGCAGCAAAAAGCGCATCGCATTCCTCACCATACTGTACACGATAGCAATCTGCCATTTTTTTAATATATGGATTCATGTCGTTAAAAAAACAAAAGCATCATGGATGCCATGGCCAAAAATTTAGGATTACTAACACCAAACCATAATGCCAAACATATGAAAAAAGTATTCGTAGTAAAATATATTTTTTTCACTAGCGGGGAACTTTTAAGTAGGGCAAAAAATAGATTCACCAAAGAAAATACGGCGAAAGTTGCCCAAAGCAGTGGGGTATTGGCCAGCGAGTGATACCATTCGTCATTGTTCAAGAGAAACTGCAAGAATATTATTAAAGACGCTACCGATATCAAAAAAACCCCGCCAGCCGCCATGTCTTTGGCTTTTTCAGCGAGGTCACTAAAGGCGAGGTCGGAGGCGTCGAGCGTGTGCTCAACGGCACAGTTAAAAAGCTCTGCGGTTAACACCAGAAAACACAACAAGATCATGATGGCTTGCTGCCAGGGGGCAAAGCTTAATAGTGAGTTCAGGAAAAAAACCATGGCCGAAGCGAGCCACATGACGCGAAAATTTTGTTCGATTTTTAGAGCGCACGACAAACCGTTAATGGCGTATGTGAAGCTTTTGAGGAGGCGTTTCATGGGTAAGTTATAGGGTGCGGGTGGGAAATAGGAAGGGCTTTGTGTATGGAGTTTTTATTATCTTTTCTTTCACCAACTACGGTTTTCTTTTTTGTCATCCTGGATGCCGAAAAGATGGCCGAAAGGCTATCGGCGAAGAAGCCCAGGACCTCCGGATAGTGGTACTGCAATGAGGTCCCGTACTAATACGCCGATGCCCTGCGGGCATCTTTTTGGCATACGGGATGACAATAAAGTCGGAATGACAAATGAGTGAAGGTATCAAGACTCAGAGGCTGTAGCCCTCACCCCTTTCTCCGCATGATAACTAGACCGCACCAAAGGCCCGCTTTCCACATGCAAAAAGCCCAAATCTTTGGCTACTCGCTTCAATTCAAAGAACTTTTCCGGGGTCACATATCGCATCACCGGATGGTGCTTCGGGCTTGGGCGCAAATATTGTCCTAAAGTGAGATGGTCACAGTCATGGGCCCGCAGATCTTTTAGTGCCTCAACAACCTCATCGTCTTCTTCACCCAGGCCAAGCATGAGCCCGCTCTTGGTTATTATTTTTGGGCACAACTCTTTCGCATTTTTGAGAACGCTCAACGAGCGCTCGTAGATGGCCTTGGAGCGAACCCTTTTGGTAAGCCTCTGCACGGTTTCCAGGTTGTGATTAAAGATATTGGGGCGCTCATCCACCACGGTTTTTAGGTTTTCTATGCTACCCAAAAAATCGGGTACTAAAACTTCTGTGGTCATCTGAGGGGCATCAGCTCTTAGCAACTTTAAAATCCGGGCGAATTGTTTGGAGCCACCGCAATCGAGATCGTCCCGAGCCACAGATGTAATGACGACATGTTTAAGCGCCATGGCGATCACCAAGTCCACCAATCGCCTGGGTTCGTCGAGATCGACGGGTGCCGGTTTCAGCTTTGATTGCACATTGCAAAACCGGCACGCTCTGGTGCATTGATTGCCTAAGATCATGAAGGTAGCGGTGCCATTGTTCCAGCACTCGCCCATATTGGGGCAAGCGGCCGATGAGCACACCGTATTGAGGCGGCTTTGGTGAATGATCTGTTGCAGGCGCGTCACTCGTTCAGACGATGGCGCCTTCACACGAATCCACTGCGGTCTCGCTAATACGGGCTCCAATTGCATTAAGGCGTACCCGTCCAGGTTTCGAGGGTTTGCTTGAGGTCGGCCATAAATATGTCGGCGGTGGCGCCATCGATCAGCCGATGATCGAACGACAAACTCAAAAGTCCCATTTTTCGGATGGCGATGGTATCGGTGCCATCGACTTCTAAAACTACCGGCCTTTTCGTAATCTGCCCCACGCCTAAGATGGCGCTTTGTGGTTGATTGATGATTGGGGTGCCGATGAGCGCACCGTAGTTGCCCGGGTTGGTGATGGTGAAGGTGCCGCCCGAAAGCTCATCCGGTCTAATTTTTCGTCCACGTACACGGCCGCTCAAATCGGCAATGGCATGGGCGAGGCCGCGCAGATTTTGTTTGTCGGCGTTTTTGATCACCGGTACCATGAGCCCCGGTTCGGGATTATCAATGGAAACCGCGATCCCTAGGTGGATGTCTTTCTTGAAATTGATGCCGTCTTTGGTGATGGACGCATTGATATAAGGGTGGCGTTTTAGCACCTGGCATACGGCGGCACTCAGAAAAGTCGTATAAGTGAGCGAGAGTTGCTCTTCATTTTTAAAGCGATCTTTGTGGGCTAGGCGAACTTTATCGATGGCCGTGTAATCGATTTCAAAAAACGTCGTGACGTGAGCACTTGTGGCCTTAGAAAACACCATGTTTTCCATGATGACCCGTCGCATGGTGCTGATGGGTTTTACCACTTCACGGCTACCTTGCTCGATTTCAAGCTCGAGTGCATTGGGAGCAGGTTTCGCTATTGGCTTGTCGGCTGGTTTGGTGCCTCGCGTTTCTAAATAATCCAGCACATCTTTTTTGGACACTCGCCCGCCGCGGCCCGAACCGCTCAACGCATGAATTTCTTGGTCGCTGATAGCATGTTCTTGCGCAATGCGTCGCACCAGGGGAGAGAGAAAGCCTGACATGGCGGTTTCTTCAGAATCTTCCCCTTTATTCGCTAATCTTGCTGAACCATTGCTTATGGGCGCCGAAGGAGCGGCTTGAACACTCACTTCAGGTTTGTTAGCCGCGGGCTTTTCTAAAGCGGGTTCGACTGCTTTTGCCGACTCTTTTATGCCCGTATTTTCGCCCTTGTCGCCCACTTGCCCAAGGACCGTGCCCACCGCTACGGTGGCCCCTGGTTCCACTGCAATAGACAGCAAAATACCTTCCACCGGCGAGGGAATTTCCGCCTCCACCTTGTCGGTAGAAATCAGCAAAACATTTTCATCTTTCTTAACCGTATCACCCGGCTTTTTAAGCCATTTGACGATAGTGCCTTCTGCGATGGATTCACCCAATTGCGGCATGATGATGTTGCTGGCCATTTTTCCCTTCTTTGCTCGACGATGAGTCCCAATTTAACTTCAGCGAAAATTCGTGGGCGATGCTACTTGCGATCAGCGCTACCATAGCGAAATACCCGGGCATCTCAAGTCCTGAGCTTTCGAGCACTTCTCTTAAAGTAATCACGCCACGATCTTTGAGGCCACACGGTACGATATGTTTGGCGTAGCGCTCATGTTCGATGCTCAGGTTAAAGGCAAACCCATGACGACTTACACCATGAGATACGCCAATACCGATTGCGACGAGTTTTTTAAAAACAATTTTTTTATTCTCGCGAGTCTTTACCCAAATGCCAGTAAAACCCGGCAGAATTTCTGCATCGACAACGCCTAATTGTTTTGCCGCGTTTAATAAGCCACGCTCCAACGTGCGTATAAACCCGCCGATATCCGGTTGATTGGTTTCGGCTAGGTTTTTTGTAAGCATCACGGGATATCCCACCAGTTGGCCCGGGCCATGAAACGTGACATCACCGCCGCGATCAGCGAGGCATAAATCTATGCCGTCATTCTTGATGTGCTCTGCACTGGATATCACCTGAGATAGTCCATGTTGCTTGGTGTACGTAATAACCGGTCGGTACTCGAGCAGCATGAGTTCCTGAAGACAGGTGCGCTCGACCACGCCTTGGTGAACCATTTTCATGGCGTTGAGGCTTTTCTCATAGACGTTATTAAAACCATAAAAGCGAGCCTGAAACTCGCTTTCATAACTAACCATGGATGCCCTTGCCTACGGCATTGAGGGCGGCTTCATAAATCGATTCATAAAGCGTGGGATGGGCATGAACCGTATCCGCAATGTCGTCGATGGTGGCTTCCATTTGCATCGCAAAGGCGGGCTCGGCTAACAGTTCGGTCGCTTGAGGTCCAATGATATGAACACCTAAAATCTCGCCGTATTTTTTGTCGGTGATGAACTTAACAAAGCCGCGCTTTTTCTTAAGGATGCCGGCTTTCCCATTTCTTATAAAATCAAACTTACTGACTTTGATTTCCTGGCCCGTTTTTTTGGCTTCCTCTTCGGTTAAACCTGCCCACGCCACCGGTGGTTCAGAGTAAACGCAAGAAGGGGTGTGCACGTAGTTGATAGGCGTTGGTTTTAAGCCCGCCATGTGCTCGGCGGCGATGATGCCTTCTTTGGATGCGATGTGGGCAAGCCACGGCGTGTTGACGCAGTCGCCAATAGCATAAATATTTTTTTCGTCGCTTTGCATGTATTCATTTACAGAAATGAAACCGCGCTCCGTCTTAACTTTGGTATGCTCTAGGCCAATGTTTTCTGTGAGAGGGCTTCGGCCGATCGATATCAGCACATAATCCGAGTCTACCTGCACATCCGAGCCATCTTTTTTGGTGAACATCACGTGCGCTTTTTGAGATTTATTTCTAACCTCATTAACCTTGGTGCTGGTGAAAAACGTTACGCCCTGCCGGGTGAGCTCGCTTTCTAGTTCTTTGGAGCAGTCGGCATCGGCGGTGGCCAAGATGCGATCGGCGGCTTCAATAACTGTAACTTTGGTGCCAAAGCGTGCGAAAATAGAGGCGAATTCTAACCCGATCACCCCTCCGCCAATAATAGCCAAAGACCCGGGGATTTTCTTAAGGTCAAGGATTGTGTCGGAGTTTAAAATTCGTGGCGAAGCAGGGTCCGTATTGGGCAGTGATCGCGGCTTGGATCCTACCGCAAGAATAATATTATTGGCGGTGAGCTCTTTGTCGCTTTCGCCTTTTATCAAAACGGTTTTTGAGTTCTTTAGCGAACCAAATCCATGAAACACGTCGATCTTTTTAGATTTCATGAGGTGCGATACGCCGCCGGCATTCATAGTGACTACGCCGGCTTTGTACTTTTGAACTTCGCTAAAATCTACCGTCACGCCCTCGGCTTTAATGCCAATTTGCGCGCCGTGCTTCATTTCGTCGAAGGTATCGGCGGCATGGAGAAGCGCTTTGGTGGGAATGCAGCCACGATGCAAACAGGTACCACCGAGGCTTGGATCTTTCTCAACAATAGCGGTCTTTAAACCTAAATTCGCTGCTCTGGCCGCGGCAACATAACCGCCCGGGCCTGAACCAATAACCACGAGATCGTAATGCGCCGACATCGCCACCTCCGCTTAGGTAAGACGTACGTGAAACACTATTTCATTTTTACTTCTTTGAATTGAGCGCGTTTGCGAGCTTTGGGGTCATATTTGATGAGCTCAAGCTTGTCTTTGGTGATTTTCTTATTCTTTACCGTGACGTAAAAATAACCGGTGCCCAAAGTGGATTCCAATTTGATCAATTCGCGACTGCCTTTTTTTGCCATTTTATTGTCCTAAAGTTCTATCGGATGGGGTTATGGCTTGTTCGCTTTATAAAATCAAGCCCTGCGTCTAACACAAAAGATGGCATATTACTTCATAAAGCGGGGTGGTTTTTTTTAATTGAAATGAGGGTTCGCGTTCATCAAGGGCTATCATTATGACATGATCTTTAAGGTAAATCACTTTGCGGCAAACCAACCTGTCTTCTTTTAATGCCACCAGACAAAATTTTTGGTGAAGTTCAGATATGTCGCCCTCATGTTTTATACCGATCACTACGTCCCCGGTTAAAAATTTGGGTGCCATGGCGTCATCGCTGAGAGTGACGCTGACCATTTCTTCTGGATCAGCTCCCCTTAAAAAAACATTGGCATAACCTTCGGCATGGTTTAGGGGGGCAGCTTCTTTTCTTAAAGAGGGTTCAATTTTTTGATCAAAAGGCTTTGCGGGCTCACCCTTGCCTTCAAATAGCCATTCAGAGCTGCATGAGATGCCTTCTAGTGCTAAGGCCTCAATAAATCTTTCGACATTTTTGCCCTTAGAAATATGCAGACCATTTTCCCATGACTGCATGGTGTAGCGATTGATTCCATGTCGTTCACAAAAAGACTTCCGATTGAGCTTTGGCACCAGCGTGCGTGCCGAGCGAAACCGGGCGCCAATGAGTTTGGGATCTTGGCTTTCTTTGTGACTCAATCCATAACTCCGTGGTCCAATAGGTTAAGAAAATTCCTAACTTTCGAACACAAAAGAAAAAAGTCCCATAAAAAAGAAATATTTTTAGGAATAGTTTCTTGACTAAAACTACACTTTTCGATAGAACTAAATCAAGTGAGGGCGCTGAGCTAAAAATAATCCCAAACTCGGTGCTCCTGCTTAACACCCGTGAAGAAGTTTTGAAGTGCGGAGGTCGGGTTTAATTTGTCAGTAGAATAACTAAATTTTTTGAAAAATTGTGAAATAAATTAATGTGGTATCCCATTTTTTTTGAATTTTGGTTATTTCTGACTTCCGTTCTTTTTTTTATTAATTCATTTTTAACAGTATTGAATATGAAAACGGGTGGGCCAACCCGTTTTTTATTGGGAAAGGACATGCTAGCAACGCGTGTTGGTATAGTCCTATCATGCATATGTTTTATTAATTATGGTTTTATAGGGCGTATTAAATGAATGTTAAGGAAGGGGAAGCCAAAGTGGCAAAGCAATCGATACCAAGCTTTAAATTTCCGACCTCTGTATTGTTGATCGACGACAATATGGAATTTTTGAAAAGCATCGCCATTGGTCTTCCGGCGGACGACGCTACCTATAATTTTTACAGTGACCCAAAGATGGCTCTCAAGCTCATCAATGAAAAACATCGATCAGATGAAGTTGGCGATGGGTTGGTAAATTTGATCGACGAAGAGGAGTTTGAGCACCGTACTCTCGACGTTAATGTTCGCGATCTCTATCGGATGGTGTACAATAGGGCGCGTTTTCAACAAATTTCCACGGTAGTGGTGGATTTTCATATGCCGGGTATGGATGGCATTGAGTTTTGTAAATCCATTCAGAACCCCAATATTCAAAAGATTTTGCTCACCAGTATTGTGGATGAAAGTCGCGCGATTGAGGTATTAAATGAAGGCCTCATTCACACGTTTATCAGAAAACAATCCCCGAACGTGATGCAGCTTTTAAGTCAGGCAATCTCTCAATCCCAAAAACGCTATTTTATGAACCTATCGAGCCTCGTGCAGCAGGTAGTGAAATTTTCTCCGGAAGATAGTGCATTGTCCGATCCGGCATTTATCGAACACTTCCATAAAATTTATCAGGAAGTGGGTGCTGTAGAGTATTATCAAACCGAGTTTTTAGGTAGCTTTGTAATGCTCGATGCTCAAGGCAACCATTACGGTTTATTCACCCGGATCAACGACCAGATCGATTCCTATTGTGAATCGAAAGAAGCCGAATCCGCCCCCAAAGAAGTGATCGAATCGTTAAAAAAACGCGAACAAATATTGTGCCATCACAACGAAAATAACCAGGCCCTGCCCGATGGCCGAGTGTGGGAGCAGTATCTGTTTGATGCCATAAGGATCGAGGGTAAAAATAGCTATTATTGTGCCCACGGCCCGCAAATGTTTGATATTAGAAAAGAAAATTTGGTGTCATTCGATGAGTATTCATCTCCCATCGGCTTGCATGTGAATGAATAGCTATCGGTCAATTGGCTGAGTCCATGGGTATTGCTTTTATGGCATTAATATAAGAGTTGTCAGGCAAAGTCCGCTGGCAAGTTAATTGTGTATGACTTATTAGGAGTAATAAATGCAGAAGAAGAGAGGATTACTGGCTACAAAAATCGGCATGACCCAACTATTTTTGGATGATGGCGTGTGCGTTCCAGTTACTGTGCTCCATATCAACGATAATCTTGTTACCGAAAAGAAGACCAAAGAATCCCATGGATATGATGCGGTTCAGATCGCTTACGGTGATATCAGAGAAAAAAATGTGACCAAGCCAATGCTTGGCGTTTTTAAGGCGGCGAAGATCGAGCCTAAACGTCATGTGCGCGAATTTCGCATGGGTCAAGACCTCGTAGGCGAATTTGAAGTTGGCCAAGGGGCGAATTTGTCCTGGCTGAAAGACGCCGGATCGCTCGACGTTTCATCGGTTAGCAAAGGTAAAGGTTTTGCCGGTGTGATGAAACGCCATAATTTTAAGGGATTTGATGCCACTCACGGTGCCCATGAGACATTTCGTGGTGGTGGTTCTATCGGTATGCGCGAGTTTCCTGGCCGAGTGTTGAAAGGGAAACGCATGGCCGGTCAAATGGGTAACGAACGAGTTACGGTGAAGAACGTGGGTATTGTTCGCTTCGTCGAAGATGAACGGCTGTTGTGCCTGCGCGGCGGTATTCCTGGCGGCAAGGGTGCGTTGGTAGAGCTTCGCTTGTCTAACCGCAAAGCCAAAGTGATCCAATCGGTTGCTGGTCCTAAAGAGGAAAAAGCTCTTAAGAACCCAATGAAGGCCTCTAAAGCTGGCGCCAAGAAATAGTGGCAAACAGTTTTTAGGTTTGTGAATGGCAAGCTTTAGGCTTGCTATTTTTACATATTTGCGGTGCTTGTGAGAGTGGGAATAATATATTAATCATTAGAGGATTAGGAGAGAAATATTATGTCAGATGCGATCGACCAGTTGACGGTGAATTGGGAAGAAGAAGGGCAGCTTAAAGTAAAGGAGCTTAAGAAACATGTGTTGACCAAGGGTGCTTGGGCGACTTTGATGTTTCTTTACCAGGAGTTCGACAAAAAAGATAATGAATTTAAGGCGCCAAAGATCACCATTAGACGCTATCGTAAGCGCAATGATCAGTATGTGTACCAATCCAAGTTTAATATCTCGTCTGAGGCTCAGGGGATGGAGATCGCTCGTGTGATTCATGAGTGGTATGGGAAGTAAGAGTAATATCCGCTTTTTGTCATCCTGTATGCCTAAAAGATGCCCGCAGGGCATCGGCGTATTAGTACAGGACCTCATCATAGTGCCATTATCCGGAGGTCCTGGACTTCTTCGCCGATAGCCTAAAGGCTATCTATTTGGCATCCAGGATGACGGAACGAGAGGTAGTGAAACACTTTTTTAGAGTCCCTTTGAGATTCAGGGGAATATCCGCTTTTGTCATCCCGTATGCCTAAAAGATGCCCGCAGGGCATCGGCGTATTAATACAGGACCTCATCATAGTGCCATTATCCGGAGGTCCTGGACTTCTTCGCCGATAGCCTAAAGGCTATCTATTTGGCATCCAGGATGACGGAACGAGAGGTAGTGAAACACTTTTTTAGAGTCCCTTTGAGATTCAGGGGAATATCCGCTTTTGTCATCCCGTATGCCTAAAAGATGCCCGCAGGGCATCGGCGTATTAATACAGGACCTCATCATAGTGCCATTATCCGGAGGTCCTGGACTTCTTCGCCGATAGCCTAAAGGCTATCTATTTGGCATCCAGGATGACAGAACGAGAGGTGTTGAAACACTTTTTTAGAGATCCTTTTTATGATCGAACTAAGAAACCTCTCCCACGCTTTTCTAAAGAAAACCCTATTTGACGGCGTGAATTTGCGTTTGCCGCGCCGCGAGCGTTATGGCGTAGTGGGAGCCAATGGTTCGGGAAAGTCCACTTTTTTAAAGATCATCGCAGGTCAAATCGAGGCTGATGGCGGGTCCGTCATACTCGAAGATGGCGCACGGATGTTTCGTATTGGGCAAGACCAAAGCCTAAACGACGCTGAAAAAATTCTGGATATCGCCATGAAGGGCAAAGGTGACATTTTTGAGGCGTTAGAAAAGCAGGAAGCCTTGCTAAATGAGAGCGAGGACACACCAGGCCATGCGGAAAAAATCGCGCGCCTCGCTGAGTTTATTGAAAATAGCGGTGGCTATCGCCTTAAAGCCGAAACCCAGACTATTTTAGAGGGCCTGGGCATCAAAAAAGAGTTTCACAATGAACCGCTTTCGGTGCTGTCTGGTGGGTATAAATGGCGCGTATTTTTAGCGCAGGCCCTGGTGAACCGGCCCGATTTGCTCATGCTCGACGAGCCTACTAACCACCTCGACATTGTTTCTATTAAATGGCTGGAAGAGTTTTTGTGTGGGTATGAAGGTTTGGTGATTTTGGTTTCCCACGACCGCCGATTTATGGACCAAGTGTGTACCCATATCTTGGACATCGATTTTGAAACCATCACGAGTTTTGCCGGCAACTATTCGTCGTTTGAAAAAGCGCGTGCCTTATTTATGTTGCAAAAAGAACGCGAAGTCATGGCGAAAGAGCGCGAGATTGCCCATAAGCAAGCTTTTGTCGATCGTTTTCGCTCCAAAGCATCGAAGGCTAGGCAAGCCCAAAGCCGAATCAAGCAGATCGAAAAAATCGTCATTGAGCCCATAAAAAAATCATCCCGGGTTCATCCGCGTTTAAGTTTTATTGCTGCGGAACGTGGGCCTAAGGAAGTTCTAGAAGTAAAAGATCTTTGCAAATCCTACGGCGACAAAACGATTTTGAGCGATATTTCGTTTTTTGTGCAGCGCGGGCAAAAATTGGCGGTTATTGGGCCTAACGGTGCGGGAAAATCGACGTTGATAAAGGCTTTAGCTTTGGAGTTTCCAGAAAGCGCGTCTTCCGTATTTTGGGGCAGCGGCGTGACTTTAGGCTATTTTCCTCAAGATGTGGCCAAGAAAATATGCGCGGATCAAAAAACCGCGCTCGAATGGCTATGGCAATTTTGCGGTGACCAGCCACAAAGCTTTGTTCAAGGCCTGCTCGGTCGGGTTTTGTTGAGCGGGGACGATGCTAAAAAGCCCTGCAAAAGCTTGAGCGGTGGCGAGCTGTCGCGACTTTATTTGGCCTATTTGATGATGCAAAAGCCCAACGTTCTATTGCTTGACGAACCTACTAACCACTTGGATCTTGAGTCGATCGAAAGCCTTACGGTGGCATTGAATCAATTTGAGGGTACGTTGATCGTTGTGTCTCACGATCGCAGTTTTATCGAGGCCGTAAGCGATCGCGTTATCGAAGTGCTACCGAACAAAGTCAATATTTTTTTGGGCAGTTACTCCGAGTTTTTAGAGAAGTCTCAAGGCGAGTCGCCCATAAAAATTGCGACGGAAAAGACCGCTTCGCCACCGGCAAGTTACGATGAGAAAAAGCGCAAGAAGGCGAGGGCTGGCCAGCTCAAAAAGCAGCTGGATGCCATTATGCTCGACGTGGAAGAGAAAGAAGCTCGGCTGAAAGACCTTGAGCGAGTATTTTTGGATGACGCTTTTTACCAAATGAATAGCCATGAAGTGGTGCTGAAGCTTAAAAACGATTGCGTGGAGCTTGAAAATTCTATCAGCGAATTGTTAAACCAGTGGGAAGCCGTAGGCAGTGAGCTTGAGAAGTTGGAAGTGCCCTAAAAAATCCGAAAATTTTTCACAAATTTTTTTTGTCCTCGGATATGCTGTTTGTGAATGCATTCAGCATTTTAGGGGGAAATCATGAAACTTGTTTTGGTTAGCCTTGCGCTTATTTCGAGCCAACTATTCGCAAATAACCCAGCCCAGCAATTTGAGACCGGCAATCAGTACCCAACGGAGCAATATGAACAAGGTGAAGCAACCTTGCCTGTTGAAGCGACGCCTCCGCCTGCAGATGAAGAAGGGGAAGCAATTCCAGCTCCTGGTGAGGAAGTAGTGGCGCCTGCTTGCGACATGGGCTGCATGGACGACATGTAAACAATCCAGTTCTTATGGATTTTTTTAGGCTACGCGAGTAGCCTATTCTTTTTTAACGATTTAGGTTTTTGCCAAATTTGACGACGAGGATAATATGACCGGCGCGCTTCAACTTATGAAAACTGCGGGACATGACTTTGCTACGCAGGAACACAAGCACTTTATTGCTAACGAATGGTGCGCGTCGATTCATAATCAATCGTTTTCCGTAATTGATCCTAGTAGCAAAAAAGCTTTCGCTACGGCGCAGTTGGCAGGTAAAGACGATGTAAATCTCGCGGTGAATGTGGCCCAAAAATCCTTTGAAACTGGGGTGTGGTGGAAAAATACGCCATCGGAGCGTGCGCAGATTATGTGGCGCATTGCGAGCTTGATCGATGAGCACAAAGAAATATTGGCAGAGCTTGAATCGCTCGATAATGGCAAGCCGGTGAAGATCGCTCGCCTGGGCGATGTGGCTTTGGCCGCGGATCATTTTCGGTATTATGCTGGATTGATCGGAAGCTTTGCCGCCGAGAGTAGTACACTATTTGGTTCGGGGCTTAAGGGTGCGGATTTTCATGCCTATACTCGCCAGGAACCGGTGGGGGTGGCTGCTTTAATCACGCCGTGGAATTTCCCTCTGCTGATTGCTTGCTGGAAGCTCGCACCAGCTTTGGCGGCGGGTTGCAGCGTTATCTTAAAGCCCTCTGAAGAAACGCCTCTCACGGCCACCTATCTCATGAATTTGATTAGAATCGCGGGTATGCCGGCAGGCGTTGTGAATTTATTAAATGGCGATGGCAGTACCGGTGCTTTGCTGAGCGCTCATAGCAATGTTGACAAAGTCTCATTTACGGGATCCACCGAAGTGGGCAAGCTGATTTTGCAGGCAAGTGCGGGTAATCTAAAACGCGTATCGCTTGAGCTCGGCGGAAAATCGCCTGTGATTGTTTTTGAGGATGCCGATCTAGATGCGGCTATCAAGAATGCAAGTAATGCAATTTTTCACAATCAAGGCGAATGCTGTACTGCGGGGTCGCGGCTCTATGTGCATGAGAGCATTTATGAACCAGTGGTGGAAGGTCTAAAAAAACGGGCGCAAGCGATAAAGCTGGGTGTAGGCATGGATGAATCCACCCAGATGGGGCCGCTGGTTTCCCAAGGTCAGCAAGAGCGCGTGCTGTCTTACATCCGTGGCGGTAAAGAAGCCGGCGCTCAGATTTTTTCGGGTGCGGGTGCTCCAGGTGACGGATATTATGTCAGCCCCACTCTTATTTACGACGTGAAAGAAGACATGAAGGTGGTCAAAGAAGAAATTTTTGGGCCGGTTGTGTGCGTCAGTCGCTTCAAGGATGAAGAAGAAGTTTTGGCCAAGGCAAATGATTCGGTTTTTGGTCTCGCAGCCGGCATCTTCACCAAGGATCTGTCGCGGGCGCATCGCGTAAGCGCACGGATCAAGGCGGGTACGGTATGGGTTAATACCTATAACGTATTCGATGCGGCCTTGCCCTTTGGTGGCTATAAACAGTCCGGATTTGGTCGCGAAATGGGGGTAGATGGGCTGAAGCTTTATACCGAGAAAAAATCGGTGTGTGTGGCTTTGGGGAAAAAGTGATGACGAAGGCACCCCAAAGCCTCCCCCTTTGATCTAATTGTCATGCACTACTGTCCAACACGTTTTTCTCTTGTCATGCCAGCGTAGGCTCACTGTGTCCAAAACGTTTCTCTTTTGTCATGCCAGCGTAGGCTCACTACTGTCCAAAACGTTTTCTTTGTTGTCATGCCAGCGTAGGCTGGCATCCAGTCTTTCTAAAACCAAAATCCTTTAGGGACGTGTTATTTCCAGATAAACCAAAAATCTTTAGCTCAAAATATTCAAGAAAAAAAATGGCGTCCTTGCTCACTCTCTGGATGCCAGCCTACGCTGGCATGACAAAAGAGAAACATTTTGGACAGTAGTGAGCCTACGCTGGCATGACAAGAGAAAAACGTTTTGGACAATAGTGAGCCTTCGCTGGCAAGACAACTTCATGTTTAATTTTCATCCCCAGCCAAAATCAACCGACATTTCTGGTCAAATAATTTGCCATATTTACCATCGAAGGGCGTCATTTCATCGAGTAATGCAAGAAAATTTTCAGCAATGAGCTCTTCAGTTCGTAAATGCTCAACCATGTGTTCGAGCTGCTTTTTTCGCTTTTTGTAATGCTCGTATTTTTCACCTTGACTAAACTCGTGCCAATACTGGCATACCGTACACCCCATGAGGCGCGGTAAAATTATGAGATAATTTTCGCAGTTGGCGATGAGAGCGACTTGTTTGTCCGTAGACTGGCCAATTCGCCCAATGGAAAAAGCTAATTTAATAATTTGATTGCTGCTAAATTTTTTACATTTATTGTTGGAAATTTTTTTACAAAATTGTGAATAATTTTTGTCGTATTTTTTAAATAGTACACTTGGTTTATAGGATATCGGTATTTCTTCACGATAATCTTGGGTGAAGATAATAAATAATGCTAGCAATTCGAAGAAGGGTATTTTTTACTCCTCTGTGTTTTCTGTACTAATTTTTATCCCTGTCAGGGTGGAAAATGAGCTTGCGAAATTTCTACCATATTTGTCATTAATTTTTTTTAGTTTATATATATCTGTTTCCAGCTTTTCCAAATCATATTCTTTTTTTTTCATTTTAACTAAAATTCCAGAGAGGATGTCAATTTTTTCTTGGTTTTCTTTGTGAAATTTTGATGACACCAGGCAGTGAACCCAGTACGTGCAAATGCAGGCGTAATTGCCTTTTAAATATTCTATATAACTTTCTATTTCAGGGGAGATTGCTTTGCGCTTTTCCTCAGTAAGTGCGTAATTTGACATTTTTGCTGACCAGCAAATATTGCTTAACGTCAGGGTTATTAATAGCGCAATAGCAGAGCTTAGCCGTTGTTTCTTTATCATGCATTAGCAACGAGCTATTGCGCATGGTTTATTCCATATAATGCGTTTTAATTTTTACCGTAGGCGATCGATCATTTCGGCGAATTGAGGGGTGAAGGTAGCGCTTACGCCGCGATCGCGTAGATACTCAATATTTTCCCACGACGTGTCATCCATGGAACGGTGATCCTCGTCGATCTCCACGTCGAGGCGAAAAAAATTCTTTTCTCCATCTTCATTTAGTAGCTTGTGCAAAAAGCTATTGTCGGCGTCACTGCTCGCGATCTGAAGATGATGCAGAATGGGCGAGAGCCACTGAAGCAAACCGCGGCCTTTGAGTTGTTCGCTGGTTTCCTCGGTGGTGAGCCGACCGGTGCCTAGCGAATAGACTTCGATTTCTTTGCCTGGGTAGAGCTTTTTCGCATTGATATAGGCTACAAGAACCGGATTGTGCTTGTACAAGGCGCCATCCACGACGGCGCTTAAGGTTCCCCAGGGAAATGTTACGTCCACCGACTCAAAAAAGACCGGCGCTGCAGAGGTGGCGGTGCCAACGTCGCCCATTAAACAATCGCGTTCGCTCGGAAATTGTTTTGCGTCATGCGAAGAAAATTCCACTCCGCTTTGGCCTTCGATATGATAGCCCGTGATGACCACGTTGGTGAGCGCTTGGCTCAGCCAGACATTCTTTACGTAGGTATCGATAACCTCTTCTATGCCAAAGCTTTCGTATTTTGGACCGAGTAGGCCGCCCAGGGTGCGAATTGTGTGGGTCCATGAGGCAGAAAATATCTTTTGTGCATTCAGTTGGTAATCCGCCATGATATCTTGCGCGCTGAATTTGGGTTGATTGTAACTATCAGGCACGGCCAATGCGAGTGCGGTAATGCCGCCGGTAGAGCTTCCCACAATGAGGTCAAAGATTTTTGACGCCGGTTTACCCAAGCTCTTTTCTATCTTGTCGATAATGGCGAGTCCAATCATCCCGCGCACGCCGCCGCCATCCAGGCTTAATACTCGTACGGGCCGCGCCGAAAGCGTGTTTGCACACAAGATAAGCGCCAAAATTGCCGTCAAATGTTTGATATTTCGCATGAATCCCCCTAGTTTATCGCTTCATTCTAAGGGGTTATGTGGGTTTTTAAGCGAGAAAAGTTTAATTAGCCTTGAAAATTATATAAATTTTGTTATTTTATAGCACGGTGAAAATACTATATGTCTAGCAATGTAAAATATTTATTTATTGTTTTAATCATTTGTTCCTGTGGCAATCGTAGCTCGGTTGTTCCGCAGCCAAAAACGGTTCCTAAGTCGGATTCCGAACAAGAAAATAAACAGCCGAAAAAATCTAAAACTCAAAAAAAAACCATCAACGAGCCAAAAGACCCGGTTGGGGCTTTAATCGCCAAGCAACAAGCCAATTTTCCTAGTATTCTTAACGAGCTGAAAACCCAAAAGAAAAAGACCTCACATTGGATATGGTGGGTGTTTCCTACTGAAATGGCGGGTGGGAGTGAGCCTCTGCCCAAAACCTCCGTGCAATCAAAAGACGCAGATGCTCTTTTATCCAAAGCAGATCTCACGTCATGGACCGCTATTTTGACAGAAATTTTCGATCTCTTAGAGAAAGCTGCGCCGAAAAAATTAATGAAAAACGGCAATAAACCGGATAGCAATATCATCCCGGGTATAGACCACGGGCGTATTTCCTACGCTCTCGACTTTTGGTTGGTAACCGTTAAAGAAACTACTAAAAAACATGCCAATTTCTATGCGGCATTAAAGGCGCTCAAACGGTTTGATTGGAATTAAGTGGAGCCGACAAGCGGAATCGAACCGCTGACCTACTGATTACGAATCAGTCGCTCTACCATCTGAGCTATGCCGGCCTAGGGGGCGACCATGGCCAAATATCTATGAATTGTCAATAATTAGTGGTAGGTATTTTTGCCTTGGGGAGTGATCATGATTACAAAACGACCTCATCTTTTCACTAGCGAATCCGTAACCGAAGGCCACCCCGATAAAATGGCTGATCAGATTTCCGATGCGCTTTTAGACGCGATTTTGACCAAGGATCCCGATGCTCGCGTTGCTATTGAATGCTTGCTGAAGACCGGTTTATGCGTGATCGCCGGAGAAGTCACCTCACGCGCTCATGTAAACCATGCCGATATCGCTCGCAAAATTATTTTAGACATCGGATTTAATTCGTCCGTTTTGGGGTTTGACGGCAACACCTGCGGCATATTATGCGCGATGGAAGAGCAATCTAAGGACATTGCGCTGGGAGTTGATGCGACTCATCAAAAAGAGCAGGGCGCCGGCGATCAGGGCATGATGTTTGGTTTCGCTTGTGATGAAACAGAAGAACTGATGCCCCTGCCTATTACCCTTGCCCACGCGCTGTCGGAGCGCCTCGCGTTGGTGCGTAAATCGGGAGTTGTACCTTTCTTTGGCCCGGACGGAAAAACGCAAGTGACCGTGGCCTACGAAGATGGTCGTCCTAAGCACGTAACCGCAATCGTGGTGTCGACGCAGCATTTAGCCGGCGCATCACAGTCACAGGTTCGGGAAGCTGTGGTGGAAGAGGTTATCAAGAAAACCATTTCCCCAAATTTGCTAGCAAAAGATGTCGCTTTTCATATCAATCCCACCGGCGCCTTTGTGACGGGCGGACCCATGGGCGACACCGGACTTACGGGCCGCAAAATTATCGTGGATACTTACGGCGGCATGGGGCGCCATGGCGGAGGCGCTTTCTCCGGCAAAGACCCATCCAAGGTGGATCGATCGGCTGCTTACATGGCCCGCTATATCGCGAAAAACGTAGTGGCTGCAGGTCTTGCGAAAGTGGCAGAAGTTCAGCTTGCCTATGTGATCGGTATGAGTGATCCGGTGAGTGTGATGGTCAATACTTTCAATACCGCGACGGTGGACGAAGGGCACATTGAGCAGGCCATTCGTAAGCTCGTGCCGTTAAAGCCCGCTGAGCTCATTGAATATTTAAACCTCAAACGCCCGATTTATTTTAAGACCGCGAGTTACGGGCATTTTGGACGCAAAATGTTTGCTTGGGAGGATTTGTCGTTGAGTGGTAAATTGAAGGCGGCGTTGTTGTAGAGTGGTTTGATGAAGACAGGTTGCCCTCTCCCCAGCCCTCTCCCGAAGGGGCGGCTATGGATAAAAAATCGCCTGCTGGGAGAGGGGGTAAGAAGTGAGAAGTAAGAAGCAGAAGTGAGAAATAAGAAGTAAGAATAAGAAAGATGTACCAAAGCTTTCCCCCCTCTCCCACAGCGAGATTGGATGATGCGAAAACGTTGTTTGGGAGAGGGCTGGGGAGAGGGCAAACAAAGTGGTTTAATTATCTCAAACTCTTAATAGCCGCCCCATAATCGCTACTCTTAAATATATACGATCCGGAAACCAACACATTCGCGCCAGCGTCGCGTAGGAGCGTAGCGTTTTGGCTATCGACACCGCCGTCGACGGAAATTAAACAGGCCTTATTATTTTGCCTCTCTAATAATTTTTTAATAGCGCCAACTTTCTTTATGCTGTTTGGCAAAAACTCTTGCCCACAAAAACCTGGGTTCACCGCCATGACTAAAACTAGATCCAAAATATCTGCGACATATTCAATGGCGTCGTGATGGGTTGATGGGTTTAGCGCGACACCCGCTTTAACGCCCCGCTTTTTGATATGACGAAGAGCTCTTTCGAGATGGGTGCATGCTTCCACATGAAGCGTAAGAAAGTCGGCGCCCGCGTCTATATAGTCGTCTAAGTAACATTCGGGGCCATCGATCATGAGATGTACATCGAATGGGAGCGAAGAAACGCTCTTCATAGCACGAATGACAGGCGGGCCAAACGTTAAATTAGGTACGAAATGGCCGTCCATGACGTCGAGATGCAGCAAGTCAGCACCAGCAATTTTTAAAGCGGTAAGTTCTTTGGCAAGATTTATGAAATCTCCAGCCAAGATAGACGGCGAAATTTTGGTCATGGGGTACCCTCGTGGCCTTGGCAGCTTTTTATAAATTGCCATACGTCATCGGCTAGTGCATCGCGATCATAATCGAGTGGAAGTACATGGCGGGAGTTTGCGTAGGATTTTATGGATAAATTTTGTTTGGTTTTTTTAATTAACGTTTCGCGTGAACCACTCGTATTGATAGATCCATCCATGGCACCAAACGCCGCAAATATGGGCATCGTTAAGTCGGGTAAGCAGGCTTTTGCCAAAAGCCGCAGTTCTTCAAGTTGTACGAGGCCAAAAACTGGCATTTCTTTGTAGCTCGGGCATTTTTTGCGACCTTCTGGGTCATTGATGTCGCTCTCGCCGCCAATTTTGGCAAATGATTTGTCAGGTGCGAGGAACCCTAATTTCGCCGAACTAATGACAAGCTCACCGCTGAAATTAAGTCGTATCGACGGCGAAATTAAAATGAGTCCTTGGGGGGACGATTTCTTAGCGGCAATAATGGCGAGCAGCGCGCCCATGGAGAGTCCGCCCAAAAAGAAGGGTTTGTTACCCTGTTTTTGAATCGTTTCATTGGCCTGATTAAGCCATTTTTGCGCGGTCACCTTCGTCAGTTTTTGAGGAGAGGTGCCATGACCAAGAAGCAATGGCACATGAACCGCGTAACCATGTTCATTTAGAAAATAGGCCAGCGGACTAAGGTCATAAGGCGTTCCGGTATACCCATGAAACAAGATCACGGTGGGCCCGTCTGCGGGCAGATCGATGCCTGAGCGAAAAGGCGGCAAGAGTGGCCGAGGCATCAATGCACCACTTCGGGCCCAAAGCTGGCCTTTTGTGCAATCGCTCTTCTTTGGGGTGTGCCGTCGTCAAGATGATGCCAATGAGAGATTTCTTTCTCCCCCGCATGCCAGCAAAGTAGAACAGGGCGACCATCGACGATGGAAAAAAAATCAATATGGGGTGGGAACAAGCCTTTAACAACCGCACCAAGGCGCATAAGGGCGGTTAGCTCTAGCTCAATCATGTTTTCAAGCGCGGTGATTTGGCGCAAGGTTCTTCTACTCCTGCGCCCGGAATTTTCTTTTGTCACAAGACGAATGTCATCATAGCTTTGATCAATAACCATTCTTTCCTTCAGTCTTTTGTCGAAGCGCGCGCGCAACTGCTGCAGACGTGCCAATAGCACATTCAGATGAAAAAAATGTTCTTTCACCAAAGGCAACAATCCGTTGGCCTCTTGGAGAGTTATCGTTTTTAATACCATAGCCATACATCCAGGCATCAGCCCGCAGTTATCGTAATATTAAATACCAAACTGGCGTCAACCATGAACTCGCGAATTTTTAAGTTCAACGAAAAAATTTTAGCAACTCCTATCCGATAGAGTCGAAAATTTAGCAAGCCATAGGTGTAAATTTTACGGAGCATAGCATGACAATTAATGGAAAAATCGGCTCATCGTTTGGCCATCGCGTTAGCACTCGCACTTCGGAGCCGCGCACATCGTCGAATCGTAGCTTTAATGAGCAAGTACGCACAGCCATGGGAAATAGCATTAATCTCGTCGGCAAAGGCGTGAATAGTTTGGTATCTCCTATTCCCGGTGCAGCCATTTTGTCGGCTTCGTTGTCCAGCGCGGCCACTAATCTCACGGGCTCCAATACGCTTCATAGCTCGAATGTGGGAGGCACTTTTACGTCGGCAGATGGCGATCCAGCCTCTTTGCAAAACAAGATGATCGAGGATAATAACGAATTGTTACGCAAGCAAATGGAAGTGGCGCAGATCACCACACGATACACCGCCGAGTCCAACACGATTAAAGCGCTGCACGATGCTCAGAAAAACATTGGGTCAAATATTCGCTAAGCGGTATTGAAGAACCCCTTTGGCTAAAATAATTGTCCGTCAAATACGGAGGTCTATATGCGTATTTCCCCCGAACGCGCTCAGGTCAAAAGCAATCCAGATTCGGTGGTTGTAAAAACTAAAACCAATTTCCTTGACCGAATGCGGGGAAAGAGCGCTGAGAGCACTTCGTTTGGCACCGGTGTGCCCATTTCCCGCGAAGAACTTTTGGCGCTTGCCCAGGATGTAAAAAATAAATCCATAGACAGCAAAGAAGCCAATGAGCGCTTTGTTAAAACGGTGGTGGAGAACTCGTTAAAGGGGAAGCTCGGCGAGGAAGATCGCAATAACATGGTCCGTGATATCGAGCGTTTTTGCGCCGATGATCCTGAGTTTGTCAACAATTTGATCGATAACTTGAGCAAATATAGTTAAAAAATCAAATTTCTTGGAACATTGCTTAGCCAAGTTTCGTTTGATTTAGTGCCGCCCGAATGGACTTCATTGAGGTTGACGATGAGCGCCGCGCTAGAACAGAAAAAATTGGTTGAGCAATATTCAGATTATGTTGTTCGCATCGCCAAACAAGTAAAACGTACGCTTTCTCATAATATCGAGACCGATGATCTCATTGGCTACGGCATGACCGGGCTTATCGAGGCTGCGGCGCGTTTTGATCCCGCCATGGGAGCTAACTTTTCTACATTTAGTTATTACCGAATCCGCGGCGCCATATACGACGGCCTTCGGGTGATGGGCACGCTCAGTCGCGCAGAGTATCGTAGACAAAAATTTGATGAGCGAGCTGGCGTTTTCATGGAAGGCGACACCTCTAAAAACAATAGTGCCGCCAGTAACTTATCAGCCAGCGATGAGCTAAAAAATATGGCCAAAAAGGTGCAAAACCTGGTCACTATTTATGTCGCTTCGATGGAGGAAAAAGAACTCCATGCCATCGCCGATGAAAGCCTTGAAGGCGCCGATGATCGCTTGGCTCGACTACAGCTTTACGAAAAAATGCGGGCGGCCATGGGTAGATTGTCCGATAGCGATCGCAAAATCATCGCCGCCTACTATTTTCAAGATCAAAGTTTGGAAGAGGTGGGCAAAGGCTTAGGCCTTTCTAAATCCTGGACCTGTCGCAAGCACGCGAAAGCCCTCGAAAGATTGAGCGAGGTGTTTCATGGGATGATCAGGGATCCAAAGAAAAATTAAAGAATCAAGTGCAGATTTATCATAAGTGGCATATCCGAGATTCGGTAGCTAAACCAGCTAGGGGCAGGTTTTCCTGAGGTGGGTTGTTCTACTTTTGACGCGTTTCCGCCCTCTTCAAATTTTTGCGCCCATAACATGTCCGCTCGTAGGCCAAATTCTGCCATGAGACCAAATCTCGTGGTAAAGAAAATTTCCGCGCCAATCAGAGCCATGCCATGTATACCAGCGCTGATGGGATAATATATTTGTTGGCCATAATCTACCAAATACGCTTCTGCAAATTCTTCATTGTATTTGATAGGATTCTTTATCGATGCATTTGATTCGTTTATTATCGCCGTGCTGCCGCCGCCGCCTAAGCGGGTGAAAATCGCAAAATGCTCGCCAATGGGAAAATAGGGTTTCAAAAATAGCCCAAGACGAAAAATATTGGAGCCGCCTAAGAAAGGGTTTGATACGGTGAACGACGTGGAAACGCCGCCATTTAAATATTTTACCAACCCAGCTTCCGCGTGAAGATTAACACCAAAAGAGTCTTTGAGTGTTAGCTCAAGTGTGGCGTCGCCGATGGCGGAAAGCCCCCGGCTCATGGCATATTCACCGCCAAAGGTGAACTTAGGAAATCTTAGGGGGTTGATGGTTTCTTGTCCCAGTGGAACTTCTGCAAATGAGACTGAAGCCAGACAAAGTATAAAGAATATCGAGCGAATCTTCATAAGGCGCGTCATTTTATTCCCCTAAAAAACATATTCGAAACTAACATGATTCAAAAATATTGCAAAAATACCGTTTACAACATGATGCCGCCAAAATACTTTGCAATATGTTGTGACTGTTTTTTAGAAATATCGAAAGTTATTAGTTATAGTTTTTACTGAAAATATGTAGTCGAGCGGGAATGTTGCGATGAAAATTATTTTGATGATTATGGCCTTGATTTGGGCTTCCTGTGCTTCGGTGCCTAAAAAAGTCTTTACCGAAAGTGAGCTTGCGACTACCAAAGCTAAAACCGCAGGCAGTAAAGACATACAATTGCTTCCTCATCAGCTGAAACCTATCAGTTATTTGCTCAATCATCCGGAACAAAAGGGCATTTTAGTTAACCATTACATGGGTACGGGGAAAACCTATCTTGGTATTGGTATGATTCAGGCGTTTAAAGATCGCCCGGTTATTGTGCTTGCGCCCAAATTTCTCGAGAGCAATTGGGAAGAGTCGATTAAGAACTTTGGCGTCAATAACCCCGATCGTATAAATTTCGTATCCTACCAAGATGCACCTGCAGTGCTATCCAACAAAGATCTCAAAAATTTTGTCATCATCGCTGATGAGGTCCATAACCTCGTCAAGTACCTTCGATCCACCGATCAAGATCAAAATACTCGTTATACCAAGCTATATATGAATCTGCGCAATGCTCACAAAATCGTCGGCCTGACGGGAACGCCCGTCTATAGCGATGAGTCAGACTTGGCCTTCATGATAAACCTGGTGGCTGGGCAAGATCTCATGCCGTTTAACCAAGAAGCCTTTCGGCTTCAATTCACCGAAGTGTTGACCACGCGCCAGTTTTTTCGCGGTTACGTTTTAGAAAGCAACATGCTTCGCAGTGTCGCACCCTTATTTTTTCTGTTTGCTGGCCTAGGGCTAACGATGGGCGGATCACCAGATTGGCTCCCTGCACTTGGGGCCGGTTTGGGAATTGGAGTAGGCGTGGGATTGCCGGTGGCACTCAGCAAATGGATGCCTCTTGAAACCTTTAAGTTGCGTAAACTCGACGTGGAGGCCATGTCTGATATCTTAGGCAAATACGTGTCTTACTTTAGATTCGATGAAAGTCAGTTTGCTGAGTTTCCTGCCCAAGAGTTAGAAACCGTGATGGTGCCCTATAGCCGCGAGCAATACTCATTCTTTTTGCGATTAGTAGAAGGTGACTTAGAAGTATCCCATCTCCAGCGTCTTCTGGCCAATGATAGCATTCATATGCCCGATGAGCATGTGGCGCTCAACAGTACAGCCATTCATGAGAATTTTTACCGTGTGGTGGGCGCGGGGCGCGACATCGGTAATTTTGAGTTTAGGAATGCCTTCGGTGCTGTTTCTGAGCCGCCCAAATTTTTGAAAATTTTGGAGAGTCTAAACCAGTTTGACGAACCCACCGTGATCTATTCTAACTATGAAGTGACCGGTATCCTTGCCTTCCAGGAATTTCTGAAGCGCCAAAATTACAACCGAAAATATGCCTACGTCCATCCTGGTCTAAACTCCGAGCAAGTGGGCGAGATCATTACTGGCTATAACAGCGGCGCCATCAAATTATTGCTATTACATCCGGAGGTCACCGAAGGAATCTCTTTGAAAGGCACTCAGCATTTGCATATTCTGGAGCCTATCATCAACAGCACGGTGCAGGAGCAGGTTATCGGCCGAACGCGACGCTTTAAATCCCACAGCCATTTGCCCAAAGATAAACAGCTGGTTAAAGTGCATATTTGGCAGTCGGAAAGCGCAGGCGCCAACTGGGGGTTAGGTGATATCTATCGTGCCAATTGGTTTAAGCGCTACAACGAGCTTAGCTACATGTCTTCCTGGGGCATTGGTATCATGCAGATCGACAAAAAATTTGACCGTAAGGCGCTTAATCCCGAGGAGCTTGCTCAGATCAAACTCAACACTTTGAAGAGCAACCTTTCTGCGATGCAGGAGCTGCTCACCAAGGTTTCCATTGAGAACCAGCCGTAGCAACCAAGATTTTGCTCGGTCGAAACCCCTTTAAGAGGGGTTTTTTAATGCCTATTAATAATATTAAGGGCGGTTTGGCACAGGCCATACCGCCCAAAACACCAGAAAAAATTACTAAATCTTTTAAAGAAGTGCTTGATAATAAGATACAAAAAAAACCGGATCTGCTGGATGCCGCGAGAGTAATGCTTAAGGAGTCCATAAACCAGATTTCTAATGAACACAAAATCGCCATGCATAAGATATCGAATTCTATGGGGAAGAAAAATCTGACCGCTGAGGAGCTTTTGCGTTTTCAGTTTGACACGGGCACATGGCTGGTGCGCCAGCAAGCGGTTACCAAGACGGCTGAGCTTTCGGCCAATACGTTTAATCAGTTAGTAAGAATGCAGATTTAACAACACTAGCCAAACTAAAAACATAGTTTAATATTAGAACTATGGAAACTGGTTTATATTTTGTTGTGCTCTTTCTTGCTTGTTTGGTGGCTTCGGGTTTTTTTTCCGGTTTGGAAACTGCGTTAACGACGCTTTCTACTGCCCGAACCAAAAAGCTTATTGATGATAAACCAATATATTACCGGGCGCTTGGATTGTGGCTAAAAAACCCAAATCAAGTGCTCACTGCCATTTTGGTTGGAAATAACATTGCGCACACTTTGGCGGCATCCACCGCCACGGTGCTGGCTCATCGCATGTTTGATAATTATGCCATCAGTATAGCGACGTTTTTAGTGACCCTGATCATGGTGGTATTTGGCGAGATCACGCCAAAGACTTTTGCTCGTCATAATGCCGAAACACTGGCCCCAGCAGGCATGCTCATACTCCTGCCCATCTACGTGTTGTTATTGCCCATAACGCTTTCACTCAGTTTTCTGGCGGCCCGCCTCGTGAGTTTGTTTGGGGGGCAATCGAAAAGCCAGGGACATTTTGCTACCGAAGAAGAAATCGCGTACATGATTCGCTTAAGCCGCGAAGAGGGCGTCCTTAAACGCGGTGAAGGCCAGATGCTGGAAAGCGTCATCGATTTTCGCGATACCGTCGTTAAAGAATCCATGATCCCGCGAATGGAAATTCGGTCGTTCGATATCAATGCAACCTACCAAGATGTGGTGGGATCAGTGGGTAAAGAAGGGCATACACGATGGCCCGTATACGAAGGCAATATTGACAACATCGTGGGTATTTTTCATGCCAAAGACCTGATTCGCGTTTTCAGCACGAAAGATGAAACGTCATTCAAGCTCAGTGACTTTCTTCGCCCGGTTAAATTTGTGCCGGACATGATGAAAATAGGCAGTCTTCTGAAGGAATTTCAGGGCGGAAAAGCCCATCTCGCGGTGGTGGTGGATGAATATGGGGGAACCGCCGGGATAATTTCTCTTGAGGACGTCTTGGAAGAGATCGTGGGCGAGATTCGTGATGAGTATGACGATGAAGAGCGCGAACTTATGCAAATCGATGGCAATAATTTTGTAGCGGCGGGCAGGGCTAACCTATTTGAGATTGGCAAGAGTTTAGACATTGCATTTCCGCAGTCCGATGCCTTTGATTCGCTAGGTGGATTTCTTACAGCGATTCACGGACGCATGCCGAAAGTTGGTGCTAAGATCAAGTTTGAAGATCTTACTTTTTTGGTAAAAGCAGCGGACGAAAAGAAAGTCATCCAAGTTCATATCGTTCGCTCGCCTGATCCAATTAAGCCAAATAGCAGCGCGTCCAATTTTGAGGAGCTGAGCGCTGCCTAAAGGACGAATGGGCAGCAAACTTAAACCGCAGGTTTTGTTAAGAAAGCTCAAATCGAGTTGGCGTAAGGTATTTTTGCGCATTGCGCCTTTTGGCGGCGTTTCATCCAACAATCATTTGGAAATTTTTCACGACGGGGATGCAGCATTTAGCAAAATTTTATCGGTGCTTGCTGAAGCCAAGTTGAGCATCGTGATCGAGGTCTATATTTTTGCATCTGATCGCGTGGGAACTTTAGTGCGCGACGAGCTTATCAAGGCCCGTGCGCGTGACGTCAATGTAACGCTGATTTTTGATCACTTTGGCTCGGGATCACTGCGTAAAAATTTTGTTCAACCCATGCGCGACAGTGGCATTAAAATTCTGGAGTTTAACCCCATTTGGCCTTGGCGAAAGCGCGGCCCGCTCTTGTTTCGTGACCATCGAAAAATCGTCATTGTAGATAACAACAAGGCCTTTTGCGGGAGCATGAATATTAGCGACGATTATGCCGGAAAAACTCTTGGCAATGATTATTACCGCGATTCCATCGCCTATGTCGAAGGTCCCGCCGTCATCGATTTGTCTGGCATTACCAAGGAAACCATTTTTGAGAGCGAGTTTAGCAATAAACCGAGTTTGGCCATCGAGGAGCTTTTTCGCCCGCGCGATGGCGTCGCAGAATCGCTATGTGAAAGCTATTTGGGTGATATGGACGCTAAACATGATGGCACCGTGGTGCAGGTCTTGCGTTCCAACACGCGGCGCAACCTCACCCATATCCAAAATTCCATGGAAGAGGTGATAAACCGCGCTGTGGGTTTTTGCTATTTCACCACGCCCTATTTTTTGCCCTACGATAACCTGCGCCGTGCCCTGATACATGCCAAAAAACGCGGCGTCGATGTCCGCATCCTTACCGCCGGCATTTCCGACGTGCCGCTCATGCGCCTGGCGAGCCACCACGTATTGGGGGGATTTTTAAAGGCCGGCATTCGTATTTATGAAATGACCGAAAAGCGCCTGCACGCCAAGATCGCCACGGTAGATGGGATTTATTCTTCCGTGGGTTCCTACAATTTGGATTATTGGTCAGCGAGGCGGAATCTGGAAGTGAACCTTTCTATTATTGATCCCACGACTTCTATGGCGCTTAAGGACCAGTTCTATAAAGATTTAGAAATGTCACGGGAACTCGATCATAAGCAGTTTGTTACCCGCAGCCTGGCCAGGCGTTTTATATGTTGGTTGGCTTATTTGTTGTTTAAGATTTAGGGCCACTTTTTACCACATAAAATCAAAAGGTTATTACATTTCATGAAAATCTTATTCCCATAGTTAAATTTTCATGAAACAATACCTCTCATGGATAGAAAAGACTTTTTGAGCCAAATTGAAAGCGCCTTTGACGTAAACCCCGTGGTGGCACTTTTAGGGCCACGCCAGTGCGGTAAAACGACGCTTGCCAAAATGTTCTTGGTAGATAAGACAAATGTGTTGCAGTTCGATCTCGAAAACCCCGCTGATCTTGCTCGCCTTGAATCCCCTATGTTTGCCTTGGATGGTTCATATGATTTAATCGTGATCGACGAGATTCAGCGGCGCCCAGAGCTTTTCCCTGTGCTTAGAGTATTGATCGATAAAACAAAGAGAAAACAAAAATATTTAATTCTAGGTAGTGCTTCCCGCGATCTTATCCAACAGTCGTCGGAATCACTAGCCGGGCGTATTAGCTATTTAGAGCTCACCCCGTTTTCCCTTACCGAAGTAAATGACACCAAAAAATTATGGATGCGTGGCGGGTTTCCGTTGTCCTATTTGGCTGAGAGCAACACCATAGCCGCGGCCTGGCGCAATTCCTACATCACTACATTTTTAGAGCGCGATGTTCCAGGCCTAGGTTTTAAGGTCCCCTCGGCCCAGCTTAGGCGGTTTTGGATGATGCTGGCCCACTATCACAGCAATATTTTTAATGCCTCGGAAATTGGCTTATCCATGGGTATTTCTCATACGGCGGTAAATAATTATTTGGGTATTTTGACCGGTACTTTTATGGTGCGCGAACTCCAGCCTTGGCTGGAAAACATCGGTAAGCGCCAGGTAAAATCGCCTAAAGTATTTTTTCGCGATAGTGGCATTTTGCATTCTCTCATGAATATACCTGATGAAAATGCGCTCTATTTTCACCCCAAATTGGGTGCTTCTTGGGAGGGCTTTGCTCTTGAAGAAGTTATTCGCAAGCTAAGACTCCCTCCCGAACAGTGTTTTTTTTGGGCTGTACATGGTCAGGCAGAACTTGATTTATTGGTTTTTCATAACGGAAAAAAATTAGGCTTCGAGGTAAAGCATACCGACGCACCAAAAGTTACCCGTTCCATGCGCAATGCACTGGAACTCTTAAAACTCGATGGACTTAACATTATTTATCCGGGCGAAAACAGCTATCCTCTGGATCAACATATCCATGTTTGGTCACTTGTTGACTTTGTCCGCTTGCATCATGGCTCTTATATACCCATTGCCTAATCAGGAAATAACGTTATTATATAAATATATAATCTTGGTAAATATATGATTATTTGGATAAATATATTATTATTGTTGTTATTGGTGGGCCCTTCTTGCGGCCGTGCTAAGGTCATTTCAAATAAAGATAACGAATTCAATTTTGAAGAAAAAAACCCAGATAAATTAAAGTTTTATATCGACTCCGCCGATCAAAAAGATTTGTTAAAAAAATTTGCTCCTGCGCAAATATCGTCCGAGAAATTTCGTAAATTATACCAAAGCTTACCCGCTGAATCGCAAAAGAAGGTGGCTGGCGTTCGGGCTACCACGGTAATTGCGCATTTAACCAAGAACGAAGAAATTTTTTATTTTCATTGTGGAAAAGAAACGCTCGATCATTTGATAGCCGATGGCGTTATTCATCAGGGAAATCTGCCTGATGAGATTGAAATAGCGGCATCGGATCGTTTTCCTAAAAGTTTTTCGGCGCCGGTTTTAGTGGCGTTGATGGAGATCAATACCAACACGCCCCTAAATGCCGATGATTTTAAGAAAAAAAAGATCGATAAAATTTCGAATGCTCACAAATTAGATTTTGGCCCCTATTTGGGTTCTATGCTCGTTGAATTAAGAAAGGCATTTAATAACGACGCCAAACTGGTGAGTTATCTCAATTCAAAATATAAAACAGGCACGATTATGGACTATCTTGAAAGTGTCACTAATAAGCCTGAAAATATTCTTTGGTGGTTATTTTACGAGAAAGTAATCGTAATTAATAAAGAACTCTTGCTGAAAAACATAGACGAGTCGCTAGAAGAGGTGAGCCTCAAAAAATTTGAAATGGCTATAGAAATGGCGCCAGATGAATTAATCAATGAGATCTTGGCCGAGGGTCCCACCAAGGATGGATTTCTTCACAAATTAACAACCGTGACTCATGGAAAATTTTATGGCGGCGGAGCACTTGATAAGGCGCTACAAAAATTTATCGAGCGCGTACCGGAAAAAAATTTAGTCGACAGTTTTGTGGCAACAAATACCGATGGAGAAAGTGTGTTGGGGTTGCTTATTGAGCGCGTAAAAAATGGTGATTCTTTTTTGCCGTCGTTAGATAAATTTGCAAAAGTTATTAATAGTCTCAAAAAACCAGAAGTAATTACTAAAGAGTATTGGAAGATCCTTGATAAAGTGCTTAAAGATGAATTGAATCGTATCGGTGGCGGCGATAGAAATCATATATATTGGTTGCTTAGGTTACAAAAGGCAAACAAAGTAATTTAGCGGGCGTGGGATTTTTTAGTTCATGCAGTGCGGCAGCGGCTAAAAAGCCGGAACGGGTGAGGCCGCGTGCCCTTCGCGCGATGTCAAAAAATTTGGCTATTATTGCAGTAATTAATATTTCAAGTATGGTGATTTGATGGATATTTTTCACTAAATGAGTGCCAAATGAACAACGTAAAATTTTTTATTCGAATCGCCGTTCTTTTCGTCTGGATACCATCCATAGCATCCTGGTCTATGGAAAGCGAAAATAAAAAGCCGATATTCACCAAAATGAAGTTACCCGACGCGAATCTCCAAAAAAAGGATTTCGACATCCAATACGGCACTTACTCACTCATTTTTCATGGTGATGCTCTGAAAAACCACGGAAAGAGTTACGCAAATGCGCTCAAAGAAGGGTTTTTAATCGTCAAATATCAGATCGATCAATTGCGTATTGCCGCCAATAAGGGTGAATCCAATAATGTTAGTGGTTTGCTTAAAAGCCTCCTTAATGAAGCGCAGGATATGAGCAATCTAAAGAACTTGGTTTTCAATGAAGCCGAACAAGGTGGACAGCATCTATTTATGCGGGAATTTTTGGAAAAACATCCAGAAATGCTAAATCTTGGTCTTTTTCAGCGCACCTACCCTGACATGGATCTGAACCGCGCCGAACAACAATTGTTAATTTCTATGGACGCTATTAAAAATGGCTATATCGAAACCATTAAATTCCTTCATAAACAGTCAAAATTCCTCTTGCCAAATGTGGAAAATGGGCTCGAAGATGTGATCCTACGGAATCATTGTGAAGTGTTAGCTTTTTTCTTGAATAATTATTCTGTCGACCCTTATTTTATTGCAGCGGCTCTAGATAATGCGGCTAAAACAGCTGATAAAGATATGAATTTTTCTAACGTCATCCGTACATTAATAAAGCATAAAATTCAGCCAATCCAGCTTCTTAGAGGGATAAAAAATGAGAAAATATTTTTGTGCGTTGTGACTGAAATAAAAGAAAATTTTAAAAATGATCAATGGTACGATGTTTTTTCTTGTGCGGCTCATAGAAATATGACCGAACCATTAAATTATATTTTAGAAAATTTTGGTAAGCATTTTGTAAAAAATCGTTTGGGTGAAGTATTGGCGGGGCTGGCTAACATTGGGGATCTTAAAGTCCTGCAAAAAGTTATACAGGAACACCAAGACGACTTGGATAGCGTAAATTGGTTTTTCGTATTTAGCAGAGCTATCGGAAGTAAGAACCTAGAAATGGTTCAATTTATTGAGGACGGTTTTGGATCTAAAATTTCTCTATTTCAGCTCAGAAATATAATAAAACAATTAAAAAAAGTAAAATTTGACGAAGCTATAGAAAACTACATTGGAAAATTAATCATCATCAAAGAAGAAAATGATAAAAATTCGAAAAAATATGACAATCTTGAGGAAGAAATTGAGGCTTTAAATGAGGCCCTATCCAATAAGAACAAGAAAGACGTTAAAAACATTTTGGAGAGTTCTCCTGACTATGAGAAGCTCATTTGTCAGTTCTATAAAGTAGATAAAATTATGGATGCTATTTTTATAGCTGCAATAAAAAAGCACAGTCAGATATTTAGATTCGTTTTTGATAATTGCTTAGGCATGGGAATAGATCAAAAATTATTTAAAGAAATACACGACGTAGCAGAGGAAAATGGGATCATGGAGACTTCAATAACTGGGGAAATACGCTTTATTGAGTAACAAATTGCCCTCACCCCAACCCTCTCCCGAAGATCGTTTTTTGGAACATAAATCTTTTTGCCGGGAGAGGGGGAAAACCGTGCTTTCCAAATTTTGAACCTTGACACCCCAATATTCCATCGTTACAGTGCGGCCGTATGCGAAAAAACTTTCAACAAATCGGAAATTTTGGTCTTTGGTGGTGGCGCTGCTATCTTTTTAGCGGTGGGCCGCGCATGGACTAATTTGGTTTTTTTAAAACCAGTTACGATTAAGCCCACCCCTTGGTGGGTTTTTTTGTTACATAAGCAGGAGTTGCCATGATTATTATTTTGAAAAACGGTGCGAGCCGCGCGGATGCGGACGAAATTTTGAGCGAGATTGAGAGAGCCGGCCTAAAACCCTTATATTTGCCCGGCGTTGAAAAGACGGTGATCGGTGCTATTGGGGACGAGCGTTTATTAAACCAAAAACATTTCGAGAGCTTTCCCCAAGTGGAACAAGTTAAACCCGTATTGTCGCCTTATAAATTAGTCAGTCGCGAGTTTTGCAATAGCAATACCACGGTGAGCATTGGTGGGATTGAATTCGGCGGCAAAAACTTCATCACGATTGCTGGCCCATGTGCCGTGGAAAACACAGCGCAAATGGAACGTGCTGCTAAAGCGGTAAAGGAATGCGGTGCGAAAATCCTGCGCGGTGGTGCCTTTAAGCCGCGTACCAGCCCCTACAGTTTCCAAGGCTTAGGCGTAGAGGGCCTAAAAATTATGCATGCAGTGTCGAAAAAATTTGGCCTGCCAACGGTTACAGAAGTGGTGGAAGCAGCCGATATCGATGCGGTGGAACAATACGCCGATGCCTTTCAGGTAGGCGCTCGCAACATGCAGAATTTTAGTCTGCTCAAGGAACTTGGTCAGCGCAAAAAGCCGGTGATTTTAAAACGCGGTTTGGCTGCCAAAGTGGAAGATCTCTTGCTCGCCGCTGAATACATAGTTTCAGAAGGCAATAATAATGTGATCCTGTGCGAGAGAGGCATTCGAACGTTTGAAACCTGTACCCGCAACACGCTCGACTTGAACGCTATCCCGTATTTGAAAAAGACTTCCCATTTGCCCGTCATCGTGGATCCATCTCATGGCACCGGCGTGAGAGAGCTTGTGGCACCCATGGCCTTTGCTGCCGCAGCTTGCGGCGCCGATGGGTTGATCATCGAAGTTCATCCTGAACCGCAAAAGGCGCTATCCGACGGCAAGCAATCGCTGTTTCCTGAGCAATTTTCTGAGCTGATGAAGCAGTTAGCCAGATTTGTAGAAGCCGCCGACAGGACCATGCCATGACCAACGCCAAATCCAAGTTAGATAGCCGGTCTACTAAAATTGACGGCGTCTTTGACCCTGTCATTTTGCTTGAGTCCAAAACAGGCGAAGCCATGCTTTTGGAATCGGCGGATATTGTGACCAAGCTTGGGGAAAAAAGCATTTTGCTCTTGGATTTGGCACTCAAAATTGAAGCGCGTGAAGACCGGGTTGTGATATCGGCGTTAACTCCAGATGGCGAAGCACTTCTACCGGTCATTAAAAATCGCCTAGCGGATCACGTTGTAGGCGGTGATAACAAAAGCATAGTCTTGGCTTTTTCGCATCTGGGAAACATCAATGACTTAGATGCGAAGATGACAGCAAGCTGTGCTCTTGATGCCCTGCGTGCAGTTTTGCAGGGACTCGATGTAGACGAACAAGCAAGCGGCGATTCGGTGATGTGCGCCGGGATCTTTTCCTACGATTTTTTGGACCACTTTGAAACGCTGCCCACCGCACAGGATGATCGGCTCCACCTGCCCGATTATGTATTTTATTTTCCCATGTCGGTGGTGGTTATTGAGCATCCAAAAAAAGTAACGCGTCTTTATTGTCATAGATTGTCTGGGAGTAGCTCAGAGCTTGATGCACGTTTAAGGGATCTAACAAAGCAAGTGACAAGCCTCATAGAAATGAAAGAGGCCAAAAACCAGGCATTAAAGTTAAAAAGTCAATTAGATTATGATGTTGATATTGCCGATGATGATTTTTATAAGTTGGTAGAGCAGGGCAAGGAGCATATCAAGGCCGGCGACGTTTACCAAATCGTGGTATCACGGACATTTTCGAAGCCCATTAACGACCCATTTCTTTGCTATAAAGCATTGCGGCAGCTTAACCCTAGTCCCTACATGTTTTTTGTTCGATCTCAGGACTTTACGCTCTTTGGCGCATCGCCGGAGACTTTTATTAAAGTGGATGCTGAAGATCGTCGGGTCTCGGTGCGCCCGATTGCGGGCACGAGGCGCCGCGGTTTTGATTCGGATGGCGTCATTTGTCCAGAACGCGATTCGCGGGAGCAAGCATCTTTGGTGCTCGATGAAAAAGAGCTCGCCGAACATATGATGTTGGTGGATCTTGCGCGCAACGATGTGGCATCCGTTGCGAAGCCTGGGTCCCGCCTGGTGGCGCGCCTCCTCGGGGTGGATAAGTTTTCCCATGTGATGCACTTGGTTTCGGAGGTAGAAGGGGTTTTGCGCGACGATTTTGACGCGCTTTCGGCTTACCAATCTTCCATGAACATGGGCACCTTGATGGGGGCACCCAAAGTGATGGCGGCTCAGATTTTGCGCCGCTTAGAAGCCACTAAACGCGGATTTTATGGTGGCGCCGTGGGCTATGTGGATATTTTGGGCAATATGGACACAGCCATTATTATTCGCTCGGCCGTGGTGAAAGATAACGTGGCCCACATCAGGGCCGGTTGCGGCGTGGTTTATGATTCGGACCCGCGTTTTGAGGTCCAAGAAACCAAGAATAAGGCCGAAGCGGTATTGCGAGCGATCGATGCAGCGAGGTCGTTATGAACATTGTCATCTTGGATAACTTCGATTCGTTTACTTACAATCTGCGCGCTGAGTTTGAGAAAGATGGCAACACCATTCATATTTGGCGCAATTCTATGCCAGCGCCAGAGTTTGCCGAGAGAATCCATGCGCTCAAAAAGCCACGACTGTTAGTTCTTTCGCCCGGGCCGGGAAGCCCATCGAGTGCCGGCTCGATGATCGACGTTATCAAGCGTCTTAAGGGCCAAGTACCCATGTTCGGCGTTTGTCTTGGCCATCAAGCCATGATCGAGGCCTTTGGTGGGGTAGTGGGGCGAGCGAGCCATGTGGTGCATGGTAAATCGCGCATCTTAGAGCATGACGGCACGTCGATTTTTCGCGGCTTTGATCCATGCATGTTTGTTGGCAGATATCACAGCCTGTGCGGTCTTAAGATCCCCGATTGTTTTAGAGTTACTGCTACCAGCGAAAATACGGTCATGGCCATTGAGCATCGAGAGCTGCCGCTTATTGGGATTCAGTTTCACCCGGAGTCGATTCTTACCGCCAAGGGCAGCCAGCTCATCGAAAATGTCATGGCCTGGGCCAAGGAGCAGGTATGAGCTTCACCAACGAGCAAATGCTTGAAGATTTGATTTCGCAAAAAACTCAAACCAATGAATTTGACGGGGAGTTATTTAGTCGCGTCCTCGATGGCAAATTTAATGATGCCCAGGTGGCGGCCGCGCTCGTGATCTTGAGGCTTCGTCCCTCTTTAGATTTTTTAGGTGCGGCAGCCAATGAAGCGCTTAAAAGAGCCATTAAACCGCCTCTGCTCAACTTTGACGTGTGCGATATCGTGGGCACCGGGGGCGATGGGAAGCATACCATCAACGTATCTACCACAGCGTCTATAGTCGCTTCGAGTTTAGGTTTTAAGATAGCCAAGCATGGTAGTGTGGCGTCGTCATCGAAATGCGGCGCTGCGGACGTGCTTAAAGAACTCGGTATTAATATTTCTTTACCGGTAGATCGTTCTGTAGAATCGCTTAAACAATTGGGCTGGTGTTTTTTGTTTGCGCCCGAGTATCACCCGAGTTTTAAAAAGACTAAGCCCATTCGCCAGGCGCTGGGCATCAAAACGATTTTTAATGCGTTAGGGCCGCTGATCAACCCAATGATGCCAGGAAATATGGTGATCGGTGTGTATAGCGAAAGTTTACTTGAGCCTTACGCCGCAGCTCTTAAATCATTGGGCAAGAAAAATGCCATGATAGTTCATGGCTCAGGGCTCGATGAAATCGCTTTGCATGGCCCCACCAAAGTGGTGGAACTCACCGCAGGTAAGATCACTTCCTACACCATCACACCGAGCGATTTAGGCCTCAAAGAAGCGCCATTTTCAGCGATCCAGGGGGCGGGGCCCGCAGACAATGCGCGGGAGTTTGCAAAAATTCTTAAGGGCGAAGGCAGTTCGGCGCAAACCGACATGATTGCGGCTACTGCTGGCGCGTTACTTTATATTTCGGGGGGCCAAGGCGATTTAAAGGCCTCGGTAGCAAAAGCCAAACAAGCCATTTTATCCAAAAAGGCTTGGGATTTATTTGAGAATATCAAGGAGTTTTCCCGTGGCTCTTGAAGAAATTGTGCGCTTTAAACGCGCTGAAGTTCTAGATAAGCAAAAAAATCTAGGCGAACTCAAAGCCCAGGCGCGCCCCACGACCAAGAGTTTTACCAAGGCGATCAAAGCTTATGAACGCGCTTTTATTTGCGAAATCAAGCCTGCCTCGCCGTCGTTAGGCGCGATCAATTTGCAAGCGGACGTGGTGGCGATTGCCAAGACCTACGAGCCGTTTGCTAGCGTTATTTCCGTGCTCGCAGATACGCAATTTTTCGGTGGGTCACTAGCCAACGTTGAGAAGGTGAGCCGCGCCGTAAAATGCCCCGTGATGCTCAAAGACATCGTGGTGGATGCGGTGCAAATCTATGAGGGCCGTGCGCATGGGGCGGATGCCGTATTGCTTATGCTGAGCGTGCTGTCTGATGCCGAATATCGCTCACTTTTTGAGGTTGCTCGATCTCTCAATATGGATGTGCTCACCGAGGTTCACTCGCTGGAGGAGATGAAGCGAGCGGTGGCATTAAAAGCCCCAATTATTGGCATCAATAATCGCGATTTAAAGACCCTGAAGACGGATTTAGCGACCACCGATAGGCTTTTGCCCTATGTTCCTAAGGATTGCCTGGTGATCTCTGAATCGGGCTTTGAGCGACATGAGCAAGTGCAAAACTTAGATAAGCGTGTAAACGGCGTCCTCGTCGGGTCTTCTCTCATGAAGGCTTCGCGAATCGATCTCAAGTTGCGGGAAATTATTTTCGGACGGGTGAAGATCTGCGGCATTACTAACCCCGAAGATGCGCGCTTGGCCTACGACAACGGCGCTTATTATGGCGCGATTAATTTTTATCCGGGATCGAAGCGCTATGTCGTGCCACAAGAAGCCCCCGATATTCTGAATGCGGCACCGCTCATTTTTGGGGGACTCTTTGTCAATAGCTCAATTGCCGAGATCGTTAACCTGGTAGGCAGCCTCAATCTGAACTTCATTCAACTTCATGGCCAAGAGACTCCCGACTTTGTTTTGGAGCTTCGTAAAAATCTGCCTTCCGATGTGGAGATTTGGCAAGCGGTGCGGGTACAAGGTGAGATTCCAAATATCGATAAGCTGGATGTCGACAAAGCAGTGTTTGATGCATTTAGTGTGGATGGTTTCGGTGGCCTGGGCAAAAGCTTTGATTGGCACCTTTTGCGGGGAAAAAATTTTATTACGCCCTATTTTTTGGCCGGCGGCATTAACGAGTCCAATGCGCTCGAAGCATCGCGGGTCGGTGCATTTGGCCTAGATATTGCCTCGGGCGCGGAAGAAAATCCGAGGCAGAAGTCGGCCGAGAAGCTGGCGAAGATTTTTGGTAAATTGAGAGGCAATTGAGGTGTAATTATGCGTAGCGATGGCCGATTTGGCCGATTTGGCGGCTCTTTTGTGCCGGAGATCCTGGTGCCGCCCCTAGAAGAGCTAGAAGAAGCTTTTTTAACCTATAAAGATGACCCTGAGTTTAACCACGAACTTAAAGATTTGCTTAAAAATTTCGCCGGTCGCCCCACGCCGCTTTATGAGTGTAAAAACCTTTGCAAAAATCTGAACTCGCGGATTTTTTTAAAACGCGAAGACCTGCTTCACGGCGGGGCCCATAAGACCAACCAGGTGTTGGCGCAGGGGCTTTTGACCAAGCGCATGGGCAAGCGCAAGGTGATCGCTGAAACCGGGGCCGGGCAGCATGGCGTGGCGACCGCTATCATGGGTGCGTTGTTTTCTTTTGATACCCGAGTTTACATGGGCAAAAAGGACGTGGAGCGCCAGCGCTTAAACGTCTTTCGCATGCAGCTGCTCGGTGCCGAAGTCGTAGCGGTGGAGTCGGGAGAGCAAACGCTCAAGGATGCCGTTAACGAAGCGCTCAAAGATTGGGCCGAAAATTTTCACGATACGCATTATGTGATCGGCAGCGTGGTGGGACCTCATCCCTTCCCAACCATCGTCCGAGATTTCCAGAAAATTATTGGCGCCGAGGCCAAGGCGCAGATACTGGAACAGGCGGGGAGGCTTCCGGATGCGGTACTGGCGTGCGTGGGCGGCGGATCCAATGCGATGGGCATTTTCCATGAGTTTAAGAATGACCATCATGTCAAGCTCGTCGGCGTGGAAGGGGGTGGCGAGGGGATCCATACCGCTCATCATGCGGCAACATTGCATGGCGGCAGCGAGGGCATTTTACACGGGGCCCACACCAAGCTCATGCAAAACGAAGAAGGTCAGGTAACAGAATCGTTTAGTATTTCTGCAGGCCTGGATTATCCTGGCGTTGGCCCAGAACATGCATTTTTGCAAGAAATTGGGCGCGCTGAATATGTGTCGGCCACCGACCACGAGGCGCTCGCTGCATTTGTGCGCTTAAGTCGGGAAGAAGGCATAATCCCAGCGTTTGAGTCGTCCCATGCCGTGGCCCATGCCTTAAAAATGGTAGAAAGCACGAAGGACAAGCTCATGCTGCTCGTCAATATTTCGGGACGGGGCGATAAAGACATGATGATGGCCTCAGAACTCTTGAAAAACCACGTGCGCCCGGTCAAAACCATTGGGGTAAAAAAATGAGCCGCTATGACGCCATGTTTGCCGATTTGCAAAAGAAGAACCAAGGCGCGTTTATCCCATTTATCGTGTTGCTCGATCCGGATCGAGAAACTTCCAAGGAGATCATGCGCACCTTGATCAGATCGGGCGCCGATGCCCTTGAACTTGGGCTTGCCTATTCCGACCCGGTGGCGGATGGTCCCACGATTCAAAAAGCCGATATGCGCGTGCTTAGAAATCACGGCACGGTAAAGGCTGCGTTAGCGTTAGTAGCTGAAATACGTCAGGAATTTTCTGAAATTCCCATTGGACTATTGGTCTACGCCAATATTGTGTTTAAAAGCGGCCTGGACCATTTTTATGACATGGCAGCTCGTTCAGGGGTGGATTCGGTATTGGTGGCGGATGTGCCCATCATCGAGGCTAGACCGTATATTGATGCTGCCATAAAGCATAAGATTGATCCCGTGCTTATTGCCCCTCCCAATTTGCCGCAAAAACGATTGAGCGACATTGCTCTGCTTAGCAAGGGTTACACGTATGTTGTGACGCGACGGGGGATTACCGGCGCTAAAGAGAACCTTCTTTTAAGCCATCGCGATCTATTAAATGGACTTAAGGATCACAATGCGCCGCCCGCCGTTTTTGGGTTTGGTATTTCCACGCCGGAACATGTTGCTTTGGCCATTAAAGAGGGCGCGAGCGGGGCCATCAGCGGGTCTAAGATTGTTAGCATCATCGAAGAAAATATTAGTGATAAGCCGGTGATGCTCAAAAAATTGGGTGAATTTGTTCGGGATATGAAGGCGGCGACGCAAAAATAAGCGGCTTCTTCTGGGTGCCAGCTTACGCTCACTACTGTCCAAAACGTTTTCTTTGTTGTCATGCCAGCCTTCGCTCACTAGTGTCCAAAACGGTTCTCTTTTGTCATGCCAGCGCAGGCTGGCATCTAGTTTTTCTTGAACCTACATCATTTGGGGATTTGTTTTTTTTAGGTAAGCCAAAATTATTGAATCTGAAATATTCGCGAAAAAAATGGCGTCCCTGCCCACTCCTCTAGATGCCAGCCTACGCTGGCATGACAAAAGAGAATCGTTTTGGACAGTAGTGAGCCTTCGCTGGCATGACAAAAATTTATAACAAAACACCTGCATTATCTCCCACAAAATCCTACATATATTCATACTGCGAAATTTTTGAGATAAATATATGAAAATAATAAGCTTCATTACTGCAATTTTTTTGATAAATTATTCGGCATTTGCTCTTCCTGCCTTTCAACCCAAGGCGAAAGCGCAAGTGACCACGGCGCCAGCTCAGCCTGGAAAAGATGCAGAGTTAACGCCTGATGCCAACGATACGAAATGCACCGCCGATCATCAATGTATTGTGACGGATAAGGGCTGCTGTCGCGGGGAAAAGCCGATTGCGATTAACAAATTTAAGGTTACGACGCTAAAACATAAAGCCAAGAATGCTTGTAGTGCCTTGGAAAAAAGCGTGCGAGAAACTGACAAAATTCGCCTTTGTTCAGGCCGCGAAAAGCCTTTTTATACACAAAAACTTCGCGCTATTTGTAAAGACGGCCAATGTGCACTGAAGTAACCAAAAAGATCACCTGAGACTTGGCGCTAAAATTACTATCCTGTTGGGCGGGCCATATTGAATGGCTCAATATTAGGGTGATGTAATGAAATTAAAGATATTTTTTATTATGTGTTGTATGGCAGCCGTTTTTATGGCCGGTGTGATAGTTCATGCCGCTTCGCTTAACTGTAATCCGAATAGCGCAAAACCCGATCAAGAATGTGCCGTGATTCCGAAGGAAGGTTGCTTTGGTTGCATGAAAGGTGAGCCCCAAATGATAGTGAACGCTGAGTCAGCCAAAAAAATAATGACTCCGCGTAAAACCATGTGTATGGCTGAGTTTAAGGCGCTAAAAAGTGCGCCGGCCCGTCCATCGGTCATGGATCCGAGCTGCAATTTTCACGTAGCGGTATGCAAAGATATGGGAAATGGTCAGGGCAAATGCGTAGGCAAAACCTTGTCAAAAGATGAAATTGCGAAAGTGAAAGCACAGATGCAACAAAAGCAGTCTGAGGGTGGTGGTCAGCAGGGAAATGAAGACCAAGACAACTAAGTAGCGTCGCCCCATAACAAGCGTTTCGCTTCACGATAATTTTCGGCTCTTTTGCCTATCACCTGACGGGCTAAAGAGCCGTCTTTTTGGCACATGTCTAAAATCACGTGGCCTTGGCGTTTCATGGGTTTTTTGACGATACGGTTAAATGCAGGATTTTTGATAAGCGCATCGTTTGTCACGGCAATCAAATAGGAAAATTTTTCATCTTCAAAAGAAGCGCTACCTGATTTTGCCTTTTTGAGTTGTTCAGTGCGCATCACGTGTGCGGGAAAATGGCAAAAATCTCCGCTAGCACTTAATGGGCATGCGCGCATATGAGGGCATGGTGCAACAATCTTTGCACCTCGATTTATCAGAATTTCACGCGCATGGTTAAGCTGTTCAAAAGATGTTTTGGTGCCCGCGTCGACGATCACCATGGCGCCGTCGGTTCGTGCGAGAGCCCAATCGATGGTTTTTTCAAGGTTCGCCCTGGGGGTTTCGCTGAGAACATAAGACAGGAGGGTCAGGTCGTATTTGGTGGTCAAATCTTGGTCTAAAATTTCGCCGCAATGAAAGGTTGGCAAAAAACCCGGTAAACAATGTTCAATGGCGTCTTTGCTCATGGCAATAAACTGGGGCTGCTTTTCTACGCCGGTGTAGGAGAATTCCAGTGGGAAACTTTGGGCAAGGGCGAATAACCCGGTGCCGGGGCCTGACCCTAAATCGAGGACGTTTTTTGGCTTTATGTCACAGCGGGTGTGAAGTTCTTCAAATACCTTAGTGAGAGCTGCTAAAGTTTGGGGAAACCGGGCCACACCGTATATATTTCTTTGGTTATCGTTGAGTTTAATATTTGTACTTTGGTTTTTTAGTACGCGGTAGGTGTTTTTTAGCTCGTCGTAAGATGCTGCGAGCGGTGCGTTATTGCGTTTAGCAAAATATTCTATGGGGTTTAATATAGGCATTTACTACTTTCCAAAACTTCTCTGTCATGCCAGCGCAGGCTGGCATCCAGTCTTGCACCACAAATGAAGTAGAACATGCATATCAGGTTACTTTTCTGGATGCCAGCCTACGCTGGCATGACAAAATTATTGACCAGCAGTTGGCCTATGCGGGCATGACAGCTAAAACCCCGCAAAAAACCCTTTTATTTGGGAGGTTGCCTCAAGTTCGCCCTGGTTTTTGTCGAAAAACTCCACAATATGGCCATCTTTCATGAAATAGATGCGATCGGACAGCTTTTTGGCAAAGGACATATCATGCGTGGAGAGCGCAATGGTCACGCCCTCCGCATTTAGCGTTTTTAAGGTATCTAAAAGTTTTTGCGAGCTCTCAGGGTCAAGCGCGGACGTGGGCTCATCCAGCAGGAGCAGACGAGAGTTCATACATAGAGCTCGGGCGATGCTGACTCGCTGCTTTTGGCCGCCCGAGAGCTGGCTAGGAACCCGATCGTAAAACTCTTCTAATCCCAAATGGTCGAGGATGGATTTGGCGCGAGTTTCAGCGTCAGTTGGTGACGTATTGAGCACGTTAACTTGCGGGTGGACGCAGTTTCTTAGCACGGTCATGTGGGGAAATAAGTCGAAGCTTTGCGACACAAATCCAATGCGCGAGGCTCGCTCACCCGGCGTCATATTTTTAATCGGTTTGCCGTCGTAGGTGAGAACACCAGTGAAGTCACGGTTGAGATTGGCAATGCATTTTAACAGCGTGGTTTTACCCGAACCCGAGCGGCCCAAAAATTGCGTAATGTGGCCTGCTTCGATCGTGAAAGAAATATTATTGAGGGCCTTTTTAAGGCCGCCCGCGTAGGTCAGGCAAAGATTGTCGGCTTTTATGAGGCTCACTTGTGACCTCGCTTTTCTATAAGCCTGGTGACATAGGCAAGTGCTAACGTCATCATGAGATAAAGGAGAGCGGCCATGAGATAGATTTCCATGGGCTTGAGATTTCGGGCCACAATATCTTTGCTCACCTTGACCAGCTCTGGCACGCCGATGACCATGAGAATGCTGCTTTCTTTTATCAAAGTTGAAAGTTCGTTGGTGATAGCCGGCAATACATTTCGTAGAGCCTGGGGCAGAATGATGGCGCTAAAGGTGGTTTTTTTGGAGTACCCCAAAATGTAGGCGGCATCCCATTGGCCGCGATCAATCGAGTTGATACCGGCGCGCATGATTTCTGCCAAATACGCCGCCGAGTTGAGGCTAAGGGTGATGATACCGGCGCTGATGGGAGAAAGCTCAATCCCCAAAGCATCTGGTAGAGCGAAATAAATGATTAACAACTGCACAAACAGCGGCGTGCCACGAAAAACGCCGATGTATATTCGCAAAAAAGGGCTCAAATATTTATGACGCAATTTGTCGCAGTCGCCGATGCCGATGATGGCGCCTAGGATAAACCCAAAAAATATGCCAGCAGCCGAAATACCGATGGTCATAAAAGCGGCTTTTAAGAGCAAAGGTAGCGCGTCCAGCATGTAAGTCATTGACCTTGGCCCTCAAGCCATTTTTTTTCAAGGCGCGATACGGCTCCATTTTCTTTTAGGGCTTTTACCGCTGCGCTTACTTCACTCAGCAACCTGTCGTTGCCCTTTTTAATACCAATGCCGTTGCCTAAATCCCATTTGTCTTTGGGTAGGGTAATCGTGATGATTTTGAGATTACTATCGCGCTCGGCCATGGCTTTGGCATTGGTGGTATCCACTGCTGCCGCTAAGGATTTATTGTATTTAATATCCAAGAGCTGTTCCGGCGGTCCGGCCAAGGTTTTTACTTCGATTCCAGCCTCTTTGAGATAGCCTTCCAAAAAGTGGCCAGCTTGAACGGTTATGGCCTTATGCTCTGCTTTAGCCGCTGCACCCAGTTCTTCTACAGTGGTTATGCCTTCAGGTAGTTTTTCCCAAAACAAGAACGATACATCGGTCAAAGGTTTGCCTTGGTAGGGAATCATGTCGATTTCTTTTTTACGCGATTCGGTGATGGAGAGCCCCGACAAAATCATATCGATTTGTCCCTGTTTCAGCGCGAGGATCAAAGCATCGAAATCAAATTCAACAAATTTGGCTTCTTTCTTTAGCTCACGGGCAATTTCATGACCCATATCGATGTCAAAGCCCACAAGTTGGCCTTTCTCATCCACCGATTCAAAGGGCGGAAAGTTGGCGTTAGTCCCGATGCGCAAAACATTTTGTACATCTTTATTGCAGGATTTTTTGCATGACCCTAAGCACAATAAAAAGGCGCATAAAATAATTCGAAAAAACCATTTATAGCTAATCATGTTAGGCTCACGGGCGGGTTAGGCCCTTCTTGCTAACGCCCTAACCCCTCACCGTCAATACACATTTACCTTGCAGCAAGGGCCGAGACGATAGAGGCGCTGGTTACTGCCCCCACCATTTTTCCTGTGTGATCTTGCACCACTAGCGGACGACGAGTTCGTCCCAAAACATCTATTATATCTTTGAAGTGCAAATGTTCATTGGCACAAATTATATCATTATCGCCGAACGATCCGCTTTGAAAGAGCGACCAAGGGACCACGCGGCCTTCTCGGTCATTGCAGGAAGCCTTTTTAGGCCGCCCACCCTCGTCGACTTGGCATTGATAATGGCCAAACTCATCTAGGCAAATCTTACGGCTCTGGGCATCTTTTTTGAGGTCCGAAAGCGCGGTCATGATGGAGTTGGCTTTGAGGAGTTTCGTGTGATCGATATTGGCCACAAAGTCTTTGACATAGGATGTCTTTGGGTGCGTGATAATTTCTTCAGCCGTCCCAATCTGGTCGATTTTTCCCTCTTGCATAATCGCGATACGGCTGCCGAGTTTGAGCGCTTCATCGAGGTCGTGGGTAACAAACAAAATCGTTTTTTTGAGGGTTTTTTGTAGGTTTAATAGCTCTTTTTGCAAGTGGGTTTTGATGAGAGGATCGAGTGCGGAAAACGGTTCATCCATGAGTAGGATATCGGCATTGGTGGCCAGTGCCCGAGCCAAACCGACACGCTGTTGCATCCCGCCTGAGAGTTCGCTCGGATATTGGGACGCCCAGGACTCGAGGCCCACCATTTTTATACACTGCATGGCTCGTTCAATGCGGGCCGCTTTTTTAATATGGGAGATTTCTAGGCCAAACCCGACGTTTTCTAATACGGTTTTCCAGGGCAAGAGTGCGAAGCGCTGAAACACCATGGATATGTGTTTGGAGCGCAAATGACGCAAGGTTACGCCATCCATTTCTTTAAGAGAATAGGGCCGAATGTGTCCGTCGTCTTCGAGTTCGAGCTCTATAGTACCGCGGGAAATAGGATTTAGGCCATTGATGGTGCGCAGAAGCGTTGACTTCCCCGAACCTGACAGTCCCATCAGGACAAAAATTTCGCCCTTCTGGACTTGGAGATTGGCGTTCATCACGCCCACTACCGCGCCAGTTTTTTCTTTGATGGTTTTTCGGGTGCATCCCTCATCCAACATTTTAAATGCAGCCTTTGGATTGCTTCCAAAAACGACATCCAGATTTTTAATGGTGATGATGCTCATTTTTGCTCCCAAGACTTGCCTAAACAAATAAAAAACCCGAACGATTCCGTTCGGGCTTGGTTCTATGGCAAATCGTGATTTGGGCAATAGGTCACTTTCTCACGATCGGCAGCGGGCATATTTGCCTATTGAACAAGGTGCAGATGACTTTTTTACCGTCGGGTACCAAAACCACACCATCCTCAAATGGGCCGCTTGGACCACTTGAGCAATTCCATTCGCTTTGTTCTACGCCACCCAAAAGAAACTCAGAAAGGTGATGAATTGCAGCATCTATGGTGAACAACCCGGTGGTGTAATAGAAAGTGTCGGGCTCGGTTTCTATAGGATCTTGGAAAACCACAGGCGAATTGTCCAGCAAAATGCCAAAGTCTTCAATATCCAGGCATTCATTGGCGTCGATTCCGCCGTGGCTATCCACAACGCTGTCGCCTCCGTTGGTGATGCGCGCCACCACCTTATAGGGCCCAACCGGATCAAGGCCGGTGAAGGTGTGGGACCATGCCGTCCATGGTAGGCTGCCGGTGATGCAGCTGCTGGCCGAAAATACCGTGGCTACTAATACATCCCCCGTGGTTAGAATACGCACATCCATGGTGTCATTATAGGAACAGGATTGACCTTCGGCATCGTCAAAAAAAGCATAACCCTTGATAGTATCGCCAACCGAGGCCGTAAAATTTTGGGAAAGTGTTGAAAATGAGCCGGGTCCATCGGTTTTTAGGCGAGCAAAATAGTGCCCTCTAAACGCGGTGAAATTTTCATGCTGGGCCACCACATCGATAACGCCGCCGTTTGGAGCGGGTGCCGAATTCCAGCCGCTGAGATCTCCCGATTCAAACCCGGGGTTGTCTAAGAAAATTTCTTCTTCATCGGAAAATTCCGTAGTGAGAACTTTAACGATTTCTAGTTGGCCTTGCTCATCGTCATCGTTGCCGGTGGAGGCTGGTTCGAGTGCGCCTTGGCTGCCCATTGCCGAGCCAAAAGCCGGTGGAATGGGGAATGGTGCGGGTTGCGGGGGAAGGGCACCCCCTGAACCGCTCGAATTATCCACGTCGATGATAAGCGGGGCTACCACATTTTTGGGCTCGGGTTTCTTTCGAAGAGGCACCTCAGGAAGAGCGCCAGCATTTGCTTCGGGTGCGACTTTGGCCGACGGTTCGGCATAGTAGGCGTTTTCCTCAACACCACAGGCAGAAAGCCACCAAAGTAACAAAGTCATTAAGATTGATAAATAGGCTCTTACATGTCGTGTCATCGACTCCCCCAAACTCACGCGCGTGACTAAAGCTTCGGGGAGGCTTAATGATTGACGAACCTTAAGGCAGGGTAATTCGATCGGTTGTCTAGAGGCACATAATTCGGGGTTTTTTCCTTTAGCGCGATGTAGCGAATGCTGCCAAAAGTTGCTCATGGCTCGCATAGGTCATCACTACGGCGCCAACACGCTGGGGAAGTATGACTCGCAAACCTCTTTCATCGCGTTTTTTATCGTGCGCCATGGCCTCGATAATGAGTTCAGGATCGAGATGACTCGGTACGTCGTAGGGCAGCTGATATTTTATTAAAAGCTTTTTTAGGTCGGCGAGAAAATCCTCTTGGCAAACCTTTTGCTCAACTGCGAGGCGGGTGGCGAGCATTAGGCCCATGGCGACCGCTTCTCCATGTTTAATCTTAAAGTTGCTTACTTTTTCAATAGCGTGAGCAAAAGTATGACCGAGATTAAGATGGGCCCGGACGCTCATTTCCTGCGGGTCGCTCGCCACGATATCTGCCTTCACTTGTAACGCCCTTTTGATGGTGTTCTCTAGGGGCAGTTCGTTATGCAGAAGATCGTAAAAAAGAGCAGGATCGCTGATGATACCGTGTTTGATAACTTCAGCCATGCCGCAGGCATGCTCCTCGCGTGGTAATGAGGCCAAGATATCTGGGTCGATAATCACGGCGTGGGGATTTTTGAAGGCGCCCAGCAAATTTTTGCCAAAACTCGTATCCACGCCAGTTTTGCCGCCGATGGAAGAATCCACCATGGAAAGTAGGGTGGTGGGTATTTGAATGAGCGGAATGCCCCGCATAAAAGTGGCCGCGACAAATCCCGCAATATCCCCCACCACCCCACCGCCAAGAGCGACTATCACGGATTGACGGCTCACGTTATGCATAAATAGCTCTTGGTGGATGTGCGCAATGGTGTCAGGATTTTTAGCGGTTTCTCCGTCAGGAATTCTGATTATGGTGAGCGCCGGAAATTGTGCCGACATAGCGGTTAGAGTCGGCGAAAAAATGTGGGCAAGCTTTGTGCTGGTAATTAATACCGGTCGATGATTTTTGAGCCCAAGCGAATGAAGCACCTTGGATAGGCCGCCAATGGCGCCGTGGTGTACGTAAATTGGATACGGTGTGCGTTCGTCGGCAATGACTATCGGCGTGGGTAGCTCTTTTTTTGCCAAAAATCGGCTTTTGATGTCATCGACGGTTTGGTTTTCGTCCTCGTGATCGACATTGATAGTTTGCCCTAAAGTTCGATAAATGGGCCTACGAAATAAGAAACGTTCCCGTAAAAGGGCCACTTGGTCTTCGCTATTGCAGGCGCCCAGAGGGCGCTTTTTGGAGCGGCTGATGCGGCTTAAAAGCAGGGGGAAATTGCCATCTAAAAAATAGACCTCCCCAAGAGATTTGATGGCTAGGAAGCTTTCAAAAAAGGTGGGTGCACCGCCGCCGGTTACTAACACGCGCTGTTGTTTGCCGCCTTGAGCTTTAAGGGCCGCGAGCTCCAATGCCCGAAAGGCGGATTCGCCCTGTTCGTTAAAGATATCGGCAATGGTCTTTTTTTGCGACGCTTCGATTTGCGCGTCAATATCCACGAGCTCGAAACCTAAGTCCTTGGCCAGCAGTGCTCCGATTTTGTTTTTTCCCGAACCCATAAAACCAATAAGAACAATGTTATCGGTCATAGTTAAACCGCCATGGAGCGTTTAGGAGAGAAACCTCTTGGAGCTTACCTGCATAGGCATGGTTAAAGTTGTTGAGCATCTCTTTTTTGTGGTCACCGCCGATTTTTTCTTTTAGCGCATCGAGGAGTACAAGGGCCATCATGGCTTCACCAATGACCACAGCGCGCGGTACGGCGCAGAAATCGCTGCGCTCATAGACGGTGAGCGATGGTTTTTCTTTTGCGAGATCGACGCTTTGGCGGGGAGTAAGCGTGGTGCTGATGGGCTTCATGTAGGTGCGCACCACCAAAGGCATACCATTGGTCATTCCGCCTTCTAAACCACCCGCACGATTGGATCGGCGTAAAATCTTGTCGCCTTCCAAAATTAGCTCATCGTGAACCTGAGTACCTCTAAGTGCCGCGTTTTTGATGGCGTCTCCGATTTCCACTGCTTTCATGGCCGGAATACTCATCATGGCCAGTGCCAATCGGCCGTCGAGTTTGCGATCATAATGCACATGAGATCCGAGGCCGGGAATTAACCCCAAAGCCACCGTCTCAAAAACGCCGCCAAGGGTGTCCTTGGCATGCATGGCCGCATTAATTTCCGCCTTAATTTTTTCTAAAAATCGGTCGTCAGGAAAAGCAAATTCGTTTGCGAGAGAGATGTCATAAAGCCTTCGGTAATCTTGATCTTTGAGAATGCCGTGATTTTCCCAATGGATAGTGCCAATTTGGGTAACGTAGGCGTGTATGCTTATCTGAAATTCACCCAAAATTTGTTTGGCAATACTACCCACGGCCACGCGGGCAGCCGTTTCTCTTGCCGAGGCCCGCTCCAGCGTGAGACGAATGTCATCATGATCGTATTTAAAAGTACCGGCGAAATCCGCATGACCGGGCCGTGGGGTGGTCATCGGTTCAATGTCTTTGGTTTGCCAGGATTTATAATCGTCGTTTAGGATTTCTAGGGCGACTGGCGCGCCGGTTGTCTTACCGTTGACCACGCCGGCGGTGATATGCAGTTCATCGCTCTCAATTTTCATGCGTCCGCCGCGACCAAATCCTTGCCGACGTCTAGCGAGATCAATATTTATTTTTTCCTTGTCTATTATAAAACCGGACGGCAGACCTTCGATAATCGCTGTAAGCTTAGGTCCGTGACTCTCACCGGCGGTAAAAAATCTTATCAATGCCACAGGTATTACTCCTTAAGCTAAATAAAAATTCTCGGTAAATTGCTAAACTATATTATTGTAAAACATTGTTGTTGAACAACACATTTTTTAAGCAATATGATTTTTAGGTCGGCTTACGTGGAAGAATATGAAATATTTAAATGCAGCGCTACCCATTTTTTTTCTTTTCTCTTGTGGGGATGACACCTACCCATCCAAAGACGAGGAAATTAGTACGTTGTCGAGCATGGTCAATGACGTAGGGCGAGGACTCGCTCGAATTGGTTTTCCCATCAACGCGCGCCGCATTGAGCTTGATGTGCAAGATAAGGATGCCATGTCGGATCTTTTTGAGCAGCTATCCCAAAACAAAATCAGTGACCCAAATTCTTTCGGCGATGATGGGCGTTTGGCATTTTATGATGCCAACACAAAAACGTTGGTGTTTCGCCGCGGTGCGTCACGAGAAATTTCCAGGGGGTATTTGGCTCATGAGTTGGCCCATGTCTACCAGGACCAGAAATGGGGTTTAGATAATATTTGGGACAAATACCAAAATAATCCGACACAGGAAAACTATAACATTACTCAGTATGTGATCGAAGGCCACGCGGAGTTGGCGCGTCAGGCCTATGAACAATCCCAAGGCTCAACCACCGAAGTTTCGAGTTCCAGTATCGATTTGGGTAATCTTCTCGAAAGCGACTGTGCTGGTTGTAGCGCTCAAGAGGACTCCAATAATTGGCCCTATTCTCTAGGGCTCAGATTCATGTTGCAGCAATACGTGGACGGCGGTTGGGATCTTGCCGAAAAAAGCCTCACCGAATTGCCGAGGTCTACGGAGCAGATTTTACATCCTCAAAAATTGGGCAGCGATCAACCTCTGGCGGTGAAGTTACCCGATCGCGAAAAAGCGTCCTTAACCGTAGATTTTCAAGGATCTATGGGTGAAGCATTTCTTTTTAATAAATTGGTAACGCTTGGCGTGCCTAATCAGGACGCGTTCTTGGTGGCGAGCGGGTGGGATGGGGACACGTCGGCGATTCACAAAAATTCTAATTCAGAGTTGTTTGTTTGGCGCCTTATTTTTGATAGGGAATTCGATGCGCTACAATTATCAGAATGTATAAAAAATCATCCCACATCGGGCAGACTCAGTATCGATGGGCGGGCAGTGGATTGGATCATGGGCGAAGATCAGGCCTTTGTTGACGATACTGCGGCTTTTCTCAAGGAATATCCTTGGAAAGGTGACATCAATAAAGAAGATTCCAAATCCACCAGACTTCAAGAAAGCGAAGCCAAAAAAGAAGCGGCAAATTTTATGGCAGATCGCTAAAATATCGTCATATTGTATTGCGACTGTCATGACAAAATGTTAAATTTTTGGCATGAAAACAGAAGTGCTGCAATTGCGGCTGGTTAAGCATCAGAAAAATGTTATCAGGCTTTCGGCTAAGCGAGCCGGCCTCGGGATGAGTGAGTGGATCATAAGAAAATTATTTAACCCAGCCGACGAGCGTTTTGTTGAGCTATTGCAGCGCCTCGCGAAAGTTGATGAAAAAAATCGCACCTTTGTTTTGGCTGAGCTTAATAATTTTCTGGTGTCGCTCAGTCAAGATTTATTCACACGGGCCGTTCATAATTGGCCAGATGTGGGTTTGGGCGATTTCCTGAGCAATTATGTGGCGGCGATGGTGGAAACGAGGGCGCATGTTCTCAAAGTACGACCGCCAGCCTGGATCGATAGTGTGGAGGCTCTCCCTAAGCCAGTTTTTGGCACATCGCTGATAAGTTTACGACTTTATTTATTGCGAAGTTCACCCTGTGCTTTTCGTCGGCGCAATATTTTCATTGACGCGACAGTGGGAGACAGCGTCTGATGGCATTTACTAGAAAAGATATAGAAAAATTTTTGCATGAACTCAATCGCGAGCTCGGCCAAATGGATGTGTTTGGCGAGCTTTATTTGGTGGGCGGTGCAGTGATGAGCCTGGTTTTCGATGCCCGCTCATCCACCAAAGATATCGACGGATATTTTAAGCCCACCACTGCCATACGCATAGCTGCGAGCCGAGTGGCTCTTGCGAATGATCTTCCTGATGATTGGCTTAATGATGCGGTCAAAGGCTTTCTAAGCCCTCGCTCGGATTTTGATTCATTTTGTAGTCTTTCTAATTTAAAAGTATTTGTCGCAAGTCCTCAGTATTTGTTAGCAATGAAATGTTTGGCGCTTCGCATTGGTGAAGAGTTTCATGACTTAGACGATGTGCGTTATTTGCTGAGATATCTAAATATAAATAAATATCAAAAAGCTATTGATATAATAAATATGTACTATCCGGCAGAAAAAATACCGCAAAAAACCTTATACGCCCTTGAAGAATTGCTAGGTTAAAAATTTATGAAAACCATAAGATCTAAACCCAGTTTGCTCAGTGGCCAAGTGGATATTCCTGGCGATAAATCCATCAGTCACCGCGCCCTTATGCTCGCATCCATCGCTTCCGGTGAAAGCCGTATCGATAACCTGCTCGAAGGGCATGACTGTTTTGCAACGGTTGCGGTAATGCGGGCTCTTGGTGTGCACATCGCTTTAGAAAAGGGTTCATGGGTCGTGCAAGGACAGGGAAAGGGTGGGCTTGTGGAACCGGCCTCGGTGCTCGACTGCAAAAACTCCGGCACGACGATTCGTCTCATGGCAGGGCTCTTGTCTGGTTTGCCCTTTATGTCGATTCTCGACGGCACCGACCAGATCAAAAGCCGGCCCATGGATCGAGTGATTGCACCTCTGAGAAAAATGGGTGCGCAAATTTTTGGGCGCATGGAAAATCGCCTTGCACCCATGGCCATCGTGCCCGGCGCGCTAAATGGAATTGACTACCAACTGCCGGTGAAAAGCGCCCAAGTTAAAAGTGCGCTCATCCTTGCGGGCCTAAATGCCAAGGGGAAAACGCGGATCAGCAATACGGCGGTTACTCGAGATCATACAGAACGCATGCTTTCTCATATGGGGGTCACCATTGTTGATGGCGATGATTTCGTTGAGATAAATCCAAATTCCGGTGAGCTTGCTCCCCTTAATTTTCGGGTACCGGGCGATTTGTCATCAGCAGCATTTTTGATCGTTGCCGCCGTTATTTTAGCGAAAAATCCGGTTACGCTCACTCAGGTGGGAGTGAATCATACCCGCACTGGTATCATCGATGCTCTAAAACTCATGGGTGGCGATATTCAGATCGTCAACGAAACCATGGTAGCCAATGAGCCGGTGGCGGATATCGTCATAAAGAAGAGCGAACTGGTTGGGCAAATTTTTCAGGGCGACCACATCGTACGCATGATCGACGAAATCCCCATTTTGGCGCTGGCTGCGACGCAAAGTAAGGGCGAGACGGTGATTCGTGATGCCGCTGAGCTTAAGGTGAAAGAATCGAACCGCATTAAGAAAACCGTCGAGCTACTTTCCATGCTGGGTGCCGATATCGAAGAACGAGACGATGGCATGGTCATCCGCGGCTCCACCAAACTTTCTGGCGGCCATCTCTCAAGCTTTGGCGACCATCGCTTAGCGCTCATGCTCGCCGTAGCTGGTCTCATGGCGAAAGATTCGGTTACAGTAGATCACGCCGAGGTGGTTAACGATAGTTTTCCCGGCTTTATTGAGCGGATTTTGGCTTTAGGTGGCGATTGTGAGGCGATAGGGTGAATATTTCCAATGTCGTAGGAATTATCGGCTGGCCGGTTGCCCACAGCTTAAGTCCGCTGATGCAAAATGCCGCATTTTTAGAAAGCAATCTCGATTCTTGGGCTTATGTCGCTATGCCGGTCAATAAATTGCCCTACATTCGCATCAAGGAGGCTGTGTTAGGCTTGCGCGCTTTAGGCCTCAAGGGGGCCAACGTCACCATCCCCCATAAAGAAGCGGTAGTACCCTATCTCGATAGGTTGAGCAGCGAAGCGCGCGCTATTGGCGCGGTCAACACCATTTCGATTGATTCCGAAGGCTATTTGGTGGGCCACAATACCGACGGCAGGGGATTCGTAAATGATTTGCTAGACAACGGCGTGGATTTAACCGGCATGCACGTCATGATTTTGGGCGCCGGCGGCTCCGCACGGGCGGTGGTGCATGCGCTGCTCGAGCATGGCGTTAAACAGATCACGATTTTGAATCGCACCAAAACCAAAGCTGATGATATTGCGAGAAGCTTTGGGCCGCATTTTCCAGATGCAACTCTCGACACCAAAGTGTTAAGCCGGGATGCCATAAGAGAAACAGCCTACGCAGACTTGGTGGTTAACACCACTTCCATCGGCATGGGTGAAAATGCGGGGCAAATGCCTTGGGATGAAAACTTACATTTTGCCAAAACCCAAATCGTTTATGATTTGATCTACAACCCCAAACTCACCAAGCTATTGCTGCACGCCCAAAAAGACGGCGCCCGTATTTTTAACGGGCTCGGTATGTTGGTGAATCAGGGTGCTCTGTCGTTTCAAATTTGGACCGGCGCCGAAGCGCCCATCGATGCGATGAAAAAAGCCGTGAGAGAGTTTAAATAACGGGAGCCCGCCGTACGAATCAGTTGCCTTCAATGATTTTTTGGCAATAACGAGTATAAAGTTTTCCAAATACGCCAGTCAATTCCGCTTCATTTAATGCGAATTCAATCATACCTTTATCATTCAAACCGTTCTTTAGTTTTTTCCAAATAGAAAATAATCTATCAACTTGGTTGTTTTTCTCTACATATTCCAACATATTTACCAGCGGTTCGTAGGTCTCTATTGCTTTGATAATAAAGTGATAAATAGTACTGCTATTTACTTCATCGTGAGCAACTAAATTATTTTCTTTGGCGTATTTTTCAGAGGTGTTCAAAACAGTAAAAAATTCACGCGCAAACCATTCACGATAAGAGAGTTTTTTTCTATTATTTTTCAGATAATTTCTAAAACTATTCGGCTCATTGTCTCCCAAAAGAATATCGTATGCTTTTTGGAGGCCAGTCGTATCACCTCTTTTGATGATTTCCTCGAAAAGATTTTTACCGCTTGCGTCCATAGCCTCCCAAAAATACATTGCAAAATTTTGAGGGCTATTCAGGGCATTTTCAAATTCAATTTGTTGCAATATTTCGTTTTCAATATCGATATTTGAGTATTTTTCCTCGAAATTTTTTCCATTATTGTTATTTGCCAGCAATTCACGAATTAAGCTAAATACCTTTTCTTCCTGCTCTTTCTCAGGAGTTATCTCAATAACTTTTTTCTCCATCAATTCTTCTAATTTTTTTTGCGCCTTTTTCTTAATTTCTTCTCTTTCTTGCTTTTTCTTTTTTTTCTTCAAATCTTGCTTCTTCTGGGCATCCTTTTCCTTCTGGATCCGCTCATCTTCTTCCAATTTCTTGCGCTTAATTTCTTCTTCTTCTATTTCTTTTTTAATCAGCGTTTCTCTCAATTTTTGAAATTCAAGCTTCTCTTTCTCAAGGCGACGCTTTTCGATTTCTTGTTCAATGAGTTCTTGTTTTATCTTTTCTTTTTTGCGCAGCTCATCTTCTCGCTTCTTATCTTTTTCTTTCTTTTCGAGTTGCAATTCCTGCTCTTTTTTTCTGAATTCTTCGTCTTTTTTTTGCTTTTTTGACTGTTCTTCTACACGTTCTTTAATAATTACCTCTTTTTCCTTCTTGATAGTGTTATTCCTATAGTTTTTATCGAGCGACGAGAGGTGCAGATTTTTTAACTGTTTAATATATAAAATCTTTGTTTCATCATTCTGGAATTTTTTTATTTCGGATTTTATTTTTGATCTAAGTTTTTCGAACACGTTACTATTCGAGTTGCCGCTATCTAATAATTTGGCTAAGATTTCTGCAAGATCTTTTAATAACGAATCATCGATTCCAATTTGCTCAAGGCGGTACGTTTCTGCAACTGCAATGAAAATATGTTCCCACAGGTTTGGCGGGACATTGCCTTTTTTTACAATATATTTTAAAAACGCTATGGGTCCATATTCATTGCTTTCACCAAACAGCTTTATCAACTTTTTTTTGTCGGGATTATTGGCAAATTGGTCCAATACATTTTCGAATGTCTTTTCTGCAACACCATCACTGTGGCCATGCATTTTTTCATGATTTGAAATAATATCTATGGAAATTATGTTATCATAAATAAGTTTTGAAGTGCTTTTTATTCTTTCGATACTATTTTGATCATTTATCGTTATGCCTTGATACAGAAGATTCAGTGGTAGATAGAAATAATCTTGACCTTTTTTTGAACTAAATTGCACGAATTTATAAAGAAATTCATTATTTATGTCAGTCCATGCATCAAATACAGACGCAAAAAAATTTCTGTAATCCTCTTTTTCTCCACTGTCCTTGATTTCTTTCAAATAGCGATTCAATACACCCATTAAAATGGCATCAATTGTCAACTTCTTTTTTTTGACTGCGAAATCAAGAATTCTAGCAAATTCAGCGGATATCTCAGTGTTAAAATTTAGTTTTAAGAGTTTTTTTACCTGTGGCGTTGTCAGCTCGGAGTAATACTTAGAAACTAGGCGATCCATTGTACGTATGATCGCTGATCTTAGAGGCATAATTTGCACTTTATCGATTTCTTGCTCGGATTCGTATCCCATCAAAAACTTTAATTTTTCTTTTTCCGCTTCTTCAAAATAGTCATGAGCTGAATAGGATTGAATAATGGTATTAAGCAATTCTTTGGGAAGAGGTTCGCCTTGAATTGCGGAGAAATATTTCATTATCTCTAATACTTTTTTCTTACCAACTTCAATTTTTTTGGTGGAAATACCATTTTTCCAATAGTTGGGAAGCACTTTAGCGCACTCGATCATGAGCTTAAACTCAAGCGCGTATTTTTCATTCTCCGAAAGCACGTCTATCACAAATAATACGGGCTCTATTTCACCAAATTTTAGTATTTCAAACAAACCATCATAAAATTGCCATTTATTATTATTATTTTTTTCTAAAAGAAAGGTTGCGATTTCAATAATATCGTCATTGGAAGCCAATTTTTTCTCGATCAAATCCTCATTGATCATGCAAAATAATATTTCCATAAGCAGCATTAGGGCACTGCTTGCGGTATGACCATTTTCGCTCCTAATTTCTACAATTTTTTTTACGAGTGGTTTGATCGATCCAGAATTCACCAAAAATTCGCTATAATATCCCAGCAATTGATGAATATTTGACCCGTCGCGCTCTTCGGGCGTTATTTCGCCTATCAGCTCTCCTAATATTTTTATAAAAAGCTCTTCTGTTAAGTCTGACCGATTATCTATTAGGTTTTCCCGCAGTAAACCAAGAAAAAAATCCTTAGTTAGGTTTTTTCCATCATTGATTGGCTTATCTATCTGATCGAGCAACCTGTTTAAAGGGGATTTCCAAGGGGATTCATCCTCTAATTTATTAACAAATTCACTTTTTAAATAGTGTATTTCGTTATCAAAAATTATCATTGTTTTTTGATCAATGTATACCTTGTCTTTACTGAAGTTAAATGCCGAAATTCCACATGAAATCGTCGTCAATATTCCTAGGATAAATAGCCGCATCATATTCTCCAAGATGGCGGATTAGACATTGATGAATCTCATAATTGAACAAATCGCTCGCGCAATCCCATTCTTTTAACGGTGGTTAGCGAGCGCGGATGCTTGTGCAAAAAAAATCCCCCGCAAGCGCGAGGGATGTAAACAGTGAAACGTAGAAATTAAGCCTTGTCAGCCTTAGTCTCACCCGCCTGCTCTTTAACCGCTTTGTCAAACTCTTTGCTGAGCGCAAACACAGCGTAGATCCACGCAACGATAAACAGAAGGAAGATGATGGCCAAATAAGGCACGATTACACTCAGTGGGCCGATGAGGGCAAAGAGGGCGATCTGGATGTAGCCGCCGCCGGATTTACCAAAGCGGTTTGCCACCACGTCCACTGCGGCTTTACCGCGCATCTTCGATTCATCGTCGAGCGGGATGTATGCCATCTCTTTGGTGGGGTCAAACAGAGCGTATTTAATACTCTTGCTGATGACGTTTTGGGAAAGACCAATGATCACGCCCATGAAGAGTGGCGAGAGGCCCAAAGCGATGCCAAGCGGCGAAACTAGCCCAGGCGACAAAACGCACATGAAGAACATGAGTCCGGTGACGCCCAAAACCACTGGTGTCGCGAGAGCAGCAAAGCGCCAACCGAGCTTACGTACCAAGATGGAGCCCACGAAAATGGCAACGATGGTAGCTAAACCGGTGGAGCCTGACAAATAACCCATGAAGGCTGTGTATTCGTTACCGGTGGGGAACTGCATACGCACTTGGTTTTTCCAAGTTACTTCAACCAAGTTGATGGTCACACCGTAGGCCACCACGAGAATGGCGATTAGCCCTAGGTATTTGGACGATACGAGGTGCTTGATGCCTTCCATAACCGTCATCTTTACTTTGGCTTTTTTGGGTGCCGCTTTGCGTTCGGAGGCCACTTTTGCCAAGTAGGCTTCATCAAATACGAAACGGTTGAGGTAATAATACAGCGCCAAGATCACGATGCCGCACAACGTCATAGTGATGGTGAGGTAATTGATGGATACACCCCATGGATCCACGCCTTCGGGCAATCCTACTTGGATTTGCGAAAGTCGGTTCACCACTACACCCGAAAACGCGACGAATACGTTGGCTAGTAAATAAAAGTGCGCATAAAAACGCTTCGCATCGGTCACGCGAATCACGTCGTTAGCAAACTGCCAAAACATGAGGGCCGATACCGAAACGCCCCACAGTTCCGACATCATGTAGAAAAGCGAGAAGGTCCAAACGCGATAAACGTCTACTAAACCTTTGAATCCAGGCGGCAGCAGGCTTTGAATATAGTCAGCCGACGTGGTGGGATGCAGAAATTCATGCATCGGATAAAGAATGGCCGCGAAAGCAACGAAGAATGCTAAAAATCCACCTACGATCACATAAAACAGTGTCCGCTTGTTCAGCATGAGGGAGAGTTTCGAATATATAAAGAAAAACACGATAGCTGACGGTAAAACGAGCGTGCCCTTCAAGTAGGGGATGATTTCTGAAGAACCTGCCGCCGTGATGACGAGGCCGTCCTTCATGTTACGCGCTACGGTATAGTTAAAAAGGATTAGGCCCACCATGGAAGCCATGGGCAGCCATATCTTGTGCTCGGAGCCATAAATGGGCCACAAGAGGTCTCGTGCCTTAGCGAAAAATGACTTGGGAATGTGAGTTTCTTTCATGAAATTAACCTATTATCTCAATAATTTGCATTGTGCTAAATCAATAGATAGCCATTTTCGCTATAGCATAAATAATCCCTTCCGCTAGAGCACAATATGTAGATTTAGGATATGAGTGAAGTTTAGACTTTAGAAATTTTTATGCGTGAAACGAGGCCGCTAGCGTATTGATTTAGTTCATGAAAATCATACGGTGGAAATAAGGCGCTGTCTTTAGGCATTAATAGGCGGGAGAAAAATATGGCTGAATCAACTAAATTAAAAAGAAAAACAAAAACCACCAAAGCACGCACCAAAAAAAAGACATCTGGAACCCATAGTATTCTCAAATCGCTGCCTGAGAGCGTGGAGCATATTGAGGTGGTGCAGCAGGTGGCCGCCGTATTAGAGGAGATGCAAGTGCGAGTAGCAGACGTAAAAGAAGAAGCGAATAAAGAACTCAAGAAATTACTCAAACGTTATGAGGGCAAATATACCGCCATTGAAAAGAAAGTTCATCAGGTTACCAGCGAAGCCAAAAAGCAGGCGCAAGTGAGCATGATTCACCTCATGCAAAAGTGGTATGAGCATAAAGAAAAATTGCCGGCACCATTGGCTCAAAAGATTGAAAACTTAGTGGCCCAAATCGGGGCTAAAGCGATGTCTAGTAAAACTAAAGTTAAAAAGAAACCTGGACCGAAGCCTGGCCAAAAACGTGCTGCAAAAGCGACGGGAACGACTGTGGTGAAAGAAAAGCGTAAGCCTGGTCGGCCTAAGAAGAGTGAGATGAAAATGACGACGGGGGAGTAGGTTTCTCGCCGCCCTCACCCCAACCCTCTCCCACTTACGTGGGAGAGGGGGAAAACATTGAAATTTTTTTCTAACTCCTTCGCCCGCGAAAAATATTTGTCTTGCATTTACTTACGTGGGAGGGGGGAGAGCATTGAAATTTTTTTTCTAACTCCTTCGCCCGCGAAAAATATTTGTCTTGCATTTACTTACGTGGGAGGGGGGAGAGCATTGAAATTTTTTTTCTAACTCCTTCGCCCGCGAAAAATATTTGTCTTGCATTTACTTACGTG